>Ga0310696_10007390_pt1 | contig 12900 bp, 10 predicted proteins | sample AusTroGonzalo_MG_4_FD_203885 | JGI IMG/M metagenome (GOLD analysis project Ga0310696, IMG submission 203885) | Bovine rumen microbial communities from tropical cattle in Woodstock, Queensland, Australia - Gonzalo_02 (v2) (version 2) | ecosystem: Host-associated > Mammals > Digestive system >... | reverse complement strand
CCACTGCACGGGCCTGGCCGGGCTGCTGCTCAGCCTGGAAAAGGCCGGGCGGGACCAGCCCTTCCATATCTGGGGCCCGAAAGGGCTCAAACGGGTGGTGGAAGGGCTGTGCGTCATTGTGCCGCCGTTGTCCTATACCGTGCTTCTGCACGAACTGCCCCCGGAAGGCGGGGAGACGGAGCTGATCGGCCTGAAGATCCGGGCCTTCCCGGTGGATCACGGCGGGATTCCGTGCTTCGGTTACCGGCTGACGCTGGAGCGGCAGGCTGCCTTTGATCCGGAGAAGGCGAAAGCCCTTGGCATTCCCGTGCAGGATTGGAAGCGGCTGCAGCAGGGGGAAACGGTGCATCTGGGACTGAAGAGGATCCGGCCGGAGCAGGTACTCGGCGAACCCCGGAAAGGCATTACGCTGGTCTTTTCGACGGATACCAGACCCTGTGAAACGCTGGAGAGGCACGCGCGGGATGCGGATCTCCTGATTCTTGAAGGCATGTACGGCGATGAGGAGAAGATGCCGCAGGCGCTGAAGAACCATCATATGATCTTTGCCGAGGCGGCGGAGATTGCCCGGAGGGCGGATGCCGGGGCGCTGCTGCTGACCCACTTCAGCACCAGCCTGGAAGATCCGGAAGCATATCTGCCGGAAGCCAGGAAAATCTTTGAAAGAACATGGACCGCGAAGGACGGGGAGACCGTCACGATGCGGTACCCGGAGCATGAGGAGAAGGCATGGACCAGTTTGTGCTGAAGGCGCCCTACGCGGCATCCGGAGACCAGCCCCAGGCGATTGAGGCCCTGGCGCAAGGCATAATGTCCGGGCTTAAGGACCAGATCCTGCTGGGCGTTACGGGCAGCGGTAAAACATTCACAATGGCCTCCGTCATCGAAAAGGTGCAGATGCCGACGCTGGTGATCGCCCACAACAAGACCTTGGCGGCCCAGCTGTGCAGCGAGCTGAAGGCTTTCTTCCCGGACAGCCGGGTGGAATACTTTGTCAGCTATTACGATTATTATCAGCCGGAGGCTTATATCGCTTCTTCCGACACCTATATCGAAAAGGACGCGTCCATCAACGACGAGATCGACCGCCTGCGCCACTCGGCCACGGCAGCCCTGCGGGAGCGGAAGGATGTGATTATTGTCGCGTCCGTCAGCTGCATCTATTCCATGGGCGATCCCAGCGAGTACGAAGGTCAGATGCTGAGCCTGCGCCCGGGCATGGAATACAGCCGGACAAAGCTGATCCGGGATCTGATCGACATTCAGTATGAGCGCAACGATACCGATTTTGAGCGCGGCACTTTCCGGGTCCGGGGCGACGTGATCGAGATCATCCCGGCGGGCGAGAACCAGAAGGCACTCCGTGTGGAACTCTTCGGAGACGAGATCGAGCGGATTTCCGTGATCGAGGCGGTGAGCGGCCACGCTCTGGCGACGCTTGAGCATGCGGCGCTGTTTCCGGCGACCCATTACGCGACAGATCCGGCGCACATGGAAGAACACATCGGGGAGATCGAACAGGATCTTCAGAAGCGCATTGAGGAATTCGAGGCGGCCGGCCGCCTGCTGGAAGCGCAGCGGATTGCCCAGCGTACCCGCTACGATATCGAGATGATGAGGGAAATCGGCTACTGTCAGGGCATTGAAAACTATTCCCGCTACTTTGACGGCCGAAAACCGGGGGATGCGCCGTATACGCTGCTGGATTACTTTCCGGGGGACTTCCTGGTGATCATCGATGAAAGCCACGTGACCGTGCCGCAGATCCGGGCGATGTACAACGGGGACCGGGCACGGAAAAACACGCTGGTGGAATACGGGTTCCGCCTGCCCTCAGCCTACGACAACCGGCCGCTGCTCTTCGAGGAGTTTGAGAAGCGCATCGGTCAGACCATTTTCGTCTCCGCGACGCCCGGACCGTATGAGCGGGAACGCGCGGAGCAGGTAGTCGAGCAGATCATCCGGCCGACGGGCCTGCTGGATCCGCAGGTGATCCTGCGGCCGGCAACCGGTCAGGTGGACGACCTGGTCGGGGAGATCCGGGAAGTTACGAAGAAGGGAGAACGTATCCTGGTCACAACGCTGACCAAGCGTATGGCGGAGAGCCTGACAGAGTATCTGAAGGATCTCGATATCCGCGTGCGGTACCTTCACAGCGATATTCAGACGATGGAACGCATGGAGCTCTTGCGCGATCTGCGCCTGGGAGAGTATGATGTACTGGTTGGCATCAACCTGCTGCGGGAAGGTCTCGATTTACCGGAAGTGGCGCTGGTTGCCATACTGGACGCGGACAAGGAAGGCTTCCTGCGGAGTGAAACCTCGCTGGTGCAGACCATCGGCCGGGCCGCGCGGAACGTGGACGGACGGGTCATTCTGTACGGAAACCAGCTGACGGAAAGCATGGCGAAGGCGATGTCCGAGACCAACCGGCGCCGGGCCCTGCAGGAAGAGTATAACCGGCAGAACGGGATTACCCCGGAGACCGTGCGCAACGCGATCCGCAGCGTGATTGAGATCACACGCCGCGTGGAGGAAACCGCGCCGGAGGCCCTGACGGAAGAGGAACGCGCGGCGCTGATGCGGCAAATCGAGGACGAAATGATCACCGCGGCGAAGGACCTGGAATTCGAACGCGCCGCGAAACTGCGTGACAGGCTGCTGGAGCTGCGGGGTGAAGCGCCCATGAAGGACGATCACCAGAACCGCCGCCACAGAAGAAGGGAGAGGACAAGGAAAAGTGAGCACTGAGAACAGAAAACCGGGAAAGGGAATCTGGCTGGCGCCTGTGCTGCTGGCGCTGCCGATTCTGGCGGCGATGACGCTGATCGCCCTCCGGTTCGGCCCGCTGATCGTGAAGCTGATCAATGCCGCCGTGAAAGCGACGGTGGTCGTATGAAGAAGGTCCTTTGTTGGCTGCTGGCATTTCTGCTGGCCGGTACCCTTGCGCTTTTCGGTATTTCATTTGCCTGTGCGCGGGCGGTTGAGCCGGGCCTGAAAGAGGGCGGAACGCCTGTGTCCGAGGGCGTGCAGCGGGTGGAAATGAACCTGGTCCGGGAGAAGATCGAAGAGCTTGCGCCGATTTACGGCTTTTCCGCAGAAACGGCGATGAAAGTCGTTACGGAAGAGAAGCTTGCGGAGATGAACAGACAGGCTGCCCTGTGGTGGAACGGTATTCTGGTGAACGGACAGGCGGGGGAAGCGCCTGCGTTCAAAACCGATGAACTGGCCAGCGCTTTTGCGGCGGATATCGTGTCTGCCGGTGGAAGCGGCGAGGATGCTGAACTCCTCGCGGCGGACGCCGCGAATGCTGTCGGCGAGAGCATCCTGCGGATCGTACTGCCCCTGCGCCTGCCGATTGTCGGCAGGGGCCTGAGCGAGGCGGCGGCCCGGGTGGACCTGGGCAACATCATCAGTTTTCTGCTGGGAGTCCGCTGGGCAGCGCTGGCGCTTTGCGCGCTGCTGGCCGGGCTGATTGCCCTGCTGGAAAGCCGGAAACTTCGTGAGAGCCTTTTCTATATCGGCTCGGCCATGGGCGCCGCGGTGCTGGTGACTGCCGCCTGCCTCGTGCTCTATGCCCTGTCCGGTGTTGATCCGCTGATCGCGGGTGCTTCGCCGAGCCTGTCTGCCCAGTACGGCGCCCTGGTGAACAGTGCGGCGATTCCGCTTTTCCTGTATACCGCGTTGCTGCTCGCCGGCTGTATCGTATGTCTGGTCCTTTTCAGGAGGCCGCATGAAGCGAAAGCTGACTGAGTATCCCTTTCGCTCGGAAAAGATCCGGGAACCGCTCCGCTTCGCCGTGGCTTCCGATATCCACAGCGCGCCCTTTGAAGACGCGCTGGAAGAATTTTCCCGTTGTGACGCGGTGCTGGTGCCGGGGGACCTGGTGGACCGGCATCGGAAGAATAACACAAATGCGGAGCGCTTTCTCCGGGTTGTCCCGGAGATCGTGCCGGTTTTTTACTCCATCGGGAATCACGAGCGAAAATACCGGCAGCGGGAAACCTGGCTGGCCCGGGTGCGGGAAAGCGGAGTCATCATGCTGGACAACGGGAGTACGGACTTCCGGGGCATCCGCATCGGCGGGCTGTCCAGTGCGAAGGAGATACCGGATACGGGCTTTCTGGACCGCTTTGAGCGTGAGGAGGGATACCGTCTGCTGCTGTGCCACCATCCGGAAGTCTGGCGGGACTTCGTGGATGGCCGGGATATCGACCTGACCCTCTGCGGGCATGCCCACGGCGGACAGATCCAGATCGGCGGGCGGGGCCTGTACGCTCCCGGGCAGGGTCTGTTCCCAAAGTTGACCGACGGTCTTTACGGAGACGGAAAAATGCTGCTTTCCCGCGGAATGACCAACGGCGCCAAGCCACGGATCCCGCGGATCAACAATCCCTGCGAACTGATTATCCTGACGCTTGAACCTGTGGTGCCATCCCACGCATAACCGGGGGATCTCCATATAAAACAACTCAGAAAGGACATTAATCTCATGAATAGCGAAGACCTGAAACTGCTGACAGACTGGTTTGAAGCAAACAAGGACCACAAGCTGAACATCATTGAAAAGGAAGCGATCAAGCTGGCCGTGAAGAAGGCCAATACCGTCGGCGATCTCCTTCAGACCGCCCTGGGTCTGCTGAAAAAGGGACAAAACAATTGACAATTATACCTTAAGCAGGTATAATTGCCCCTAACGTCAACACCTTGTACCGGGAGCGGAAACAGGGTGTTTCTTGTGTAATGAAAGGAGTTCTGGCAATCATGGCAGAAGGAACGATTTTAACCGAGAGCGGTCTGAAAAAACTGGAAGAGGAACTGGATTACCTCATTTCCGTACGGCGCAACGAGATCAGCGAGCAGATCGCCGTCGCCCGCGGCTTCGGCGACCTGAGTGAGAACGCAGAATATGACGAAGCAAAGAAGGAACAGGCCAAGGTGGAGGAACAGATCACGAAACTGCAGGCCACCATCCGCACTGCGACAGTCGTGGCGGATGATGAGATTACCACCGAACGCGTGTCCATCGGCACCATCGTGAAGGTGAAAGACCTGGACGACGGCGAAAGCTATGAGTACGCGATCGTCGGCGCGAACGAAGCGGATCCCATGGAAAACAAGATCTCCAACGAGAGCCCTGTCGGTGCGGGCCTGATTGGCGCCAAGAAGAACCAGACCGTAACCATTACGATTCCGGCCGGGACACTGCGGTACAAGGTGACCTCGATCAAGAAGATGTAAGAAAGGGAAGGGGGCTTTCCGATCGCCCCCTTAGACCCCTTCGGGAAAAAGAGTATATGATTGAATGAAGTCAAGGGGAGACATATATGGCTGAGATGGAAACCCGGAATGTGAACGAACTGCTGCAGATCCGCCGTGACAAGCTGGCGGAACTTCAGGAGGCAGGCAAGGATCCGTTTGTCATCACGAAGTACGACGTGACGCATCACAGTACCGACATCACGGGCAACTATGCTGAACTGGAAGGGAAAGAAGTCAGCATCGCCGGGCGCATGATGTCCAAGCGCGTGATGGGCAAAGCTTCTTTCTGCCATATTCAGGATCTGAAGGGGACCATTCAGTGCTATGTGGCCCGGGACTTTGTGGGTGAGGAATCCTATAAGGATTTCAAGAAGATGGACATCGGCGATATCATCGGCCTGAAGGGGACCGTATTCACCACCAAGACCGGCGAAATTTCCGTCCACGCGACTGAACTGGTGCTGCTGTCCAAGAGCCTGCAGATCCTTCCCGAGAAGTATCACGGGCTGACTAATACGGACCTGCGGTACCGTCAACGGTATGTTGACCTGATCATGAACCCCGAAGTGAAGGACACCTTCATCAAGCGGTCGAAGATTATCAGCACGATTCGACGGTACCTGGATGCCCAGGGCTTCATGGAAGTCGAGACGCCCATGCTGGTATCCAATGCCGGCGGTGCCGCGGCGCGCCCCTTCGAGACGCATTTCAATGCCCTCGATGAGGATTTCAGGCTGCGGATTTCCCTCGAACTGTATCTGAAGCGGCTGATTGTCGGCGGCCTCGAACGCGTGTATGAGATCGGCCGTGTGTTCCGCAATGAAGGCCTCGATACCCGTCACAATCCCGAGTTCACCCTGATGGAACTGTATCAGGCTTATACAGACTACCACGGCATGATGGATCTGACCGAAAACCTGTACCGTTATGTGGCGCAGGAAGTGCTGGGCACCACGAAGATCGTCTACAACGGGATTGAGATGGATCTGGGGAAACCCTTCGCACGCATGACCATGGTGGATGCCGTGAAACAGTATGCCGGCGTCGACTTCAGTGAAATCCATACCCTGGAAGAAGCAAGGACGGCGGCCAAAGCGCACCATGTGGAATACGAGGAGCGCCATAAGAAGGGCGACATTCTGAACCTGTTCTTCGAGCAGTTCTGTGAGGAGCACATGATCCAGCCGACCTTCATCATGGATCATCCGATCGAAATCAGCCCGCTGACCAAGATGAAGCCGGGCCATCCGGACTATGTGGAACGCTTTGAGTTCTTCATGAACGGCTGGGAAATGGCGAATGCCTATTCCGAGCTGAACGATCCGATCGACCAGCGCCGCCGCTTTGCCATGCAGGAGGAGCAGTTCGCGGCCGGAGATGAGGAAGCAAACCACACAGATGAAGATTTCCTGAATGCCCTGGAGATTGGTATGCCCCCGACCGGCGGCATAGGCTTCGGTATTGACCGGATGTGTATGCTTTTGACTGACTCCGCCGCCATCCGTGATGTCCTGCTCTTCCCGACGATGAAGCCGTTGAGCTCCGAAAACGTAGAAAAATCAACGGTTCCAGCCGACGGGGAATGACCAAAAATGGCAGTTTACATCAAATTTACATCATTTTGAGCTGGCAGCGTTGAGAGACAAGGAATCCCCGACTTCAGCAATGAAGCCGGGGACCTTTTTATGGTCTTTTATTTGTCATTTCTGGTATTTTGGGTCGATCCTCTCCCTGATCATTTTTTCGATCTTTTTCGTGTCCTTCATGATCTGGGTGTAGGACACATTCCATTCGTGCTGAACGTCGGTGAGGGTCATCCGGCCAGCTCCGTCTGCTGCCCGCTGGAGCATCGCCTCATATACGGCCCGCAGTCTGCCGGTGAGGCTGTCAGCGATCTCCCGCAGTGCGCAGATATCATCCGGCAGATCCGCGCCGAAGGGGTCCGTGTCGTACCGGATGAATTCATCCCCGAATTCGTCTACGGGCTCTCCCTCGTTGTTCATGATCCCGCCGAGATTTTGGTTATAGCGCTCCGGCTCGATCTGCTCCAGGTGAAAAAGGATATCGTCCGCGGAGGGGCGATAGCCGTGATCCTGTTCGAAGTCCCGGATCATCGAAGCAGAGCCGGATGACAGCGTGGAGGAGGTCTGCCGGATCATGGCGCAGACGCTGCCCTGGGCTGACGGCCTGCTGCTGCGGGCGGACGGGTATGAGTGTGAATTCTACAGAAAGGACTGATCATACACCGTCTTGTGATTTACCGCTCCGCCGCACTTCGCTCGGCGGCTCCGCTGGTATCGGGGTAGTGCAGCAGGGGGAACGCGGCTGTATAGATATGTTCTAACGATAAGAAAATCCGGGTTGCTCAGACCCGGATTGAAAGGAGGAGATCCCGTCGTTTTCTCTGGTCACCGGTATATACGCAGCAGGGGAGCAGGATGGCAGTTTATTTTTCAGTTCGGCCTCGGATCGATTCCGGCCTTTTTCTGTGCCACGGCGATTACTCGCAGGAGGTCGGTGACGAAGCTTTCGATTTCTTCCTCCTGGATATGGTCAGGAAGCGGTCGGTCCCTTGTATTCAAGGCAAAGCATCGTCAGATCGTCAAACTGCGCCCCGTCCTGCACAAAGGCGTCCACGGTCTTCCTCATGTGCCGGAGAAGCTCCTCCGGTGACTTTTCGCATCCTTCGTTCAGAGCCCAGATCATCCGCTCTTCGCCGAACATTTTGCCCGCCGGGTTATGGGCGTCCGGGACTCCGTCGGTATAAAGGAAGATCTTTGCTCCGGGCGTCAGGCTGATTTCCAGCTCCCGCCAGCGCATTTTTTCCCTTGCGCCGACCATGAGCCCCGGCCTTTCGCGGATCAGGTCGAACCGCCCGCCCGCAGGCATCAGCGCGGGGAGCTCGTGGCCCGCGTTGACAGCCGTGATTCTGCCCGCGGCAAGGTCGAGAATCCCGAACCAGACCGTGACGAACATGAGCTCCCGGTTGTTTTCGCAGAGACGGTCATTGACCGCCTGCATGACCTCCGCCGGGCTCTTCTTCATCCCGGCATAGGTCCGGATCAGCGATTTGGCGCTCATCATAAACAGCGCCGCAGGCATGCCCTTGTCGGAAACATCCGCCATGACAATTCCCAGGTGCGTTTCATCGATCAGGAAGAAATCATAGAAATCGCCGCCTACTTCCTTCGCGGGCGTCATACCGGCAAAAATGTCGAACTCGCTGTGTTCCGGGAAAGCCGGGAAAATGTTGGGAAGCGCATCCGCCTGGATTTTGGCAGCCATTTCCAGCTCGGCGGCGGTCCGTTCCCTTTCTGCCGTCATCCGGGCCAGATTCTCCGTATTCGTTACGATGCTCTCCTGCATTGTCCGGATATCCCGGCTCAGGTCGCCGATCTCGTCGTTGCTGCGAATCTCTACCCGGCCGATGCGCTCCCGCGAATAGGTTCCGTCCTCTTCCGGAACGAACTCCTTTGTCTCCTTCGCCAGGGTACGCACAGGCTGCAGAACATACCGGCGCATCACCAGTGCGGTAACCACCGAGGCCAGGAGGGTTACGACGACGGTCAGCAGGATACTCCTGAGCAGAAAATATCCATGCTCCTGAAGTTCTTCCGTCAGATCAAAGCTCAGCCGGAGCCATGCCTGCCCGCCGTCTTCCAGGGGCAGCGGGATGAAGCGGACCAGCAAGGTTTTTCCGTCTTCTTCGAGGTATCTCGGCGAAAAGTAGTTGCTCTCTGCCGGACCATCGTCCGGAAGCAGCTTCCCGATATTCGCAAAGCTGATGGCGAGGTGATTATCGTTATTGTCCCGGACACAGCTAATGAAATACCGGTTCCAGTTTTTTTCCTCATAGCAAATGATTTCCTGCAGATCACCGATTCTTTGTATCTCATCCATAAGGACATCGAAATGAAGCCAGTCGTTCATCAACGTCGAAGCGGGAGGCTCCCCATCCAGTCCCGGCTTATCCAGGAGCCATAAATTGAGTGCGTCAATTCTTTCCTGGGTGTCGCTTATGGAAGCCATCCCATTCATCTCTTCCGTTCCGAGATACGGCAGGAATTCCTGCGCAATCGGCTTCAGTTCTTCCACCGGAACCTCCGCGTTTTCCAGTTTGCGGAAGTACGGCCTGAAAACCGCTTTCTGATAGGTGTTCTCGCTGATCAGGATCAGCAGCACGGAAACGGTTAAAATCATGGCCATAATGACGATATTGACTTTGAGGGCCAGAGAAAAGCGCCTTGGTTGCTTCATTCTTTTTCACGCTCCCATACATAACTTTATAGTAGGCAGCGGAGACTGTCCCCGCCGTTTTAACCCTCTGCCGCCAGGACGCATATCGGGCGAACCCATAATTATTTATTATAATTGCGAAGCTCTGTATCCGCAAACAATTCTTTTTCCCCACCCATGTAAATCCGCCTCGTCGCGATCTGCTACTCCGGTCCACGCCCGGCCGTGCTTCCCGCTTCGTGCGGCTTCGCTGCGGACGGCTTCGCTGGTGGCGGGGTAGTGCAGCAGGGGGAAAGCGGGTATACGAATATCTTCTTACAGCAATAAAACAATCCGGGTTGCTCAGGCCCGGATTGAATGGAGGAGATCCCTGTGAATTGCTCTGGTCACCTGTATATACGCAGCAGGGGAGCGGGATGGCAGTTTTGTTTCATTTTGGGTGCGGGCTGTGGTGCGGGTCGCAACTGATACTGCTGAGGGACAGAGGTAAAAAAAGAACCCTACGCAGCTCCAGGACGGAACAACATATGGTTCACTTATCGTTTACACATTATTCGGATTTTGTCAATATAGTGTTTTCATTATGATGATAACCAAGATTTGAAATCCGCTGGAATCCATACTCCGTAAATTCAGTGCCGGGGACAGGGTTATTTTCTGTTCTGGAAAACAACTGATCACGGTTTTTGTCCGTGACTTCACCTTTCTTCCTGTTTCTTCCTTTGAATGTATCGTTTATATATGAGATATATTGACGCGGTGAATTCAATGCTCAAATAACCGGATCCGTACTTCCTATGGTCTGCAACTGCTTATTGTCCCGGAACCGGTCCGGTGGATCAGGTGTGTGTGAGGGTCGATGAGAACAAGCTTTTCTGGGTCAAGGGCGAATAGAGCGGTTCCGTGGAGATCTGGGAGTAAACAGAAGAAAGATAAGGAATGATTTTATCGGTTGCGGTGTTGATCCGCAGCCGGTTTTTCTGTTCATGGGAATATTGCGGTTTTGCTTGCACGGATGCGGAAAAGATGGTATTTTGTCAGCAGATGAAATCGTTTATACGGGGAGGGCGTTCCATGGAGAATCAGAAACCGCTGGAACGCCTTCGCTGCGTGGTGGAACGGATAACGTTCCAATCGGACGGGTACAGCGTCCTGAAATGCTCCGCCAAGGAGTATTCGGATCTGGTGACAGTGGTCGGCATGATGCCGGACGCGCATGTGGGGTCCGTGCTGACCCTGGGCGGCCGGTGGAAGATCGACAGCAAATACGGCCGGCAGTTCCAGATCGTGACCTTTGAGGAAACGCTGCCGGCGACGGTTTACGGCATTGAGAAGTATCTGGGCTCCGGGCTCATCAAAGGCATCGGGCCGAAATACGCGAAGCTGATCGTGAATACCTTCGGGGCGGATACACTGGAGGTCATCGAGAGCGAGCCGGAGCGGCTCCTGGAGGTCCCGGGCATCGGGGAAAAACGGGTCGAACGCATCCGGCAGGGCTGGACGGACCAGAAGGAAATCAAGAATATCATGCTCTTCCTGCAGGGGCATGACGTTTCCACCGCCCATGCCATCCGGATCTACAAGCACTACGGTGCGGAGAGTATTGACGTCGTCCGGGAAAACCCGTATCGCCTCGCGGATGATATCTGGGGGATCGGGTTCAAAACGGCGGATACCATCGCCTCAAAACTGGGCTTTGAGAAGTCCGCGTATGCCCGGCTTCGGGGCGGGCTTATGTATACCCTGAACCGTCTGGCGGAGGACGGGCACTGTTATGCTCTCCGGCAGCAGCTGACGGAAACGGGAGCAAAGCTGCTGGAGGTAGAGGAAGAACTGCTCTCCCCGGTGCTGGACCGGATGATTGCCGACCGGGATGTGATTACCGCCCCTGTGCCGGAATCGGAGGACGTGGCGATTTACCTGCCGCCGTTTTTCTATGCCGAGGTTGGCGTGCAGAACCGCATGCGGGGCATCGCGGCGGGGGAGGCAACCGTTCCCCGGCCGGCGCAGGTTTCCATGCGGGAGGATATCGAGTACGACGAGATCCAGCTGGAAGCGATCCGTACCGCGCTGAAGAGCAAGATCATGGTCCTGACCGGCGGGCCGGGCACCGGAAAGAGCACCACGACCCTGGGCATCATCCGGGCCTTCGGCGGCATGCGGATCCTGCTGGCCGCGCCGACGGGCCGGGCGGCCAAGCGGCTCTCGGAGGTCACCGGCCGGGAGGCGAAGACGATCCACCGCCTCCTGGAGTTCAAGCCTCCGGAAGGGTATAAGCGGAACGAGGACAATCCCCTCGAGGGGGATGTGCTCATTGTGGATGAATGCTCCATGGTGGATGAGATGCTGATGTACTCTCTCCTGAGGGCGGTCCCGGACAGCATGCGGGTCATTCTCGTCGGGGATGTGGACCAGCTGCCCTCCGTCGGGGCGGGGAACGTCCTGCGGGATATTATTGACAGCGGAGCGGTGCCGGTGGTGCGTCTGACGAAGATTTTCCGCCAGGCGGCGGCCGGCCGGATCATCCTCAACGCCCACCGGATTAACGGCGGAGAGTTCCCGGACCTGTCCAACGGCGCCGGCACGGATTTCTTCTTCCAGAAGTCGGAGGAGCCGGAAAAGGCGGCGGAGATCATTGTGGACCTGGTCAAAAACCGCCTGCCGAAGTTTTATCATGTGCCGCCGCAGGCGATCCAGGTGCTCACACCCATGCAGCGCGGCGTGGTCGGGGCGGCGAACCTGAACCAGCTTCTGCAGGCGGCTGTCAATCCGCCGGTGAAGGATTTCAAGGGCAATCCGGGGCCGGAACTGCACCGAGGTGGCTATACCTTCCGCGCCGGGGACAAGGTCATGCAGATCAAGAACAACTATGACAAGGAAGTCTTCAACGGGGACATCGGGACCATTGAAAAGATCGATCCGGAGGACCGGACCCTGACGGTGCGTTTCGACGACCGAGGCATTGAATACGACGCGACGGAGCTGGACGAGATGGTCCTGGCCTACGCGACCACGGTGCATAAGGCCCAGGGTGCGGAATACCCCATTGTGGTGATGCCGGTCATGATGTCCCATTTCATGATGCTCCAGCGGAACTTGCTCTATACCGGGGTCACCCGGGCGAAAAAGACGCTCGTCCTGGTGGGGCAGAAGAAGGCCGTCGGGTACTGTGTGCGGAATGTGACGGTGGATAAGCGGAACACCCTCCTGGCCGAACGGCTGAAGGGAATGGTGTGACAGGAAAGGAGAGGAATATGGGTTACGAGAACGGAGAACTGCCGAAAAAGGTAGTCAAACTGGTGAAGAAACTGGCGGATCTGCAGCGGAAGCAGGTCGAGGTCATGCGGTTGGGGATAAGCGGCGAGAAAACCCCGGACGAATTGTATTCTCTGAAGAACGAAC
>Ga0310696_10007388_pt1 | contig 12903 bp, 12 predicted proteins | sample AusTroGonzalo_MG_4_FD_203885 | JGI IMG/M metagenome (GOLD analysis project Ga0310696, IMG submission 203885) | Bovine rumen microbial communities from tropical cattle in Woodstock, Queensland, Australia - Gonzalo_02 (v2) (version 2) | ecosystem: Host-associated > Mammals > Digestive system >... | reverse complement strand
GAGCTCCTTGCCCAGCAGGTCCACCTGGACCTCGAGCGTCTTCATCAGCGCGGAAATCCTGGAGGATTCCTTGAGCAGCACCACGGCCTTGTCCACCCACAGGGGATAATCCTCGACGTTGTAGGAGATCGCCTTGAACGTCAGGTCCTCGAAGATGGGTATCGTCACACCCGCGATGTTCCCTTCCCTCCGGATTATCCTGTCGGGCAGGACCAGCGTGTCGAGCTGGAGGTCCTGCGGGAACGACGCGTTCTCACCGAATACGGCAATCCAGTCCTGGACGCCGCCGACAAGTGCCTCCTGTTTGGCCTTGTACTCGGCGAGCTCGGTCTCGATCTGGCGTATGACCATCTGGAGCTGCTGCTTCTTGAGCAAAAGCGTGGGAAGATACCGCTGGTACTGTTTCAGCGAGTCCTTCTGCTTCTTCTGTTCATTCTTTGTCAGCTTTACCGCCACTTAAGCCTCCGCTTTCTTCGGCCATCTCTGGGCAATCAGCTCACTTCTGAGACCGGTCTCGTTCGGCTCGAAGCACTCGGCGAGGATCTCCCAGCCGAGATCGAGGGCTTCCTCGAGCGGGATGTTCACGGAAAGGTCCATGAGCCTGGATTCGAACAGCTGTCCGTACTTGAGCAGCTTGTCGTCCCACTCGGTCATCATGAATCCCATGGACTTCTTCTCGAGGGATTCCTTGTATGAGGCGTACAGCTTGATCAGTCCGTCCATCAGTGACCTGTGGTCGTTCCTGGTGTCGCTGTTGACGTTCTGTTTCAGACGGCTCAGGCTTCCGAACGGCTCGATGTGGCCGTTCCTGAGGTAGTACTGGCCCTCGGTGATGTAACCCGTGTTGTCCGGTACCGGATGGGTGACGTCGTCGCCGGGCATGGTGGTCACGGCGAGGATCGTCAGCGAACCTGCGCCCTCGAAATCGACCGCCTTCTCGTACCTGGATGCCAGCGAGCTGTACAGGTCACCGGGGTATCCTCTGTTGGAAGGAACCTGTTCCATGGTGATGGCCGTCTCTTTCAGGGCATCGGCGAAGTTCGTCATATCGGTAAGCAGGACAAGGACTTTCTTGCCCTCGAGGGCGAAGCGCTCGCCGACTGCCAGCGACAGGTCGGGGATCATGGTGCACTCGACCGTCGGGTCGCTCGCCGTATGGATGAACATGATTGTCCTGCTCATGGCGCCGCTCTCCTCCAGCGTGTCGCGGAAGAAGAGGTAGTCGTCGTACTTCAGACCCATTCCGCCAAGGACGATCAGGTCGACCTCGGCCTGCATGGCGATCCTGGCCAGCAGCTCGTTGTACGGCTCTCCGGAGACGGAGAAGATCGGGAGCTTCTGGGACTCGACCAGCGTGTTGAAGACGTCGATCATCGGGATACCGGTGCGGATCAGGTTCTTCGGGACGATCCTCTTGGCCGGGTTGACGGAAGGTCCGCCAATCTCGATCAGGTTCTCGTCCAGCTCCGGACCGTTGTCACGGGGCTTCGCCGAACCGTCGAAGACCCTGCCCATGAGGTTCTCGGAATAGCTCACGCGCATCGGGACGCCCAGGAACCTGACGGGATCGTCCGTCCTGACACCCTGTGCACCTGCGAAGACCTGGAGGCTGACAAGGTCGCCGTCGAGCTTGATGACGTTGGCGAAACTCTTGCCGACCATGGCCAGGTCATTGTATTTGACACCCTCCGCACGGACGGTGATGACGTTTCCGACTATCGATTCGATTTTGGTATAGACCTTGTTCATCTCAGCCCTCCTTCACCTTGGAAAGGTAGAGATCGACGATCTCCTTCTCGTACTTCTCATAACGCTCATCGGTGGTCAGTACGCTGTTCCAGTCGAGGAATTTCTGCCTGAGTTCGTTGAAGAAGCCTCTGACGTCCTTCTTGTTGTCGATATCGAACTTCGCCATCAGGACCTTGTACAGGAGGTCGAACTCCTTCTTCTGCCTCTCGACGGGCACGGCGGCGTCGACCGGGTCGAACGAGTTCTGCTGCAGGTAGACGGCATCCAGGAGCTCGCCCTTCTGGTACTCGATGTAATCCTCAACCGATGTACCCTCCTCACCGACGACCTTCATCATCTGGTTGATCTCGTTGGACTTGAACAGTACCTCGCGGGCATTGTCGACCAGCTCCTGGTCGATGATGCCGCGGTACTTGGACCACGACTCCAGCGGGTGGATGGCCGGGTACTTGCGGGCATCCGAACGCTCACGCGACAGACCGTGGAAAGCTCCGACGACCTTCAGCGTGGCCTGTGTGACAGGCTCCTCGAAGTTTCCGCCGGCAGGGCTGACCGTACCGCCGATCGTGACCGATCCGATGCTGCCGTCATGCAGCCTGACCTTTCCGGCACGCTCGTAGAACGCGGCGATGACGGATTCCAGATATGCCGGGAAAGCTTCCTCGCCCGGGATCTCCTCCAGTCTTCCGCTCATTTCCCTCATTGCCTGGGCCCAGCGGCTGGTGGAGTCGGCCAGCAGCAGGACGTTCAGTCCCATCTGCCTGTAGTACTCGGCCATGGTGATGGCGGTATAGACCGATGCCTCCCTCGCTGCGACAGGCATCGACGAAGTGTTGCATATGATGATGGTCCTCTCGATCAGCGAGCGGCCCGTCTTCGGGTCGACCAGTTCGGGGAATTCCTTCAGGACCTCGACGACCTCACCGGCACGCTCTCCGCATGCGGCGATGATGACGATATCGACGTCCGCGTTACGGCTCTCCATGTGCTGGAGGACTGTCTTTCCCGCGCCGAACGGGCCGGGAGTGCAGAACGTACCGCCCTTGGCCACTGGCAGGAAGGTATCGATGATCCTGACCTTCATGATCAGGGTCTCGTCCGGTCTCAGACGCTCGTCGTAGCAGTTGACCGCCTTCTTGACGGGCCAGCTGAAGACCATGGTGAGCTTGCGCTCCTCGCCCTTGGGGCTCTTCACGGTCGCGACCTCGGACCTGACGTTGTAGGTGCCCTTCTCCGCGATCGCGGTGATGGTCCAGTCGACATCGTCGAATCCGAACGGAAGCATGATCTTGTGGGTGAAGATGCCCTCCGGAACGGTACCGAAGCAGTCGCCCGGCCTGAGCGTGTCGCCGACCTTCTTCACCGGAGTGAATTCCCAGTCCTTGTTCGGGATCGGGTCGAGGTAGACTCCCCTCTGGAGGAAGAACCCGCAGTTCTCCGCAAGCGACGGGAGGGGGTTCTGAAGTCCGTCGTAGATCTGCGTCAGCAGACCGGGGCCGAGCTCGACGCTCATGAGTTCACCTGTGAACTCGACCTCGTCACCGACCTGGATCCCGTTAGTCATCTCATAGACCTGCATGCTGGCCTTGCTTCCGTTGACCCTGATGACCTCTCCCTTGAGTTTCGTGTCGCCCGCGTGGACGAACGCGACCTCGTTCTTGGAGATGGCGCCATCGAAGGAGACGGTGACAAGGTTTCCGTTCACACCGGCCACATGTCCAATTGTCTTTGCCATATTCACTCCGTTCAATCCGTAATTATCTGCTTCTGAAGACCGTCGAAGAGCCTCCGGTACTCGGAATTCCCCGACTCCACAGTGAAAAGATCCTTCCTCAGCAGGATCCTCAGCTGAAGCGCGTACGAAATCAGCGCCTTTTCCGAGAAGGGCTCGAGTCCCTTCTCCTTCTCAAGCCAGTCGTATCTGTACCTCATGAGGACAAGCTCGGCCTCGAGGGGGTTCTTCGCACCGATGGCGGCGTTGGTCACCTGCTCGATGTCGAGTTCCCTGAACACCACGCCGTGCGTCTCCTCGCGGTTGAGGTTCCTGCGCCTCTGCTCGTTCACGCTGTCGTCGAGCCTGCGGTTCATCTCTTCCCACGCCTTGAGGAAGCCGTTCGAACCTCCGGCGCCCGATGCGATGCCGCTGAGGAGCCTGTAGTCGGAATCCGATACGTTCCCGAGCGCTTCCTTCATGAACGCCTCCCACGTGATGGGGGCGCTGTCCTGGAAGCGGAGCATGGGAAGACTCGAAAGAAAGTAGTATCTGGAAGGCATCTCCCCTCCTCAGATCTTCATCTCACCGAGGAACGGTCTGAGAAGCGATGCGATCTCCTCGTCCGAGAAGTCGAAGAAACCCGAGCCGTCCTTGCAGCTCAGCTTGAGCGATGCCCCCTTCACGGGATGGAGCTCCAGACCTTTCTCGATCTCTTTGGCGAGTGCGCTCTTCAGAGCGGCCTTCGCACTGTCGACCTCGACCTTGTACTTCGCCGGATCCTCTCCGTTGAGAGCGGCCACGACGAGCTTCGCAAGGCTCTCTTCCGTAAGGTCCTTCGCGACCTTGTCGGCCAGTATGCGCTCCATGAGGAGTCCGAGCTCCTTCCTGACGGACAGGACCGCATCGCGCTCCGCCTGCTTGATGAGGGCCTTGGCGCTCTCGATCTGGCGGTTGGCGTTGTCGATGTTCTTCTCGGCCTGTGCCTTCGAAGCGGCAATGATCTCATCCGCCTTGGCCTTGGCTTCCGCGATGATGGCATCGGCCTCCTTGCGGGCCTCCTCTATGCCGTCGCGCTTGATTGACTGGACCAAATCCTGAATCTGAATCTCCATCCTTGAACCATCCTTGGAATAATCTTTCTCCATACTAAGGTATGGACGTGGTTTCAGCAATATCGTATATGGCAAAAAACCGACCGTTTTTTTGACGATTCCTGCAATCGCCTGCAAACGGCCGGAGGACCGGATCAAGACGTTGACAACCGGCAGAGCATATAGTAAACTCAAGATGCTTCATAACTCTCTTGCTTTTTTTTGCAGAACTTGAAGCCTTTTCTTGGGCGTCTCAGTCGGGCCTTTTTTGAGACGCCCTCTTTTTTTTGTTTGCATCCCTTCACCCTTTTCGGTTAGCATCTCCACAGGAGAAAAACCATGCTTACTTTCGAATCGGATTACACAACAGGATGCACGCCCGAGATCCTCAGGGCTTTCGAGAAAACGAACTACGAACAGGTTTCAGGATACGGGGCGGACAAGTTCTGCGCCTCGGCGGCTGAGAAGATCAAGGCCGCCTGCAATGCCCCGGATGCACAGGTCGAGTTCATTTGCGGCGGAACACAGACGAACCAGGCCATCATCGCCGCCATGCTGCAGCGCTACGAAGGCGTCATCGCCGCCAAGACCGGACACATCAGCTGCCACGAGGCCGGCGCCATCGAATACACCGGACACAAGGTCTTCGAGCTCCCGCAGGTCATGGGGAAGCTCCGTGCCGACGACATCCGGACCTTCGTCGACATCTTCAACAAGGCCGACGCCAAGGACCACATGGTCTTCCCGGGCATGGTCTACATCTCGCATCCCACGGAGTACGGCACGCTCTACTCGCTCTCCGAGCTCACCGCCATCTCGGAAGTCTGCCATGAATGCGGCATGAACCTCTTCCTTGACGGCGCCAGACTGGGTTACGGCCTGATGAGCCGCCAGACCGATGTCACCATACAGGACATCGCCCGCCTGACCGACGTCTTCTACATCGGAGGAACCAAGGTCGGAGCCCTCTGCGGTGAAGCGGTCGTCTTCACGCACGGCAACAGACCCGCCCACTTCCTCACCATGAAGAAGCAGAACGGAGCACTCCTGGCAAAGGGCCGCCTGCTCGGGATCCAGTTCGATACCCTCTTCACCGACGACCTGTACTTCAGGATCGCCGGACATGCCATAGACATGGCCGAGAAACTGAAGGACATCATGCGCAGGGCCGGCATCCCCTTCTTCCTGGAGTCCCCCACGAACCAGCAGTTCGTGATCCTGGACAACGCCACAATCGAAAGGCTCCGCAAGGATGTCGGATTCGAGAAATGGGAGATCGTGGACGACGACCACACCGCCGTCAGGTTCGCGACCAGCTGGTCCACGAAAGAAGAAGATTTGACAACGCTTGAGAAGCTGTTAATATGTTAGATGTGTCGTTCCGGGCATCCCTGACTTTCAGGGTAATGGAATGGCAATGACAAGAGGAGGACAATAATGTCGGATTACATGGACGGAACAGGTATCCAGTACCATCTCAGGATAAAGAAAGGCGATGTCGGGAAATACGTCATCCTTCCCGGTGACCCCAAGCGCGTACCCGTCATCGCGGGCTTCCTTGAGAACGCACAGCTTGTGGCGGATTACAGGGAATTCACGACATACACCGGATTCATCGGAGAAACCAAGGTCAGCGTCACATCCACCGGTATCGGCGGACCGTCGGCGGCCATCGCCGTCGAGGAACTCTGGCGCTGCGGCGCGAACACGTTCCTCAGGATGGGAACCTGCGGCGGAATCGCACTCCCCGTCATGGGCGGAGATGCCGTCATCGCAACCGCAGCCATCAGGATGGAGGGAACCAGCCGCGAATACGCACCGATCGAGTTCCCCGCCGTCGCCAACTACGAGGTCCTTACGGCCATCAAGCAGGCGGCCGAGAAGATGGGCGTCAGGCACCACATCGGTGTCGTCCAGTGCAAGGATGCGTTCTACGGCCAGCATACACCCGAGCTCATGCCGGTAAGTTACGAACTGATAAACAAATGGAAGGCATGGAAGCGTCTCGGTGTCCTTGCTTCGGAGATGGAGAGCGCCGCTCTGTTCACGGTTTCCAGCTTCCTCGGATGCAGATGCGGAAGCGTCTTCTTCGTCGTAGGCAACCAGGAGCGTGAGGAACAGGGTCTCGATAACCCCAAACTCCACGACACGACAGCGATCTGCGCACTGGCGGTCGAGTCCATCAAGCAGCTTATCGAGAACGATTCCAAGCACAAGAAGCCGGATATCGCGGAGTAAGCTTTTTTCAGTTGTACAGTGATTTTTCAGTCAAGCGGCAGGCCTCGAGCCTGCCCTTGTCGTCTGTAAGCTCCACGGTGTCGAATCTGAAGACCTCCAGACCCGTTTCGGCATAGTCCTCCTGCAGCTCCGCACACGGATGCATGCCCAGGTCCAGCTGGAAACGCATGTCCACGCAGTCCTTCTTTATGTCTTCGGAGTAAAAGAGATAGACCTTGTCCGTCTTGAGATTCCTGAGGGCAACGACACCCCTGTTTCCATCCATACTTCCCCCTTACTTCAGGACCACATAGGTCTTGCCCTGTCCGCCGTCATCCGGAAGTGCGAACCTGTAGCTCTCAACCAGTCCGTTCTGGCCCAGATGTTTGTGGATTCCGGTGGAGAGGATGCCGTCGCCATAGCCGTGGATGATGGAGAAACTCTTCAGGCCGTGCACGCAGCAGGCCTCGATCTGTGTGTCTATCGCATCCAGCGCCTCAAGGAGTCTGTAGCCCCTGAGGTCCAGGCTGAGTTTCGGCGAAGGTGAACGGGAACCCGATTCGAACGAGTACGACCTTGCCGTCACCGCTCTCCTCGGAACAGTCAACTCGGTCTCCTTGAACGTGAACTTCATGGGACCGATGGCGACCTGCCACCTGCCCTTTCCCATGTTCCTCACGACCGTGCCTTCCCTCTTGGAGGATCCGCAGAGGACATCCATCCCCACCTTGAGCTCGACGCTGTCGGCGGAGGAGTTGTCTTCCTCGAGCTGGAGGGCATCGAGCTGCTCCGATTCGGCCTCTATCTCGGCCTTCATCTGCTCTTCCCTGCCCTGCAGTTCGTTGAAGAGGTTCTTCATCTTCAGCGTCTTCTCGCGGGTGATCTCGCCTTCCCTGAGCTCGGCCACCATCTTCTCCATCTCGCGCCGCGACTGGGCCATGAAATCGTCGAACTCGTTGAGCCTCTGCTTCTTCAGGCGGTTCTCGTAGGCCTGCAGCCTGCGCTTCTCCTTTGCCAGATGGTTCTCCTCGTTCTCAACGCCCCTGAGCCTGCGCTCCAGCTCGGCCTTGTGCTGGTCGGCCTCGCGCCTGAGGGTCTCCAGGTTGCGGATGATGGATGATATCTTCATGGCCTCCTGGCCCATGTACTTCTGCGCGGACTGTGTGACCGTCTTGGGCAGCCTCATGCGGCGGGCCGTGTCTATGGCATGGCTTTCACCGGGCAGACCGGCTATGACGCGGAACGTCGGCTCCAGTGTCTTCTCGTCGAATTCCATGGACGCGTTCTGGACTATATCCGATCCGTACGCATACTGCTTCAGCACGCCATGATGGCTTGTAGTGAGGGTAAGACAGCTTTTTTTCGTGCAGAACTCCAGGATCGAGCGTGCAAGAGCCGCTCCTTCCTGCGGGTCCGTTCCGCTTCCCAGCTCGTCCAGGATGATCAGGGAATCCTTGGTAAGGGTACGCAGGATGAAGCCTATGCTCTTCATGTGGCCGCTGAATGTGGACAGGTGGTTCTCTATGCTCTGGTCGTCTCCAATGTCGGTGAAGACCCTGTCGAACAGCGCCAGCCTGCTTCCGTCGGATGCAGGGACGTAGCCGCAGATCTGGTTCAGCAGTGAGAACAGACCCACGGTCTTCATCGTGACCGTTTTTCCGCCGGCGTTCGGACCTGTGAGGACGACGGCCTTGATGCCGGAAGGTATCGAGAGGTCGATCGGAACGCATTTGGCACCCAGCAGCGGATGGCGTGCATGTATGAGGTTGCAGCTGTAGTCTCCGGGTACAGAAGGCTCGCCAATCTGCACCCTGCAGCAGTCGCTCGACTTCGCCCATGAAGCAAAGGCATAGAGGAAATCAGCCTCGGTGACCTGTGACGACAGCACGCGCAGTTCCATCTCGGCATCCTTGACCATGTCGGACAGCTTTCCGATCAGACGTGCGATCTCGAGCTGGATCTCCTCCTGCGCCATGATGACGGCGTTGTTCATGTCGACCAGCCTGAAAGGCTCCATGAAGACCGTCCCTCCGCTTGAGGATGCACTCTGGATGTAGCCGTCGATCATCGACCTGGACTCGTTTCTGACCGGAAGAAGTATCCTTCCGTCCCTCATGACGGCGGTATCGGACTGCATGACCGATGAATTGCTCCTCATGAGCTCGGATGCGAGGCGGCTCCTCTCCATGCGTCTGGAATCGGCCTTCTCCCTGAGGGCCTTCACTGTAGGATAGTTCTCCTTCACCGTGCCGGGCGATTCGAGGATCCTGAAGATCTCCTGCTCCAGATAAAGCAGGTTGTCGGGTATTTCTCCGATGATCGAATCGGCTCCGCTGTCCTTGTCCTTGCAGTCCTGCTTCAGGGACAGTCCCAGAAGAGCCGAAAGGAGCCTTGCGCTCCTGATGAAGAGTCCCACATTGAAAACCTGCTCGCCTTCAAGCGACGAAACAGGATTGCGTGCTATCGATTCGAACACTGGCGAGATGTCGGGGAAGTTCTCCACCCTCATCCCGTCTTCCTTTGCGGCCTCGGCCATGGCGAACATGACGGCGGAGACCCTGCTCTGCCTGTCCAGATATGCATCGGTGTGGAACACCGGTATGGCGTTCCTGACCGCCGCAGCCCCTTCAGGGCTGAGAGCGTGGTTGGCCACCGATTCCAGCACGAGGTCCAGTCCGAGATCTACTGCTGTCCTTTTGAACATTTCCTGCCCCGGTTCCTTCCCCAGACGGGAAGTCTGTCTTCCATCGTATCAAGCATGCGCAGGTAGCTTTCGTACCTGTCGGCATTGATCTTCCCTTTCTCAACCAGACGCCTGACCTCGCAGTCCGGTTCGTTCACGTGGAGGCATCCGTCGTAGGCGCACTTGGCCGATGCCTTCACGAACTCCGGGAACGACTGCGCAACCAGATGCGGGTCGTCGTGCGGGACCGATATCTCCCTGAAACCCGGTGTGTCGATCAGCGTGAAACCCGGCCCGTCCAGGATCAGCGAATGGTTGGTCGTGTGGTTGCCCCTGTTGTACTTGGCGTTCAGGTCGCCGACCCTCTGGTCGGTTCCGAGTATCCTGTTCACCAGCGAGCTCTTGCCCACTCCGCTCTGTCCGACGAAGGCCGCCGTCTTACCCTGAAGCATCTTCACGAAAGCATCCACGTTCTCGCCCGTCTCAGCCGAAACACTGGCCGTCTGATATCCCAGTTTCTTGTAGAGCATGAATCTTTCAAGTTCATCCTCGGTCAGCAGGATATCGCACTTGTTCAGCACGATCATCACTGGAACGCTTCTGCAGCAGGCTATCACGCGGTCTATGAAGCGCGGTCTGAACGGAGGGCTCTCCACGCTGCACACACAGACCACCAGGTCCATGTTGGCGCAGATCGTCTGGTTCAGCGACCTCTTGTCGTTCCATCTTGCGAACTCGCTCTTCCTCTCGTGGCGGAACGTGACTAGTCCGTCACCCGCTCCCGCTCCGGGAGGTGTGAAGTCCACGATGTCGCCCACGACGATCGGATTGTACTCGCCGTCGGCCTGGGCAAGGTGTTTGCCCTTGATCCTGCAGCTGTATACAGTACCGTCGGTACCGCGCACAGAGTATATGTTGTTTATGGACCTGAGAACCGTTCCTTCCATATCTTCCCGCTTCAATATCAGCTGTTCATCAGCATGTCGCCGAACTCCGCGAACCGCTCCGGGAGCGGGGCCTCGAAGTGCATCATCTCCCCTGTCGAGGGATGTGCGATCTCCAGTACCGCACTGTGGAGCATGAGGCTCCTGCCGGGGAACCTGGACAGCTTGTTGTTGTACATCACGTCACCGACGACCGGGTGTCCGATGTACTTCATGTGGACCCTGATCTGATGCGTGCGCCCTGTGAAGATCCTCACCTTCACCAGCGCCGCCTGCGGAAGCTGCCTGACCACCTCGTAGTGGCTCTTGCTGTACTTCCCCTGGATCCTGTCCAGTGTCCCGCCGATCCTGTACTTGGGATCGTTGTAGACCTCGTTCTCTATCTCGGCCGTCCTCTTCGCGGACAGACCGCCCTGGATGATGTATTCCTTCTGTTCCCTCACCGGTGCGAAGAGCTTGCGGTCGTTGCGGTCCCTCACCAGCATGCACTCGATGTCGTCCTCATGCTTCTGGAAGATTCCGTCGCACCATGCGTAGTAGTACTTCTCGATCTCCCTGTTCTGGAACTGCTCGCTGAGTGCGGCATGTGCGGCTGCATTCAGCGCAATCACCATCACTCCGCTTGTATCCTTGTCCAGACGGTGCACGATACCGGGCCTGGAGATGTCGCACTCGTCGGCCATCGCATCGATGAAATCCTGTCCGTACCTGTAGGCCAGCGCGTTGACCACCGTTCCGTGCGTGTTGCCCGCACCGGGATGGACCACCATGCCCTGCGTCTTGTTGATAACAAGCATGTCGGAATCCTCGTAGAGGATGTCCAAGGGGATGTCCTCCGGCTCCACCTTCTCGAACACATCGGCCGTGTACGAGAGCTCAACGGTGTCCCCCAGCCCTACCTTATCGCTTTTTTTCGCGTTCTTTCCGTTTATCAGGATGCTGCAGCCGTCACCCGTGAGTGCCGACCTGGACAGCTCGGGTATCCTGGATGCAAGGAATGCATCCACCCTTGTCCTCCCCGCGGCGTTGCCTCCGAAATCGGATTCCTCCGCCGTGAAGGAGTAGAACCGCTCAATCCGCATTCACGACCCCCAGGATGAAATCCACGACGGTGATCACCGCGGAGATCGCACACGCGACCCCGAGAGTCTCCAGGAACGTCGCATCCTTCTTCAGGGTACCGAACGCAAGCGCGCTCACCGGATACGCGATGGGAATCCCTCCCAGGAAGATGCACTCCGCCCTTCTGAGCTGGAGCGACCACTTGGGGAACTCATCCTCCGAGTAAGGCTCGTAATTGTTCAGTGTGAGGCTGAAAACCGGCGTGAGGAAACCCGCCGTCAGCACTATCAGCAATACCGCAACCAACTTCTTCATCTGCTGTAATCCCTCGGACCGAAAACCGCGGTCCCGATCCTCACCTCGGTGGATCCGTTGCGGACACCGATCATGTAATCCCCGCTCATCCCCATGGACAGGATTCCGAAATCCACTCCCGGGAAACGTGCGGCGCATTCGTCCCTGAGGCCTCTCAGCTCCCTGAACGCCCTGTCCGTCAGTTCATCCTTCACAGCCGGGTCGCAATCCACCGGTCCCACCGTCATGAGTCCGCGTATCCTCACGTGCTCCATACAGGTCGATGCCCCGATGCATGCGAAAAGCTCCTCCTTAGTCAGGAAACCGCTCTTGGCCTCCTCACTGGAGGTGTTGTACTCCAGAAGCACATCCATCACCTTCCCGCAGGCTCCTGCCGCCCTGTCTATCTTCCCGAGCAGCTGGAGCGAGTCCACGCTTTCTATCATGTCGACCAGAGGCACCACCTTGCCCACCTTGTTGGACTGCAGGTGCCCTATCATGTGCAGCTCCATGTCCGCGGGCCTTGTCTGGAACTTGGCCACGATCTCCTGCACATGGTTCTCCCCGAACAGCCTGACACCGGCATCGTAGACCGCCATGATCTCCTCCACCGTGCGTGTCTTGCTCACGGCCATCAGCCGCGCTCCGCCCAGAGTCCCCTGTATCTTGTCTATAACAGCTTTGTAGTCGATATTCATCACACAGATTCTAACTTAATCATGTACTTAATACAATATTGACAGTTCCTACCCAAAATGCTACTTTAACTCCGCACGGCCGTGTAGCTCAGCGGGAGAGCCCCAGTCTTACACACTGGTTGTCGTTGGTTCAATCCCAACCGCGGTCAAAAAGAGATGGACTCCTACCGGTGTCCATCTCTTTTTGATTTCGCGTCGATTTGGGATTGAAGCCCCGCGGTATGAGGACAACTGAGTGTTGTCCGAAGCGGGGCCGGCCCTGAGGCGGACTTCCGGGAGCCGAAGGGCAATCCCAACCGCGGTCAAAAAGAGATGGACTCCTACCGGTGTCCATCTCTTTTTGATTTCGCGTCGATTCGGGATTGAAGCCCCGCGGTATGAGGACAACTGAGTGTTGTCCGAAGCGGGGCCGGCCCTGAGGCGGACTTCCGGGAGCCGAAGGGCAATCCCA
>Ga0310696_10007387_pt1 | contig 12903 bp, 14 predicted proteins | sample AusTroGonzalo_MG_4_FD_203885 | JGI IMG/M metagenome (GOLD analysis project Ga0310696, IMG submission 203885) | Bovine rumen microbial communities from tropical cattle in Woodstock, Queensland, Australia - Gonzalo_02 (v2) (version 2) | ecosystem: Host-associated > Mammals > Digestive system >... | reverse complement strand
GACTTTTGGAAGAAGTAGGTTACATGGCCCGTATTTCGTATGTATTCGATAATACTATGCGCAAACTCGGTCTTCATGGAAAGGCTGTAATGCCTTTTATCTGTTCATTTGGCTGTAACATTGCCGGCAGCTCCGGTACCAGAGTACTTGATACATGGTCTCAGAGGATGACAGCTATAGCTCTCTCATGGGTTGTTCCCTGCGGCTCGACATGGGGAGTTGTAGGGTTGATAGGCTCTGTATTCTTCGGCCCCGGAGTTATCGTTGTCATACTGCTGATGTTTGCGATCTCTGCACTCCATTTATTTATCACGTCAAAAGTTTTCGGCAGGAAACTTTTAAAGCCTTCTGACAGGACCGGTATCATTATGGAGCTTCCTCCTTATCATAAGCCCAGATGGGGAGCACTTGCAAAGCATGGTCTTATCAAGATGAAGGAAGCATTAAAGCGTGCGCTTATTGTTATAACACTTATTTCGGTTGCTTTGTCATTGCTTTCATATTCCGAGTCGGGAGACTTTACAGAGAGTATCCTTGGCAGGATAGGAGAGGCTATTGAACCTGTAACCATGTTCTTCGGACTCCGATGCCAGACCTTTATAGCATGGATCGGTTCTATGATGGCAAAGGAAGGAGCACTTGGCGTATTGGCTTCGACATTTAGCCGTGACTCAAGCGTGATGCATGCACTTGCAACCATGAAGAGTAACCCTGTGGATAATACTGCATTAGTAGATCTCTTAAAAACAGCACTGACCAAGCCGGAGGCACTTTCTTTCCTGTTTGCATTCTATTTTAATATGCCTTGTCTGATGGCTTTAAGTGCGACATTACATGAGACAAGATCAAAGAAATGGACGTTCCTTGTTGCAGGTTATTATGTTGTAATGTCACTATTGATAGCAGCTATAGTATACCATGTTGCATGTCTTATCTTCTAAGAAAGGCAAGGTACAAGAATGCCAATAAACATAATATTGATCGTTATCATCGCAGCGATTGTTTTACTTGCTGTGATAGGTGCGGTAAAACATAAGAAAAAAGGCTGTGGATGCGGTTGCGGATGCAGTGGCTGCAGCGGATGTGCAGACCGTGATAATAGGGAAGAGTAAGTCTGTCAGGAAAACCTGATACAATGCCTTTCTTACAAAGAAAGGTTAAAAAACATATGTAATCAAACCAGATCGATAGGTCTGGTTTTTTCTTGATTTTTCGAGAAAAAAATGTTATAAATAGTTAGCAAATGCTAATTGACTGTTGATTTGAAAAAAGGAGAGATTCAGAAGTGATAAAGACCGTGATCATTGCACTGATTTTGTGTGTGATAGAAATTCTTGTTATTGTTATAGCCAGTCCTATGGCAAAATCTTCTGTGGTGTTAAGATTTTTGCCGGAGGATGTTAGAAATGCTGCAAAAAATCATGTTGATCCGCCAAAAAGCAAGCAGATGATTGCACATTTTCTCCTTGCCTTTTTCCTGATAGCTATGATAGCTGGAATGGTTTTTGTTGGGCTGGATGGCATACGAAATGAGATGGGGTATTGGTCACTGACACTAAGATTTATAGTCATGCTTTATATAATGAAGATTTTTGATATTGTAGTTCAGGATCAATGGCTTGTTATGACTGTTGGATATTTTAAGAAGATATTTCCTGAAACAAGCGACTGTGAGGGATGGAAAAATCGTGGTTTTAATAACAAGAATCAGATTATCAGAATTGTTGCATATCCGTTTCTTTGTATGATGACTGCAGGAATATTCATGCTGCTCAAATAAAACTCGGAGATGACTATTGTGATTTTTGTTTTAAGGTGAAAGATAAAAATTGATTAAGGGGTACAGTATGAAACACGAAAATTTTAATTTCAAAGAATATGGTTTTGTCGGACATCTTGCTGAACCGGATGAAGGAAGCGATAGAGCTGTTATAGTCATTATGGGTGGTGAGCAAAGTCTGCTTCCAGGAATAAAATTTGCGGAAAGATTCGCAGATTATGGAATAACAGGCTTGTCCGTATCCCTGTTTGGAGCAGAAGGAATTCCTGATTCACCGAATCAGATACCGCTTGATATGTTCGAACCTGCCGTAAAATACCTTAAAAATAAGAAAAATATAAAGCATCTCAGCATTTACGGACAATCAATGGGATCTATATTTGCCGTACTTGTGGCACAGTACGTTGGTGGCTTTGAAAATCTGATCATGGTTTCACCGACGCACGTTCCTTTTGAAGGGACGCTTAAGGATAAGAAAACCATGACAGGGCATTCCATGGCAACTTGGAGGGGTGAGGACGTACCGTTTGTTAAGGCGGATTTTTCTAAGGTAAAAGCGACAAAGTATCAGAAACATCCTGATGCCATGTGCAAGGTCATGGGTATGTGGGTAGCATATCAAAATGCTTATTTGGAAAAAGATGCTGTTGAAACGGCAAAGCTTCATGTCGAAAAGAGTGAAGCAAGAGTTTTACTTATTGCCGGTCATGAGGATGAAGCTTGGCCTTCCGAATATTCAGTGAGAGAAATTGAGAAGGATATAAAGGCGGTGGATTACAGTAAAGAAGTAAAGGTGATAGTGTATCCACACGGAAGTCATTTAAATGGTCTGATGCCAAATCGTGAGCGAGAGAAGAAATTGTACAGAATGATCCCGCTTATTGGCTTGATGTATAAAACCTTTGGAAAGTATCGCAAAGAGAATATCAGATATTTTGAAGAGTCTGAAAGAGAGATAATAGCCTGGATAAACGGATAAATCGGAAGCTAATCGGATATCGGAGCTTCAGTCCAATATGGGCTGATCTTACTTCGCATTTCCTTGTTTTATAGTTTTCACAAAGAAAAGAAAATATATAAGATGCGCAATCCACACCACTGAAATTATTATACATGGTATCCATATTCCTTTTCTTGCCATAAAATAGAACCCAAGCGACATGAGAATTGTCACTGTAATTAGGATACCGGCCTTTGTGGATGGAAGCATTCCTTTCTTTTCTATAAAAGATTCTAGGTGTTTCTTATAAAGTTTTGTCCCTTTAAACCAGTCATTGAGCTTTTCGGAACTTCTTGCAAAGCAGTATGCCGTCACTAAAAAGAAAGGCGTAGTTGGCAATATAGGAATTATCACTCCTATAGTTCCAAGTGCCAGACAAATACATCCTGCAACTATGAATATGATCTTTTTAATTCCCTTTTTCTTTGAGTCTCCGTTTCTCTTTTTTATTTTCTATCACATGCCTGACAGCCATCACCGGATGATGGAATAGCATCCTCGGTCCTGAAAAACGCATCACCTTTCTGATCTTTTCCCGCATCTCCGGTTTATAGCAATGGACAGTACAGTTACTGCAAAAAGTTTTGTTTTCCATAAACGGACACTTGTCACTGCGTAAACATGCATAGTCGCACAGCTCTCTGCATTCTTTGCATAATTCCCCATGTTTTGTTCCGTGATTCTTTCTGCAATAGAGAACAATCATTTCGCTGACTGTCTTTTTTTCGCGTTTCCTTTTTTTCTCGGTGTTCATGAGATTCTTCCGCATTCCATTGACAGTATTTCATCCGCGATACGCATGGTGGATTCTCTGTGTGAAACAAGAATGACTGTTTTTTCTTCAGCCTCTTTTTTTAGCGATTTCAATATCACAGCTTCATTCAGGCTGTCAAGATTGCTTGTAGGTTCATCCAACAGCATACATGGTGCATTATGGAGAAATGCTCTGGCAAGACCGATTCTTTGTCTTTCACCACCGGACAATGTGTTTCCGAGTTCTCCGACTTCTGTTTCGTAGCCTTTTGGGAGTGTCATGATAAAATCATGAATAGAAGCTTTTTTACAAGCGTCGATAACCTCTTCATGAGAAGCATTCAACTTTCCGATACGGACGTTGTTCACTATCGTATCTTTGAACATCTGAGTTTCCTGAGTCATATAGCTTTCCATATCGCGTAGATCAGCAGTGTTTATCTCATTTATGCTTCTGCCTGATACAGATATCATACCCTTGTGCACATTCCAGAATCTCATCAGCAGTTTTAATAATGTAGATTTGCCGCATCCGCTTTTACCAACGATACCTATTATTTTCTCTCTGGGAATGTGAAGCGAAACATCATTTAGTACATTATCTTCTCCGTATGCAAAAGAAACATTCTTCACTTCTGCATTTATAAAGTTTATTGGTGTCTTTCCTGTTATGTCTTCGGTTTCAGGCTTCTCGTCTATTATGGTAAGGACTCTTGCACCTGAAGCCACAGTACTCTGAAGAGTAGTACCGAGTGCAGAAAGAGCTGTTACAGGACCAAAGGAAGACATGAGCGCTATCATCGGTATTATAAATCCGTCAAATCCTACCTGACCGTTTTTATACAGTGTACTGCTTATTACAAGCATAACAACATCCGATACAAGGATAAGCAGATTTGCTAAAGCCAGATTAGTACCCGTCAATTTGTTTAACAGACTTTGCTTTTCTGAAAGCTCACGAGTTTTATCGCCTATTTCTTTTAATCTTTTTGCTCCATATGAATACTGAAGTGTATCATCAATCCCCCTGATACTTTCAAGCATATGTGACGAGAGCTCACCTGACTGTGCCCTTAGATCATCACCGGTTGTACCGCTTCGTTTAGAGATTATTATAGGCAGAACAACTCCCACCAGTATGAATGATAACATAGCCGTGATTCCAAGAAGCGGGTGATAACTGTCGATAAAAAGACACATGATAGTTTCGGTTACAACCGCAATACATATCGGTGAAATCGTATGTGCATAAAAAACCTCCAACAGTTCTACATCAGAGGTGATAAGAGATATAAGGTCACCCTTGTCCTTACCTTCAAGTTTAGCCGGACAAAGCCTGCGTAGTGCCCTGAAAACCTTATCTCTGATAATTGCAAGTAATGTAAAAGCTATGTAATGATTGGTCCGCTGTTCTGCAAATCGAAATATAGCTCTTAAAAGTGCAAATGACAGAAGCAGTATCACAATCATGCTCCATGATATATCCGTTTCGAAGCCTAACCCTAAAAGTATAGCTTCTCCGCCTAATATAGGGATAAACTCTGCTGTAAGAAAGCCCAGTGTGCCCATAATCACTGCCAGTACCATAAATCCGGTTAAAGGCCGCACAAGCTTTATCATCCTGAAAAGGATCAGTGCTTTGTTTTGTTTTTTCATACCATAGCACCTTCCTTTCCAAATTCTTCCAATTCTTTCTGTGTTTTCCAAAGATTTTTATACGCATTGCAAGAGTTTACCAACTGCTCATGGGTACCCCTATCCATAACTGTGCCGTTTTCCATACAGTATATACAATCAGCATCCATTACATTCTTTAGCCTATGAGAAATCATGATCACAGTCTTATTCTTTGCAAGCTTTTTTATCTCGGACAGTATAGTTTCTTCACTTTCAATATCTATATTGCTTGTTGCTTCATCAAAGATATAGATTTTGGCATTATGTAGGACAGCTCTGGCGAGTGCTAGACGCTGGCGCTGTCCGCCTGAAAGATTCCCGGCATTTTCCGTAAGCACTGTATCCAGACCTTTAACATCTTTCAAAAAATCGTCTATACTACATTCTTTTAGTACATTCCACAACTCCTGATCTGAAGCTTCAGGATCAGCAATAAGCAGATTATCCCGGACAGTTCCTTTAAAAAAGGTACTGTTAATACCTACATAATTTATTGTTTTGAATAAACTGTCTTCTTTTATCTCTGATACATCCAAACCGGCTATGGTAAGCGCACCATGAGGAAGACTGCTCCTGCCCATGATGAGCGATGCTATAGTAGATTTACCGCTTCCGCTTTCTCCGACAATACCTGTGAAACTGCCTTCGGGGATATCAATATTCACCTTATGAAGGACTTCTTTTTCGCTGTTATATGAAAAACTCAAGTCCAATAATACTATATCCAGACCAGATGAAGGAAGAAAATCAGTCTTACCGTTGTTTTCAGGCTCATTTAAAAACTTAAATATCCTATCACTTGCCGCCATACCGTTCATGGCAACATGAAAATAGCTACCGAGCTTTCTCATCGGGAGAAAGAATTCTGCAGACAATAAGATCATAAAAACAGTGCTTTGTAAGCTTAATTCGTTGTCAATAAAGGCCCTACTTGCAAGTATGATTCCAAGGGCTGCTCCGCCATACGCAAAGAAATCCATGATGATAATGGAATTAAGCTGCATGATGAGGACCTTCATAGTGATGCGTCGGAAGTTCTCTGACTCGGCATTCATTTGTTCATTCTTATATTCATCTGCTTTATATATCTTAAGTGTTGTCATGCCCTGCAGGTTTTCGAGAAAAGTACTGCCAAGCTTAGCATACTGATCCCAGTATTTTGAAAGGAGTTTTTTTGCTATCTTCTGGACCATCACGATAGCACCCGGGATAAGCGGTACACAGACTAAAAGAACGGCAGCCACTTTAAAACTGCCGGATAATCCAAACAATATAAAAAGTGTAACAGGAGCTAAAAATGCATAGAAGAACTGCGGAACATACTGCCCGAAATAACTTTCAAGCTGTTCTACTCCTTCGACCGATTCCTGCACCAGTTCAGCTGTTGTGGTATGTTCCCTGTATGTATTTCCGAGTCTTAAGAGCTTGCTATATATCTGCTCCCTCATAGTACGTTTAACTGATTTGGAAGCGAGATAGCTCATCCGGACTGTTGCCTTAGTAGTAAAAAAGCGTATTATCATGGTAGCTGCTATAACTATTATACCTACAACACTTTCCGTGGTTGTAAGTTCTTCAAGATATAGTTTTTCAATGCCTTTCGAGATGATAAATATCATGATTGTATTCATCATCATTTCCAGCCATTGACATATAATGTTCCCGGCTATGTATTTTTGGCTCTCCGGGCACATTACCATTAATCGTTTATCAAACATTAAAAACTCTCTTTCCTGCATTTTATGCAAAAAGGTTAGCCGATGCTAATTCTATATGTAAAAATACCCCTAAAATCATTATTTGTCAAGGGTTCATTAAGTATTGACTACATCGTAACGCCATGATACTATACAAAAGTAAGCAATGCCTAACCTATAGTATCTTCAAAACTATTGAGATTTGAATTTTTTGATTGCGGAGGATAAATTAATGGCCGGAATTAATAAAATGGTAAAAAAGGGGTTTGTTTAATGAGCCAAATAATATTTTCAGATGAACTGATTATAATAGTTCCATCATATTCTCAGACAGAAAAGCATAAACACAACATGCTTCATATTTTTGTGGGTGAAGAATTGCTTAAAATGGAAATAAACGGAGAGATAATAGAAGGGAAAAATATTGTTCTTGAACAAGATGTGATACATAAGGGACCTGTAGGGAAACTCAATTATTTTCTTTTTGTGGATGCAACTTCGTCATTTGCAGAATTATTAAGAAATAAGTGGCTGAAAAAAGGCAAATATGCGGTAATTGATACTGACTACTTAAAACTTCAAGAGATTTCAGAGGAAAGTATTAAACAGATTATTTCTGATTTCTTCGGACGAGACTCGTTAATGCGAAGAGTTACTATTGATAAAAGAATAACAGAAGTACTTAATGAGATAGATTCGTTTAAGTGCCTTGGGGTTAAGGTGTCAGAACTTGCAAACCGATACTCTTATTCAGAGAGTTTTTTTACGCATCTCTTTAAAAAGGAAACCGGAATATCCTTAAAAAGTTACTTGTTAATGAAACAGTTTGAGTATGCATGGACTGAAATCAATGCCGGGAAAAAGATTACAGATGCGGTAATGGATGCAGGATTCGCCTCACCGTCACATTTTTCGGATGTTTGCCGTAAAATGACAGGTATAAGTGCGGTAAATGTTTTGAAAAAAGCAGATTTATAGAAGAAAAACAATACAGGGATATGTATAATAACTAAAAAACAAAGAAAGGAACAGTCATTATGAAATTCATGTATTTTTTTGATAACAAGTTAAAAAGGTTTACGATGTATGGTAAAAGGATGCTTCACCCTTTAGAAACAGGGAAATACGAAGCCGGTGTAAGCTGTGTAAGAGAACATGATGTCAATATCTGGTTTTATACCAAGGGAAAGACAACGATCGCAATTGATGCGGGACACCTTGATTTTAAAGGCGTTGATGATGAACTCGGGAAAATAGATATAGACGCCGATAAGATAAAGAATGTTATACTTACCCACTCGGATGTTGATCATTGCGGCGGAGTTGATAAATATGCAAAACACTATCTGTTTCCAAACGCAGATGTTTATATAGGAAAGGGTGAAAAAGTATATTTTAACGGGGCAGTCAGGATGGTTAAGATGGGGATACCTCTTAAAAACCCGGTCAGGCTAAGAGATGGATATAAAACCGTTTCGGATGGTGATATCCTGTATTTTGATGATATAAAGGTGCAGGTATTAGAGATTACGGGGCATACAAGGGGACATGTATGCTACGTCGTAGATGACAGGATTTTGTTTAGCGGAGACTGCCTGGCTGTCAATCAGAATGGCGGATACAGTCTGTTTGATTTTTTTACCCAAAATCCGGAGTTAAACAAAAAATCATTACATCGCCTAAAGGATCATATTTCAAGTATTCCGATACAGTATGTATGTACAGGACACAGTGGAATGCATAAGATGAGTGATAAAATCTTCGCCCATATTGATGAATCAGCAAAAAGTACTCGCAAAAATCCATTTGATCCTACGGCACCTAAAAGTATTAAATAAGCGTGCATATCCATGCAGCAAGAGCTGAAGCTGCCGGGAAAATAACTAAAAGTTTAAGCAACTGACTCTTAATGTTATAACCATATTTTCTGTTTGTATATACAGGAGTGACTTCAGGAGTGAATGTCTGGAAAAAGTGGAATTTACAAAGCAGGAAATAATCAAAAAAGATCATATCGTAGATCTTGTATATGGTAAATATTAGGACAAATCTTAAAAAGAATTGCCAGAATGTAAAGTCGCTTCTGAAACTGTCCCATATAGAGATTACTCCAACTCCTAAAATCATGACAATGCTTATTATCATTAAAGTCCAGCCTATCTTACGGGCTCCGTAAAATTCCTCCTGTTTTCGGTCTATCACAAGCTCCAATGCCTCCTTTGGTGCAGAAGAAAACAGTTTTTTATCTTTGATAAGTACAACCGCAGAAATAAGCATCATTGTTATAGACATACAGAAGACAATTGCCAAAAAAATAGTTAAAAGCATTTTTATTTACCTCGATATAAATTACGTATTTTAATTGAGCAGCGAAACTATCCCTGCGACTACCAGTCCTGTAAAAGGGCAGAAGGTGAGCGGCCAGAAAAGGAGATGTTCGGGTAAAGCAGACTTCATCCATTCACCAAATTCCCATGCTTTACAGTTTTCGGCACCTTTTATAAGATACTTCTTTTCTTTACAGACACCTCGTAAGAGACAATCTAATATAAGAAGATCACCGAAATTAACAAATAACATTTCGAAATACCCGGTCCAAAATAGATTCCAAAAACCGGTGACGTCTGAAAAATATGCACTTATTCCAAAATAAAAGAAAACAAAGATGTAAATAGCGAAGAGAATTATACGCATTTTATTTACATCTTTTTTTATTACATATGGAGCTGCAGCTTCTTTTATTTCTTTAGGAAACATTGTGCTGTATGCCTGAGGAAGAATAAATGAAAACATTCCTACACTAAAGTTAAAGAAAAGACTCATAGCCAATCCGTCAAGAATTATCCTGCTTATCGACATATTTTTACCTCATAATGCGATATATAATATGTAGTTAGCCAATGCTTACCGCATTATAATACCACGTTGGCATTGTGTAGTCAATATTATATTAAAACCTTGACAAAAATGATTTTTAGAAGTATCTTACTTAAGAGGATTAGCGTATGCTAACTGAAAGACAGGTGATAATAAGAATGAGCATATCATATAGAATAGTAGAGAATATGTGTTTTTTTATAAATAAACTACCTGGCAGGGGAGTAAAAGGTCTTATGATGGATGGGGAAGGGAAGCTTGGAGACAAGGATGAACTTCCACGATACATGAAGAAAAACGGTCTGAAAGCGAAGTCGTTTATAATTGATGGTTTCTATATTCATCGCATTGTATCAGAAAAAGCCAAAAGACATCCTGAGAAAGCGGTGATCTTTTTCCCGGGAGGCGGCGGTATGGCAAGAGCAACATGGCTTCATTATGATACAGCCAGGAGAATAGCCCATAATACCGGAGCCGATATTTATATTATATGTTATCCGTTAGCTCCGGAGCATAATGTACGTTATGCGCTCGACTGGTCAGAAAAAGCATATTCGGTATTTATAAAAAAGTATAAACCTGAAAACATCACATTTATGGGTGACAGTGCAGGGGCTAATCTATTGTTAAGCCTGACGCAGAGACTTGATATAAAACCCGGAAAGTTGATAGTCATATCACCTGCCTGTGGGCTTGAGGACGGCAGAAACAGAGACATCAGACTAAAAATGGAACAATATGATCCTATACTTAGCGTTGAGATGAATGACTTGATAGCTGAGAATTGGTGTAGGAATGTGCCTTTGAATAGTTCTGATATCAGCCCCGAGTATATAGATTATACAAGCTTTCCTAAGATGTATTTCTTTTACGGTAAACACGAATTATTCTATCCGCATGTAAGGAACTATCTTATGACTTTAATGGAAAAAGGGGTTAACTTCAATCAATATGTAAAGCCAATGTGCCATGATTGGGCACTATGCTCATTTTTCCCTGAGGGGAGAGAGACCATCAACAAATTCTGCAGAATTATTTTAAAATGTGCTTGACAACAAAAATATAAAATGATATAAATATAGAAGTTAGCATATGCTAACTTCTATATTTGTTTTTATTTCATCGATAGCGGTCAACTTATCACAGCAAAAACGATGGGGTTTATAAGTTGACCGTATATTCAAAAATACGAGTTAGCGAAGGCTAACCAAAAGTTTTTAATGGAAGGTACTGTAAATGATCGAAAATCTTGTAACCAGATTTTGCTCACCTACCTTGGCAGGGCTTAAAACAGGAAGTCTTTTTACGGTCAGAGACAGAAGGAGAGAGGAATTAACAGAAGATTTAAGAAAGCTTAACCGCATACTTACACGCAAGGGGCTTAGGGCACTGTTATTTACTGCAAAATGCGGAAACAGTCTTGTGTATATATACAGACCTGATTTACTAAAAAGAGATCTGTCAAGTTTTGAAGCTGAGAAAATACTTAAAGATAAAGGATATTTGGCAACTGACAGTACCGAAAGGTGTATAGTCCAGCTTGCAAGACGTATTTCCAATGATAATGATTTTCCGCATGAAATAGGACTCTTCTTAGGCTATCCGCCTACTGATGTTAAGTGTTTTATGGAAAATTCCAGAGATGGTGTAACGTGCTCAGGATGCTGGAAAGCATACGGGAACAAAGAGGAAGCAGAAAAGATATTTGCCCTGTACAGGAAATGCACTAATGTTTATTGCCGTAAAATCCGTGAAGGAATCCGGCTTGAGAAACTTATTGTTTAACACAGAGAGTGCAATTTTTATATAGAATGCATCACCATTCGATGTCATTCTGAGCGAAGCGAAGAATCTTATAATAAATACTTTTATTTACATAGTATTTATTTTAGGACATAGAATCAATAATGAGAAAGGATTAAAGAAAATGAGTAAAGTAGCAGTAGTATATTGGAGTCAGACAGGAAACACAAAGCTTATGGCTGAGGCAGTTGAGAGCGGTGCATCGGGAAAAGGTGCAGAGACCACATTATTTGAAGCCAATGATTTTTCTCCTTCGATTGCAGCAGATTATGATGCTATAGCATTCGGTTGCCCTGCAATGGGAGCAGAAGAACTTGAGGATACTGAATTTGAACCTATGTTTGCAGCTGTTGAAGGTTCACTTGCCGGAAAAAAGGTTGCTCTTTTCGGATCATATGGCTGGGGTGACGGTCAGTGGATGAGAGACTGGGAAGACAGATGCAAGAATAACGGTATTACTCTTTGTGCAGAAAGTGTTACAGCTAATGAAGCACCCGATGATGAAGCCACAGCAGCATGTAAGGCTCTGGGCGAGGCGCTTGTGTAAAACAGACATCTGTAATACATTATTATATTGACAATTTCTAACTTTTGGTGAACGATACAAAAAGATGCTGTGTGCTTTAGGAGTAATTCTGAAGATACACAGCTTCTTTTTTATCAAAATTTTAGAAAGATACCCTTGACAACCCTCAGTTAGCATGGTATAACTTATACGGTTAGCAAATGCTAACTACATGAGTGTAAGTCGTAATACTCCTTCTGGAAATCAGGCTGCTGAACTGATTTCCTTTAGGAGACGGCTAAGAATGAAAGGAGAGTCATTGAAATGGCTAATATGAAAATCGAAAAAGTAATAGGAAGAGAAATCCTTGATTCGAGAGGAAATCCTACAGTAGAAGCAGAGATCACACTTGCTGACGGCACCGTTGCTACAGGTACAGCACCCAGTGGAGCATCCACCGGTGAGTTTGAAGCATTGGAGCTTAGAGACGGAGATAGGTCAAGATATCTTGGTAAAGGTGTGACTAAGGCTGTTGAAAATATAAACACAATCATTAACGATGCAATCTGCGGTCTTGATGCATCTGATACATATGCGGTAGACGGAGCCATGATCAAGGCTGACGGTACAAAGGATAAGTCGAAGCTTGGTGCCAATGCAATTCTCGCAGTTTCCATTGCGGCTGCAAGAGCTGCATCAAAGTCTTTAGGTATTCCGCTTTACAGATTCCTTGGCGGTGCAGCAGGAAACAGACTTCCCGTACCTATGATGAATATATTGAATGGTGGAGCACATGCTACCAACACTGTAG
>Ga0310696_10007386_pt1 | contig 12904 bp, 12 predicted proteins | sample AusTroGonzalo_MG_4_FD_203885 | JGI IMG/M metagenome (GOLD analysis project Ga0310696, IMG submission 203885) | Bovine rumen microbial communities from tropical cattle in Woodstock, Queensland, Australia - Gonzalo_02 (v2) (version 2) | ecosystem: Host-associated > Mammals > Digestive system >... | reverse complement strand
TGTACCTCGTAACCCCATTTGTGGCGGTCGTACTGGTTGAGGAGTCCGTCGTACTCGAAGCGCAGTTCGGCGAAGCGGGTGACGCCGAAGCGGATCATGGTGGTGGGCAGCAACACGCCCGGCTCGTCCGTGAAGTACGACTCGAAGCCGGTTTCCCATTGCACCTTCAGGAACGGTGTCACGTCGGGGCCGGTGGACATGCCGGGGCGGTCGGCCGCCACGGAGGGTTGATCCTCCTTGGTCTGGGAGAAGGCCGACAGGGTTATACCCACCAGGACTGCGAGGAAAAAGATTCTTTTTAATGATTTGAAAATCATACTATTGAAAGGTTTTGAGACTCATTAATTATTTCAAGTTTTGTCATCAATCATCGAAAGCAGCCACTTCCATGTTGGAATAACCTCAATGATTCCATACTTGTCTTCGAGTTGGGTTTCTTCATCGTAGGTCAGAATGAGGCGTTTTTTACAGGGAAGACGGTTAGGCAGTTTCTGCAAAGCTTCTGTTTCGCGTTTGAAGGTTTCCTCATCGTGTAGGGTATAGCAAACTTGGACGGCCAGTTCATCTTCGGGTATGTAAAAATCAATTTCGTGTCCGTCGTTATAAAAGAAGATACGCTCGTTTTCCCTGTCGTGCCCGTAGATGCGGAAAAGTTGCAGAGCCACCATGTTTTCAAGGAGCATAGTGTCCTTGTCTATGAGAAACAATCCAAGTATTCCATTATCAATGAAATAATACTTGCAATTGCTCTCCTTTTCTGCCAGCGATGAAGCGTAGTTTCGGAGCCGTAAGAGCAGCCATGCATCTTCGCAATATTCAATGTATTTGATGGTGGTGGCCAGACTGAGTTTTCCACCGACGCTTGACAAAAGGTTGTTGATTCGGTTGTAGGATATCGAGCGGCATACGCTTTCTGCCATTTTCCGGACCAGTATCCGGATGCCCGCCACGTTAGTGATTTTGTTGCGGGCGATAATGTCTCCCAAGTAGATTTTCTGATATACGCTGCTCAGATAGTTGCGCTTGGCAGGCATTTTCGCAGCTGCAGGCAAACCGCCATTGTGCAGATATTCATCGTAATGGCGCACGACACACGCGCGCCCCTCGGTGTTCAACAGATCTGTTTCGTCAGTCGGTACTCGGAGCACGGCAAGAAACTCCTTGAAACTATAGGGATAGACCTCTGTGGTGAGGAATCGTCCGCCCAAGGTGGTATTGATTTCACCGGAGAGCATCTTGGCGTTGGAACCTGTGATGAAAATGGTGTACTGTGAGTCGGCCATCCTTCGTGCAAACTTGTGCCAGTTGTCAACATTTTGCACTTCGTCAAAAAAAAGCATGGGGCGTTTGCCATACATCTCCTGATGGCACTCCAACAGTTTGTTGAAATCTTCCGTTCCAAAGTTCTCTAGACGCTCGTCCTCAAAGTTGAGGTACAGGATTTCATCCCATTTCTTGCCTTCGGAAAGCAGTTGCTGGATGCGGTGATATAGCAGATAGGATTTTCCTGCACGGCGCACGCCCACAAGTACGCGGCATGGGAAATCGTCGGGTTGTAAATCCCGAGGCTCCACAATATAGCGCTCCACTTCCAATTGGTTGTCGCGAAGTATCTGTTTCAGGATTTGCTTATCCATAAAGTTGCTCATTTAAAATCGGCTGCAAAAATACAAATTATTTAATCCATTTATATAAATAAGTTGAATTTTATTTAATCTATTAAACAATTTATGGAAATTGTATAAAATTCGGGAAGTTTTGGAAATTTACTTTTTCTTTGCTCTCTCCCGCTCCCGTTTCAATGTTTCATTTGTGCGCTCGATCTCGCGTTTGAGGCTCTCGATACGACGGTCATGGCTGGCCGCGCGGTCGATTTTGCTTTTGCGGTAGCTGGCCTTGCTGCTGGGCGAGGTGGCTCTCTTGACAAGGTCGGCATAATGCGCGTTGTCCCGTTTCTTGGCTTCGCGCTCTTTGGCCATATCGGACCGTAGGTCGATAAGGCGTTTGCGGTAATATTCTACGCTCATGGTGATGTTTTTTTTTAATAAAAAGCCGACAGCAAGTTGCCCTGCTGTCGGCTTGCATGTGAAATCAAAAATTATTTGGCATATTTGGCCTTGAGGGCTTCCATGTCGGCTTTCTTGGCCTGCTTCGGAATTTCGGGCAGTTTGGCGAGGGTCATCTCATCGAGGGCCAGTACCCAGTCGTCAGCGGAGGCAACCTGGACTTTTAGGCCGAAGTTGGCCATCATGTCTTTCTCGAAGCCGCCAACGGTCTTGCTGCCACGACATTCGTAGCTACCGGTCTTAGTGGCAATTTCGCTCACTTTCTCGCTGCCGGTGAGTCGCTTTTGTCCTTGGTACACGCGCAGTGTGCCGCCGAATTCATCTTTGAAGTTCTTGCAAAGGGTTGACACCAGAAGGCGTCCGTCAACTTTGATTTCCATAGTTTTGAATTTTTAAATGGTTAATAATAAGGTGAATTTAAGTTGTGTTTTGTTGTCGTTTAATTTTTTATGTTGTTTGATTGAAATTTTTATGTAATTTTGCAGTTGAATTGCAAGATTGCATAAAACAATATTAATAGTATGATTGTAAGAAAGTTAGAGATAGCAATAAAGGAGAATCTGAATTATTTTTCCGTGGTTACAATTACTGGACCACGTCAGTCGGGCAAAACCACACTCATAAAAAGCATGTTTCCCGAACTGCCGTATTTTTCTTTGGAAAATCCCGATACGAGAGCAATGGCAATAACTGACCCTGTGGCTTTTCTTGCGGCGGGACGCGAAGGAATGATTCTCGATGAGGTTCAGAATACCCCTGACTTGTTGTCATATTTGCAGGGTGTGGTGGATGAACATCCGCAGCGGAAGTATATTCTCTCCGGCAGTTCGCAGTTCAGTTTGCAAAACAGCATTACCCAATCGTTGGCAGGTCGCACTGCGGTGCTTGAACTACTCCCGCTCTCATTGCAGGAATTGTCAGCTAACACCACAGACATCGCCGATGCCGACCGACTTCTATACGCTGGATTCTACCCTTCTATACATGCGGCCCTCAACATTCCGCGTCTGTTTTATCCCGCGTATGTCCGCACCTATTTGGAAAGAGATGTGCGGGGATTCTTGCAAATCAGTGACTTGTACCGCTTCCAGACATTCCTCAAACTTTGTGCCGGACGTATAGGGAGTCTTTTCAATGCCAGCGAGCTGTCCAATGAGGTCGGGGTATCGGTCAACACCATTCGGGCATGGCTGTCGGTGTTGCAGGCATCGTACATCGTTTTTATGCTGCACCCGTACTTTGAAAATACACGCAAAAGGCTGACCAAAACGCCCAAGCTGTTTTTCTACGATACGGGGCTTGCTTGCTATCTGCTGGGCATCGAAAATGAGCGGCAGTTGCAGACAGACCGGATGCGTGGGCACCTGTTTGAGAACATGGTTGTGGCCGATATGATGAAACGTCGTGCCAATGCCGGCCGTGAAGCGGGATTGATGTTCTATCGTGACTCCAACGGCAATGAGATAGACCTTCTGGTTCCCGACGGGACAGGCATTGAGGCATACGAGATAAAGTCCGCATCGACTTACAGCTCTTCGTTCGAGACGGGTTTCCGACATCTGCCCGATCAACTCTCCTCACGTCTCACGCGCCGTGCAATACTATACAATGGTAATCAAGAGCGCCGTGACGCACCCATCGAGGTGTTGCATTACTCCTCTCTTCTTTCTGTTTAATCTTTCAAAGAACGTTTGGGTTGTGCCCATGGCAGGGCTTGGCGCTGCCATGAACGGGGTTAAATCTCAACTTGCATGATTTTGCTCTTATCAATCGGAGCAAGTTTCTCTATCTCAAAATCGGGACCAGCCACTTTGTAAGCACCCCATAGATACGCATCCACTTCGCGATAGGTGAGTTTTCCCCATAATCCATACTCTTTCATAAAGGTATTGTACACTTGAACGTAGAAGTCATAATCGCGCAAATTCACCTGAAAAGCTGATTTGCTATATCCATTGGCCACATTTTTCTTGGTGGTATAGGTGTAGGGAGGCAGATTGTCGTCCACAAACAGTTGGGTCAGTACATTGGCCACGATGTTGTCGTAAATGGGGAATGCCTCGGGATTGTGGTAGGCGCAATACTTGGTAGCAAAGGAGTAGAAGTCGTAACTTTTTCCATCAATTGTCAGTGTGGCAATCTCTTTTACTAAAGACAGGTCACCGCTTTTCAAACGGCTGTCAATCTTCTTCATCTCATAAATGTGATCGGTCATTCGGTTAGTGGCAAGGATGTAAGTGGAATATAGCAGGTTGAGCAGTTTCACTTTCACCTCGACAGCTGCCTTGTTTTTGTGGTCGGGGTATTCCTTTACCAGCCGTTGCAAGATGTCTTCCTGTATGCGGTAGGATTCCATCTTGTTGTAGGCTTTCAAGGCTTTTTGAGAGTCGTTGTAAAGATTTTTTTTCATATTATGTTCGTTTTTAATGATTAATCATAGTATTCTATTTTTCTTGGAGAGGAAGTACTAGAACTTTGTACGATACTAACTACGCAACTACGGGGTACTTTAAAAGACATATCTTTGAACTTTTCACAAGACCAATCTGTAGACGCATTCCAACATACACGGGGAAGACCCGCGTCAATTGTCACCTTTGTTACTTTATATTGTGTTCCGTATTCTCGCCATACTTTAGGCACCTCAATCACTTTAGCATTAGCAAAGGCCGCGTGCGATGCTGTAATTAATAGTTCTGCTGTATTATCAAAACGAGATGGGATAATGCTGCAATTGTCTTTGTTTAGTCTCATTTTCTAATTTGTTTAATGGTTATTACTATTTGGTTGGTTATCCTTAAAAAGGCGGGCTTTTACACCCGCCTTTTGTCGGTCAAATTGTGGTTACTTGAATAACCTTTTGATTCTGTTTTTCAAGCTGTTCTGAGCTTTGCGGGCCTTGGCCATGCGGGCTGCGGCTGCCTTGCCCTCTTTGGTGCGCTGGTCCAAGTGGCCGTCGGAACGGCGCTTGGCTGCAGTGGTGCTTTTCTTGACAACGGGTTTCTTCGCTGCCTTCTTCTGGGCTTCGCGGGCTTTCTTCGCGCGCTCCACCAACTCTTTGTATTCTTTGGTCCGTTTGTCGACCTTTCCGGATGCTGTTTTCTGTAGTGCCATAATCGTAAGTTTTTTATGGTTATTCTTCAATGATTAAATCTTCCTCTTCGGAGACGAATTCGTCGAGCGCGGCTGTGGCGGTGTCCTCGTCCATACCGAGGATGTCGGCGAAGGCGAAGAAGTTATCGACCTCGTCTTGCGCGAGGAACGCGTCGGCGCACATCAGCTGCAGGCAGAGCGTCAGGATGCCCTCCTTTTCGCCGGCGTCCACCTTCTTGGCGGCGGCTTCGAGGTAGGCGGCCAGCTCCTCTTCGGTCATTTTCTCGGTTTCTTTGATGGCGGCTTCCAGCGTGGCGGTCAGCGTGGGAATTTCCAGCCCTTCGGCCAGGTCGGCCACAAACTCTTTTTCAAATTCATCGTATTCTCCGTCGGCCCAAACTGCGGCGGCGAGGAAGGATGAAAGAATTTTCGGATCAGTTTTCATGCTTTTAATTTATTGGTGATTAATAGTTTAGTGTTTGATTAAAATGGGTAACGCTTATTCCACCACCACGAACTCGGTTCTGCGGTTCTCGGGGGCCATGGGATCGTCGGTGTTCTTCAGCTGGGTGGAACCCAGACCGATGGCTTCGAGGCGGCTTTCGTCCACGCCTTCGACGTTAATGAGAAAATCGACGGCGGCTTGGGCACGGGCCTCGCTCAACTTCTGGTTGAAGTCGGCATCGCCTTCCGCGCTGGTGTGGCCTTCAAGGCGCAGCTTGACCTGCGGGTTCTTCTCCAACACCTTGGCCAGATCGTGGAGCACGAACTTGGCGGCTTCGGGGAGGTCGGCCTTGCCCTGCTCGAACTCGGCGGCGTTGAAGTTGTCCTCGATTTCTTCAATCTGTTGCAGATAGACGGTGTCGTGGACCACCTTCTCGACGATGGTTTCTTTGACCTGCGGTTCCTTGTTGCAGCTGCGGGCGAGCAGGATTGCCAGGATGGCGATGGCGACGATGGCGCCAATGAGAACCCAAAGCCATGTCTTCGACTTGGCGGGGGCTATGGGCGCGGGTGGCACATAGCCATTGAGGTATTCCAACTTGTAGGAACCTTTTAGACCGATGCCCTTGTCGGCGGCCTCGAACTGGGCCACCTCGATGCCGTATTGGGAGGCGTGAGTCACCAGTCTGTCGAAACTGGGTTTTGTCCACATCTTGACCACGGCCACTTGGGTGCCGTCGCCCATGGTGAGCAGTTCGTCCTCTTTCTGGAAGAAACCATCCCAGTCGCCGTTGGTGCCTTTTTCCCCGGCTTTTACAAAATTCTTCTTCACTCCACTGTCGGGGTTCAATTCATCGGGGAATGCCTTTTTGATGTCCTCCATTGTCGCCTGCGGGTACATGACCATGTAGGCGTGCATGATGCCCAGGGCGGTTCGGTTCTGGGCTTTTCCGTAAACGCGTACTTTGTTTACCATATTCTACTTGTTTTTAAAAATTGCCTAAATTGATTCTGCAAAATTAAGTATTATTGCTTCACTTCTAAAATCCGTTTTGGTCCACTTTGTAATACATTGAGGATTAATTAAAAAAACAGGACCTCCATGCGGGAAGTCCTGTAGTCGGTTCTTGGGGATCGCTTGTTGAAAAAGTGTTTATGTGGTGGTCGTAATATTACTTGTGGTTTATTCACCTATAGAGGAGAGGCGGCTGACAAGTGTCAGACCTCCCTGCTGGCCTATCTCGTATAGAGGCCAACAGGAGTTTCCATGTATCACATTGGCGAGCATTGCAGCGTGCCCCAAGGCAAAAAAGGCTGCTTGGAATGTGTCGTCGGCGTGCAATTTGCTGCCTTCACTGCTTAACACACGAAACGTGCTGTTGCCCAAGTATTCCACCACAACTTCTCGTCCTGGATTCCAACGCAGCATAAGTCGTTCGCCAGACTTTAATTCGGTTACTTTAACTCCTTTCCCAAGCACGATGTCGCTTGAAGGAGAACAGTCGCCGTAATGCTCACAGAAGTCGTCGTAACTGCGGTAGCCGATGGCTCGAGCCATAACATTGAGAGTGCTTTGACGTGGTTGGGAACTGAGTCCTCCGTATTGCCAAAAACGTTTGACGGTAGTGAGTCCGACGGTCTCCCGTGTGCGACTTTCTATGAAAAGCTTAAGTGTGTATAGGTCGGCAGGTGATCCAGCTCCACAGCCCGCAGCCTCACAAATAAGACGTCGCAAAGTGTCGATGGTACTATTGTCTGAATGGTTCATATTTGCGTGCAAAAATACTAAAAATCACCGATACGAAACACGACCGTTTTGGTCCACTTTCACGGGGTAAAGGTTATGGGCAATAGCGTCATCAGTTTTTTTATACCAGACATTAGGAAATAAAAAATAAAGTTGTAAATTTGCAAATGAAAAAAACATACCTTGCTAGCTGAAACAGATTGAATCAGACTCCGATGAATCAATATAACACACTTAAAATTAACACAGAAGGTATCCAATGCTGAACGACGCTCCATCAGGAATTGTATCGGGTGGTGACGGCATCACCGAGCCTTTTTTCTCGTCATACGAAGAGATAGGACGTGGTGAGAGCCATGTATTGTGGCGTGCACGTCGCTTTGGACGATGGCATGTTCTCAAGGGCTTGCGTAGTGAATTTCAGGGAAATCCCATCTATGAGGAATGGTTGTATAAGGAATATAGTATCGGCGTAGGACTTGACAGCCCTTATGTAGTTCGTGTCGAGAGCCTGGAAGACGATGTCGTTGCCGGTCGTTGCATAGTGATGGAGTGGGTTGACGGCAAGACACTCGACCAATGGAAAAACGGCAGGCGGCATGCTGAACTGAAACGTGTGTTTGACCAGCTTCTCGATGCCGTTGATTACCTTCACAGCCGTGGTATTTACCATCGAGATATCAAGCCTTCGAACGTTATCGTCACCTCCGACGGACGTGTGAAACTCATCGACTTCGGCTTGAGTGACGGTCCACAGTATGCAAGCCTGAAGCAGGCATCTGGAACAGAAAACTATGCCTCACCTGAGCAGCGCGAGGGATGCTCCACAGACAGTCGTTCAGACATATATTCATTGGGGCGTGTGATGGAACTCCTTTTCGGGAAACGATATTCCATAGCTTTACATTGCGCTACAAAATCCAACCCTATGCGTCGGCCCCGGTCTGTGGCATCGCTACGCAGGATGATGTTCCCGACGTGGCCGCTCTGGGCACTCGGTGCCGCACTGGTGGTGATGCTAATGGTACTTGTGCTGCTTCCGTCATCCAAACGTTTCGAAGTCCAACTGGAAAGCGGACAGGCGGTATGGATGCGCGAAGTGAGCCGTGTGCCTCATCGTCAGGTAGAGGTTGTTCCGCCCACCTCCAACCAGTGGGCGTCATGGCCTGAAGGGACCACCAAGCCCGAAGGCGATATGGTCATCCCCGCTACTGTGCGCCACCGAGGTCTTACGTGGCAGGTGGTTGCTATCGGCGCTAATGCTTTCAAGGACAATACGAAACTGACCTCGGTCAAGCTGGCCGAAACAATCCGCAGCATTGGTGACTGTGCCTTTATCGGATGCATATCGTTGCGCGACACGCTTGTGATTCCATCCAGTCTGCAACAGATAGGTTTGATGGCATTCAACGACTGCACAAGCCTGACCACACTGATATGGAAGGCTCGCGACTGCTTGGGTGCGCATCACGACTCGATAATGCAATACAGCTATTTTTACCGCTGTATGTCCCTTGCCAACGTCATTATCGACACTGGCGTAGAACAGTTGCCAGTGGATTTTGTCAGTAGTGTATCGGGAGTGAAACGCATAGAGTTCAAAGGCAACACTCGTATCGCTGTTCACAATCTCGCTGCCAAGAGCCATCAGCTACACCACCTTGTGTTGCCGCCACAGATGAGGGAGATAGGCCATGGTGCCTTCTACGAAACAGCCATAGACACACTTGTTCTGCCCGACAGCCTTGAAATTGTTGGCGATTACGCCTTCGCCTACTGCAGTAACCTACAAGTGGTGTATATGGGGCCGAATGTTCGCAAGGTGGGCAACTACAGCTTCACTGAATGCACGCACCTTCGCGAAGTGCAGTTGCTGGCAACAGTGCCACCGGAAGCCGCAATAACGACTTTCCACCAACTGCCCCCGACGGCGGTGCTGCGAGTACCTTCCAACGCTATAGAAGCCTATCGAAACCATCCCATTTGGGGGGCATTCAAGAACATAAAAGCGACACCTTAACCTTAGGCCACCCATCCACGGACATCGTGAGTCGTCAATGAAAAACCTCGCTAACATACTGATATTCTGCCTTCTCTTTGTGTGGCAGCTTCCGCAGAATCTGGTGGCTTTGTGCTGGCTTCCGTTCGCGGGGCGCGTCCGAAAGATCGCCTACCGGAACTACTGCATCGCCCTTTCGGGAAAGATGCCCAAAAATGCGTCCGGGGTGTCGCTTGGCAACTTCGCCATCATTTCCGCTGATTGTGCCGACAACGAGCGCACCCTCCGGCACGAGGTGGACGGCCACACGGTGGACTCCAAAATCTTCGGCCCGCTCTACCTGCTGGTCATAGGCATCCCGTCGGGGCTTCATCTTCTGTACCGTAACCGTTTCGCGCCGCAAAAATCCTACGACGATTTCTACACGGAACGCTGGGCCAACCGCCACGCAGGACTGTGATGGTTAGCAGTTACTGCTTTATTTTGATTCTTTATAAATATTGAGAGACAGGGTATGACACAGAAACGGATGCGCGTGTTTCACGATGTCCGTTCTGTCGTTCTAATTTTTGTATTTCTAAACATTGCGAAAATCCCCGCAAATTCCGTAACTTCGCACCTTGATTTTTTGAGAGAGATTTCAATCGTATATGTCTGAAAATAAGATACTAATAAAAGGTGCCAAGGTCAACAACCTGAAGAATGTGGATGTGGAGATTCCGCAGAACAAGCTGGTGGTCATCACCGGCCTTTCGGGTTCCGGCAAATCGTCGCTCGCTTTTGACACACTTTATGCGGAGGGACAGCGCCGCTACGTGGAGAGCCTCAGCTCGTACGCCCGCCAGTTTATGGGGCGTATCACCAAGCCGGACGTGGAGTCCATCCAGAACATCCCGCCCGCCATCGCCATCGCGCAGCGCGTCATCTCGCGCAACCCCCGTTCCACCGTCGGCACGGTGACGGAGATTTACGAGTATGTCAAGTTGCTGTACGCCCGCATCGGGCGCACTTTTTCCCCCGTCAGTGGCGAGGAGGTGCGGCGCGCGACCGTCGCCGACGTCCTCCGACACATCGAAGGCCTTGCCCCCGACACGAAAGTCTATGTGATGGCTCCCGTCGTCATCCTTGCGGGACGCACCCTTGACGAACAGCTGGAAATCCTCGCCAAAGAGGGTTATAGTCGCCTCGTTTACGATAAGGAACTTATTGATATTGAAGATTTTCCGAAAGGAAAGAAGAAAGTGAAACAGAACGCGCTGTTTCTGCTGGTGGACCGTTTCAAAGCCAGTTCGATGGAGGATTCGCAGGCGCGTATCGCCGGCTCCGTGGAGACGGCCTTCACCGAAGGCAAAGGCGTCTGCGTCGTGCAGACGGAAGCGGAAGATAAATGTCGGCAGAAAAGTTTCAGTGCCAACATGGAAATGGACGGCATCAAGTTTGAGGAGCCGTCGCTCAACCTGTTCAGCTTCAACAGCCCTTACGGGGCGTGTCCCGAGTGCGGAGGCACCGGCATCGTGGACGGCATCGACCCCGACCTCGTGATTCCCGACCCGTCGCGGTCGGTCTTTGAGGATGCGGTGGCCTGCTGGCACGGCGAGAAGCTGAGCGAGTGGAAGCAGCTGTTCATCCGCGCCGCCGGACGGTTGGACTTCCCGCTCCACCGCGCCGTGGAGGACCTCACCCCCGAAGAGTATGACCTCCTCTGGAACGGCGACCCCGACCACGAGGTTTATGGGATTAAACAGTTTTTCGATTTTGTTGATACCCAGAAATATAAGATTCAGTATCGTGTCCTTTACAGCCGCTACCGCGGGCGCACCACCTGTCCCGAATGCCGGGGACTGCGTCTGCGCAAGGAGGCCACCTACGTGAAAGTCAAGGGAAAGTCTGTGACGGAACTGGTGGCTATGCCGATTTCGGAACTTTACGAATTTTTCAAGAATTTCACTTTCGATAGCGCGAACGAAGAGAAGATCGCCAAGCACATTCTGGTGGAGCTGGTCAACCGGCTCACCTTCCTGATGGAGGTGGGGCTGGGCTATCTGACGCTGAACCGCTCGTCGCGGACGTTGTCGGGCGGTGAGTCGCAGCGTATCAACCTCGCCGCGTCGCTCGGTAGCAGCCTTGTCGGCTCCTTGTACGTGCTGGACGAGCCGAGCATCGGACTCCATCCTCGTGACACAAAGCAGTTGATCGGGGTGCTGAAGCAGCTCCGCGACCTCGGCAACACCGTGGTGGTAGTGGAGCACGACGAAGAGATCATCCGGGCCGCCGACTACATCATCGACATCGGTCCCCGCGCCGGACGGCTGGGCGGCGAGATCGTCTTCCACGGCACGTTCCCGCAGCTGATGGAGCAGAAGGAGGACCTGACGGCGGCCTACATCCGCGGGATGGAGAACCCCGACGCGCCCGACAGCCGCTGTCTGCCGGTACCCACCATGCGACGGAAGTGGCGGAATTATGTGGAAATCGTCGGTGCGAAGGAACATAACCTCAAGAATATCAACGTGAAAATCCCGTTGCAGGTGCTCACGCTCGTCACGGGCGTCAGCGGCTCGGGAAAGAGCACGCTCATCAAGGACATCCTCTATCCGGGTTTGCAGAAGATGTTAGGGGAGGGGAGTGACCGCGTGGGACGGCACACCCGCATAGATGCCGACCTCAACCGGATTTCGGAGGTCATCATCGTCGATCAGAACCCGATAGGGAAATCGTCGCGATCCAATCCGGCCATCTATATCAAGGCTTACGACGACATTCGCGACCTGTACGCCTCGCAGCCGCTGTCGAAGCAGCGCGGCTACAAGGCCTCCTTCTTCTCCTTCAACACCCCCGGCGGACGCTGTGAGGAGTGCGAAGGCGAAGGCGTCATCCACGTCAGCATGCAGTTCATGGCCGATGTGGACCTGGAGTGCACCGAATGCCACGGCAAGCATTTCAAGGACGAGATTCTGGAGGTGAAGGTGGGCGGCAAGGACATCAGTGATGTCTTGAATATGACGATCAATCAAGCCATTGAGTTCCTCGACGGGCTTCCGGACCCGCCCCGTCCCGCCATCAATGCGGCCACGCGCCTGCGCTACTTGCAGGATGTCGGGTTGGGCTACCTCAAGATGGGGCAGCCGTCGCACACGCTCTCCGGCGGTGAGTCGCAGCGCGTGAAGCTGGCCTTCTTCCTCTCGCAAGGTGACAGCAAGCAGAATGTGCTCTTCATCTTCGATGAACCGACGACGGGCCTGCACTTCCACGACATCAACAAGCTGTACCAGGCCTTCAACCGTCTGATAGAAAAAGGGAACTCCATCGTGGTGATTGAGCACAACCCCGAACTCATCAAGTGCGCCGACTGGGTGATTGACCTTGGTCCCGACGGTGGCGACGCGGGCGGCGGCCTCGTCTGTGCCGGCACCCCCGAAGAGGTCGCGGCGGTGAAAGAGTCACACACCGGCCAATTCCTCCGGGGGAAACTGAAAATTGAAAACTGAAAACTGAAAACTGAAAACTAAGAAGTTAAGAAACTAAGAAACTAAGAAACTAAGAAACGGCGCACCC
>Ga0310696_10007384_pt1 | contig 12905 bp, 6 predicted proteins | sample AusTroGonzalo_MG_4_FD_203885 | JGI IMG/M metagenome (GOLD analysis project Ga0310696, IMG submission 203885) | Bovine rumen microbial communities from tropical cattle in Woodstock, Queensland, Australia - Gonzalo_02 (v2) (version 2) | ecosystem: Host-associated > Mammals > Digestive system >... | reverse complement strand
GATCCCCCAGCTGGACGGCGGGGAATTCTCTCTTTTCGGCAGGTTTTTCCCCGGCAGAGGCGAATCGTACATTTCCGCAAAACCCGCGGTCCGTCTGCCCGAAGAGATCCTGGAGCAGACCATTACCGTGATACGCCGCATCGACGAGGAAACCAAAAGTCTCCGCCCCGGTTCGATGTTTTACGCCATGGGGCTCTTCATGGAGGCCCTGAGCATCATTTCCCGCGTCGGGAGCATGCAGACAAAGTCCGAACACCCCCGGTTCATGCTGGAGAACGCCTTGCGTTACATCAACAAAAACTTTCAGAAGCAGATAACGCTGAGCGAACTCGCCCGCGTGTCATGCATGTCGGAACGCAATTTTCAGCGCCACTTCCGGCAGGAACTCGGACAATCCCCCATGCAGTATCTCATGGGGATCCGTCTGCGCCGCGTGCAGGAACAGCTGCTGACCGACGACACGGAGATCGGCGTCATCGCCCTGAATTGCGGTTTTTACGACAGCAATTATCTGTGCAAGAAGTTCAGGCGGGCTTTCTGCATGACCCCGTCCGAATTCCGCCGCCGCAGCCGCAAAGCGGCCGGAAGGGAGGCGTAGGGCAGGGGAAAATCTCCGGCATCCCGCGGCGAAAAGGCCCCTCTTTTTCCGCCGCCGGGCTTGACAAATCGGGCGGGGGCGTGTCTATTGTGGGGCGACGCGACATTGATGGAAATGCGAGGAAACGAGTTATGAAAAAAACTGCCGAGATCACCTGGAGTTTGATGCATCCGACGCTTCTGGACCCCGATTACATGCGCCGGGTGGTTCAAAAGAGCGCGGAGTACCGCGTGGACAGTTTCGAGATCTGCGCCGCCTGCCATTCCTTGCTGGGGGGCATGGACGGACTTCTGCTCTACGAGGATTTTCCCCACGCCGCCGCGAAGATCGACCGGGCGGCCATCCTGAAAAACCGGGAGACGCTCCGGGAAGTTTTGAACATCGCCCACGCCGCCGGGAAACCCGTCTATTACTGGCACCGCGAGGTCATGGTCCCGGACGGCCTGCTGACCGATCTCCCCTCCCTGCTGGACGGAAACGGCGAATTCGACTTTTTCGGAGACGCCTTCGAGACCCTTCTGCGGTACAAGATCGACCGGACCTTTGCCGAAGTCCCCGAACTGGACGGGCTGGTCCTGACGCTGACCGAAGCCGACTACTCCGTGATCCACAACTCCAACGCAAAGGACTTCCCGCCCGTCAAGGTGGTGGAGCGGATCGTTTCCATCTTCGCCGAAGAACTGCGCAAGCGGAACCGCCACTTCGTCCTCCGCTCCTTCGGCTCCATCGCGCAGGATTACGAGGACATCATTTCAGGCGGCGCGGCGGCCGCGAAAAAGTTTCCCTTCGAGATCGAGACCAAGATCACGCCCTACGACTTCGACCCCTTCCTGCCGGTCAATCCCTTTCTGCGCGCCGTCCCCGGCACGACCCTGGGGGCGGAGTGCGACAGCCTCGGGGAGTTCCTCGGCGCGGGGTTCCTCCCGGCGGAAAACGTCGACAACATCGTCCGCTACGTCCGCAACGGTCAGGCCGCCGGAGTCAGCCGCTACGCCATCCGCCTCGACCGGGTGGGCAACTCCGTCTTCGACGCCTACGAGATCAATCTCTACGCTTACGCCCGGGCCGTCGACGACCCCGATGTGACCGCCGAGGACATCCGCCGGGAGTGGGCCGACCGGCACTACCCCGGCTCCGCCCGCATGACCTTTCTCGATCTGGGGCTCGACGGCTTCAGCGTGGTAAAGAAAACCCATTTTCTCGACGGGAACGTCATCTTCCACCAGTTCCCCATCAGCCGCGATTTCCGGATCCCGAAGGCGGGGTACGCCTTCGCTCTCTTCAAAGAAAACATCGATCTGCATCTCGGGCAGGGGGTCTGGTCCATCCTGAGCGCCAACCGCACGCCGGGCCGGAAAGCCCTTCTGGCCGAAAAGGACGCGGCGGTTTCCCTCGCGAAAGCCGGTCTCGCCCGCCTCGAAGCCCTGCCGCGGGAGCCGGGGTACGAAGCCGAATACGCCTGGCGGGAACGGCTCTGGAAAAACGCCTGCGCCGCAACCGAAGCCGTCCGCGCCTTCTGCCGCTGCGTCGCGGCCTATTTCGACGATATGGAGAGTCACGCCCCGGAGCCGAAACGCCTGACCCTGGCCATAGCCGAGGCGGAAAAACTTTTTGCCGACCTCGCGGAGACGCCGCTTGAAAAGCCCGCGGGACAGGGCAAATTCGTCAACGGCATGGGGCACGACCTCTTCCGGCGCGGCAAGACGGTCCGCGACGCCTATCTGGAGCCGCTGCATATTCTCGTTTCGCTGCTGCCGCAGGAGTATGCCGCGGAGTTTTCCGCCCGCGATCGGTACGCGCCGGGGACCTGCGACTGCGTCGTCTGCGGCGGTCTGGCCGACGACTGGCGCTGCGGGCGGTACATGCACGGCTCCCACGCCCGGCTGCTCAACGGTTTTCCCGTCCGCTACGCGGGGAATCGAGTCTTCCCCAACGGCTTCATCGACTTGGAGCTCGTGTGTCCCGGGGAGGCGGCGGAAGTCCTCTTCCGGAGCGATCCCGAAGCGGAGGAGAAGCGTTTTGCCGTCGAGATCGACGGCGTCCGCCGGGACTGCGTTTTCGATGCGGATGGTTTCTGTACTCTCGATGCGACGCCCCGGGAGGGACTTGTGAAGATCCGGCTGGCGAAAGCCCCTGGGGCCGATTACCCGTTCTTCCGGGTCGTCGCAGCAAAACAAAAAAGCCGGCCGTCGGCACGGCCGGACTTTTGTCTCGGGTAGGAGAGGACCGGGGCGTCGAATGCCCCCCGGTCTTCCCGTTCCGTCACAGGAGCTTGTCGAGTTTTTCGATCTCGGAAGCGATCTTCTCACGGGCGGCGTGGTAGTCTTCGAAGCGCCAGCCGTTGGGCAGCTCAAGGCGGCCCGAGCAGCAGCGTTTGCCGTCCTTGTCCCACTTCTTCTCGAAATGTGAGTCGAGGAAGACGCTCTTTGTCCGGAAGTTTTCTCCGAAGTCGAAACTGTTTTTCAAGTCGGCCAGCACTTTTGCCGACCGGGCCGCTTCGCGGGCGAGGCCCTTTTTCTGCGCGGCGGCGATGCGGTTCTCCAGCGTTATGATGTAGCGCAGATCGTCCACGCCCTCGCGCATGGCTTCGTAGTTGATGATGAAGCCGCCCTTGTGCTTGGGATCCGGCGGCAGGTTGTAGCACCAGTCCACGGATTCCCCGGTGCCGCCGTCAAGCTCGGTGTAGGGCGAGCCGTCGATGAAGAAGTAGCAGTGGATCAGCTGCCCCTTGGCTCCCCTGCCGATGGTGCGGAAGAACCAGCCCAGGGCGAAGCGCCGGGCGGCGGGCTTCGAAAAGACGATGGCGTTGTCGATGTTGTAACTCCACAGCTCCTTGCCCTCCCGGGCGCAGCGCTCGGCGATCTCGGGCCACTCATCCACGTACCAGAGCTTGCGGGTGCTGTAGCGCAGGCCGTAGGCGTCCACACAGGGGGCTATTTTGTCGACCACGTCCTGACAGGGCCGGGTGGTCTTGTACCACAGATGGGAGTTCCAGAGGCGGGCGCCGCACTTCTTGAGCAGGGGCACTTCCCAGAGGGCCTTTTCCTTGTTGTGCAGATTGCTCGGGAGCTCGTCCCAGGTGTAGAAGTACACGTCGGGCCAGTTCTCCTTTTTCGCGCGGGCCATGATCTCGCGGACGGTCCTCATGTACCGGGCCGCTCCGTCGGGATCTTTGAAGAACATGTTCGCCAGCTGCTCCGTGGCGATGAGCATGGCCTTCATGCCGTATTTTTTCATGTCCCGGGCGATGCCGGGCAGGGGCGAGCGTTTCCAGTCAACCCCGCCGTTGGAAAGGACGATGACGTCGGTTCCCATGGTGAGGTGCATGGTGTTGCAGCCGTGTTCGGCCATTTCCCGGACGAGTCCGGGGTAGAGCTGACAGCTGCCGGGGAAACTGAAGAACCCGGTCCGCTCCCGGACAACGGGATCCAGTTTGAAGGGACGGACTTTGACCGTGACCGGGATGATCCGTTTGCCCTTTGCCGATGTCAAAGCGAGGTCGCACTTGTAGCTCCCCGGCTTCACGTTTTCGCCGACCTTGAAGGTGAGCCAGAACTGTTTCGTCTGGCCCTTTTCGAGGCGGCAGACGTTGGTTCGTTCGAGGCACTGGGGCCCGCGGATGAACTCCGAGGGACCGTAGATGTTGGTGGTGCGCTTGGGGATCTCCAGCACGACCGCCGCGTCTCCCCGGATGCCCTTCTTTTCCAGACCGTCGGCCCCGGTGAGGGTGAGTTCCCCGCAGTCCTCGAGGCCGTGGACGCTGAAGCTCGCGGGCTCGAACTCGCCCTGCGCGGCGTTCACGGTCAGGGCGATGTTTTCGGGCGCGGCGGCGGGTTTGCTGTTGGAGAAGCAGAGATCCATCCAGTCCTGCTTGTTGACGAGGTACCCCAGCTTGCGCGACAGCGGACCGGGTTCGGGCACGGGCCGGTCGTCGACGAATTTCCGCTCCCGGAGATAGCCGCTGTCGATCTTCTTTCGGATGATCTCGGGCATCAGCTCCGCGAAAGTCTTGTCGCTGCGGGTCACGCTCACGCACTTCCACGCGGGGTAATCCACCTTGCGGCGGTTGGCGGAGGGGATGAACTTGATGTAGCCGAGGAACATCCAGCCGCCGGGATAGAGGGTGATCTTCGCCCCGTCCATCTTGACGTCCCGCGCGATCCTGACCTCGGTGTTGGGGTGATAGGTCTTGCTCGCTTCTCCGATTTGGACCCGGTAGAGATGTTCGCGGTCGGGCACGGAGATCATGAAGTCCACGGGGAGCGTGTTGGCCCGCACCCCCAGATACACGTCATAGGTCCCGGAGAGGTCGGGGGCGTAGGTGAGGGGGAACTCCTCGGTGTTGTTGGAGCTCATCAGCACGCCGGGATAACCGGGGAAGAAGGGCAGTTTGCGGTAGACCCACCGCCAGCGGTGGGGGATCTGCGTGAAGACCGGCTTGGGCGAAAACTTTTCGAATTCGCTGAAAACCACCGTTCCCTCCGGATCCGTGACGCCGGGCACCGGCTGGATCTCCGAGGCGGGGAAGGTCTTTTCGGCGACTTTCTTCGCCAAAAAGGCGCCCTTGCGGAAATTTTGGATCTTGACGGAGTAGATGTTCCCGTAATACAGCCACTTGGGCGTGCTGCCCAGGCGGAAGAGTTCGCCGGGCTTGTGCGTCAGCTTGCCGGCGGAGGGGAAGTCCGCGATGACTTTGCCGTTGAGCGTGACCTGCGCGCGGTTTTCGCCGCGGACGACCCGCAGCTCGTAGTCCCGCAGGTTCTGCAGTTTGGCGTCGATGAGGTTGTAGAAATTCTTCGTGCCGGGGAAACAGACCAGCAGCTGGCCGTTCTTGCGCACCCAGACGGAGTAACTGCTGTTGAAGGTGTCGCCGCAGGTCACCAGCGGCAGCCATTCTCTTCCCCGGGCCAGATCGGGGGCGAAAAAGACCTCCAGCACCATGCCGTCGGGGAAATAGAGACCGTCAGCCCTGCATTCGGCCGTGCCGCCGGAGAAATTGAGGAAGAAGCTCCGGTCGTCCTCCCGGGCCCAGGAGACTTTGCCCTTGAGGGCCAGATGCGAATCGCCGCCGCTGTCTTTGGCGGTCGCGTTCCCCGTCCCGTCCTTGAGTTTCCACTCCGCGGCATCGACTCCCGTCAGCAGTGCGGCCGCCGCCAGAAGGACCAGCTTTTTCCAACTCATTTTCCCCGCTCCTTTCTCCGAAATTTCCGTCCCGGGCCCGCTTCAGGGTGAGGCCGGCCCGCAAGAAAATCATGTTCTGTCATACAATATAACAATATATCACGTAAAAACGCCGCCGTCAAGCCGGTCCGCCCGCTTCGCTTTTTCAGCGGAATTTCCTGAGCGTATCGAGGATGGCGCGTTTGTGTTTGTTTTTTTCCAGCCCGAAGATCATGAAGGAGCCGTAGACCTTGACGGGGTAGGGGATCCCGGTGATGTAGGCGCGGCCGGTCTTTTCGATCTGTTCCAGGCGCTTCTTCTGCATCTCGCTTGTGCGGTCGTACTTGTAGACGCCGATCTCGGAGTTGCCCACCAAAATGGCCACGGCGCTGCTGGCCCGGAAGGGTTCGGGGGGGATGATCCTCACGCTCTCCACAGGGACGCCGTCCCGTTTGAGGAAATCCGCGAAATCCCTCGCTTCGAGATAGTTGTTGCCGACGGAACGGCATCCCGCCCCGGCGAGAAGGAGCAGCAGCAGCGCTCCGGCAGATCGTTTCAGCATGGATCCCTCCCTCGATGGAAAAAACTCTGCAAGTCATAAGATAACCCCCCGCGCACCAAAAATCAAGCCGCCGTCTTGACAATCGCCCGGGGGCGGGCTACATTAAGGACATCTGACGCAAGGAGGGAGTTTTGTCCATAACCGTTACATTCGCCCAGGCGAAAAGCTACGACCGCGACGAACTGCGCGCCGCACTGAAAAAGGTGTTTTCTCCCCAGCTGGAGGCCAGCGGCGGCGTTTCCGGACGCTCGGTTCTGCTCAAGCCCAATCTGCTGGCGTGGAAACACCCCAATGATCCCACATGCGTCAACCCCGCCTTCATCGTCGAGACCGCCCGGCTCTTCGTCGAAGCCGGAGCCTCCCGCGTGGCTGTGATGGAAAATCCCGCCGTGCGCTCGGCGCCTGCGATCCTCGAAGACATGGGCATCGCCGGGGAACTGCGGCAAATGGGCGTCGAGTTCGCCAATTTCGCCGACTACCGCGACTGCCGTCTGCCGGAGTCCGCCGTCTTCAAAAACGCCGAACTCGCCGCGGAACGGCTCGCTTTCGATTTCGTGGCCGATCTGGCCAAGGTCAAAACCCACGGCATGATGACCCTGACGCTGGCGGTCAAAAATCTCTTCGGCTTCATCTCAGGCGGCGAGCGTCTGGCGTGGCACCTCAAGGTCCGCCGGGACTTTGCCCTCTTCGCCGACTTCCTGCTGGACCTCTACCTCGAAGTCAAACCTCGATTCAATTTTCTCGACGGCGTCATCGCCATGGAGGGCAACGGTCCGGGCAGCGGGACGCCGGTCTTCTGCGGCTTCGTCGCCGGGTCCTCCGACGCGCTGGCCCTCGACGCCGCGACGGCGCCTCTGCTGGGCGTGGACGATCTGCTCACCGTCACCCGGGGGAGGGAACGGGGACTGCTCTGCGATTTTGCCTGTACGGGGGACATCCCCCGCCTGCAGCCCCTCGTCCGCCCTGATCCCCCCGGACTCATCTCCCAGTGGGGCCTCGATCTGCCCCCCGGCCTGCGGGAAATCATGAGAAACCGCCTGCTGGCCCGCCCCGAACTGGACGCCTCCAAGTGCGTCGGCTGCGGCCTGTGCGCCAGGATGTGCCCCCCGCAGTCCCTCAAGATCGTCGACGGAAAACCCAAGTTCAAACTGACCGAGTGCATCCGCTGCTGCTGCTGTCAGGAACACTGCCCCCGCGGCGCCATCCGCTTCCGCACCAACCGCTTCCTGCGCGCCATCGAAGCCCTGCGCGTCCTCCTCTCCAAACTCCTCCGCTGATTTTTCGTAAAAAGCGGAGGGGGAGGACCCGGGGAGAGGAAAAAACTTCTTTTTCGCTTGAAAAAGAAGTTTTTTTCTCTCCCCGGACCCCTCACTTTTTTCAAGAAAAAGGGCGTATTTTGAGGGAGGATGGCGCTGCTGCGGCGCTATTTCGAGGCGAGACGGAAGTGCTTGAGTTCTGGACTCTGAAAGAGTTCGGTCACTTTTCCCTCCGGATCAATGGAGAAGCGGTCGAATTCGCGGCCGTTTTCATCCAGTGCGGTGAGCCGGATGGCATCCCGGGTTACCCGGACTGCCAGATAACTGAAGTCGGGTTTGGAGGAGTTGCTTTTTGGCGCATCGACCGAGACCCATGTGACGGGTGCGCGGGAAAGGCTCCATTTCCCGATCGGATCGCGGGCGATGAGTTCATCCGAGCCGCGGTTTGCCCGCCAGTATCTGTGGACGTGTCCGCAGAGCCAGAGGTGGATCCGTCCTTCGGGGGTCTGGTCGTCCAGCAGGGGGGCGGTCATCCGGCGCATCTTTTCGGACATGATGTCCTTTGTGATCTGGGGCTCGACGTGGGAGAGGACTATTCTGAACTTGGCGGAGCGGAATTCCGGAGTTCGCCGCAAGGTTTCGAGCCAGCGGCTCTGGCGCTCGAAGAGGGTGTCGAGTTTCAGCACCGGACCGTTGTAGGCCTCGTTCGGAGCCCTGAAGAAATCGCCGCAATCCAGCACGATGAACAGCACCTCTCCCCGGCGGAAGGCGTAGTAGGTCTTTTCGCCCGGCAAGAGAAAACAGTCATACCAGTCTTCCGCGGCGATGCCGCAGAATTCATGGTTTCCCCGCAGATAGACCCACTGCAGCGGCCGTTCCCGATCCGGAGCGGAAAAATAATCGAAAAAGTCCGTGAAACAGGTCTTTTCGAGGTCGTTCGAGTAACTGTCCAGATCGCCGGCGTGCACGACGAAATCGGATTCCCGGAAGGCGGGCATATCCTGCATTTTGCGCATATATTCCGCCCGCTGAACAACGGTTTTGCACCCCGCGGAGAGCGACAGCTGGGTGTCGCCCAGCACGAAAAAACTGAAATCCGGACGGTTGCCGAAGGTGTGGAAACTCTTGATCGGCAGCAGAATCTCCCTGTAGGGGCGGCGCGACCACAGCGGTCGTCTGAACCCCTCCATTCCCGCGGGCGGCTCCAGAAGGAGCAGTCGGTATTCATAGTTGGAATCCGGTTGCAGTCCCGACAGACGGATGCGGTGGAACCGTGATTTTTCACGCAGGATGCAGTCACCAGCGAGATCCCACTCCCGGCGCCATTGCGCGGTCCCTTTGAGGCGGTACTCCACTCCGGCAGGAACGGGGGCTTTCGTGATGAAAGAGATCACGACCGAACCGATGTCGGGCCGGGAAAGCAGTTCCGGATGGGCCAGCCCGGCTCTGACCGGCTGATAGTCCGGCAGTTCCCGGATCGCCAGACGCCACGAGTTTTTGCGGTTTTTTCCGTAGCAGAAATCGAGTTTCCAGCTGCTGCGGCAGCTTTCGATCTGGATCTCGTTGTCTCCCTTTTTCAACGCGACGGGAAAAACATGATCGGCCGCCGTGACGGGGTCGTAGTCATTGCCAAGCCCCTTGCCGGTGAAGTCATAAACCGTTTCTCCGTTGACTCTGACGGCAAACACCAGACCGCCGACCCCGAACCAGGTCCGGCGGTCCGCCGCGGACGCCGTACGGCAGACCAGCACGGCGCTGTTGCAGGATCTGCCGCAGATATTCTCCAGATCGAAGACCCCGTCCTTTACCCTCACTGCCAACGGGTTCGTGATCCCGTTCCCAATGGTGACGACTCCGTTTCGGGCAACGATCGGCACATGAGGTCCGCGTTTCCATGCATTTTCGTGGCTGAAGCAGTAAACCTGCCAATTTTCCGGCAATCCGGCCTGAAGCACTCCGCACACGGCGAGAAGTGCTGCGGCGATGTGGGTGCGGTCGATCATTTTTTCCTCCTGCTGATCTGTCCGGAACGTTCCGTTATCACCAGCCGGACCAGTGAACGGCTTTCCAGCTGGTGCCGCCCAGTTCCGGATAGGGATTCGCCTGATTGGTGACCTTCTTTGCGCCGGCGTGGCCGTCGGCGTAAAGGATGTTGACGTTCTGATTATGCCGGGGATGAGGTGAACCGATGTTGTCCTGCGAGAGAAGATAGTCCGTGTTGTTCGAAAGGCGGAAAGAACCATGACTGCCGCCTTTTCCGTATCTGACCCAGCCGTCGAGCAGGGCGTACATTCGCGAGGGGAAACGCACATTGGTACTTTTGAGCACACTTTTGGACACAACGGCATTCCCGTTGTCCACGCCGCGGACATATCTGGCGCAGCCGATATTCTTGTAGGGATAACTGTATCCCGTGTATTCGATATTGCCGGTTTTCGAATCGTAGAGATCCTGCGGTTTGTTCGCGGCTCCCGGAACCAGCGACGGGCAGGAAAACACTTTCAGCGGCAGGAATCCGTTGTCATGAAAGTAGCCGGTCCAGTAATAGGCGCTGGCGGGCTTTCTGGCGGCCGGAGCGACATTCATGTAGGGGATGTAATACCCCGTATTGTTGACATATATCTGAAACGCGCTTCCGAACTGCCGCATGTTGCTCATACAGCTTGCTCCGCGCGCCGATTCCCGCGCGCTGTTCAGCACCGGCATCAGCATGGCGGCCAGAATGGCGATGATGGCTATGACGACCAGGAGCTCTATCAAAGTAAAACGATATTCCGTTTTTTGTTTCAACAATGAATGGATGTTCATGATCAATTTCCTTTCCCCGTATTGTCATTCGAATCAAAAGACATTGATGGAAAGATCTTTTATCTTCCCGGTGAAACAGCTTTTCAGGTCTTCGCCGCCGCCGAGAATTCCGGCCTTGGGGCGCATCTGGTTGCCGGTGACCCCGACAGGCTCGCCGGGTTCGCCATTGAGATACACGGTAAAGGTTTTTTGATCGAAAAGGACGGATACATCGTTCCACTTGCCGGGGATGAGCTTACCCGCGGATTCGGCATAAACCAGTCCGGACCCGGTGGCGTCGAAACGGACACCGAGAAACATCTGCGCACGGAGCCTGCCATTTGAGACGGAAAGCATGAAGCCGTGACTGCCGGAGCCGAAAATGAACTGTTCGTGCGTGGAAAGTTCCGGGACCAGAATCTTCATGGAAACTTTGTATCCGGCGTACATCGGAACGACCTGCATCGGGAGCGAGAGATGGGAGCGTTTATCGAAATCCATGCTCCATGCACCGCCGTCTTCCGGGATCCTGCGGGGAAGTTCAGGATACTCTCCTCCCTTCAGCAGGGCATCGAACATCAGGGAACCGTACCGGGAACCGCCGAACCCGATACCGGATGCCAGCGGTGTACAGCCGTTCATGACGGCATAGTATTTGCGTCCTGATGAATTGGGAACGACGGTTCCTCTGCCGGGAGTAAAATCGAAGATCATCGGAGTCAGCAGATTTTCATCGGCCGAGACCTTGACGACACGTCCGGCGGACTTATCATAAACGGTAAAGATCCTCGTCTTTCCGGAGGGTGTGTACAGAGACTTTTCCGCGCCACGCCAAGTGTTGCCTTTCTGATCGATGCAACGAGCGGAAAAGACGCTCTTTTTCGGATCGGCGGGAAGCACAAAGAAATCAAAGGAGACTTCCTTGCGGTTGACATGTTCCGGAATCCGATACTGGCTGTTGTAGCGCGACAGGACCATGTGAAGTCCGTGCTTCCCCGCATAATATCCCACGATCTGTTTCTTCATGATTTCCCTTACGGGAATGTTTTCATTGAAAATCCCCGGAACTCGGATGTCGAGAACCGCTTCATCGATTTCCTTCTTCGGCAGACGCAGATAAAAGGAACGCGAAAAATTGGAATTCCATTTGTTCTCTTTGAATGTCCATGGCAATTTTCTCCCGCTGCCGGTTCTTGCGCCGGGCGCCCTCCTGAGGTCGAAGGACGCTTTGAAATCGAACCGGGCGAGGCCGTGAAATTCGATACGGATCACCGCATCGTCGTCGGTTTCCCGCAGGCCCGGACGGTTGTCAGCCATCCACACAGTGTCGCTGCCGTCGAGGATTTCCGCCTGAGCCAGCGGGACCGGACCGGTGATTTTCCCTTTCAGGCGCAGCAGGCCGTTTTCGTAAGGGGTGATCGTGTAATCGGCCCTGATGCCGCAGAGCTGTTCGCGCAGGGGGTGTTTTGCCCATTGCCAGTCCTGATTCCAGTCGGCCCGCAGCTCCTGTGCCCAGAAACTGTCGGGCGGGGTGTATCGGCCGCCCTTCCATGTGATTTCCAGACGGGGCTTCACCAGCTGGTATTTGAGCAATTCCGCCGCGGGCGCGGTAAAGGTCGTCTCGGCGCATTCGGTCGATTTCAGGCTCCGGGGGGCAAAGCGTCTGACGACGTTTCCTTTGGCGTCGGTGAGTATGAGGGTGATCCGGTATTCCCGCGCCGGGGTCTGGTCGGGAATGTTTGAAACCTGATACTCGGCCGTTTCTCCGGCCAGAAGGCGCCGGCGGTAAGAGAATATCAGGTTCGGCACGGAAAGGTCGTCGCCGGGGAAGGACGTGATTTTTTCTCCCCGGATCTTTTCGGAAAAGTACCGCACCATCCGCAGCGAACTCCATCCGGTATTGACCATGGGCCGGTAGCAGGTGTTTTCATTGACTTCGTCCCACTCCGTGAGCAGACAGACGTCCGGACGGAGCGCGGCGACAAACTCCAGTTCTCTGCGCAGGGTCGCGACACCTTCGGAATCGCGGGTGAAATTCCAGCGGTACTGGTTCTCGTGCCCCTGGATCAATCCGTAGGCAAGAAATTTATCCTTGAATTCCGGTTCGGAAAAAATCTTGTGCAGGATCGGGATCATCACCTTGAAGCCGAACGCGGTATCCGTCCTGCCGCCGCTCCGGAGAAAGTGCGTACCGGAGATGAGGATCCCGTCGCTGATCCGGAGTTGACTGCGCAGAGCTTCCGCCATGGCATCGATATCGGCGGCTTTCAACGGGTCCCCGGCTCTGCTGAACTTGTGTTTGTCATAAAACGGCACATAAGGGACCAGATTGAATTTATTTCCGAATTTTGCCTGAAACGCCTCACGTATGTCTTTGATGTAACTGACATCGACGGCTGCGGGATAGAAGGAGATGAGCGGTTTGCCGTTGAAACGGAAAACATTGGGCCCGGCGAGCATCATTCCGGCAATAGGGAGATAAGCCCTGTTGATCGCCGCAGCGGAACGCCGCGCCCCGAGTTCCCCGTGCAGCCTCAAATGG
>Ga0310696_10007382_pt1 | contig 12906 bp, 7 predicted proteins | sample AusTroGonzalo_MG_4_FD_203885 | JGI IMG/M metagenome (GOLD analysis project Ga0310696, IMG submission 203885) | Bovine rumen microbial communities from tropical cattle in Woodstock, Queensland, Australia - Gonzalo_02 (v2) (version 2) | ecosystem: Host-associated > Mammals > Digestive system >... | reverse complement strand
TGTTACAAAAAATGCTGCATCATTGTTACCGAAAATGATGTACTGCTGTTACGAAAAACGCTGCACTCTATCTTACCGAAAATGCTGCATTCGCAGTTACCGTTAACAGGATGACTATGTGGTTATCATTTCCATCATGAATGAGCTGCTGCCGTCGTTTGAAGAACTGCCGTCAAAGCTTAAGCAAATGTCCCAAGAGGATTATGCCCAGTCCATCCGTCTGATGGAGGCCAACCGGGGCCATGCCGATGATCCCAAAGTGGGCATCTTCTGGTATAATGGGGCTTGGAAGGAACTGTTTGGCGTAGTATCCCATCCGGTCCGGGACTATTCCAAAGCCAATGCCTCGGACGGGCGTATTACCTGTTCTGAAATGCACGAAGACGTGTGGAAGAAGGAATACAACCGGCAAAAGTACCACGGTGACGGGAGCGGCCCATTTATCGGCCCCTATGAGAACAAGCCTCGCGGGCGGGTGTTCTATCTGATGGATGAAGACCGTTATGTGGTGGCCGTGGGAAAATGGCTGGAAGAACACCCTGAGGCGAAGGACCTCATCCTGGAGGAATTCGACCTTCCGGCCGATAAAACCACCTTCGAATACGCCATCCACTGGGATATAGGCCAAACCTGGCGTTAGGCATCATTCTACGGTAAACCTGATAGCCGCCGTATTGCCCTCATCGTCCACCACGGTGAGGGTATGTTGTCCCGGGGCGGGGGCAAGACGGAGTTCGTGCCGAAAAGTGGTTTCGCCCACATACGTGTTGTCCAGGTGCCACCAGAGGGTGGCGTTTTCGTTGTGGTGCGCGGCACGGAAGACGATGCCCTCCCTTTCCCCGCTCAGTTGCCGGGGGATGGACAGCACGGCGCCAGCCTGCGGATAGATGAACTGCACCGCCGTTGAGGCCTGCTTCCGGGTGGCACCGGTGTACTCCGGATGATGCGGCTTGTAGTACCATTCCATGGCCGGCGGCAGTACAAACTCCCCGGTATTGTGGTACGGGCAAGGCTCACTGTCCAGCCCCGCCGCCGGAATGAGCATCTCCGTTTTGGGACAGTCCGGCCCCGCCAGCATGCCACTGTCCGTGCAGGTGGCGGCCCAGGTGGCAGGAGATGCGTCAGGCTCCTCAAACCATCGGTCATCGGCCGGCAGCAGGTTCAGGATGTCGAACATTACGGGCCCGGCGGCGCGGGCACCGGTGAGGCCGGGCACGCCGTGGCCATCGGCGTTTCCCGCCCATACGCCGATGGTCCAGGCCGGCGTCATCCCCACGGCCCAGGCATCGCGGAAGCCGTAGCTGGTACCGGTCTTCCACGCTGCTTTTCTCACCGATCGAATGAGCCGCCAGTCCAGTTCGTCGGGCCGATTCACCTCCTTCAGCGCCTCCATCGTGTACCAGATGGCCAGAGATGGCCGGTCGTTGCCGGCCATGACGGGGGAGTTGCCGGCCATGGCACCCGCTCCGGTCATCGCCAACTGTGCGTAAGCTGCTGTCACTTCGGCCAGCTTTCCCTCGGCCCCGCCCAGGATGAGCGACAGCCCGTAATGCTCCGGCGCCTGCGTGAGGGTGGTGAGCCCGGCTTCGCGCAGCAGGGCGTGGAATTTGGGCACGCCGTATTGGCGCAGCAGAAACACGGCGGGAACGTTGAGGGACCGGGCCAGGGCTTCATCGGCATGCACGGCGCCGTAGTATTGCCGGTCGAAGTTCTGGGGAGCGAATCCCCCCAGGTTCACGGGGATGTCGGGCAGCAGGGTGCGGGGCAAGATGGTTCCCTCCTCCAGCGCGGCGGCATAGAGGAACGGCTTCAGGATACTGCCCGTAGAGCGTGGTGCGGAGGCGATATCCACCTGTACGCCAGGCCGTTCTCGTCCCGGTGACGCATTCCCCACATAGGCGATAATCTCTCCCGTGGCGTTGTCCATTACCACCGCGGCCATGTCGGCCACGCCTTCACGGGCCAGGTCGTCGGAACGACGGTCCACAGCCGCCTCCACGGCCTTCTGCAGGGTCAGGCGGATGCTGCTTCTCGTACGCACACCCCTGGGACAGCGCTCCACATAATGATAGGCCCAGTTGGGCAGGGGCAGGGGAGCGTCGGGGAGGGGTTCCTCCAGGGCGGCTTCATAAGTTTCGGCCGATATGTCTCCGTGCTCCTTGAGCCTCAGCAGCAGGCGGTTGCGTTTTTCCAGCAGCTCCTCCCGGTTCTTGCCGGGATGCATGGATGCGGGGGCGTTGGGCAGCACGGCCAGCGTGGCGGCTTCGGCCCAGGAGAGTTCATCGGCCGGCCGGCCGAACCAGCGCCAGGCGGCAGCCTCCAGCCCCACCACGTTGCCGCCGAAAGGTGCATGGGAGGCATACATGGCCAGAATCTTCCGCTTGCTGTAACGCAGCTCCAGCCGGGTGGCCAGCACGGCCTCGATGCATTTTTGCCAAAGGGTGCGTTCCTTCTGCCGGCTCAGGCGGATCACCTGCATGGTGATGGTGCTGCCGCCGCTCACCACGTGGCCACTGCGCACATTATCCACCGCCGCCCGCACCAGGGCGCCCGGATCCACGCCGGGGTGCCACCAGAAGTGACGGTCCTCAAACTGCACCAGCGCTGTGGCAAAACGCTCCGGCACGGTGTCGCAGGGCGGGAAGCGCCACTGTCCGTCATCGGCAATACGCGCCCCCAGCAGCTCTCCCTCGGCACTCTCCACCACCGTGGAGTACGGCGTGCCCTTGAACAACTCCCTGGGAAGACAGAATAACCAGGTCAGGACTAACAGAACGAATAGTCCCAGCCATATTCTTTTCTTTGAACGAATCCATTTCATTCTTTCTTCCTAATCTTCCCCTATTTTTGTCCAATGTCCCTATTCCTGGACCAGGTCCACCCCATTTTTGGACTAGGTCCAATTTCAACCCCTGGACCAGGTCCACCTACTATGCACTGGAGGTGCCTGTGGGGCACAAGTGCTGGACCAGGTCCAGCACCAAAAATCGGACCTCGTCCAAAAAACCCCTGGACCAGGTCCAAGGCTGGCGGGTAGGAGGTTCTATCGGTCACCGCTGGTCACCACGGCCGTGCCGGAAGCCGTGGCGGCGGAGACCGCAGGCTCGTACATGGCCTCGCACGCCACGGCAGGCAGCATGTAGGTGCCTTCGTAGGCGGCGCGCAGCTGCACGGTGAAGGTCTTGCTGCGTCCGGCGGGCAGGCCGAAGTACCACAGCACGCGGTCGTCGCGGATGTCCTTGTAGTCGTAGCCGTCATCGGCCGTGTTGCCACCGGTGAGGCGGTCGTTCACAATCTCCCAGCCGGAGGGCACGCCGAAGTTCAAAGCCAGGTTCTCATGGGAGAGCACGGCATCTCCCTTCACACGCACCACGGCGCTGAAGCGGGTCCCCTGGGCCAGGGCCGAAGGATTCACGGCCGCACCATTTTCTCCCACATACTTCACCTCCAGGCTCAGCCCGTTAGACACGGGTTTACGCATGCCGTCACGGGAAACGGACAGCGCTGTGCCGTACAGACGGCCGGTGGAAAGGTTCTCCACCGTGGCGGAACCGTCAAGGGCAACAGACACCACCGAAGCAGCGCTGGCCACTTCCTTTCCGTTCACCTTGGCATGGACGGCACTGTCTCCCGTCTTATCGAACAAGTGGCGACAGGCGATGGCTGCAAAGGCGCTTTCCTGGGTGGACATATCCCGTGTGGGGATGGTGGCGGCCAGGGCCAGGGCATCGGCCACGCGGTCGTTCAGAACCAGGGCGTCTACCGCGATGAACTGGTCCCGCATCGGAGTGCCGTACGTTATATTATTAGGTGTGTATTCGGGGAAGTCCTTGCCCGTGCCGTCCAGCAGGGCCGATGCCAGCGTGGCCTTTCCGCTCAGCGCATAGGCTGCGGCCAGCATCCAGCGGGCTTGTGAGCCAATCTCGGAAGCCTCCTTCAGTCGGTTCATGCCGGACAGGTTGGGGCTGCCGGCTGCGGCCAGGGTATACAGGCGATAAGCTTCGTCCAGGTGGGAGAAGAAGTTGTTTCCCGCCACGCGGTACACCTGGCTCATCTTCTGCTGGTAGCTCTTCCAGCTGCCCAGCACGCCGCCGTTCACCTCGAAACCGGCCTTGGCTGCCTGGGAGAGGAAGTGCCCGGCCATGGAGGAAACCCATGTGGCCGACGGACCGCCGGTCCAGTAGGCAAAGCCGCCGTCGGCATTCTGGCGGGCATAGAGCTGGGAGATGACCGTGGGGATGATGCTGCGCGCATCGGCGGCATCTGCCTCCGGCAGCATCGGCAGCAGGTTCAGCATCACCAGCCCCTTGGCGCTCAGTTGTTCGGCGCAGTTGTACGGGTAATATTTCATGTTCAGGTACAGCTCCCGCACATCCACGGCCGGGAAGCCGGCCAGCTGCAGGGAAGTGCCGGAAACCTTCGCGGAGGCCTTGGGCTCCAGCGTAATGTGCTCTACCGTGGTAACGGCAGGGTTGGGGTTGCGTACCTCCAGGGCTATGGTTTCGGAGGCCTTATGGCCGCCGCCGCTGGCCGTCACGTTCACATGCGCCACGCCTTCATCGGCCGATGCCTTGAGCGGGAAGCGCAGCAGCTTGTCGCCCTTGGCGGTAAACGTAAGTTTCTGGGTGGCGCCGCCGGAGAGGGGACCATCGGCCTTTACGGTGATGGTGGCCTCGCCGATGCCGTCTTCCATGGCAAACACATTCACCGCGGCGCAGGTTTCCTCGCCGGTACCCATCACGCGCGGCAGGGTGGTCACCACCATCAACGGGTTCTGCACGGGGATGGTCTTCTCCAGGCTGCCGTAGGCGCCGTCGTGGCCGGCAACAAGCATCACGCGCACGCTGCCCACGTACATGGGCAGTTGCAGTTTCATGATGTCCGTTCCCTTCTGCAGGGTCCTGGGGGCCTGGTACAGCACCACGGGGTTGAAGCGGTTGTCCTTGCGGGCGCTGCGCACGGCGTCTTCGTCACCGCCGATGGCCGCCAGCGGAGAGAACCGTCCGCTGAAAGCGCCGATCACCTGGTCGTACAGGTCCCAGGTATTCACTGTAAGGGCTTCGTACTCATACATTTTCTTCCAGGGATCCGGGGTCTTGAAGGCCGTGAGGTCCAGCAGGCCTTCGTCCACGATGGCCAGGGTATAGGTCATGGGCTTGCCGTTCTTTTCCGACACCTTCACCAGGAAGGGTTCCTCGGGATGGATGACGTCGGGCATCTGGATTACCGGCTGCAGGTGCGAGGCCGGGTTCTCCACCTTGACGCGCTGCACGCCGTACAGGCGCAGGGGAAGGTCGTTGACCGTATTGCCGTAGGGCTGCAGCAGGCTCACCTGCACATAGATGTTGGGGGCCATCTCCGGGGTGACGGTAAAGGTCCAGGGCGTGTCCTGGGCCGATGTGCCCACCCACTCGCGCGCCAGCACGCCGGCGCTGCTGCAAAGCTCTACCAGGGCTTGTCCGCCGGCTGCCGCCGGAATGTAGACGGTGGCCTTTTCACCCACCTGATAGGCGGGCTTGTCGGTGGAGAGGGTGATCATGGTAAGGGCCTCAGGGTCTCCCCGGCCCGCACGGCCGCGGTATTCGGGCCAGTCTACGGTGAAGGAGGCGCCGCTCACGTGGCCGGACTCCAGGTCCTGGGCCAGCACCAGATATCGGCCCCAGGCGGGATAATCCACCTGGAAGGAGAAGGAGGCGTCCTGTGCGCCCACACTCACGATTCCGCCCTGCACTTTCTCTACGGAAGAGCCGTTCACATAGGCGTCCAGGTTGTCGCCATTGCCGTCCCACCACCAGTTCCAACCGGTCTTGAACACGGCATATTCCACTTTGTGTCCCTTAACGCGCTGCCCTGCGGCATTCACCACGGCCAGATAGAACAGATGGGCCTTGTCGGTCTCCAGGTATTCGCCTTCCGGTGTGCGGATGCCCACATAGGCGCTGTAAGGGGAATAGGGGATGGTCTCGGTGGTGAAACTCTCGTCTCCGCCGGGTTCTTCCACGGAGGTGACTACAAAGGCTTGCAGCATGCCGGGGGCGTTCCTGGCAGCGGGCAGTTCCACGCGGGCGTTATAATTGCCGTTGCCGTCCAGGCGGCCCTTGAACAGTTCCTGCTCATCGGCACTGAATGCGCCCGAAGGCTGGAAGAAGGTATATTTCTCAAATCCCTTGAACGTGGCACCGGGGGCCTTGCGCAGGGTCATCTGCGCGCGGACGGGCAGGTTTCCGGCCACACTGCCGCTGAGCCAGGCGGCGTTCACGGGGATGGTGATGGTCTTTCCAGCTTCCATCACGGCGGGGTAGGTCGTGTTTACTTTAAGTCGGTTGGGCTTGACGGTTTCCACGTGCAGCACCTTGTGGAAGCTGCTGCCGCCCACTTTCAGGTAGGCGTTCCAGTAGCCGGTGGGGTCATCGGCCTTGGTGGGGATGTCGAAGCTGAAGAAGCCGTCGGTGCCCTTGCGGGTGAGCTTACTGTAGAATGCGCCGGCGGGGGTGTACACCTCCAGGGTGGCGGGATGGGCCGATGGCAGGGTCTTCCCGCGGTCGGCCACGATGGCGGTCACGTGCAGGGTATCGCCGGGCCGCCACACGCCGCGCTCTCCGTAGATGTAGGCCTTGATGCCCTGCTGGAGCACTTCTCCGCCCACGTCGAAGCGGCTCATGGAACGTTCGTTGCCGGACGTGACTTTCAGGTAGGCGGCACTTCCGCCGGCCCGGGCCACCACGGCAAAGGGCTTGCGGCTCACTTCTACCGTTGCCAGGCCGTTTCCGTCGGTCTTTCCGCCGCCGATATTCTGCAGCTGGAAGTCATACACTTCTATCTTGGCACCCGATACGGGTTTGGCGGTAATGAGGTCCGTGGCCGCCACCCACAGTTTGTTGCCGCCGGCGTAGTCGGCCATCAGGCCCAGGTCGCTGGAGAGGAGCTGCCGGGCCGGGAAGCGGCTGGCATCCATATAATAAGAAGGCTTGGTAGGGTCGTCGGCCTCTTTCCAGTCATACTCCTCCCAGTTATAGAAGTTGTCCCAATAGTAGGAATCGGGCGTATTCCACACGGCCTCGTCGGCCGCGGAAGGTTGGCCGTCCGGCTTGTTCAGGGCCAGCATGGGCTCCTTGCCGCCGTACAGGCTCTGGTCCTGGCGGAAGACCAGCCGGATGCGGTAGATGGCACCGGGCTCCTGTTTGAACAGGCCGCTCAGGTCGATGCTGTGCGTATTCCACTGGTGCAAGTCCTTGGTGGGATCCAGGGCTACATCTCCCCGGTATACCAGCCGGCCGCTGCGGCGCAGGCTGTTGCTGCCGCCCAGGTCGTTGTCCTGCAGGTACATCAGGATATTTTTCTCGTAAATCTTTATTACACGCACTTCTACCGAGGAAAGGTTCACGGCGCGGAAGGGCAGGATAAGGGCCTGCTTATCCGGCAGGATGTTGCCCTGGAAGGGGAATTCCACGGCGGGCTTTTCCTCTTCTTCCTTGAACAGTTTCTCATAATTCTCTCCCAGCGTATTGCCGTTCTGGGCTTTCAGACCCTTGTCCAGGGTTAGTTTCAGGTCTCCTTTCCGGCCCTCGAAGTGGACTTTGATCACATTGCCATCGGCCTGCACGTAACTGCGGGCGGCACCGTCCAGTTCCACCAGGCCCTTCACCGTGGCGTTGGCGGGGACATCGGTCAGTTCCACTTCAATGGTGTTTTCACCCAGGCTTGCCTTTACTACGCGGAAAGGCATGCCGTTGTCCGGCTCGGGCTCTGCCACGGGTTCCGGCTGGGTTTTGCCCTTGACGGTAAAGCCAAAGTCAAACTGCTCCGGAGCACCGGGGATCAGTTTGCCCAGGGCAAAGCAGGCCTGGTAGGTCTGGCCCACTTTGAGGGCTCCTTCGGCGGGGACGAAGCTCACAGACTGGGTTCCGTTCCACTTGACGTCTCCCTTCAGGGCGGGCTTGAAACTGAACAGGCCTTCAGTCACGGCTTCCATGGCATCTTCGGTCAGGTCTACGCGGATTTGGGCGTCATCGGCCACGATACCGCCGGTGAAAGCCTTGATGTAAGGGGCAAAATCCTGGGCCGACGGCTCACTGACCGTCTTGTTGGGCCCGCAGGCCGCCAGCAGCAGGACGGCTCCGGCCAACATGCAGAAAAAAGCGTTTTTTCTAAGCATTTGATTATGAGTTTGTTATGACTTTTCCTCCGGGAGAATTTGCCCGGAGGAAAAGTTGTATGTAATTGTTATTCAGATAGTTGCGAAAAACGGTAGTCCAGAAACCCTTCACGGAACCGCTCCAGACCGTCCAGCAGACGGGTTCTGGGGCAGGCGATATTCAGGCGTTCGAAGCCTTCTCCGGCGGCGCCGTAGATGGTGCCGGTGCTCAGGACCAGGCCGTGCTTTTCCCGAAGGTGTGTGGCAAAACGCTCGCTGAACCCTTCCAGGGGCTCGCCGGGCTTCAGGGCGGCCCGGCAGTCCAGCCACATCAGGTAGGTACCCTCCAGGGGCAGGACGTTCACGCTGGGCAGTTCGTCTTCCAGGTAGCAGGAAACCGTACGGGCGTTGTGCCAGAGATATTGCCGAAGCTGGTCCAGCCAGGCACCGCCTTCGTTGTAGGCCGCCTGCAGGGCGGTTGCGCCGAAGACGTTCACATCGCAGCACTCGTTGTCGTTGATGGCGCGGTCCATCTTGGCCAGTACTTCCGGGTCCGATGCAAAGATATTGGCAATCTGGATACCGGCGATGTTGAAGGCCTTGGTGGGGGAGATGCAGGATACGGAGCCTCGTACATACTGCTGCGGCAGGGTGGCCCAGGGGGTATAGTCGTGGCCGGGATAGGTGAGTTCGCAGTGGATTTCGTCGGACACCACGAACACGCCGTTGCGGCGGCAGATTTCGGCCATCAGCAGCAATTCTTCCCGGGTCCAGACGCGGCCGGCAGGGTTGTGGGGGTTGCACAGGAGGAAGACTTTGGCCTGGGCGGCCTTGGCCTCGAAGTCGTCCCAGTCCACGATATAGCGGGTCCCGTCGTAGCGCAGGGGGCTTTCCAGCAGGCCGCATTTGTTGTTGCGGATGGCAGGGAAGAAGGCGTTGTACACGGGCGTCTGCACCAGCACTTTGTCTCCGGGCACGGTCATGGCCTTGATGGCGGCGCTGTAAGCCGCGATGACGCCGGTGGTGGGAACGATGTTTTCCCGGCCGATGCCCTCCCAGCCATGCCGCTGCGCAAACCATCGGCCGATGGCCTGGAAATACGCATCCGGAAGGAGCTCATACCCAAAGACGCCATGGTCCAGCCTTTTTTGAAGGGCCGCCTTGATTTCCGGCGCCACCTCAAAGTCCATATCGGCCACCCACATGGGCAGCGTCCCGGGATACAGGTCCCATTTCACACTCTCTGTGCCCCTCCTGTCCGGGCACTGGTCAAAGTTGTAAATCATAAATAAGTAGGTTAGATGTCAGACACATATGCCCAAACCGTCGCTTCGCGACCCCTCCCATGCGTCGTGCTCTTCGAGCCCTTGCTGTGGGCCCCTCCCTCTTACGTGGCCGAGGGTGGCCACGGGTTTGGAGCATATGTGTCTGACATCATTCTATTATGCAATTTCCGGGCTGTTTGATGTTTTGGTCCAGAATAATTTCACCGATGGAGCCGGCTTTGATGTGGCCGCTGCGGGGATTCTTTACAGAGACGATGTGGCCTTGCACGGTGGCCTGGACGCTGCTGTATTCGAAGGCTAAGTCGGCGTCGGGCTCGAAGGTGCAGTCTTCCAGGACCAGATTATCGCAGTAGCACAGGGGCTGGGTGCCGCCGATGTGGCAGCGTACCAGACGGAGGTTCTTGGCATACCACCCCAGGAATTCCCCCTGGATGCGTGAGTCGTATACCGTTACGTCCTCGCTTTCCCAGAAGGCGTCCTTGGTGTCCAGGTCGGAGTTACGGATAACCACATTTTTGGAATACTGGAAAGAGTAGTTGCCCTGCAGACGGAAGTTGTCAATGTCAATGTTGTCCGTATGCATGAAAATGTAGTTGGCACCTGCGGCCTCCACGTTTTTGAGCACTACTTTGTCACAGTCCCAGAAGGTTTCCTGTGCGTTGGGGATACGCACATTCTCCAGATAGGTGTCCGTGATACGGCGGAACATCTTGGGGGCTTCCACCAGGGTGTCGTACATGCGGCAGCCGCGGGTGTACCACAGCGCGGCGCGGGCGCCCTCCCGGAAGATGCAGTCCCGGATGACGAATCCGTCGCACTCCCAGAAGGGATACTTCCCCTTGAATTCGCAGTTCACCGCTTCTACATCGGCACACTCCTTAATGGCCGATTCCCCGGGGCCGATGACCACCCCGTCCAGACGAAGACCGTCCCTTTTACAGTATAAAGGGCGTTCTCCTTCGAAGTATTTGTTAATGATCGTTTCCATATACTTACAAATATACAACACGCGCGCGTGAAAAGCAAATGCCAGGATCCAAGGGTCCTGGCATTGCGTTATTAGGAGGTTCCTGGTCCTACATCATTCCGCCGGCGGGCATGGCGGGAGCGGCCGGAGCGGGCTCCGGGATGTCCACGATGCCGCATTCGGTGGTGAGGAGCATGCCGGCCACGGAGGCGGCGTTCTCCAGGGCCACGCGGGCCACCTTGGTAGGATCGATGATACCGGCCTGGTACATGTTCACGTACTCATCGGTACGGGCGTTGTAGCCGAAGTCGGCCTTACCCTCGCGAATCTTGTTGATGATCACGGAAGCTTCCACGCCGGCGTTGGCGGCAATCTGGCGCAGCGGCTCTTCGATGGCGCGCTCGATGATGCGGATACCGGTGGTTTCGTCATCGTTCTCACCCTTGAGGCCCTTGAGGGCTTCGGCGGCACGGATGTAGGCTACGCCGCCACCCGGCAGGTAACCTTCTTCCACGGCGGCGCGGGTGGCGTTGAGAGCGTCGTCCACGCGGTCCTTCTTCTCCTTCATCTCCACCTCGGTGGTGGCACCCACGTAGATCACGGCCACACCGCCGGCCAGCTTGCCCAGGCGCTCCTGGAGCTTCTCGCGGTCGTAGTCGCTCTTGGTGGTCTCGATCTGGGCGCGGATTTGGTCGGCGCGGTCCTTGATATCGGCCTGCAGGCCTGCACCGCCCACGATGGTGGTGTTCTCCTTGGTGATGGTGACCTTTTCGGCCTTGCCCAGCATCTGCACGTTGGCGTTCTGGAGGGTGAAGCCGCGCTCCTCGCTGATGACTACGGCGCCGGTGAGGACGGCGATGTCCTGCAGCATTTCCTTGCGGCGGTCTCCGAAGCCGGGGGCTTTGACGGCGGCCACTTTCAGGGTGCCGCGCAGGCGGTTCACCACCAGGGTGGTCAGGGCCTGGCCTTCCACATCTTCGGCAATGATCAGGAGGCTCCTGCCTTCACGGGCGACGGGTTCCAGCACGGGCATCAGGTCTTCCATGTTGGAGATCTTCTTGTCGGTGATGAGGATGTAGGCGTCGTCCAGGACAGCTTCCATCTTGTCTCCGTTGGTCATGAAGTACGGGGAGATGTAGCCGCGGTCGAACTGCATGCCTTCCACCACCTTCACCTCGGTCTCGGTGCCCTTGGCTTCTTCCACGGTGATGACACCGTCTTTCTTTACCTTGGCCATGGCATCGGCGATGAGTTTGCCGATATGGGCGTCGTTGTTGGCGCTCACGGTACCCACCTGCTCTACCTTGGAGTAGTCTTCACCAACCGGCTGGCTCTGTTTCTTGAGGTTGTCAACTACCGCGTTGACGGCTTTGTCGATACCCTTCTTCAGGTCCATGGGGTTGGCTCCGGCAGCCACGTTCTTGAGGCCGACGTTGATGATGGCCTGGGCCAGTACGGTGGCCGTGGTGGTGCCGTCACCGGCCTGGTCGTTGGTCTTGGAGGCCACTTCCTTCACCATCTGGGCACCCATGTTCTGGAACTGGTCTTCCAGCTCCACTTCCTTGGCTACGGTGACACCGTCCTTGGTAATCTGGGGTGCACCGAATTTCTTGTTGATAACCACGTTGCGGCCTTTGGGACCCAGGGTTACCTTCACGGCATTTGCCAAAGCGTCGGCGCCTTCCTTCATGGCGGCGCGCACGTCAGTATTGAATTTGATTTCTTTTGCCATAATCTTATACGTCATCCCCGACCAGATCGGGGATATCCTTCCTTAGAGGATTGCTAAAATGTCACTCTGTTTTACAATGAGGTACTTCTTGCCATCTACGGTGACCTCTGTGCCGGCGTACTTGCCATACAGCACCACGTCTCCCACTTTCACTTCCATGGGTTCATCCTTGCTGCCGGGGCCAACGGCCACCACGGCGCCCTGCTGCGGTTTCTCTTTGGCATTGTCCGGGATGTAAAGGCCCCCGGCGGTCATGGTCTCGGCCTCTTTGGGCTCCAGTACCACTCTTGTTCCTAAAGGTTTTAGCATAATATTGTGTTTTTAGTTTTGTTTCCGGTGCGGGTAAACATCAATGCCCGTGCCAAGGGTGGTGGAACTGACAATTTGTCAGCAAAAGGAAAAATCGTTATCTTTGCTGCATGAAGAAGATTTTGATGATGCTGGCATGCGTGCTGGCTTCGCTGGGGCTTCAGGCCAAGTCTTACAAGTTGGTTTTTGCCGACGACATCCCTGCCGCCGCGGTGGAGGTGCTGCAGCAGCGTTTTACCCAGATGCTTTCCGGCGTCGGCCTTTCCGTGGCCGATGACGGTACGCCCCTGGAGGTGACGGCCAAGGTGGTGAACCGTGAAGAGACAGCCGGTTCCCTGGGCCAGGTGGCGCTGGAAATCGAGCTGCTGGCATCGGCCCCCGGCGCATCTGAGACCTTTAATATAAAAGGGGTGGGAGACGACGATGCCGATGCCTGGGCGAGGGCTGCAAAACTGCTGCTTCCGCGCTCCAAAACGGC
>Ga0310696_10007380_pt1 | contig 12909 bp, 10 predicted proteins | sample AusTroGonzalo_MG_4_FD_203885 | JGI IMG/M metagenome (GOLD analysis project Ga0310696, IMG submission 203885) | Bovine rumen microbial communities from tropical cattle in Woodstock, Queensland, Australia - Gonzalo_02 (v2) (version 2) | ecosystem: Host-associated > Mammals > Digestive system >... | reverse complement strand
GTGACGGCGACGGACACAAGGGCCTTCACCACCGTCCTCGCGCTCATCTGCCCGCCTCCATGTTTCGCAGCCCGTCAATCCATTCGTCGACCACGGCGAGCTCGCCGGGTATGTTGATCATCTGAGGGCAGTGAGGGGCGCACCTTCCGCAGCCCGTGCAGTGATCCGCTCGGCGCAGCTCCTCGGGAACGGCCCGCGAGTACATCGCAAGCGTCTCCCGCGCGGAAGGCGGAGTCTTCGCCGAAAGCACTTCGTTGCGGAACGTCAGTATGCCGGGGATGTCGAGCCCGTACGGACACGGCATGCAGTAGTTGCAGTTGTTGCAGGGAATGGTGTTGAGCTTAAGGAGCGACTGGGCTGCGCGCTCAAGCGCCGCAAGCTCGTCCTTGCTGCACGGCTTGAGGGGCGAGAACGTCGCGACGTTCTCCTCGATGTGCTCGGTGCGCGTCATTCCCGAAAGCACAGTCATCACGCCGGGCACTGTGCCGCAGAACCGAAGCGCCCATTTCGCGAGAGTGGCCTCGCGGTCGAGAGGCATAAGCTCCTTGGCGAGGGCGTAGTTGTATCTTGCGAGGCGCCCGCCAAGAAGAGGCTCCATGACGACAACGGGTATCTTGAGCTCCGCAAGCCGTCCGTAGAGATACTCGGCGTCAAGGTTCCTTTCGTTGACGGCCTTCGCGTGCCGCCAGTCGACATAGTTGAGCTGTATCTGGCAGAAGTCCCACTTGTATTCGCCATGGCGCTCAAGGCACCACTCGAAAGCCCTCCTGTCGCCGTGGAACGAGAAGCCGAGATTGCGGATGCGCTTTGCCGCGCGCAGGCCGACGCACCATTCGAGAGCGCCGTTTTCGAGATATCTCTTCGAGAACGTCTCGAACCCGCCATTGCCGATGGAGTGCAGAAGGTAGTTGTCGACGTAGTCCGTGCGAAGGCATTCAAGCGACCGCTCGAACATCTTCTTGCACTCGTCGAGAGGATACTGGCTAGGCGCGAAGTTCGAGAGCTTCGTCGCGACGACGTAGTCCCCTCTCTCATAGCCGCTCGATTCGAGCGCGATGCCGAGGCACGCCTCAGAGCGCCCTCTGCAGTAGGCAGGCGACGTGTCGAAGTAGTTGACGCCGCAGTCAAGCATGTACTTGACCTGCCTGTTGAGGAGCTTCTGGTCGATGTCAGCGTCGGAATAGCCTGCGCCGGGCTTGCCGCCCAGCCTGCCCGTCGCGTGCTTGCCGTCGACGGTAGGCAGACGCATCGCGCCATATCCGAGGAGCGACACCTTTCGTCCGTTGCTAGAAGCTCTGTAGTCCACCAGGAGATATTATACCACAATTGGTGCGACTAACTGGGATCGAACCAGCAACCTTCGGCTTCGGAGGCCAACGCTCTATCCAATTGAGCTATAGTCGCGCTTGGACTATGTGCCGCGCAGATTGGCGGAGGGAGGGGGATTTGAACCCCCGATACGGAGATTAGTCCGTATGACGATTTAGCAAACCGTTGCCTTCAGCCACTCGGCCATCCCTCCAAATCGTTGCGGCATAGTATATCATATCCGCTTCACGCCGTCAACGAAGACCGCCGACGGACGCCAGCTGCGCGGATTGATCACGACGAGATCGGCCTTGAAGCCCTTCTCGACCTTGCCAAGCTCGTCGCCCCAGCCCTGTTCGATCGCCTGGTTCCAGGACGTGCAGCGGACAAGGTCCTTGAGAGGAATGCCCGTGACGTCGTGGACGTTCTTGAGACCGTTGCCCATCCATAGAGTCGAGCCGGCGAGGTTGTTGCCCTCGACAAGGCGAGCCTCGCCGTTCTTGAGCAGAACCTTCAGCCCGCCCATCTCGAACGCATAGCCGTCCTTGCAGTGCGAGCAGCGAAGCGAGTCGGTGATCATCTGGACGTGCGCGAGGTCGCGGCGCGTGAAGATGAGCCTGAGCATGTCGTCGCAGAGATGGATGCGGTCGCAGATGACCTCGGTGTTGAGGTCGTCGATCAGGAAGCCGGCGCCGACCATTCCGATTTCGCGGTGGTGGAGCGGCGTCATCTGGTTGCAGAAGTGCGTCATGTGGCGAAGGCCGTTGCGGTATGCGGGCATGAGCTCCCTGAGCTTCGCGCCCGTATGGCCGCACGACGGAACGACGCCGAGCTTGAGGCACGACTTCGCGAACGCGGCTCCGCCCTCGGTCTCGACGGCATACGATATCTGCCTGACGGGATAGACCTTCGCGATCTCCTTGAGCTCCTTGACGGACGGCTTGCGCACGAACTTCGGGTTCTGGGCCCCGCAGCACTTGACGTTGATGAACGGGCCCTCGAGGTGGATGCCGGGAACCTTCGCGTAGGGCATGCCGGCCTCGGCGTACTTCTTCGCGTTCGCGGCGGCCGTCATCAGCTCCTCGTGCGAGACGGTGAGCGTCGTCGGGAACACGGTCGTCACGCCCTCCTGAAGCTTTGCCCTCGCGAACTCGAAGACGGCCTTCTCGTCGGCGTCGCAGAAGTCGTAGCCGAGCGCGCCGTGCGTGTGCACGTCGATGAAGCCCGGCATCAGGTACTGTCCGCCGACGTCAACCACTGTCGTGGACGCATCGGGCTTCGCCTTGGCGGCGCGCGCTCCGGACGAGACGGATGCGATCCTCCCGTCCTTCACGACGACGGTCGCACCCGGGAGATCAACTCCCGGGGAGATCACGTGGGCGTTCGCAATTACAGTCTTCATTGCGGTTCGTCCTTTCTGTTGGTCGTTTACTTGCGAAGAGCGGCCTGCGCGGCGGCGAGGCGAGCGATCGGCACGCGATAGGGCGAGCAGCTGACGTAGTCGAGGCCGATGCGGTGGCAGAACTCGACGGAAGTCGGGTCGCCGCCGTGTTCGCCGCAGATGCCGCAGTGCAGCTTCGGGCGGATGCCCCTGCCGAGCTCGATGGCCATCTTCATCAGCTTGCCGACGCCGACCTGGTCGAGCTTCGCGAACGGATCGTTCTCGAAGATCTTCTTGTCGTAGTAGGCGGAGAGGAACTTGCCCGCGTCGTCGCGCGAGAAGCCGTACGTCATCTGCGTGAGGTCGTTCGTGCCGAAGCAGAAGAACTGGGCCTCCTCGGCGATCTCGTCGGCCGTGAGAGCCGCGCGCGGAATCTCGATCATCGTGCCCACCTTGTAGGCGATGTTCACGTCGGCGTGGGCGATCTCCTCGTTGGCCGTCTTGACGACGATGTCCTTGACGTACTTGAGCTCCTTCGCGTCGCCCGTGAGAGGAATCATGATCTCGGGCTTCACCGTCCACGTGCGATGCGCCTTCTGCACCTTCACGGCCGCGCGGATGACGGCGGTCGTCTGCATGCGGGCGATCTCGGGGTACGTGACGCAGAGACGGCAGCCGCGGTGGCCCATCATCGGATTGAACTCGTGGAGCGAGTCGACGAGCTCGGCGATCTCCGCGACCGTCTTGTGCTGCGCCTTGGCGAGCAGCTTGATCTCGTCCTCGGAGTGCGGCACGAACTCGTGCAGCGGCGGATCGAGGAAGCGGATCGTCACCGGCTTGCCCTCAAGCGCCTCGAAGAGCTGCTCGAAGTCGTCCTGCTGGTACGGAAGGATCTTCGCAAGCGCGATCTCGCGCTCCTCGACCGTGTCCGCGCAGATCATCTCGCGGAACGCCGCGATGCGGTCGGCCTCGAAGAACATGTGCTCCGTGCGGCAGAGTCCGATGCCCTCGGCGCCGAGCTCGCGTGCCTTGCGCGCGTCGCGAGGCGTGTCGGCGTTCGTGCGCACCTGCAGCCTGCGGAACTTGTCGGCCCAGTTCATGATGCGGCCGAACTCGCCGGCGATGGACGCGTCGACCGTCGGGATGACGCCGTCGTAGATGTAGCCGGTGGAGCCGTCGATCGAGAGCCAGTCGCCTTCCTTGAACACCTTGCCGCCGAGCACGAACTTCTTGTGCTCCTCGTCCATCTGGATGTCCTGGCAGCCGGAGACGCAGCACTCGCCCATGCCGCGCGCGACGACGGCCGCGTGCGAGGTCATGCCGCCGCGCACCGTGAGAATGCCCTCGGCCGCCTTCATGCCCTCGATGTCCTCGGGAGAGGTCTCGAGCCTGACGAGCACGGTCTTGTCGCCCTTCGCCTTCCAGGCCATCGCGTCGGTGGCGCTGAACACGATCTGGCCGCAGGCCGCGCCCGGAGACGCCGCAAGGCCGCGCCCGACAGGCTTCGCGTTCTTGAGCGCGACCGCGTCGAACTGCGGATGGAGCAGCGTGTCGAGGTTGCGCGGATCGATCATGAGGACCGCCTCCTCCTCGGTGCGCATTCCCTCGTCGACGAGGTCGCACGCGATCTTGAGGGCCGCGCGCGCGGTGCGCTTGCCGTTGCGCGTCTGGAGCATGAAGAGCTTCTGGTTCTCGATGGTGAACTCCATGTCCTGCATGTCGCGGTAGTGCTCTTCGAGCGTGTCGCAGATCTTCTGGAACTGCTTGAAGACCTTGGGCATCACCTCGGCCATCTTCGCGATCGGCATCGGGGTGCGCACGCCGGCCACGACGTCCTCGCCCTGGGCGTTCATCAGGAACTCGCCCATGAGCTTCTTCTCGCCGGTCGCAGGGTCGCGCGTGAAGGCGACGCCGGTGCCCGACTGGTCGTTGAGGTTGCCGAACGCCATCATCTGCACGTTGACGGCGGTGCCCCAGCTGTACGGAATGTCGTTGTCGCGGCGGTAGACGTTCGCGCGCGGATTGTCCCAGCTGCGGAACACGGCCTTGATCGCCTCGAAGAGCTGCTCCTTCGCGTCGGTCGGGAACTCGCGGCCGATCTTGTCCTTGTACTCCGCCTTGAACAGCGACGCAAGCTCCTTGAGGTCCTTCGCCGTGAGCTCGACGTCCTGCTTGACGTGCTTCTTCGCCTTCATCTCGTCGATGAGCTTCTCAAAGTGCTTCTTGCCGACCTCCATGACGACATCGGAGAACATCTGGATGAAGCGGCGGTAGCAGTCCCACGCCCAGCGCGGATTCTTGGTCTGCTTCGCGAGAGTCTCGACGACCTTCTCGTTCAGGCCGAGGTTGAGAATCGTGTCCATCATGCCGGGCATCGACGCGCGAGCGCCGGAGCGGACGGAGACCAGCAGCGGGTTCTTCGCGTCGCCGAACTTCTTGCCGGAGCTCTTCTCGAGCTTGGTGATGTACTCGAGGATCTGCTTCTCGATGTCGGAGCCGATCTTCTTGCCGTCGTCGTAGTAGCGAGTGCACGCCTCAGTGGAAATCGTGAAGCCCTGGGGCACGGGAAGCCCGAGGCCCGCCATTTCTGCGAGGTTCGCGCCCTTGCCGCCAAGAAGCTCGCGCATGTTCGCATTGCCTTCGGTCTGTCCGTCGCCGAAGAAATACACGTACTTTTTCTGATCCTTCATGATCTGCCTTTTCATTTACCCTTGTTTAGTTTCAGTTACTTAAAGGAAATTATACCACAATCGACGCTCTCTTGACAAATAGCCCCCTTCAGTTCTTCCAAGGCCCTTCCCAAGATTCCCTTCGCAGTTCCCATACCCAGCTCCCCTTTACGTCTTATATGGTCCTTCGGCAGATCATGCAGCGCTTGAGCCGATGCCGCCCCGGCTCTACGACTGGCCGCCTCCTGAATCGCGGCAGAACTCCACAAGGCCGGTCGCCGCATCCCAGATGAACGACCATGTGGACGCATAGGCGGAGATAAGCCGCCCGGCAAGGCTTGATCCAAGGCTCGCGAACGTCAGCGACGTCGTGCACGCAAGCCACAAAAGGACAATGGCGACATTGACTATGAAGATGACCGTCCACGAGAACATCCGCCCGTAGAGCTTCACGTCGGGCTGGCGCACCGAAAGCGTCTCGAGCGTGAACAGCACGTGGAACGCCCATGTGAAGCCGATGAGAAACATCCACAACGGAAGAAAAGGCAGCGGACGCAAAAAGGCATAGGTGACGAGGGCTATGACTATGACGAGAAACGTGTAGAACGGAAAGAAGTACGGCGCAAGCGTTATCACGAAGTTCGACTTCGTCAGCTTCACGCTGCCGCCCGACTCGCTCACGCGCACGTCGCTCGGCCTCGCCCCGAAGAGCAGCCCCCACAACGCATGCGAAAGCTCATGCCCGAGCACGTACACCTTAACCGGATGCGAAAGCGCCGCCCAGCAGAGCGCAAACGCCGCGATGCCGCCGAGCAGCGACACGGCCTCTGCGCTGACACCGCCCGACGAGCCGGCGGCGGCGACCACCGAGTCGGCAAAGGCGCGGCACATTCCCCAGCACGCTGGAAGAAGCAGAACGCCAAGAATGAAACGCAGAAAGTTCGCCATCGTGTCAGTCTTCGAAGATGAACACCAGTTCGCCGGGAAAGACTCGCTTGTTCTGGCGCGCGATCATCTCGACGAACTCGGGATCCGTCTTGAACCTGCGCTGGTTCTCGGCAAGCTGCGCGATTTCGCGCTTCTTCTTCTCTATCAGCACCCTGAGCTCCGCCTCCTGACGCTTCAGAGACTGGCCCCGGCGCCACGTCGGATACGCAAGCGCCGTGCCGCCCACGATGATGAACGCAAGCAGAATCAGCGTGAACACATGCAGAAACTTTTCTCTAAGTCCCTCTCTCATGGACGAGAATTATATCAAATTTTTACGGTTGGGGCATTGACATTTGGAAAAAATATGAGATAATATTCGCCCGTTCGCTGGAAAGGGGCTTTCCGGAGAGCAGTCAAGGGTTCGGGCGAACCTGGAAACGGAACATGGCAAGGCCCCGCGGAAAAGTTCGAAAGGAGAACTTAACCATGAAGATCAAGACGTGCAGGGCGTGCACCGCTACCAAGGTTGTCGCCAAGAAGGCTCCTAAGGCGTCGGCGCCGGCCAAGAAGGCGGCCGCTCCTGAGCTCAAGACGGTCACGTTCACCGTCCACGCAGAGAAGGGCAAGTCGGTCTACGTCGCCGGCGACTTCAACAACTGGGAACCGACAGCCAAGAAGATGGCGTTCAAGTCGGGCGTCTACAGCGCGACCGTCAAGCTCGCTCCCGGTGATCACCAGTACAAGTTCGTGATCGACGGCACGTGGTGCGCCGATCCCGAGAACGCCAACGCGGTCGCCAACGACCAGGGCACGTTCAACTCGGTCATTACCGTCAAGTGACTTCTAGGGCGCCCGCGAGGCGCCTTCATCTGAATCACAAAGAGAGAGCCCGTCGCAATGCGGCGGGCTCCCCTTTTTCTTCGCTGTCGCACGGCCTCAGAACGAGGCCACGATGTCCTTCACAGGCGTGACTCCGACGAACTCCGCCTTCTTCGCGCCGTCACTGTAGCAGAACAGGGCCGGAATGGACATCACGCCGAACGCCGCCGCAAGCTCAGGAGCCTCGTCGACGTTCACCTTGACCACCGAGATGTCGGGGTGCGAGGGCTCGAGCTCGGCGGCAATCGCCTCGCCCATCATCATGCAGGGCCCGCACCACGTCGCCCAGAAGTCTACGAGAACCTTGCCTGTCTTGACGGCCTCGTCCAGCTCCGCCCTCGTCTTCACTTCTTTGTGCATGTCTGACCCTCCTTCGAATCCTTGACCAGCCATCCAGCCGCCGCGATCTCGTCGCGCAGACGGTCCGACTCGGCCCAGTTCTTCGCCTTTCTCGCCTCGGCCCTGCGGTCGAGCAGCGCCTGTATCTCGGCGGGCACCTCGGCCTTCGCGGCCTTGCCGAAGAACACAACGCCAAGAACCTCGTCCATCCGCCTGAACGCGCCGAGGACGGGTCCGCCGCCATGCGCGTTCGTCTCGCGCACCAGCTCGAAGAGCGCGGCGAACGCCTTGGGAGTGTTGAGGTCGTCGTTGACCGCCGCGGCAAAATCGTCAAGGCACTTCTGCGCCCAGTCAGGCGTTTCGCCCTCCGTCGCCGTCTCGACGCAGCGGTCGATTCTCTCAAGCGACCTCCTCGCGTCCTCGAGCGCCGTGAACGCGAAGTTGAGGCCCTGGCGATAGTGCGCGTTGATGAGCACGTAGCGAATCTCGCGGCCGGACCACCCCTTCTCGATCAGGTCGCGCAGCGTGAAGAAGTTGCCGGCGCTCTTGGACATCTTCTCGCCGTTGACCTTGAGGTGCGCGCAGTGCATCCACGTCTTCACGAACGGCTTGCCCGTCGCCGCCTCGGCCTGCGCAATCTCGTTCTCGTGATGAGGAAAGAGATTGTCGATTCCGCCGGTGTGCAGGTCGAACGTCTCGCCAAGATACTTCATCGACATCGCCGAGCACTCGATGTGCCAGCCCGGCCTGCCGCGTCCCCAAGGCGAATCCCAGCCGACCGGCCCGTCGGACTCCTCCCACGCCTTCCACAGGGCGAAGTCGCCTACGTTCTCCTTGTCGTACTCGTCCGCCGCGCACCTGGCGCCCGTCTGCTGATGCTCGAAGTCGATGTGCGCGAGCTTTCCGTAGCCCGGAAACTTCCTTACGCTGAAGTACACCGAACCGTCCTCGCTCTGGTACGCAATGCCCTTCTCGACGAGCTTTTCCACAAGCGCGATCATCTCGGGAATGTGGTCGGTCGCCGCGGGATACACCTCAGCCGGCTGGATGTTCAGCTTCGCGAGATCCGCGAAGAATGCGTCCTTGTACGTCTTGGTGTAGCTTGTCAGCGCCACGCCCGCCGCGTTCGCGCCGCGGATCGTCTTGTCGTCGACGTCGGTCAGGTTCATCACCTGGCGAATCTTCATGCCGTTGAACTGCACGACGCGGCGAAGTATGTCCTCGAACGCATAGGCGCGGAAGTTGCCGATATGGGCGAAATTGTAGACAGTCGGTCCGCAGGTGTAGAGGCGCACCGTCCCGCCTTCCAGCGGCTTCAGCTCCTCAATCCTGCGTGTAAGCGAATTGTAAACGTTCATGGCGTGATATTATAGCAAAAATCGGGTCCCTAGGTTTAAAGATCCGCGCTTCCCGGGCTGCGACGGCCACGGCCTCTCGTCAAAACGGCGGTTGACACTCGAATTCTTGACAACCAATGAAGGCGCCCGCGCAAGCGACTACTGGCGTACGCGGCGGAAGCCGTTCGCGACATTCGGGTCGATTTGCGCAGGCGGGCCGTCCGGCGAATCGATGACGATGTTGTCGCGTATTGGGGCGAGACGCGAAGCAAGGCCGAGAGCCGTGCCTTCTCTGTCGAGCTTAAAGGCCTCGTCAATCGCGAGGACGACGCGGCATTTGATGAAGACGTTCCTTTCTATGGGATTGTAGAGCGGTTCGCACGGATGGTCGTCGAGGATGCGGGCGAGGCGCGGATAGCGTCTGGCCCAGACACCACTGTCGTAGCCCAGAGCGCGCGCCTTCTTCTCCAGGAGGTTCCCGCCGTCGCGCAGCTTCCACTTGTCGCCCCAGGTGATGCCTCGGCAGTCGATGGAGATGGCAAGCCGGCAGTTCTCGAATGTGTTGTTCCTGATCGGATGATCGCGACCGCCGCCAACCATGATGGCTCGCGGGATGTTGAGGAAGCGATTCCCGGACACTTCATCTCCGCAGTCGCAATCGTCGAAGTAAACCCCCATCGCATTCGCGCCGGAGACGGCGGCGTCGGCACTTTCGGCGTCAGTTGTCCCTGCGCCGATGTCGTGGATGAAGTTGCCCCGCAGCACATTGCCCTGCGTGGTCCAGTCGCGTCCAGTGTAAAAGGCCCCGGCATCGCCCGTCTCCAGGAGGACGTGGTGGACGTCGTTGGATTCGAGTATCATGTCGTTGCCCTCCCAGAAAACAGCTGTGTGCGGAGCGTCCCATATCTCGCACCTGCGAAGGACGTGGCCGCAGCCCTCCAGCCGCACGCCGCCGGCATAGGTCCGTCGGAAGATGCCAAAGTCGTGGACACTGCAGTTCTCGATGCGGGAACCGGATGGCGTGAGGGAGCGTCGGTCGCCGCCCGAAAGAAGTATGCCGCCTGCGCCGCAGTGCGCGATTTCGCAGTCCGCCACCGTCGTGTCACGCACGTCTTTCGAAAGCCTGACTGCGTCTGACGATGTGCCAAAAAACCGGCAGCCGCGAAAAGAGACGCCGCGTGGCGAATCGAACGAAACGAATGGACCGTGATTGCAGGCGAAGACGATTCCACTGAAGTGGAGGTTTGCGACGCCCGCGCCGCGCAGTAGAGGCTTTGGGGAGAAGGAGACGCGGATGTCGGTCGCGCTGGTCATTTCGCCTTCTGGCGGCACGACGTAGAGCATGCCACGTACGCGGTCAAGCCACCATTCGCAAGGGGTGTCGAGTTCCTCGAAGAGGTTCACGGCGCGGAAACGCCGCTCCTTGCGTCCCCAAGTGCCGCCGAGGACGCCATACGGGATGTCAGCCGCGAGGCGCATCACCGCGTCCCTGCCGACTTCCTTTCCATATGAACCGACGCGGGCGGTGCAGTTGCGCCAGTCATGGGTGAAGTAGCCGTTGAGCCAGACGCCCTGCGCGAAGTCCCATCGGGCCGCACGCGGATGCGCCCACACGAAAGCGCCGTTGCGCCAGAGAGTGTGACCGCCGACCTGCACGGGCGTTCCGCGATGCACTCGCTCGGTGAACGACGCCCACTCTCTCCCGTTTGGCCAGGCGGCAAGACGACCCGGGCTGTCGCCGAAAAAGACAGTCGGCGGAGGCGCGGACTCGAAGACGTCGGGAAGAGGACTGATGCCGCCGCCAGCGAGCGGCTCAAGCGGCGCGACCCAGACTCTGCCGCGTCCTTCATCGGGCAGTTTTGCGAGAAGCGCGATGTCGTCGACGCGCCGGAACGACTTCGGCGGAATGCGCCGCGAGCCGACGATGCGCACCGTGCCAGGCTTCGCCGCGCGCCAGACTACCGGCGCCTTATCCGAAACGCCGCCGTCTTCAATGGAGAGCTCCAGTCCCTCCGGCAGAAAGTATTCCCCTGGCGCAAGGATGATCTCGACGCCACCGGCGCGCACGCTCGGCTCAAGCGTCCTCACGCGGTCTCGCACGGACGGAAGCGACGCCCCTGCCTCAACTTCAACGCATGTCGGAGACGCCGACGCCGTCATGGCGGCCGCCGCGCCGAAGGCGGAAAGCGTGCAATGCAGTGCGCGCACTCCTATTTCTCCTCTGCGCGGGCGAGATTGTCGAGGGCTCGGGCGGTCGCAAGAAGGCAGTTCGCCCACATGTGATACCGATGGTCGCCGCGGCCGGCGGAGTCGACCCACCATGTGCCAATGAAGCCGTCTTCGGCCTGGACCCTTGTCGCCGTCGAGCCGAGAGCCCGGGCCTTGGCCAGATACTCGTTGTCGTGCGTCGCCCTCCAGAGCGCAAGGTACGTGTCGATGAACTTCGCGGCAGAGGCGTCGATGGGCAGATAGCATCTGTACTGCTCCAGCGCGCATGGAGTCAGCCAGCGCGAATACGGCTTGCAGAAAAAGGCCCAGGAGCCGTCGTCAGGACCGGAGGGCAGGTCGTGGGAGCGACGGCCGTCGTAAGGCGGCGTCCATTCGACGAACTGGTCCTCGGAGAACTTCACTAGCGCCTTCGCCTGCGCGAGGCGCGTCGCGTCGCCGGGAAACCGCCGCAGCAGATACATCGCCGTTGAACAGGCGGGGTGCTTGGAGAGGTTGCTCCAGCGCTTGCGGTCGGGCCGCACGTCCTCGAACTGGCCTTCCCAGTTCCAGTCGGCCATGGGCCCCTTCTCGATGTACGCGAAGGCGCGGTCGGCGGCTTCGCGGAATTCCGCTCGTCCCGTGGCCCCGTAGACCTCCTCGAGAAACTCGACAACGCCAATGGGCAGAAGTCGGTTGGGAGAAGTCTCGGCACCGGTAACGGCGTTCTGCTTCAGCCACCATGTGCCGTCCTCTCCCTGAAGCCGAACATACGTCTCAGCTATCCGCGTTGCGGCGGCGAGGTAGGTCGCTTCGCGGCAGAAGGCGTGGAGCTCGAGGAAGGCTCTGCCGGCATCAGCCGGATAGACAAGCATTATCGTGTCCTGTTGGCCGCGGAAACGGCCGTATTCGCTGCCCTCTGCGGCGTAAGTGCGCGTGAAGTGCGCGAGCGGACGCCCTTCCGGCACGGCTTCGGAGATGAGATAGTCCGCGGCCTTTCGGGCCGTCGCGACAAGAGCGTCCGCCTCCCCGCCCTTCGGAAGAGTCCGCGCGTAGGCGACAAGCGCGCGCACTTCGGCGGAGAGCATCTTCGTCGGATAGCCGTTGAGCGGATACGACGGATCGGGGCGTCCGTGTTCGGCAAGGTAGCGCATCTCAGGCCGGGCGAAGAACCAGTCGTAGGCCATCGTGCGCGCGAGCGCGAACGAACGTGCTGGCGGCGGATAGGCGCGTTCACCTGCAAAGGCGCTTTTCTTCCAGAAGGTCCGGCGCCCGGCTTCTGCGAGGGCGCGTCCGTCGGCGTCCTCCGCTATGCAGCGCACCGTAACGTAGCCTACGGGCAGGGCCTTCCAGACTTCGCCGAGTCCGACGCGCGGCGAATCGGCGCGGAAGACCGAAACCTTGTGGTAGTCGTCAGTCACCTCGTACCGATATCGCGCCGCTCCCCTCACTTCGGAGAAGGCGAACGCCGGGGCGAACATGAACCGCTGCGCGTGGCCGTTCCAGAACTCTCCGTTCGGAGCCATGCCCCACTCAGCGGCGACGGAGCACGCCGCCGCGGCCATGACCGCAATCGCAATCGACATCTTCACGTTGTCCATCGCCTTTACGCCCGTCTTTATCTAACGAATATGACGAAACCGCAATGGGTGACGCGGGCCTTCAGGCCTTCTGCATCGGCAAACACCTGCACCTTGCGTCTGGTGGTCGCGAAGTCGCCGGCGACGGTGTAGTGCGCCGACTGCCCGCCGGATACGGAACCCGCCGAGACAAGCGTCACCACGGAATCGTTCGCGTAGGACAGAACGTCGCCGGATATCTCCACAGTTCCTGATGCGGGGAGCGTGAGCTTGCCCGTTAC
>Ga0310696_10007379_pt1 | contig 12909 bp, 10 predicted proteins | sample AusTroGonzalo_MG_4_FD_203885 | JGI IMG/M metagenome (GOLD analysis project Ga0310696, IMG submission 203885) | Bovine rumen microbial communities from tropical cattle in Woodstock, Queensland, Australia - Gonzalo_02 (v2) (version 2) | ecosystem: Host-associated > Mammals > Digestive system >... | reverse complement strand
GCCCGCGGACAGGGCGCCGCCGAAACCGTTCCGGCCTTCCTTGAGCGCCGCCCGCCAGAGGCCCGTATTCGAGAAGGAATGCATGTACTGCGCCTTGGCAGCGACCCAGAAGCCGGAATTGACATACCACGTCCAGTACTTGACGCCGAGGTAGGCGGTCTTCTGCTGGTTCTGTACGAGGGCCTCCGGATGGCGGGTATGGAAGCTCCACGGATTGTAGCGCCCGCCCGCGAGGAGCGAGAAATGCTGGGAGACGGACATGCCCGCCTCCGCATTGATCGTCCCGAGGGCGGCCCAGTCCAGCACGTTGGTCTGCACCGTCCACTTCTGCGCGGCGCAGGTCAATGGCAGCAGGAGCCCCAGGAAACCAATGAGTATCAATCTTTTCATCCTCTCTCCTCCTTATTGCCCGGAACCGGTTTCCGCAGGTTTCCCCGCCTGGGTGACCGTCACGCGGAACAGCTCGAAACCGGGATGGTCCTTCGGGCTGACGATGATGACGCCGGTGCGCGCTTCCGTCGAAGCATTGGCCGCGATGTCGTAGGTCAATACGGGGACGTTCTCCGTGACTTCCATTTTCGCCGTCAGCCAGGGCTCCACCCCCTCGGGGAAGATGCAGGAGGCTTCCAGCTCGCAGTTCGCCTCGAAGGTGAGCATGCGGCCGGTCTCCTCATCGGCCTTGGCGGCATAATCGGCCTCACCGAACAACAGTTTGAGCGTCCGGCGGGCGAACCGGATCACCCGGACCTCGGACCGCCCGTTCCCGTCATTGACGGTCACATAGACATAGCCGCCTTCCGGGAACTCGTCCGGGCAGGTCACGTCCACGACCCCTTCCGTGGCCGATTCCTCCCGGAGGCCCGTCTTGAAGCGGCCGTCCGTTCCGGCGAACAGATGCGCGCTTTCCGCACCCGTCCCCGTCAGGACATACCGGATGGAGAGGGTCTCCCCCGGGGCGATCAGAAGGGCCTCGGCCAAAGGTTGTCCATTCAGGGTCAGGTCCATGCCGACGGGCAGGAAACGCGGCAGCACCAGGACGGAGCCGTCGGAGGCGAGGGTCAGTTCCACCCGGTCCTCGAAAACCTCGGCCTTCGAGAACGGGGCGAATGCATCCTCCCCCTTGGCCTTCCACCCGGTGGCTTCCCATGTTTCCCCATTGTCCCAGGAAATGCACCAGAGGCCTTCCTCGACCTTCAGTTTCGGGGTTCTTCCATCTTTTCCGTCCACAAGGAAACGCCCGCCGCTTCCGTCGCGGAGCCAGTCGCCGTCCTGGGTGGAATACCAGTACCAGCGGCCGTCCTCCTCATCCTGCTTCACGCTCACGACGACGGGCTGGGCATCCTGCCCATCCTGTCCGTCCTTGCCGCTGAACAGGCTGATGGAGAAGGTGTCCTCCGTCACGATGGCGCCGTTTTCATCCAGCGTAACGGTCCGGAACACAAGGGAATAGCCATTGCGTCCCTCGTCCTGGACCTCCTTCACGTCCACGATATAACCGCCGGCCGCCATCCCGTCCACGATGCCGCGGAGGGTGGCAAGCCCCTGGTTCATCTGCTCGACCTGCCCGTACAGGCGGTCGATTTCATTCTGCATGGTGATCAGTTCGTCCCGGACGAACTTTCCGCAGCCGCCGGTGAGAAGGGCGGTTGCGAGAATGCCTGCTGCTACAATGTATCTTTTCATGTTCTTGCGTATTTCGAGTTTTATTCGCCGGCCTGGACGACCGTGATTTCACCGATGGGGATTCCCCCGGTCTTGAGCTGGATGCGGACACCGGCCTCCCGGCCCTGTGCATCAAGGGCAGGGTCCACATGGACCTTCAGCCGATGGAAACCGTCTTCCGTGACTACCTCGGCCCGGAGCCAGTCCTCTTCACCCGGGACCGATGCGGAGAGTTCCGAATGGAAGGTCATCCACAGGTCGGTGTCGCCTCCTTCCGCCGGCGCCTCCAACCGCATCGCCTCCGCATCGAAGGCGAACCGGCCGCCGTCCTCCATCCGGATGGTGAAGGACTCCGTCGCCTGGTACACGCGGAACGTCGTGCAGACGTAATCAGGATTGTCCTTCGGCCGGACAGTGACTTCGCAGGTCCGGACCTCCCCGCCCGTATTCGGCAGGGCCGTGAAGGTCAATACTTCCGTCTCCGTGTCAGGCGCAATTTCCAACCAGGAGCCTTCCGCAGTCTGGACGACGTATTCGAAATTCGTCTTGTAAGGGATGGTCTTTGAATCGTTTCCGCTGCCAAGGCGGACGGTTGACCGGGCATCGGCAGGGGTGATTTCCCGCGGCCGGAACGTAATCATCTTGAGAGCGGAATAGCCGCCGCAACTGGCCGAAAGGAGGATGTACCCATCGGCATAATCCTTGGGAGCCCGGACTTTTACGACGCCTTTTGCGGGCGTCTCCCCGGCTTCGATTTGGGAAAGGTAAACCCCGTCCGTCCCCGAGGTGACGGTCAGCGGCTGGTCCGTTTCCCCTTCGATGAGCACCTCATACGGGATGGGGAGCGTTTCGCCCGCAGAGATCAGCACCGTGTCCCGGACAGGGCCGGCGAAGGACATTTTGAACGGGAAGCGGGAAGGAATCTCCATGACGGTGCCGTCCCAGAGGGTCAGCAGGACCTTTCCCAAGGCTGTGATATCCATGTCCTTGAAAACGCCGAGGCCGTCCATTTCCCCACAGCCGACAAGCTTTTCCCAGGTCGCACCGCCGTCCATGGAAATCCACCAGAAGCCGTCTTCGACCTTGGTCTGCGGGACGTATCCATCGGCCCCGTCGGCAGAACCGGCCCGCATCCGGCGGCCGTCGGCATCCAGGAGCCATTCCCCGTCCACGGTCCAGTAATACAGGCCGTCCTCCTCCAGCCGGACGCCCACGGGGACGATGCTCCGTCCGTCCTGTCCGTCCCGGCCGATGTGGATGGAAATCTTCCGCCCGTCCTTGAACGACAGTTCATATCCGTCCTCCGTTTCCACCACGGAACCCGGCAGGAGGGTATGGCTGTCATCCAGTTCGGCGACAATCTGGTTCAGGGAGGTCAGCTCCCCGTTCACGGCATCGACCAGCTCCTGGAGGGCCCTGAGGCGGGCCTGGGTCTGGTCGAGTTCCTGCTGGACCGGCTTCGTACAGCCGGGCAGGAAAGAGAGGATGACCGGCAGGACTCCTGCCAGGACCCAGTCTCTGATCATTTTCCACATACGCAATCTGACATACTAATTCAAGCAAAGATAACGAAAATCTTTGTAACTTTGCCGTCCCATGCATACGAGAGTCCATAATACGCTAAAATATACCCTGTCCTTCGCCCTGGCGGGGCTGCTGCTCTGGCTGTCCTTCCGCGGCATCGACTGGAAGCAGTTCCTTGACGGACTGCGGCAGACGGACTGGAAGTGGGTGCTGCTGTCCATGGGGCTGGCGGTATCGGCCTTCACCATGCGCGGCCTGCGGTGGAACCAGCTCCTGAAGCCGCTGGACCCGTCCATCCGACGCCGGCGGACCGTCGCCGCGGTATGCGTGGGCAATCTCACCAACTGCGTCATCCCCGCCTCGGGCGACTTCGTGCGCAGCGGTCTCCTCTCCACGCCCAAGGCCGGTTTCGACAAGGTGCTCGGCACCGTCGCCCTGGAGCGCGCCTGGGACCTCCTGGTCCTGGGCCTGGTTTTCCTCCTGATTTTTATCTTTGACTGGGGCGGCGCAGGAACCTTCTTCCTTGACAGCGTATGGGCCCCGCTCGTGGCCCGTTTCGGCCTGCGGACCTGGCTGCTGGTCGCGGGACTGGTCCTGCTGCTCGCGGCCATGGTCTGGGCCATCATCGCCCTCCGGGAACGGAACAAGCTATGCGCCAAGGCATTCCGCCTCATCCGTGGCATCCTGCAGGGCTTCGTTTCCATCAAGGACATCGACCGGAAAGGCCTGTTCCTTCTCTATTCCGTGGGTATCTGGACCGCCTACTGGTTCATGTGCGTGTGCATTATCCACGCCTTTCCGCCCACCCGCCTCCTCTCGGTCCTGGACGGCCTCTTCCTGATGGCGGCCGGCAGCCTCCAGTCCATGATTCCCGCCCCGGGCGGCTTCGGCACCTACCACTACGTCATCGCCCAGTGCCTCTCCGGCCTGTACGGCTTCTCCTGGGAGACCGGCATCGTCTTCGCCACCATCTCCCACGAATCCCAAACCCTCACCATCCTCCTCACGGGCCTGGCAGGGTATCTCTATTTGACGCTGGGGAAAAGGACTCGCTAAGCGAGGAAGCCCGTGAGGGACTCCTCCACGAAGTCGCGGGAGGAGGGCAGGACGATGCGGATGTCGGCGTAGTAACGGCCTGTGACACTGAGGGCTACGTGGGCTGCGAAGGGGCATTCCACCCAATCCGGATTGAAGGTGTGGTAGGCTGCCTTGTCCTTCATCGGCAGATAGCCCATCCGGCGGCCATCCACGGCATAGACTTCCATCGCCTCCGTGGCCGGGTCCACTTTGACCGTCCCCACCATACCTCCCAGATCCTTCTCCGTACAGTGCGCGCCCAGTCCGGCGATGAACGAGCTCATCGTCCGCTCCGGAAGGTCGGCGTCATACTCCAACTGGTCCAGGAAGTGGAAATCCAGTTTGCCTTGTTTGTCCGGACGGTACTCCTTCTCCTTCGGAACGATGGTCCGGGGGTCCATGAACGGGGAGGGTTGCGAGGACACCGGCTTCGGGGTCGAAGGAGTCTGATAGGAGGGTTTCCGGGCCGATGGCTTCGGCGTTTCCGACTTGTCATAGAACGACTTCGGAGCAGCATTCCGTCCGGCATTCCGCTCCCGCCGGGTATAGGAATCGTCATGGTCATCGTGGAAGATCAGGAACAACGCCACGGCGAAAAGGATGAGTATTAGCGCGATAATCATGTTGCAAAGATAACATTTTCCCGCCATTTCCCACCCTCTTGGCGCAAGTCCTACCCTGTTTTGGTGCAAATCCCCCGGTCTTTCGGCGCAGGTCCCACCTTCCATCGGCGCAGGTCCCCCGGCTCCTTGGCGCAAATCCGTTTTTCCGCGGGGTATCTGCGCCGCAAATCACCGTTCTACGCTTTCCCGTGGCGCCGGTCCCTCCCCCAAAAACTGATTTGCGCCACCATCCCTGCCACCGGCTCCATCGACCCCGCCACCGGCGCCATTACCCTGCCCATCTGCGCCACCCCTTCTCCCTCAACCCAACCACCCGCACCTCCCCCTTTATCGTCTCCGGAATCTCTCTGCCAGGCCGGAAAACCTGTTTTTTCCTTTCAGCCCGCAGAATCATCATGTTGCTGATTATCAGTTTGTTATGGAGACATGTCGGCATTGTGTTTTTCTTGCCTCCATTCTAAGAAGTTCATATACAATCATTTCCGATGAAAGACTTTTCGTGCATCAGAAGAAAGGAAAACCGCATTATTCTCCGTATTCTTGTACCGTGGCTGCCAACGGAGGCTGCCACCACATTGGACACAAATGTATGAGAAAGTATTTGGAAGTGCTGGTAGATGAGGATGGAAGGTTCCATTTCTCTACCGATGAACCGTTCAACGGGATACTGTCACCTCAAGTCTTCGACCGGGAATTCCACCAGCTCCTGCATGACATGACGGAATTTATGTGGCAGCATCAGGACCAAAAGGTGAGCCAGGCCGTCCGGATGGTGGCGATGGCCGAGATGCTGGGGTGTGCCCAGCCGTACGAACAAGCGGAGGACTTCTGGAGCATGATGATGTTCGATACCATTCCCCATTACGAAGGCTATGCCGCAAACATCAAGAAACCCTACGGTTTTGACAACCGGGTCGTGACCCGTCCCACAGTCCTTGCTCCGGGTTCACCACTGTTCCCGATCAAGCAGCCTTTCGGGAAAAAGAGCAGCTGATCATGGCCTTTGAGCGGATCTGCACCCGGAAACTGCCGGACGGGAGCGTCCGGAAAGTCTATCCTTTCCACGTGAGCCTGGAAGGGATGGAGCAAGTGGTCCTGTGCCGGGATGACGAGGATTATGACGTGATGGTCAAATACATCTTCATCTGTGCCCGGCGGAAGAACGTTATCGTAGTCATTTACATTGCGATGTCCAATCATGGGCATGCCACCATCCTGGCCATCGGACAGAGGGAGGCCGATGCCTTCAAAGAGGAATGGAAACGGATGTATTCCCTGTACTTAAGTCACAAGTATGGAGAAAAGAGTGTGCTTGGAAGGACTTCGGCCGTGGCGCTGTATCTGGATTCCGACTGGTATGTGAGGAACACCTTGGCCTATATCCCGAAAAATGCGCTGGATGCCCTGTCCCGGGTGGAGGATTACAAGTGGTCCGGTTACCGGGGCATGTTCTGCCGGGGAAATAACGTGGCTGGCGTCCGGATGGCCCGTGTCCTGACCCGCCGTGAGAAAGAATCCTGTTTCCGTACGCACGACGATTTGCGGGATGTTCCGTGGCAGCTCAATGCCAACGATGAGTTGGAGCCCGTATCGGCCTGTGATTGTGGCTATCTGGAAGCGGCCTTCAATCACGACCAGGCCTATTTCCTGAAAACCATCGGCACGGTGAACATGACCGAGATGCAGCAAAAACTCGTGGATGGCCCGCGTCGGAGGCAGAACGACTCCGAGATGTTCAAGACCATCGACCATATCTCCGGTGAATGGTTCCGCTGTCCGTTGGCGGAACTCTCCCTGGATCGGAAAGCCCGTCTCCTTCCATACATCTACCGTTCCTACCGGACGGGCATCGCCCAGCTTGCCCGTTGCTTCGGGCTGGAGAAAACCACCGTGGCCCGGATGCTCGGAAAGGGCGTGCCGTGACGGGCGTCTTGGCGTTTCCAACGAAAATCGCTACCTTTCGGGCATGGATGAGGTTGTGAAAGACCGCCTGTTTTCCCTGGCGGAACAATATGTGGAGGAGACCGGCGTGTCCGTGTTCCTGACCGGGAAGGCCGGAACGGGGAAAACGACGTTCCTGCGGTATATCGTGGAGCGGACGGCCAAACGGGCGGTGGTCCTGGCTCCGACCGGCGTGGCGGCGGTCAATGCACGGGGCAGCACCATCCACTCGTTCTTTTCCCTTCCGCTCTGTCCGTACCTGCCGGACGAACCGGAGCTAAAGACGGAGTACCAGATGCCGGAACAGTACCGCCGGCTCCGAAAGGAGAAGATACAGATCCTGAAAACGTTGGACCTCCTGGTCATCGACGAGATTTCCATGGTCCGGGCCGACCTGCTGGACGCCGTGGACATGATGCTCCGGCGGTATCGGCGGAGTGAAAAGCCGTTCGGCGGCGTGCAGCTCCTGATGATCGGCGATGCGCAGCAACTTTCCCCGGTAGTGACGGAAGCGGAGCGGCCCTATCTGGCCCGGGTGTATCCGTCTCCGTATTTCTTCCATGCCAGGGCCCTTCAGCGATTGCACTACGTAACGATTGAACTGCAAGCGATTTACCGGCAGGAGGATGCGGCGTTCATCGCCATCCTGAACGGCGTACGCGACCAGCGGCTCACCCCTTCGATGCGGGCGATGCTCCAGGCGCGGGTGGGCGCTCCTGCCGGAAAAGACTGGATCCGCCTGACAACCCACAATGCCCAGGCGGACCGGATTAACGCCGACCGCCTCGCCGCCTTGCCCGGGAAGGAGCATGTCCTTCAGGCACAAGTGGACGGGGATTATCCCGAAAGCCTGTTCCCGGCGGCGTACGAATTGACCTTGAAGGAGGGAGCCCGGGTGATGTTCATCCGGAATGACCGGGAAGGAAGGTTCTACAACGGAAAGATGGCAACGGTGGAAAGGATTCAGGAAGAACTGGTTACGGTGTACGATGACGAGGGGGAGGAAATCGCGCTGGAAAGGGCCGAATGGGAAAACCTGCAATATCGGCTGGAGGAAGCCACGGGCGAGATCGTCCAGGAGTGCAAGGGAACGTTCCGCCAGTTCCCTTTGCGGCCGGCTTGGGCCATCACGGTCCACAAGAGCCAGGGCCTGACTTTCGACCATGTGGTGGTCGATGTCGGGGCGGCCTTTGCGTACGGGCAGGTGTATGTGGCCCTGTCGCGTTGCCGGTCGCTGGAGGGGCTTTCCTTGACCGGCCCCGTGAGCCCGTCGCTCCTGCTGTCCGATGCCGATGTGGCTGCTTTCCATGCCGGATTTCCTGCGCCGGGGGCTGTGGAACGGGATTTTCCGGTCTGGCGCGACCGCTTCTCACTGGAACTACGCCTCTCCTGCTTTGATTTCAGTAGCCTCCGGACGCAGTTGCTGACGCTCCGTAAACTCTGGCGGGAGCACCTCACATCGACCTATCCCACCCAGGCGGAGACCCTGGAGGCCGAGGTCCGGCAAGTCTCCGAAAACGAAGCCGTCGCCGCACGGTTCCGGAGCCAACTGACCCGGGTTTTCGGTGATGTGCGCCTTGTGGAAGAACGGACCCGGAAAGCGGCGTCCTATTTCCTGCCACGGATGGAGGCTCTGTCTCTCCGCACGCTTTTTTCTGTCGAAGTGGACAATACGGAAGTCAGGAAACGCTTGAAGAATCTCGCCGCGGACATGTTGCCGCAGTGGCGGATGCATGTCGATATGCTGGGTGACATCGTGGCGAATGGTTTTGAGCCACACCGTTGCCGGCAAATCCGTTCACAGGCCTTGCTCGGGGAAGCGGTTCCGGCAAAAGGCAGGAAGAAATCCTCTGCGCTTGCAGGCCAAATGCCCGCAGGAACGTCCAAGGCATCCGTTGTGGCAAGTGCCCAGACGTCCGAAGTGGCAACTCACGATGTTTACAAGGACAACCGACATCCGGAACGGGTCGCCGCCCTCATCGCATGGCGAAAGGAAAAAGCTGCCGAGCAGGGCGTTCCTGCCTTCCACATCCTCCAACAGAAGACGCTCCTTCATCTGGCGGACGCGCTGCCTTCTACCCGGGAAGAGTTTCTGTCGGTCCCGGGCTTCGGCCCCGTGCTTTGGAAAAAGTATGGGGGTGAGCTGATGGAACTACTGGCTGAGGGGGAGGAAGATCCCCCTTTGGCCGATGGCAATAGCAGAAAGGTTACTGTTATCGGTGGCGCAGATGGGCAGGCCAATGGCGCCGGTGGTGGGGCCGATGGCGCAAATCAGTTTTTGGGGGAGGGACCGGCGCCACGGGAAAGCGTAGAACGGTGATTCGCGGCGCAGATACCCCACGAAAAAACTGATTTGCGCCAAGGAGCCGGGGAACCTGCGCCAATGGAAGGAGGGACCCGCGCCAAAAGACCGGAGGATTTGCGCAAAAGGACCAGGGTATCTACGCCACAGGGCCAGGGTATCCCCGCCAAGGGACCGGGAAACGCTACCAGACAATCTCCGAAGGGATGTCCACGCGGGAGGCGGTGCGGGTGGCACGGTCGCCGAGGAGGGCCAGCAGGGTGGACCAGTAGGCTTCCTCCACGATGCCGGCGGGCTGGGAGCCAGTGATGACGGCGAGGCAGAAGGCGTGGATGAGCTCTACGGAACCGTCGCCGGTGGCGCCGACGGAACTGGCTCCGTCATTGACCGTTACGTGGTTCATGAAGCGGACGCCGGCGTCCTTGGAAGCTTCTTCCGTGGCCCACGATGTGCCGGCAAAGGCGGCGTTGGAGAGGACGCCCTGCTCAATCTGGTCCAGCAGCTGGCGGAGGCCGGAGCGGCGGGCAGGCGCTTCGCTGTACATCACGGCGCGCACAAGGTCGATGGTGCCATCCGTTCCCAGAATCTGTTCGCCCATGCCGAAGTGCTTGTTGGAGATGATGGACTCGAAAGTCATGTGCACCCCGTTCGGATACTGGTAGATAGCGGCCACGTTGTCGAAGACTTCGCGCCCGTCCTTCCAGTGCTGGATGCTGCCCGTGCCCGTCACGAAGGAGGGCTGGAGGCCGCCCATGGCCCAGGAGCCGTTCTGCAGTTGATGGCAAGCCAGTTCGGTCATCAGGCCGCGGGAATACTCGTCATAGAGACGCCAGTTGATGCGGCGTTCGAACTCCGGCGAGGGGACTTCCCGCCGCCAGTCGTTGTTGCGGTACCAATAGTTGCGGATACCCACGACCTCCCCGATGGCTCCACCGTGAACTAGTTCCATCGCTTTCACGTACTTGGGGTCATAGAGCCGTTGCTGCCCGACCATGAGGACGCGGCTCCCCTCCTTCCAGGCGCGGTACATGGCGCCCAGCTGTTCGGGCGAATGCGCCATCGCCTTTTCGCAGAAGGTGTGCTTCCCGGCGGCGAGGGAGTCGATAGTCATCGGAGCATGCATTGACAGGGGCGTGCAGATGATGACCCCGTCCACTTCCTTGTCTTCCAAGAGCTTCCGGTAATCTGAATAGCGCCGGGCCGATGGGCACAGGGCCGAAGCCTCCTCCAGGTGCGGCCGATAATCATCGCAAAGAGCCACTACCTGCGCCGAGGGGTCCAGCAGCAGATTCGCCAGATGGAACCTTCCCCGGGAACCGGTGCCGATGATGCCCAGCCGGGCCTTCTCCCCGGAAGCCTCCCGCTGACGCTCGGGAGAACAAGCCGCCAGCCAAGGGAACAACGCCAGCGAGGCCCCGCCCAAAGCGAGGCTCGACAGGAAGTCCTTGCGTGTCATTTTATCGCTCATATCGTCATGGTCAAGGCCTGCCCGTCGGTCCGGCACAGGATTTCCCAGGCCCGGTAACCGTCGAAGGCGGCCAAAATCGCGCCGCGCTGCGGAGCCGGCGCCACCCACAAAGCCGTGGACAACACCTCCGCCACCATGGCGGAAGGGCCCGTCACGGCGACCAGGCCCTCCTTTTCCACCGTATTCCCCGTCAGGGGGTCGATGATATGTCCCCGTCCGCGGGGATCCTTTCCCGAGACCGACAAAGCCGTATCCTCCAGCGGGAATGTATGAGCCGTACGGTCCGGATAGTAGCTGTGCGCCACCGAGACCGGCCAAGGCGCTCCCAGCGGATGCCGGCCGACGGCCGCGACGGAACTGCCCCCGAAAGACAGCAGCGCAGAAGACGCATGGGCCTTCACGGCCTTCACGGCCTTCTCCAGCACGAATCCCTTCGCAAAGCCGCCCAGGTCCAGCCGCATCCACGGCCGGGAAAACCGGACGGTATGGGCCGCTGCATCCAGCTCCAGGCTGCGCTCCGGCACCCGCGACCCGGCTGACACATCGAAATAACCGCCTGTCGCCTTCCGGAACGTCTCGCACAACTCCAGGACCATGAACAGTTCCTCGTCCACCTCCACGGCCACCCCGCACGCCTTCCGGTTCACCTCCGCCAGCAAGCTTCCGGCCGAAAACCGGTTGTACCGCCGGTCCGCTTCCTCCACCATCGACCACACGTCCTCCGCCAGCGCCCGCGCATCGGCCTCCGGAAGAAACGGAAGCAGCATCTCGCAGGAGGTGTGCATCGCCTCCAGCCGGGAATAAGCCGTGGGAACGGACGGATTGCGGGTGCCGTAGACGAATTCCATTTATTTCTTCCGCCGGAACAGCCAGATTATCAAGCGGATGGACGTCCAGATCAGGTATAGGCACAGGGTAATGACCAGCATATAACCAATCTGGGTGAACATCTCGTAGAAAGGCGTCTTGAAGTACAGGATGCAGCCCACGTTCAGGAGGAAGGCGATGCCGAAACACACCAGGAAGGTGAGCAGCTCCGTCTTCTTCCGTTTCGCGGTGATGAGGGTGTCCTTCATTACAGCTCCTTGATCTTGATGTTCCGGTAGAATACCAGGAAGCCGTGGTCCTGCAGGAGGATGTAGCCGTCCTCGGCATTGCCGAAGTTGGGCCAGTTCTTATACTTGCTGTAGGCCACGAGGGCGTCCCACATCTGGGTGTTGCGCTCGTATTCCAGGAGCTTGTGCCCGTTGAGCCAGTGCTCCACGTGGTTGCCGTCCACGACGATCATCGCCCGCTGCCAGCCGTCGATCGTGTAGCTCTCCCAGTCACCCTTCGGGGCGGGAATCAGGTCGTAGAGCGAGCCCATGGTGCGGTTCCCTTTCACGCCCAGCTTGGCGTCCGGATGGCGCGCATCGTCCAGGACCTGGAACTCGCAGCCGATGGCGGAACCCGGTCCGCCGTTCATGAACGGGTCCACGAAGTACTTGATGCCGCTGTTCGCCCCCTCGGTGATCTTGAAATCGACCTTCAGGATGAAATTGCGGTACTTCCTCGTGGTGATGATGTCGCCGCCGTTCACGCTCTCGCCACCGTCGCCGGCATGGACATAGAGCGTCCCGTTCTCAACACTCCAGCCTTCATGCGGGAAGGCGCCGTTCATGCGGGGACGGGCGCTCTGCCAGCCGTTGGCAGTCTTGCCGTCGAACAGGAGCTTCCAGCCGTCGGCCACTTCCTCCGGGGTCAATGTGTTCGCAATGCAGTTCACGCAGGGGGCCGTCGTAGGCGTCGCATACTTTTCCACGTCCCTGATGCAGATGCGGAGGTCCTTCCACATCACGCGGGCACCAATCTGGTCCTTGCCCACCACATGGACCTGCAGGGCGATAAAGCCGGTCGGATCCACGTCGTCGATGAGATTCGTGCAGGGGATGCCGTTCACCCAGGTGCGGATGTGCGTGCCGATGCACTCGACGCGGGCGTGGTTCCAGCCGTCCCTGTAGGCCTTCCGGGCGGGCTCGTTCTCCGTCATCCGGTACAACCACAGGCGCCGGGCCTCGTCATAGATGCCGCCGGTCCAGGCGCGCGGGGCAGGGTCGATCTCGAACTGGTAGCCGTACACCAGGCCGCGGGCCTCATCCTTGTGGCTCCGCAGCTGCACGCCGGAGTTGATGCCCTCGGTCAGGAAGTCGAACTCCAGGATGAAGTCGCCGTACTCCTTCTTCGTGGCGAGGAAGGAATTCACCTTGCTGTCCGTGGAGGTGCCCACGATCATCCCGTCCTTCGCGGCGTACTTCGCCGTGCCGGTCATCTGT
>Ga0310696_10007377_pt1 | contig 12910 bp, 17 predicted proteins | sample AusTroGonzalo_MG_4_FD_203885 | JGI IMG/M metagenome (GOLD analysis project Ga0310696, IMG submission 203885) | Bovine rumen microbial communities from tropical cattle in Woodstock, Queensland, Australia - Gonzalo_02 (v2) (version 2) | ecosystem: Host-associated > Mammals > Digestive system >... | reverse complement strand
TCACCCATGTGATGGTGGTGCCATCGGTGGAAGGCTCACTACCGCCCGAGGCCACCACATAGAAGGTGTGCTCGCCGTAGCTGATACCCACAGACGCAGCACCGAAGCCCGCATCGGTGCTCGACTGGTGAACCGTCTGCACAAGACTTCCGCCCACGTAATCATACAGCCAGAGGTCCTTCATCTTCACATCTTCGAGCGAGGCGCGGGTGCGGTTATCATCGCCGAATGAGATGCGGATGGTGATGGTGTCTTCCCATTGCGGCGTCTGCATCGAATCGGCCGGGGCGTCGGTTGGTGTTTCGGTTTGAGGTTTGTCGCAGCCTGCTGCGACTAAGCATGCCAGCGCTATCGCCACCGGCATAGAAAAAGATTTGCGTGTCATAATTTTGAGTTTTTGATTAAGTAAATATTAAGTTCGTACAAAGTACAGATAGCCAGTGTAAAAGCGGTGGCCATCGTCTTCGTCATCGTGTTCCAGAATCATGCCGATGCAATAGTGCGGGAATTTATCGTGCGCCCATGAACGAACCATCTCCGTCTGGTCGCGACGGATATATCCAAGGTGGTGCCCATCCTCGGCAATAACCTTGATAGCATTCGGGTCAAACTCATTTTTAGGCTCGGGCACCAAGGCGACGGTGTTTCGGCCTTTGTAGTGGCTGATAGCCTGTCGATGGTTGATGCCTGCAATCGAGAGGATGCGCAGATCGTCGAAGATAGAAGTCCACGCACCATCGCTGCGTCGCTCCGGCCACGGCCCAGTGTATGTGCCATCCTCTATCTGCTGATGCACATCGTCGTGCCCCGCTTCGGCAGCCTGAATCAATGCCTCTATGCGTGCCGATTCCTTTTCGAGTTCGGCCACAATATCCACCTCGGGCTCCGTTTGAATGTGCTCAGTGGTACCATTATCCTTAAACATAACAATCGCCACCAGAGCGACCACAAGCAAAACAAAGAAAAACAATATCAACATATCACTTATTTTTTAGTTTTTCAGCAACTTTATTATAATCATCGTGCACGCTCTCGGCCACTACCTTCGCATATCGCAACGTCTGGGTAATATTTTTATGACCGAGCATCTTGCTCACATTCTCGATTCTTGATCCATTGCGCAGCATATAGGTAGCAAAGGTATGACGACCGAGGTGAGAGTGGAGCGGAGTATCAATACCAGCCACATCGCCCAGCAGCTTCAGCAGATGATTGTAGTCGGCATTGTCTATCTTAGGCACTTGCATCCCGTATTTTTCGAGAACCTCCACCACTGGCGGCAGCAACTGCGAGATATAAGGCACACCCGTCTTTATGCGCCGTCCGTTATAGTTCCAGGTGCGGTTCGCCGTGTCGTATCGGTAGAGCCTTATGTTGAACGCCTGGGCATCGCTGAAGGCAAGCCCCGTCCAAATCTGAAAAACGAACAAGTCGCGTGCGGTTTCCAACTTCGAGCCGTGCGGAAGTTTCAAGTCCATTAATCGCTGAATTTCGTCCTCAGTCAGATATTCCACATTTTCCTTATCGCCACGCTTTATCTTGCCACGCATACGGTCGTATGGATTCTCATTAATACGCCCGAACTCTTTGGCGCGATTCAACAACGCCTTCATGCATTTGTGGTAGGTGTAGACACCGCCATCGCTTATCAGCCCACCCTTCTGTGCAGGCAACCGATGGAGCCACGCATCCCATTTGTAGATATTCTCGACCGAGAGATCGCGCCATGCCTTCAGTTTGTCATATTCCGTTAATCGGAGCACCAGCGTGGAGTAATGCTTTCGTGTGCCATCCGAGATATTCAGCAGCGGCACCTGTTCCTCAATCCAATCAAGCATCGAGTTGTCGGTCTGTGCCTGCGCCATCTGCCACACACGCTCACGAATGTCGGCCACGTCGATAGGTTCGCCAGCCTCCATCCGTTCATTTATCTCCTTCATCACCTTAGTGAATAATATACGCACGCGAGTGTTCAGAATATCAGAATCAGGGCGGTTACTAATAGCACCGGCCACCCATTCCGATTTCATCACCCTTATGCCTGTCGATACATAATAGGTTTTTCGGTTGATGGTTATTTTTATGTCAATTGTGCCAGGCTTCGTCCTCGTCGCACGTTTATGTCTATCGAATATTATCTTTGTCGTTATCATCTTTAATAATCATTGTTTTATGGCGGAAGACCCCGAAATGTTTTCCCAGCCGTTTTCCCAAAAATCCCGTTTTGGGAAAACATTGCGGCCAAAATCCCCCATTTTCTACCTTTTTCTACTATTCTCTCTTTTTGGGGGAATCTCTCGGAGGCCCTCTATTTACGCAGAATCCCCGCGTTTTAGCGAGGATTAGACTACTGCGGAAAGTGATCCGTTTGGGGTCATCCTCGGAATGAGCGGGAGCCCTGTGAGAAAAGGAACTCTGGCCATGTGGAGTTAACGCCTTGGGAAAACATTGGTATAACATCAGCGTAAATTGACTTTATTTATTCGCCATCGGTGGCGACGTGGGTATGTTCATTATTTCCATCGGCTACGCCGGTGGGATATGGGAGTTTGTCGCCCTTATATTGAGCGAGTGCTGCCTGGAGGAGTTTGATTGTGGTAACTTGTTGGTCGTAGTTCTTGCGGACTGCGGCCAAGGTGTTTTTTGTATGCTCCAGCTCGGTTTCGAGCCTTACGACCTGAGTGCGCATTGTAACCACCTGCTCGTTGTTTTCTGTAATAGTAGAATCTTTATCGAGTACGAGCTGCTGATAGTATTCGATGTCTTTACGAAGGTCGGCGACCATTTTGGAATAGTTATCGAGAGCTTTATGATAAAAATCCACATCAACAGATGTTGATTCGTGTGTATTTGTGCATTCTTGTTGATTCATGTCGGTTATTAAATCTTCAACAAGCATGTGATAGGCATCGCGACCGCGAAGCCATTCCATATTAAAACCGAATTTGTCGGCCAAGATGCGCAGGGTGGAGTCAGACGGCTGCACCTTACCTGTCATAATGCGCGAAATGGTATTGGTACTGATACCCGTGGCTTCAGCCAAACCCTTCTGTCCGTCTATGCCCTTATTTTTCACGAGCCAATCCAATGCGGCCGCGAAAATTTCATTTTTCAACCTCATAATCTACACGAATCATCTCAAATAACCACCAATATACTTAATTTAAGTTAAATATAACCACAAATATACACAAATACACACGCAGAATCATTTTTTTATTTTATATTTGCACCCGAAAGCAAGCCAAAAAGCAAGCAACGGAGAAATCGGACAGCACTCAGTCCTAAAACTTACTACCAATAAGCAGGGTGCAAAGTTAAGTCTTTTTTCTCCATTTGCGCGAAAAGGCAAGCGATAATTAAGAAAAATTATAAATATGGAGACCAAAGACAAAGTTACAAAAGACGACCTTATACTGATGCGAAAGGGTGAGCAGAAGGTGTTCACCATGCCAAATTGGAGTCAGGCACGCAGCGCACAAAGCTACGCCAATCAGTTTAAGAAGGCCACAGCAGGAACCGACGAGCCTATGACATTCAAGGCTGAGATAGGAACACCATGCCCCGAGAACGGACAAACGGTGCTAATCATAACAAGAATGGAATAGAAACGTAAAAACGCCTAAAACATGGACAAGTTACTACGCACAGAAATCGTGAACGAAGTGAAGCGCAGCATGCGCGAAGCGCTGGAAGTGGCCGATGAACGATGGATCAACGGCGAGGAGCTTTGCAACCAGTTCCAGATGTTCAGTCCATCATGGCTGAAGCTGAACGGACACCTACTGCCGAGAACCCGTGCCGAGGTAGCCGACAAGAATGGCAAGACTACGGGCACCAGGTGGGCATATCCGCAGCATCGCATCGCTCGGATGATAGCTGAGAATCAGATAAAGAATTTCATTATACCAACTTAATATGATCCTATAAAATTGCAAATTCAGGCCGGCGGGCCGCACCAATCTGAAAAAGTACGTTAGTTGAGTTTATGATGATAATGTGGATTTAGATTGGTAATGAATTGAAGTTTCAAGAACTCTACCAGCCCGCCGCGATGGTTCGCTGGTTTACAATTAACCTAAAAGATAAGTACCACGATTAAATTTTGGAAGGTTGGCTGAGCAGGTTGAAAGCACCACACCGCTAACGTGGCATGCGGCAAAACGCATCGGGGGTTCGAATCCCTCACCTTCCGCAAACGCCGAGGGACGCGCGGTGGCAATCCCGGCAAGTAGGCTAAGAATTGATGGAGCATGGCAAGAGGGCGAGGCTGACTGGAGCGAAAGCACGGGCTGAGCATGAGCCGAAACGGCATCGAAAGAGACCGCGACACGGATGGAGTGGAAAGAGACGGTAACGAAACCCGTAAGTACAACCGGAAGAAAGGCGGTAATTTCCGAATCTGCAAGGGCCACGAGTTGACCCATCACAAGAAAAACGCAGATAGGTAGTAGTGTAAGGCCGAGGGAAGTTGCGACGCATGGGAGTATTAGCCGAAGGTTTGAAATGATCTATTTATACAAACGATGACCTGGTGAGAAAGGAATGCCAGAAGTGGCAAAGTAGTTAAGACAGCATTGGGGAGTTGAAACAATAATATAACCAATAGAAATCGAGCCCGATCCGTCGGGCTCATCCGGGCGCATAGTTTAGTGGTAAAACCTCGGCCACGCTTGCATAAGGCTGGTAGCAGAGATCGGCGGTTCGATTCCGCCTGTGCCCACAACATATACTTATATCTTTAATATCATCTTAAATAATTTTTTTGCACATTGTTTTGAAATTATCCGAATTACCTTACTTATGCCAGCCGCGAGGCTCGCAAAGGATTCAACATTTTAGATTTTAGAAGAAATTGGAATTATCCTATCAGCCGCCGCCGCGAGGTTCCGGCTGTTTTCTGTTGAGTATTAACAAACTAAAATATAAAGCTATGAAGGAATTTATGCAAATTTTCGTTGAGCCATTTCAGACGAAGGAGCTCAGCAGAACAGAGAAGTTTGTCCTCGGCGTGGTTGCACCCGCAGCCTTCGTCGCAGTTGTAATCCTTTCGCACCTTCTGCCATGACCCTGGACATCATCATTCGACTGGTTGCTATCATCGCCATCGTGGTGATAATAGTTGCGCTGGAGGTGGTTGCCGCGAGCATCGCCGAGATTATCATCGAGACCAGCGACAAGAACATCGACAAAAAGATTAAAGAACGTACAGGAGAAAAATCAAACGATAATAATTAAACGAACATGGAATTTATTGGAAGAGTTAAGAAGATACTGCCACTCAGGAGCGGCGTATCTCAGCGCACCGGCAACGAGTGGAAATCGCTGCCATTTATTTTTGAGTATCACGAGCACGACACCGACCGCTATCCCGACCAAGTGATGCTGGAGACCTTCGACACCAACGTGATAGAGAATCTGAAGGAGGGCATGGAGATTTGCTGCGGATTCGGACATCGCACCCGCGAGTATGATGGCAAGACCTACAACGAGCTCCGTCTGTATAAGATAGAGAGCGTAAAGGGCGCACAGCAAGCCGCACAAGGCGCGAACGCACCCACAGCGGGACAATCGCCCACTCCACCATTCCCCGAGCCGCAGAACCCCTCAAATCAAGACGACGATGATCTGCCATTCTAAATCTAACGAGTATTTTGCCGAGAGCCAGCCGATGGGTTGGCCTCGTGCTTTTTCACCGAGTTCGCATTTACCCAGAAATCTTAAAAAGCGAGGACTATGATAGAGAATCTGAGTTTTAAAAACATCGTCACCGTGATATACCTGGTGATGTTTGTAGTTATGACTGTTGCCGTGTGGTTGCATGCCGGTGGCGATCGCCGCTACCGCACCATATTTGCTTTGGTGCTCGGCCTGTTCTGGCCACTGCCCGCTGCAATATTAATCTTTTTGTGGCTCCAGGCGATGCTCAACGCAATCGCAAATTGGATTGACCGATTTAATGAAGGGCATAAGCTATGAGGAAAAAGAAACTGCCAAAGATTGAGGTGCGGACGGTGCCAAACGGTTACAGCTTGGCGATTGAGGGACATCCGCAAGAGTATCTGTATTTCTCGCCCGAGAAGCTGATGGAGGGCGTGATGGTCCACATCGGACTACACATGACCGAGCAGCTGTCGCCCGGCACCATCAAGAGTTTTATCGACTCGGCTCTGGAATGGAACAATCTCAAAGCCAGTCACAAGGAGTTACAGAAGGCCAAGCGGGAGACGGAGCGCATCAGCAGGATGTATCGCTCGGTGGTGATAAAACTGATAAAGGAGCGTCACCGAGTGCTGCGCCTGTGCAAGTTGGCTAAAAATTGCGTCACCGGTCATCACTCGCTCACCGATGCCCTCGCCACTCTTCATGCACGGGTGCATCAAGACATGCAGCTGAAGGAGCTGAGCCTGAAAGATTTCGGCATCACATCTGACCAAATAATCGACGACGATGGCGAGACCGAAATTGACTGAGCGAGCAATAGCTGTGAAGCTCGAGGAGTACCGCAAGGCGGTTGTGGCAGCACTAAAGGAACGCGACACGCTGAAATGGGCAAACACAGACAAGCGCTCGATGTTGCGCGAAAATTACGAGGCGCAGTTGGCGATACTGAAGCATCAGGAGGCCGATGCGCAGCGCAAATATGCCAACGCTAAGTCAGCGTATCGCGACTTCTACAGAAAACATTGTAAGAAGGATTAGAAAACTATGCAAGAAGAGAGTAACAACATACCGCAGATGCGGACGCCGGACGAAATCCGATGGGACACATTGCGGCCATATCTGCTCGACCCGCGCGAGAACTATACAGAACCATATCACATTCTGGAGTTCAATGGGGTAGGCTTTGGTAAGATTGGAGGCTTCGGTGGTATCAGCGGACAAAGGAAAAACGGTAAAACTTTTCTTATCACTCAACTGGAGGCGGCCATCTTAGCATGCGACGGTACAGAAGGGAACGAGCGCATCAAGCAATATCTGCCAGGTTTGAGAGTACCAGAACGCACACTCGAATTTCTTGGTCATCCACCAAAGGTTTTGCACGTCGACACCGAGATGGAGAAGCTGTCGAGCGCCAAGGTATTAAGGCGCGTGCATTGGTTGTGCGGTCAGGACACGAGCCAACCGTTCCCCGGTGATAGGTTCTCGGTGCTGTGGCTGAAGAACATGCCGAGCGACGATGGCGTGGCGGTTCACCGCAAGCGATACGACATGATTCGGTTGGCCGTGGATGCCATTCAGCCCGACGTGGTGTTCGTGGATGGTCTGCGCGACCTGCTCAGTAGTATCAACGACGAGGAGAGCATCACCAAGATACTGAACGACTTCGGCTCGCTGGCTGAAGAGCGCAACCTGAATATATGGATGGCCTTGCACCAGAACCCGAGCCGCAAGAACGACGACGACGAGGCGAAGATGCGAGGATGGGCTGGTACTGAGTTCGGAAACAAGGTGAGCGATACGCTGGTGAGTATCAAATCGAAAACCGCCAACGGCGTAACGTTTACGGTGAAACAACAGGACGCCCGCGATAAGGACATGGACGACTGGAAGTTCGAGGTTACCGAAGATGCCGGTGCGCTTGGTGTGCCTCGCATCATCACCAATGGTCCTAACCTTTCGAGCAAGTCGAAGGAGCAGCCAATCTACGATGAGCCCGCACTTATACGTGAATGGATAGAGAAAGCCAAGGATCAGTACGAGTGGCCAATGGATCGTAAGACTATCAAGGCGACAGTGTTTGGCGAGATTGGTGGTGTTAAGAATAAGGACAAGCAGCAGGCCGACTTAATGGTGGCCATCAACATGCACTATCTGGAGGAATCGACTATGAAGAAAAACGGCTACCCGATGCTGCAACCATCTGACGATATGCCATTCTAAATCGGTGCCCCAAAAACGGTGACCCAATCCCATTGTATCCCTAAAGGGATACAGAACCGTGACCCAATGGCGGTGCGTAGGGTGCGAGACCCCTGCCCGCCGGAGGCGAGGCGGGCGGGTCACGAACCCCACACACACGCGCCGCACGCGCATGCGTTTTGGCTTTACAATAAACTTTTTATATTTTTCGAGCTATGCCGAAGATTGATGAATTTACAATCGAAAAGATAATGGACGCGGCGAAGATCGAGGAGGTCATCAGCGACTGCCTCGGCACGTACAGCCGCGACAACCCCAACGGACTGAAGAAGAGTGGCGTGCGATACAAAGCCCTTTGCCCATTCCATGATGACAAGTCGATGGGCTCCTTCATCGTCTACCCCAAGGGCAACTGTTACAAGTGCTTCAGCTGTGGTGCCAAGGGTGGTGTGATAGAGTTCCTGATGGAGCACGAAAAGCTGAGCTACCCCGACGCATTGCGATGGCTCGGTAAGAAGTACTCGATACCCGTAGACGATGTGCCGGTGGACTGGAACTACACGCCGAAGCCGGCACCGCCACCACTGCCCACCTTAGAGCTGCCGATGGGGATGGTATTGCGCACCCAGTATGCTGCCACCACCGAGAGCGACAACCTGATAAGATGGATCAACGAGGGCATCAAGTGGGACTCAGTGCAACGCCGACGCATCGCCCAGGTATTGGGCGACTACCACGTGGGCCACGGTGCCAACGGCCACACCATCTTCTGGCAGCTCGACGAATCGGGACACGTGCGCACAGGCAAGATGATGAAGTATCGCACGGACGGCCATCGCGACAAGCAGGCATCGTGGAACTTCGACTGGATTCACTCCTCGCTGGAGCGCGGCACCCCGCAGCGCGACGACCACGGACAGATAATGCGCGACAAGCACGGCGACGTGATATACAACACCGACGCATTCCGCCACCTGTACGACACCGAGCGCCAGGAGGCCCGCATCACCTTCTTCGGCATGCACCTCACGCAAGCGGCCATGTATCGCCACGCCACCATCAAGTTGGTGGAATCAGAGAAGACCGCTGTGCTGATGAGCATCGCCTACGGTAACAATCCGCAGGACTTGTGGATAGCTTGTGGTGGACTTGAGATGATAACGCGAGAGCGACTGAAGCCGCTGATAGACCAAGGCCGGCGCATCATCCTCTATCCTGATCGTGACGGCATCGACAAGTGGAAGGCCAAGGTAGCCACCATCGGCTACGACCGACTGAGCATCGACACCGACCCCGTGATGAAGTGGTGGCGACCGGAGGATGGACCGAAGGCCGATATCGCGGACGTGGTAGTGAGGATGCTCAACAACTCGAAACCTCTCACTACTATTCAGGACGTGGCTCGCGAGATGCCACAGGCAAAACCATTAATCGAAAAACTTAACTTAGAGATAACCGATGGAACAGACGAACAATGAAACCAATCGAAACGATGAGCGATTTGTGCCGCTGGCCACCAAGGTGAGCCGGCACGCTGCTGAGCAGCTGGCTCGCATCGCCAAAAAGAAAGGCATGACTATCTATGAGCTCATACAGATGGTGTGCGACACGCTCATCCGATATATGGACGACCGCCACAACCTGAGCGAAGAGATGGAGCGAGCCATGAGCATCTTTGAGCACATGGTGGGCTGGGCCGATGCACTGAATCTGGCCGACCCCACACTCAACCGCGAGGTGTCGCAGGCCGTCTACATCTTTCAAGATGGCGACGGAAAGAAGCGAGGCTTCCGCGCGGCGATGGTGACCAAGCCATTCTTCGGCATCTGGGACGAGACCGAGAACGTGCAAATCATCTTTGAGCGCATCTTCAACGTGTGCTTGCCCGAGCTCTACATGAAGCTGTATCGAGCCAAGATCATCTTGGAGTGTAACAGTGTGACCGAAGTCATCAATCATCTTTGCAATGCCGAGGTGATAGCCCGCATGGACGACGAGAACCGCCGAGAGTTTGAGGGTGCTGCCCGCACCGATGGAGGCAAGCGCTATGAGTATGGCGCCCGCACCAAGGCCAAGCAGCACCGTACGCCCGACAGTCTGGCGATGGACCAGCGCATCAAGTTCGACGACGACGACCGCGAGGCAGCGGAGAAGGAGGCCAGCCTATGATACCCGATGACGAGAGCATGATTAAGACTCCGGCTGAGTACCGGATGCGCAAACGCCCCAAGCGTAGCAATCCAGCCACGCTTCGAGCCTTAGATAGTTTAGACTTCAGACCGATAGGATATGAATGGTAAACCACTATGAGCAGAGACAAACGATACCAGAAGCTGCTGAACTCTAAGCGGTGGATGGAAGTGAAGCGGCTGGTGTGGCAACGTGCCGGGGGACTTTGCGAGCGATGCAAGCGCGACGGCATTGCCGAGCGTGGTGTGCCATACATCACACCAGGCGTCGATTGCCACCATAAGATTCCCGTGGAGTCGGCTAAGACTGAGCAGGAGATGGAGCGGTTGGCATACGACTGGCGGAACAACATCGAACTACTTTGCGTAGAGTGCCACATCAAGACCCATCAGGAAATGCGGAGCCATAAGGCCGACAAGGTGGCGGAGAATAAACGGCGAGGGGCCGACCGCCGCGCCTCATGGCTCGACCCGAACTATGAGGCGAACCAAGACGATGGTGAAGGCTCGAAGGTGGATGACTCGACCTCGACTTAACCCCCATATACCCCTCATTTTATTTCGACCCCTCTTGATTTCCAAATCCACTTGCCCTCTCTTTTATCCACACAGGACATTTCCAAAATGTTAGGGTAAAATGGTACTAAGCAAGATGGTATTCGGGGAACGGCACGGACAAGATAGGCGGAAAGCCACGAACAAGCGGATTTCCCACGAAGATAACTTTTTATTTTTGAATCAACGATATGAACATCCAGAAGGTACAAATCTCTGAGCGGAAGCCGGACTGCTGCCGCGAGTGCAAGCTGCTGGGCATCGTGCCGAAGGGCTACCCGTCGCCGAAGTACAGCAAGAAGACGTTTCTCTGTCTCGGTGCGCTGAAGGCGATGACGGAGGACAAGACGACGAAGCGCGAGAGTGAGTCGAACGACCCGAAGCATCCGTTGAAGCGTCCGTGCGATGAGCACTACGACCGTTGGCTGACGAACCAGCACCGCATCGTCTGCGTGAACAAGGCTCTCTACCGTGACAGCCGCGACCCGTATCTGGCGATGATTTACCCGACGATTGATTTTGAAGACTGACAAACATAAATATAAGGAACTATGATTACCGTACAAAGAGAGAATGGTGATGTGATTTTCATCAATGAGCATGAGCACACCCATTGCGCTTTCAAGAAAGAGGAGCGCAAATTTATTGCTATTCCGACACAGCCGACGGCAAACATCGGAATACCTCGTGACAGAATAGAAGTGGAAGACGTGGTTTGTGTCGCCTACACCAGCGAGGCACAGCCAACAAGTCTGATATTCCAAGCCGACAAGCAGCCATCACCGCCAACCGCATACGACGAACAGCCGGTGATGGTTCTCTACGAAGAGATTAACCGATTGGATGAACTCGACAAGAAGCAAAAAGAAAAGGAATGGCGTGAACGATTCCCAGGAAGAAGGCATCGAGTACAAAAGAGCGGCAGAGGAATCCGTTTCCTGAATGTGTGCCGACAGGAAGACATCGAGACCATCGGGCAAATCGTAAAGATGGGACGTGCCAACTTTGAGCGCGTTCGCAATATGGGCCGCGATTGTGCCGACAAGGTAGGCGAGGCTTTGGAGAATCTATACGGAATAAAATGGTAAGACTATGTATGTGACGCATGACATCAACTATACGCTGTTGCCTGCCATTGCGGTAGGCTTCAGCGGCAATCGTGAAGTGAACTATCAAGTGCGCATCGTTGTGTCGTGGCTCAAATGGCATTGGCATTTCGGATGGTACGAGGGTAACGATAACAAAGCACCATTCTAACAAATATGAAACAGGAAGATTTTGAACTGAAGGCACGCGAGGCGGCGAAGGAGATGCTGAAGAGGAAGGCTCCGACGATGCCGGTGACGCAATTCGTGAAGGGGGCGTTGTGGGCGTGGGAGCTGCTGATGGAGTCGAGGGATGTCATCTACTACGAGGAGGTGCTGCGCAACGACGTGCTGGCGCGACTGGACAAGGTGGAGCCGTGGCAGGAGAGTCTGATCACGGAGACGGCGAAGATGATGGTGGACCGCGACGGCATGGAGGCTGACATCAGAGCCGAGGGCCGACTGATTGAGAAGTACGACAAGAACATGAACCCCTACAAGGAGTCGAACCCGCTGTATGTTCACCTGAAGGAGTTGCAACGCTCCATCGGTATGCAGCGTGAGCACCTGGGGCTGAGCTTCAAGGTGAACCCGCAGCGCATGAAGGAGAGCCCGAAGAAGCACGACGTGAAGGATGATCCGCTGGGAGAGTACTTTGAGGGGATAAGATAGACCACGGCAGCCCACACGGCTGACCCAAGCGTTCCCGTCCGCACCCGTGCCGAGGAGAGCGACCTGACTACTGACCGCCTTAATTGGGTGCTTGGTGCCACAATCGGCGTGAAGTTCAGCAAGCAGTTTGCTCTGAGCAAGCAGGCTCAAAAGGTTAAGATGGTGGCAACCGACACTGCCATTCCCAACGACGACGAACCCGCACAGGGCGGTAACTCTGGCGACAACAACGGCGGTAACCAGCAGGGCGGTGGCAGTCAGGGTGAGCTGGAGGGGTAATCGGCAGACATCGCAATCGACATCGAGAGACATCCGAAAGGGTGCCTCTCGTTTCTTTGAACACGAATTACACGAATTACACGAATGACCCACGCATCAGTATTTAGCGGAATAGGCGGACCCGAAGTAGCAGCAAGTATGCTCGGATGGGAAAACCTGTTCCATTGTGAGATAAACCCCTTCGGAAAGAGGGTGTTAGATTATTGGTATCCAAATGCAGAAAGTTATGACGACATCACACGAACAGACTTCACCAAGTGGAGAGGA
>Ga0310696_10007376_pt1 | contig 12910 bp, 10 predicted proteins | sample AusTroGonzalo_MG_4_FD_203885 | JGI IMG/M metagenome (GOLD analysis project Ga0310696, IMG submission 203885) | Bovine rumen microbial communities from tropical cattle in Woodstock, Queensland, Australia - Gonzalo_02 (v2) (version 2) | ecosystem: Host-associated > Mammals > Digestive system >... | reverse complement strand
ACGATATTCTCCGCAACGGCGCGCGCATCGATGTGGTCGGCTCGCAGATGCACCTGTTTAATCCGGCGGAGTCTGTCAACATCGCTCGCGGCGAGGGTCCCGCCCATCTTCGCCCTGCGGCGGTGGCCGAGCGTTTCCGCGTTCTTTCGCAGGCGAATAGGCCAATCCACCTCTCCGAGATCACAATCACCGCGCCCGACAATTCGCAGCGCGGGCAGATGGTGCAGGCGATAATCATGCGCAACCTCTACCGCGCGTGGTTCTCCGTGGAGAAGATGAACGGCATCACCTGGTGGAATGTCGTCGACGGCTGCGGTGCGCCGGGCGAACCGTCGATCTCCGGCATCTTCACGCGAGACATGCAGCCCAAGGCCGCCTACTTCGCGATGGACGATCTCGTGAACCGCGAGTGGAAGACTAAGACGACCGCGAAGGCGGCAGGCGGTAAAGTCTCGTTCCGCGGCTTCAGGGGCCGCTACCGTCTCTCCTGGAAGGACGCCGACGGCAAGGAGATAACCAAGCTCGTCGAGGTCGAGTGACGATGAAACAGCCGTCTCCGAGACAGCGGGATGCGCTCGCACTCGTCGCGGACGGGAAGTTCTATCCCGATCTCGTGAAGGAGGATGACGGCTGGCATGCGCGGTGGCGTGCGCTTGGCGCGGACAACGAATGGGTCGACGAATATGTGCGCGGCCCGTCTGTCACTGTTCTTAGCGAAGATGCCGAGGACCAGCGGTATGAAACGCTTCACGACGCATGGGCGATGGCCCTGAGGAGCCGCACAGGGCTCGTGCGCTGGGATGACGCCGAATGCGCCGCATTTGCCGCGGAACTCGCCGAATGGCACGGTGGCGGTAGTGAAGATGTCGAAGCTCGTCGCGCGCTTTGCTTCAGCTTCCATGCCGCGAGCGATTCAAGCGAAAACGCGTTTACGCTTTCGTGCTCTCGGCCAAAGGGCCGCGCACAGTATCGCGCTCTCGGGCAGGCGGTCTGTGTGTGGGGCGGCTTGCGCAGTTTAAGGAGCGATGGCGCGTCGCTTTCTGCCGCGCTTTCAAAGGGCGAGGCGGAGGACTTCATTCGTCGCGGCGCGCGCGAACTCGCGGATGCGGGCTATTCCGTGTCGGGCGTGGATCTCGCCGTTACGGTCGCCGCGGCGGCAGAGATAGATGGCGGCGCGGCAGATGTGCCGCGCGATGACGAAAAGAAAAGCGTTCGTCTTAAGATCAAGGTCGCAGGCGAGGAAGTTAGCGCAGAGGAGATTCGTTTTCTCCTTGAGCAGAATTCCACGCTCGTCTTCTTCCGCGATCGCTGGATTGAAGTCGATCGCGGAATCCTGCGTGAAGCGCTGCGCGCGCTCGAGAAGTCCGAGAAGACGAAGTCGAATCCTCTCTCCTTTGCGCTCGGCATCGGCGCTGTCGGGAGAATGGAAGTTGAGGAAGTACTTGCAGACGGCAGTATTCTTGGGCTCTTGAACCGGCTTCGCCAGTCGCACGACGGCGCGGCAAATGTGACGCGTGGTGGAGTGGCTGCCGAGATTCCGGGGTTCGAGGGAACGCTCCGTGACTATCAGTCGCGCGGAGTCGATTGGATTTCGTTTTTGACCGACAATGGTTTTGGTGCGCTACTTGCCGACGACATGGGGCTTGGCAAGACGATACAGACGATTGCGTGGATTCTTAGGAGTCAGGGGTCAGGAGTTAGGAGTCAGGGGTTAGGGGTCAGGAGTCAGGAGTCAGTAGTTAGTAGTCATGGGTCATGGGTCAGGGGTCAGGTGGGGAGAGTTCTTGTTGTTGCTCCGCTGACGCTGCTGTCGAACTGGCGGCATGAGTTTGCGAAGTTTGCACCGTCGCTACGCGTCTATGTCCATCAGGGAGACATGCGCCATGTCGGTAGCGGCTTCAAGAAAGCGGCGGCTGAAGCCGATGTAGTGGTGACGAGCTACGCGCTTATCGTGCGCGACCACCGCGAGTTTGCAGAAGTGGAATGGGATGGAATCGTCCTTGACGAAGCACAAGCGATAAAGAACCCGGACACTCACGCAGCGAGGGCGATTCGCGCGCTTGGGGTTCGCCGTCGTCTTGCGCTTACTGGTACGCCGATAGAGAACGGCGTCGCGGACATCTGGAGTCTTGAGGAGTTCTTGAACCCGGGGCTTCTCGGCGACCGCAAGTCGTTTGCCGACCGCTTTGTGAAACCCCTTGCGACCGACCCGTGTTCCGCGCAAGGGAAGAAGTTGCGTCGTGCACTTGAGCCGTTCGTGCTGCGTCGCTTAAAGAGCGACCCTGCTGTCGCTGGAGAGCTTGGCGAGAAGCGCGAGATACGCGAATACTGCGCGCTTGCGCCGGCGGAGCGCGCGGAATACGAGCGCGCGCTTGCGGACTATCGCGCGGGAGAGCGGCGGCAGGGCGACATCTTTGCGCTCCTTACGCGGCTCAAGCTCGCCTGCGATGGCTTTGACGGCGAGGCGGTTGCAGGCGGCAAGGTGGATCGCCTCGTCGAGCTTGTCGAGACGATTTTCGAGAACGGCGAGTCGGTGCTTATCTTCTCGCAGTATGCGAAGGTGGGAGAGGCGCTGAAGAAGATGCTTGAGCGTCGCTTCTCGCAGCCGATCGCGTTTCTGCATGGCGGGCTTTCCGCCGCACAGCGCGAGGAGCAGATTGCGCTCTTTGATGGCACTGCGGGGCCCGCGGCGTTTGTGCTGAGCTTGAGGGCAGGTGGCTTCGGCTTGAACCTCACGAAAGCGACGCATGTCATTCACTTTGACCGCTGGTGGAATCCCGCAGTGGAAGGGCAGGCGACTGACCGCGCCCACCGCATCGGGCAGGAGAAGACGGTGTTCGTCCATGTCTTTGTGACGGAAGGAACTGTCGAAGAGCGCGTTGAGGAAATCCTCGAGCGAAAGGAATCCCTCGCCGGTCTTCTCAAGGATGGCGAAAAACTCTGGAACACCATCGGCCTTGACAACGCCTGATGGTTGATGCACCTTGCTGGTTTGCCTTCCAGTGTGCGGTCACGGTCGGGGCAACGGTGCTCGCCCTCGAGAAGCGGCCGATTAGCGCGTCCTTGCGACCGCTCGGCGTATACATATACGCCTTCGGGTCGCAGTCCTGCGCTACTCGTCTCGTTTTCGAGGGTTCCGCCCCGCTGCGGCCCCGACCGTGACCGCGCTTGGCACCCTCGGGAGCTGGGCCAAGGCGACGCATGCTCGTCTCTCGCTTCGGGGAAAAGCTCGACTCCTCCCGCGCGCTGCATCCACCATTCGCGTCACGATGCTTCGTCGGCGGAATGCCGCCTTCTCGCCTCGTTCGCGCCTGGTGTCGCATCACGCGAACCAGAGTCTCGCCGTTCCCCTGCGCATGCTCCTCGCACGCGTCGCCTTGCCCCGACCTTCCTCTAAGGCGCGTTTTTCTTCGTAGTATCTGCGCTCGCCGATGTTCCATCGACTCGCTTAACTTTGTCCGCGACAAATTTGCCGCGTGGTTGATTCTAGTGTGGCAGTTGCGCTATAATATGCCTCAAAGCCGTTGAAAATGAGGAAAGTGACAGAAAGCGACGAAATGGGCGATAACAATAGCAACGCCAAATAGGTGTCGCACAATTTGATGAAACTATGAAGCCTTTCGCATCATCCAAGTTAATGATTATAAGATTAATGACTTTAGGACTGGTGGTCGCAGTGGCCGTGGCGTGGTCAGTTCTTGTCTGTCGCAGAGTGGCCAATGCGAATCGACCGCACGGTTGTGCTGTAGATTGCGTCTTGACAGGGGAAAAATATGTTGAGGCCTTTAATAGCATGGTCTATCGCGGTTCGGTTGAAGACGCACGAAGGTTGGCGCATCATTATGATCTTGTGGATTCTCTCCCTGGGCGGGGCAGTCTATGCACACTGATAAGCGGGTACATCGGAAACAGCATCGCCCCTCACAATTGGTCTGTTGAGCGAATGTATAGCTGCAAGGACTTCCCGACAGATGCTTGGATCAAGCAGGTCGAGAAGGTTGTGCCCGATGACGAATCCTGGTTTTTTGTTGCGTATCTTCATCTGGCCATCGAGGTGGCTGCTGGAACGAATACTGCCGCCATCCTCAAGTTGCAGACTTCGCTGCGAGAGAAGGGTGTCGCGGAAAGCATCTGCGACGTCGAAAGACTGGCAGCAGTGCTGAAGTCCGAGAACTCGCACAAGAAACAGTCGTGGACAGACCCCAGGGAACCTCGGACCATCCCAGGCGGGAAGAGTTTGCAAGATGTCTTCGAGTGGTTTGAGAAGGTGGAGCAGAATGGAGACGAGGAACTGACTTTCCAGCTGCTGCGCGCAGGCACACAGTACATAAAGATTGATACTGGAGAACATTCCTGGAGATGCATAGGCGCCGGCAAGACAGTTAGCGTCCATCCGGGCGAGAAAAAGCACATTTGGGGAGAAGCGGTCGGTCTGGAGATTGCGCTTGGGGTTCCTCTATTTCCTGCGACCGAGTGTTCGTGGCTGTCGAACTCTGTTCGCACGGCCTATATCCGTTTCTCGCAGTCAAGTGAGTTCAACAATACGGAGAAGGTGGACCAATATGTTGTCTCGCTTGATTTGCGAAAGGCCTATTACGTAGAGGGTAAGAAGGATGTCGACTATCCGTTTCCGTTTGTAAATGCAAGGCCCGACATGACCCAAGAGGAGTGGGAGTGCCAGCGCGACCTTCCGGGGTATTTGAAGGACATTGAAAGGAGAATCGAGCGATACGTCAAGTCCTGCGGTCCAATAGAACCAAATCGAAGGCATGTCATAAAGACCAAGGGGGAGTGGAGTGGCCGTCCCGAATTTGACTATGTCATGTTTGGCGATGACGGCCGTTCTATGGCTTGCGTTGAATATTTCCCCAAGAGTGGAGAAAGCGAGGCAGAGGCCGTGGTTCGGGAATTTAATCTGGCAAACAACCGGTATGAGTTGTGTTTGCTGAAATCCGATGGTTCAATAGTGGATTGTGACAGTATAGAAAATGGAAAACTAGAGAGGAACAAGGGTGAGAAATTCGGCCGTGCGTTTGTATTAAGGGTTCTTGCTCGCCTGAACTTGACGGCGGAAGACATGCCGGACATTGACATAACCAAGGGAACAACGGGGACAGACCCCGCGGAAGCGTTGTAAAAGGCCTGCTTGCGCGTTAGTGACGGCTTGCGCGACAGATTTGCCGCGGAGTTATTTGTCTGCGACGATAGAGGCAATTAGTGGCTGTTGAGGTGGTTTGAAGGGGTTTAACATGTAATGAGGAAGTGGGGCGGCGTGCCGAGTGGCGAGCTGAGCGACACGAGACGGCTCGGTTCGGCGGATGCGCGGTGGTACACGTCGCAAGGCGAGAAGGCGGTATTCCGCCGACGAAGCATGGCGGCGCGTAACGCCGTGAAGACGCCGGGAGAGACGGCGCGGGGAGCGGGAGCGAGGCCGAGGTGCGACGCTCCGCGACGAACTCGACCAGAGGTGCCACGCGCGGCTTTGTTTTGGGCCGCTAGCCGGGCGGAACCTTCGAGAGTGAGACGATTACGGCAGGACTCGCCCCCGACGGCGTATATGTATACGCCGAGTGGGGCGAAGGACGCCGGAATCGGCCGCTCTCGCAAGGCGAGCACGGTTGCCCGAAACAAAGCCGCACACTGGAAGGCAAACCAGAACAGAGCATCAACAAGTAGCCAGTCCCCAGCGCAAAGCCTACCGCGCGCAGGAAGGCAAAGGCGGGTATTTTTGGTATAATTGCGGGGTGTCGAAAAAGAACTATCCGATCAGGATTCCGCGGTTCGCCGCGGGCATCCGCGCACAGGAGCCGCGCGCGGGCGGTGGCCGCACATGGTGGGGCCGCCGCTGGATAGAGACACTTGAACGCATGGGACTCGGCGCGCGGCTCGGCCGCGGCAAGAACTACGCAGTCTCCGGCCAGGTGACGGAAATGCGCCTCGCAGGCCCGCATGTCGAAGCGTCCGTAGTCGGCGTGCGCGAAGATCCCTATGGCGTCACGGTCGACTTTCGCGTTCCAGAGGGAGAGGCGCACGCGGCAATAGTCGCGGCGATCCGCAAGGAGCCAATGCTTGCGGCTCGACTTCTTGCCGACGACATGCCGATGGAAATCGAGTCAATTTTCCGCGCCGCCGGTTTCGACCTCTTTCCTGGAGGTAAGCTCGCGCCAGGGAAATACGATGTGACTACTGCCTGCAGCTGCCCGGACTACGCGAATCCGTGCAAGCACGTCGCGGCGGTGCTGCTCGTGCTCGGCGAGGAAATCGCCCGCCGTCCGCTGACACTTTTGGAATTGCGCGGCGTCGGGGAGGAGGAGCTTTATGAGGTCTGATCCGCCTGTCCTGCGACGCCTCGGCCCCGTTCCGTTCTGGCGCGGCGAGCAGAAGTGCCTCTCCGTCCTTGAGCCAATCTACCGCAGGGCGATGGAGAATGCTCGTAGCGCACTCGGGCGAGCGCCTTCCAATGACAAGGAATCTGCCAAGCGGGAGGAGAAATGAGGGAAAAGCTCGCCAGCCGTCTCGGCTTTATATTCCTTTCCGCCGGATGCGCGATAGGGCTTGGGAACGTGTGGCGCTTCCCGTATGTCGCCGGCAAGTCGGGCGGCGGGCTTTTCGTCCTCGCCTATCTCGCCAGTCTTGCGCTTCTCGGCATTCCTGTCCTAGTCATGGAGTTTGCGGCTGGTCGCGCCGCCGGGCGGTCGATCGCGAAGATGCACGAATCCCTCGTCCCCGAAAGAAAGGCGTGGCGGCTCCACGGCATCGGTGGCTTTTTCGCCAATCTCGTCCTGATGATGTTCTATACTGTCGTCACGGGCTGGATGCTTATTTACTTCTGCCGAATGGCGTCGGGCAGTTTCGCTGGTCTCGACGCAACTGGCGTTGGCGCTGCATTCGGCTCGATGCTGGGCGAACCTCTGACGATGCATACGGCGGCGGTCGTGGTTATCGCCATTTCTGCCATCGTATGCGCCGCTGGGCTGCAGCGTGGTCTTGAGCGCGTGACAAAGATTCTCATGGTTTGTCTCCTTGCCCTCATCTTTGTTCTTGCGGTACGAAGCTTGATGCTCCCGGGCGCGGGGAAGGGCGTCGCGTTCTACCTCGTGCCCGACTTTGCCGACGTTCGCGAGATAGGCGTCGTGCGCGTCATAGTCGAGGCGATGAACCAGTCGTTCTTCTCGCTTTCGCTCGGCATCGGGTCGATGGCGATCTTCGGCAGCTACATAGACCGTCGCCATGCGCTTCTCGGGGAGGCGGTAAATGTCGCCGTTCTCGATACGGGCGTGGCGATCGCGGCGGGGCTCATAATAATCCCCGCGTGCTTCGCGTTCGGCATCGAGCCAGGGCAGGGCCCTGGGCTCGTCTTCGTGACTCTGCCCAATGTCTTCAACTCGATGCCGCTCGGGCGGCTCTGGGGGGCACTTTTCTTCCTCTTTATGAGTTTCGCCGCGCTTACGACGGTCCTCGCCGTTTTCGAGAACGTCGTTGCCTGCGTCATGGACTACACGGGGTTCAGCCGTCGCCGCGCCTGTTGCGTCTGCGGCGTTGCGCTCGTGATCCTCTCGCTTCCGTGCGTTCTCGGGTTCAATGTCTGGTCGGCATTTACGCCGTTTGGCGAGGGCTCTTGCGTTCTCGACCTCGAGGACTTCATAGTCAGCGACATCCTGCTTCCCCTCGGCGCCCTCGCGTTCGCGTTCTTCTGCTGCCATCGCTATGGCTGGGGCTGGGAGAGGTTTCTCGCCGAGGCCAACGCCGGCGAGGGCAGTCGCTTCCCTTCGTGGCTTCGGCCCTACTGCGCCTACGCGGTGCCGCTTGTCGTCTTCGCCATATTCGTCCTCGGCCTCCTTCGCCGTTTTCACGTGTCACTCTGATTCTGCGCGGCAAATCGCAGATGGCGCATGGGCGGGGAAAATGGTAAAATATCTCCCGTAAAGCGGATTTAGGCAATGACAGCGATAATAGACTACAAGGCCGGGAATCTTACGAGCGTGAAGCTTGCTTTCGCCGCGCTCGGCGCGGAGACGGTCGTAACGAGCGATCCGAAGGTGATTGCGGCGGCAGATCGCGTCGTGTTCCCAGGCGTTGGCGCGGCGAAAAGCGCGATGGAGAACTTGCGTGCGCTCGGACTCGTCGAGCCAGTGAAGGAAGCGGCGGCGACAAAGCCATTCCTCGGCATCTGCCTCGGAATGCAGATCCTTTTCGACCACAGCGAGGAAGACGGCGGAGTTGACTGCCTCGGGATCATTCCGGGACACGTTCGCCGATTCCCGACGGTTCCCGGATTCAAGGTCCCCGAGATTGGCTGGAATGGGGTAACGGGGAATGGGGAACGGGTAACGGGGAACGTATCCCCCGAGCGAAGCGAGCCGCGCAAGCGGTCGCTAGAGGGGTGGGAATGGGGAACGGTGACTAAAGAGTTTTACTTTGTCCATTCTTACTATGCGGAAATCGTTCCCGAGACTGCGGGCGTCACGGAATACGCAGGGGTGAAGTTTACGGCGATGGTCAAGAAGGGGCGTCTCTGGGCCTGCCAGTTCCATCCGGAGAAGTCCGGCAGAATCGGCCTTGAACTGCTGAAGGAGTGGCTGTCATGCTGACGAAGCGCGTTATCCCCTGCCTCGACGTCCGCAACGGGCGCGTCACGAAGGGCGTCAAGTTCAAGAACAACGTCGATCTTGGCGATCCTGTCGAGATGGCGGTCTCCTATTCCGATGGCGGTGCGGACGAGCTTGTCTTCTACGACATCACGGCGAGCGCAGAGCGCCGGCCGATCGACATCGGCATGGTAGAGGCGGTCGCAAAGGCGATAAGGATCCCGTTCGCCGTCGGTGGCGGCATAAGCTCTGTTGAGGACATGGAGCGAGTCATCCTCGCGGGCGCCGAGAAGATATCCGTGAACTCCCTTGCCGTCCGCAACCCCGATATCATCGCAGATGGCGCAAAGGCATTTGGCGCACAGTGTATAGTCCTTGGAATGGACCCTGTGAAGAGCGGCAAGACCGCGAGCGGCTACGAGATCACTACGCGTGGCTTCCGCGAGTTTACCGGCATGGACGCAGTCGAGTGGGCGAAGAGGGCGGTAGACCTCGGAGCGGGAGAGATCGTCGTAAATTCCGTAGATGCCGACGGTACACGCGAGGGCTTCGAGCTTGACATCACGCGGCTTATCGCCGAGGCGGTGGATGTTCCGGTCGTTGCGTCGGGCGGCGCCGGCAAGCCAGAGCATCTCGTCACGGTCTTTCGCGAAGCGAAGGCGGACGCGGCGATTGTCGCAGGTATGATCCACTCCGGCGACTACACGATTTCAGAAATAAAGGCGGCCATGCACGCGGCGGGCATCCCAACGCGCATGAGCTGGTGAGTTGTCTGCCGCCTGTTCGGCAAAGTGCAAAGTGACAGAAAGCGAGGATTAAATAGATGGACAAACCTTCGGTGGAGAAAAGGTATGCAGTGGCCAGAATCCGCCAGATTGGGGCGATGCTGTTCGTCTACGCCATATTCTACGTATGTCGACTTGCCTTCTCGGCCTCGAAGAAGGGGATGATAGAGCAGGGCGCCTACACGCCGACTGAGATCGGCTATGTCGGCTCGGCGATGCTTTTTGCGTACGCGATCGGCAAGATCGTCAACGGCTTCATCGCCGATCACGTTAACGTCAAGAAATACATAATGTTCGGGCTCTTCGTCTCGGCGCTCGTCAACCTCCTAGTCGGCTTCCACCTCCCGGCGATGATGCTTGCGGTGATTTGGTTCGTCAACGGCTTTGCCCAGGCATCCGGCTCGCCGTGCTGTGTCGTGGCGCTTTCGCGCTGGTGGCCGAAGGAGAAGCGCGGCACCTACTACGGCATCTGGAGCTGCTCGAACAACCTGGGCGAAGTCCTCGCCTACATCGTCTCGGCCGGAATCGTAGTCTGGGTCGGCCATCATTTCGGCCCGGATTGGGCATGGAAGAGCTGCTTCTGGGGTGCGGCGTCGTTCGGCCTCGTCGGCATTGCGGCGGCGTTTTTCTTCTTTGGCAACGCGCCCGAGGACGAAGGCCTGCCGCCTGTGCCTGTTGACGCGGTTGAGGCCAAGGTCAACACGGCGGGCGGGCAGCGCATCGCGCTCACGACAGTCGCGGTGTGGCTCATCGCGCTCGCCGGCGGGCTTTTCGCCGCGAGCCGTTACGCGATCATCGACTGGGGAATGTTCTTCCTCCAGGTGAAGAAGGGATATACCGACACGGGTGCGGCCACGATAGTCTCCATCAACTCCGTCGTAGGAGCCGTGTCGTCCGCGCTCTCCGGCATAATCTCCGACCGCTTCTTCAAGTCGAGCCGCAAAGAACTCGCGCTTTCGGCGGGCATCCTGAATATCGTCGCGCTCTCGCTCTTCATGCTGGTGCCGGGCCATCATGTGTGGATCGACGTCTTGGCGATGGTGTTTTTTGGCTTTGCGGTCGGCATTCTGCTGACGTTCCTGGGCGGGCTCATGGCGATCGACTACGTGCCGAAATGCGCCGCGGGCGCGGCCTTGGGCATCGCTGGCATGGGCAGCTACATCGGCGCCGGCATACAGTCCGTCGTCTCCGGCTACCTCATCAACCGCGCCGAGGACGGCACGGCGTCGCTCGCGGGTGTCACCTTCGGCAACGGCTACACTTTGGACTATCTTGCGGTTTTCTGGATCGGAATGGCCACGCTTTCGGTCCTGTGCGTCATTGCGGCGGGGATGGGGAGGAGAAACGGACAATGAGAAAATACGCGACGGCATTGATTCTCGCGGCGTCGCTCTCTGCCGTAGCGTCGCCTGTCAAGGTGATGACATACAACGTCCGCTACTCTGCAGGTGACGCAACCTCGGCCGACAACAACTGGGAGGCGAGGCGCGACGATCTCGCAAATCTCGTCGAGTCGGCGAATCCAGACGTCGCCGGGTTTCAGGAAGTCCTCCCTGGCCAGCGCAAGTGGCTGGAGGCGCGGTTCCCGGGATATGCTTTCGTGGGCGACGGTCGCAACGCCGACCGTGTCAGCGGCGAGGCGTCGCCAATTGCGTTCAGGAAAGATCGCTTCGAGGCCGTGAAGAGCGGCACGTTCTGGCTCTCCGAAACGCCCGACGAGCCGGGCTCTAAGAGCTGGAATGCCGCGCTTCCGCGAATATGCTCCTATGCGGTTCTCAAAGACAGTACGACCGGCAAGGAGTTTGCGTTCGCCAACACTCACACCGACCACAAGAGCGAAGAGGCGCGGGAGAAGGGGATGCTGCTCGTGATCGAGCGGATGAAGGAATTCTCCAACGGCGCGCCAGTCGTGTTCGTGGGAGACCACAACTGCCTTGAGTACGAAAAGCCCGCGCAGGCGGTCGCGAAGCTTCTGAAGGACGCGCTCTACATTTCGGAGACGCCGCCCGAAGGGGCGTGGCGCACGTTCAACTACTGGAGCTACAAGGAGAAGGAGCAGACGATTGCCGAGGCGCTTGCGAAACCGGTTCGCGAGCGGAGCACGCCTGGCGACAAATCCGATTCCAAGCGAATCGACTACATCTACGTGTCGCCCGGCACGAGGGTGCTTGGCTACCGCACCATCGCGGCCACCCGTCCGGGCACGAAGCTCTATCCGTCCGATCATTTCCCGTCTGTCGCAGAAGTCGTCATCGGCGCGACGCCTGCCGCGATTAAGGGTAAATAGACATTCGTAAAATTAGGAGGTCGCTATGGGTTCCTGCCGCTTTTTAAATCGTGCATTCGCATTTGCGGTTGTGGCGTTCGTTTCGCTTTTCGCCAGCGCGGCGACATGGTTCGACGCCGGAGTGGCTAACTACGACAGTTGGCCTATGGACGGCTCAAACAAGGATGTCGACGGCATGGGCACGTGGACGAACACGATCGACACTGCATACGAGGACGGTCGCATCAAGATGTGGAAGGATATTGACGGTAGCCTTGATTTTGTGCTCGCCGAGAATTTGCGAAAGGACATCTCGAGCGATGTGTCGGAAGTCGTGTCGACAATGCGCTTCATGACAGCGTATGAAGTTCCGGCGCCAGCGCAGGATGCCAAGGGCGCTATCTGCGTGCAGGCCGCCGTCGACGATTCCGTCACCAACTACCTTGGTCTTGTGAAGGATCCTGTTGGCGGAACGAATGTCTGGGCGGTCTTCACTGGTGCAGTGCCGGACGAAACAAAGGACTGTGCGATCAAAGTCTCCTCGCGCCTGGAGTCGGGGGTGACGCAGGTGCGGTACGAAATCGACGGGAATCTGCTCACATTGGGAGGGAACGAATGGAACGACGTGGTCTCGACCGACACAGCCGTGGCCAGGATCGGGTTTGTCGGGAGTGGAGAGGTGGCTGGCCTCGCCGGTCTAGCGGAGGATGTCGTGGGAGATGTAGAGCTGACGATTCCCGCTGTCGCAAACGTCAGTATCGTGTCGGTAAAGGTCGGCACCGAAGAGATTGAGCCGACGGACGGCAAGTACGTCGTCCCAGTGGGATCGCTGGTGACCGTCACGTTCGCCACCACTTCAGGACGGCTTCTTTCTGACTCGTCGCGGTCGTACTACTTGCTGCAAGACACCACGTTAACGCCTGAGGATATGCCGTCTTCGGTAGCGTTGTCCGATGTCCTCAAGATCAACGAGGTCATGGCGTCGAACGGCGAGACGCTTGCTACGAAGAACGGCGGTGCAGAGCTGGACTGGGTTGAGCTGCGCAACGATTACGATGCCGACATCGACGTCGTGGGCTGGTACATGTACGACGACGCCACCAAGCCAAGCAAGTGGGTGCAGATCGAGGGTTCGTGCGTCATTCCCGCGCATGGCTTCAAGATCGTGTGGTGCGACAAGAACTACACCAACTGGGCGGCGGACGAGGCGCATGCCAAGTTCGGCGTGGGCAAGAGCGACTCGACTGTGGTGCTCGCCACATCCAACAGCG
>Ga0310696_10007375_pt1 | contig 12912 bp, 8 predicted proteins | sample AusTroGonzalo_MG_4_FD_203885 | JGI IMG/M metagenome (GOLD analysis project Ga0310696, IMG submission 203885) | Bovine rumen microbial communities from tropical cattle in Woodstock, Queensland, Australia - Gonzalo_02 (v2) (version 2) | ecosystem: Host-associated > Mammals > Digestive system >... | reverse complement strand
GACACGGCGCTGCAGCTGCGCAAGCAGATTGTGCAGACGCTGACCGACGCCATCCGTCAGGTGAATGCCGTCAACCGCATCCAGTCGAGCGAAGTGGTGGCGCAGGCGGTGCAGGATATTTGCGGTGTCATCGAGCATTACCGCCTTGTGGCTGCACAGCCCGCATCGAAGCAGGGCGACGGCACGACGGCGACCGCTGGCGGCACGGAGACGCCGACGGTGAACGCCGAGGACGTCGAATGAGCCCCTGCACGCTGCAGGGTGCTGACGGACTGTCGGATTGGGCCTTGCACGCTGCAAGGCGATTTTTGACTGTCGGAAACGGCCCTGCACGGTGCACGGCGTTTTCCAAATGTCGGATTTGGCCATTCTCTCTGCGAGGCCAAATCCGACAATCTTTTTGCGCCTTGCTGCGTGCATGGGATGAAACGATACATTTTGCAAGGAAATGGGGCGGGGAGGTGACATAAATCAAGAAAAAGGGATGGAAAATGTGCATTTTGATTCAGATTTCTTGTTTACAATGACAAAATGAGGTAATTTTGCGCCGTTCTTTAGATAAAATGGCAGCAAAAGGAGCAAAAAGTAGTCAAATTGTAAATTGTCAAACAAGAAAATGAATCAGGGATTATATCAAGAGGCTTACGAGCACGATGCCTGCGGCGTGGGCATGGTGGTGAATATCCACGGTGGCAAGAGCCACGAGCTGGTGGATAACGCACTGCGGGTGCTGGAGAATATGGAGCATCGTGGCGCCGAGACGCGTGACAAGACGGGTGACGGCGCTGGTATTATGGTGCAGATTCCGCACGAATTCATTCTGTTGCAGGGCATTCCTGTGCCGGAGAAGGGCACATACGGAACGGGGTTGGTGTTCCTGCCAAAAGATGAAAAGGCGCAGGAGCAGATCCTGAGCGTGATGATCGAGGAGATTGAGCGCGAGGGCTTGCAGCTGATGCACGTGCGCACGGTGCCGACATGCCCGGAGGTGCTGGGCGATGCGGCAAGGGAAGTTGAGCCGGATATTAAGCAGATATTTGTGACAACCAGCCTCACCCCCGACCCCTCTCCAAAGGGCGAGGGGAGTGGTATCATTCAGGGGGATGTGTCGGAGCTTGACCGTAAACTATATAGAATAAGGAAAAGGATAGAGAATCGTATAGCCGAAATGGCAAAGGTATCTACTCCCCTCGCCCACGGGAGAGGGGTCGGGGGTGAGGCTTACATCTGCTCCCTTTCCTCGAAGAATCTCATTTATAAGGGTATGCTGACGAGCGGTCAGCTGCGAAGATATTTCCCAGACTTGTCGAACCCCTATTTCACGAGCGGGCTGGCGCTGGTACACTCGCGTTTCTCGACCAACACCTTCCCGACTTGGTCGCTGGCACAGCCGTTCCGTTTGCTGGCGCACAACGGCGAGATCAACACCATTCGCGGCAATCGCGGGTGGATGAAAGCGAGGGAGAGCGTGTTGAGCAGCGAGGCATTGGGTGACATCAAGGATCTGCGCCCGATTGTGCAGGCAGGCATGAGCGACTCGGCTTCGCTCGATAATGTGTTTGAGTTCCTAATGATGAGCGGACTCTCGCTGCCGCAGGCGATGGCGATTCTGGTGCCAGAGAGCTTCAACGACAAGAACCCGATTTCTGAGGATTTGAAGGCGTTCTACGAATACCATTCTATCTTGATGGAGCCGTGGGACGGTCCTGCTGCTTTGCTGTTCTCGGACGGTCGCTACGCAGGCGGTATGCTAGATAGAAACGGACTGCGCCCCAGCCGTTACACGATTACGAAACAGGGCATGATGGTCGTGGCCTCTGAGGTGGGCGTGATGGACTTCGAACCGGGTGACGTGGTGAGCAAAGGCCGCCTGCAACCCGGTAAGATTCTGCTCATCGACACGCAGGAGGGCAAGATATACTACGACGGCGAAATCAAAGAGCAGTTAGCCAAGGCACATCCTTACCGCGAGTGGCTGCAGACGAACCGCATCCAGTTGGAGAAGCTGAAGAGCGGTCGCCATGTGGAGAACGGTGTCGCCGACCTCGAACGCAAGCTCATTAACTTCGGTTTCGGGCAGGAGGACATCGACAAGACCATCATCCCGATGGCCACCGCCGGACAGGAGCCCGTAGCGGCAATGGGTAACGACACGCCACTGGCCGTCATCAGCGACCGTCCGCAGATTTTCTTCAACTACTTCCGTCAGCAGTTTGCGCAGGTGACGAACCCCGCCATCGACCCGATCCGCGAGGAGTTGGTGATGAGTCTGACGGAATACATCGGCGCGGTAGGGACAAACATTCTGACGCCAGATGCCTCGAATTGTAAGATGGTGCGCCTGCCACAGCCGGTGCTCACGAACACGCAGTTGGATATACTATGTAATATAAGGTATAAGGGCTTCAACACAAAGAAACTCCCCATGGTAGTAGCCCCCCCTTCTGCCCCCGAGGGGGCTACTATAGAAAAGGCAGAAGAAGCCTTGCGGGTAGCTCTTGACAAATTGTGTAAGGACGCAGAGGCCAGTGTCGATGAAGGCGTGAACTACATCATCCTCACCGACAAAACTATCGAAGCCCCCTCGGGGGCCGTAGAGGGGGCCACCGGGGGAATGTGGTTCTACATTCCAAGTTTGTTGGCCGTCTCTGCCGTTCACCACTACCTGATTAGCGTCGGAAAGCGTGTGCAGACTGCGCTGATTGTGGAGAGCGGTGAGATTCGCGAGGTGATGCACGCGGCGTTGCTACTTGGCTACGGAGCCAGTGCTATTTGTCCGTATATGACCTTTGCCGTGCTGGACGACCTCGTGAAGAAGCACAAGATTCAAGAGGATTACGCGACGGCTGAAGCCCACTATATCAAAGCCGTTGATAAGGGCCTGAAAAAGATTATGTCTAAGATGGGTATCTCCACCATCCGAAGCTATCGCGGAGCCAAGATCTTCGAGAGCATCGGACTGAGCGAGGACCTGCTCAAGAGATATTTCGGTACGGAGGTCAGCACCATTGGCGGCATAGGACTGAAAGAAATCGCGAGGGATGCAATAAGGCTTCATAACGAGGCGTTCAAGCCTGCAGAGATCAACGAAATCCTGCCGAACAACGGACAGTTCTCATGGCGCAAGGACGGAATACTGCACGCTTGGAACCCCGAAACGATTGCGAACCTCCAGATTGCCACGCGACTTGGCTCGTACAAGAAATTCAAGGAGTGGGCGCAGATGGTCGATGAGAAGGAAAAGCCCATCTTCCTGCGCGATTTCCTTGGCTTTAAGAAGGTATCTACTCCCCTCGCCTCTGGGAGAGGGGCCGGGGGTGAGGCTTCTCCCATTCCCCTTGACGAAGTCGAACCTGTGGAGAGCATCGTCAGACACTTTGTGACAGGTGCCATGAGTTTCGGTGCCCTGAGCATCGAGGCGCACGAGGCGCTTGCATTGGCGATGAACAAGCTCGGCACACGCTCTAACACGGGTGAGGGCGGCGAGGACAATGCCCGCTACCATTCCGACGTGGACGGCGTATCGCTCTCCAGCAAGACCAAGCAGATTGCCAGTGGACGTTTTGGCGTAACGGCTGAATACCTGGTGAATGCCGAGGAGATTCAGATTAAGGTGGCTCAGGGCGCGAAGCCAGGTGAGGGCGGTCAGTTGCCCGGTTTCAAGGTCAATGACATCATCGCCAAGACGCGCAACGCCATCCCCGGCATCTCGCTCATTTCGCCGCCACCTCATCATGATATCTATTCCATCGAGGACCTAGCACAGCTCATCTTCGACCTCAAGAACATCAACCCGACGGCTGCCGTCAGCGTGAAGCTTGTGGCCGAGAGTGGTGTAGGAACCATCGCCGCAGGTGTGGCCAAAGCCAAGGCTGACCTCATCGTGATTAGCGGTAGCGAAGGCGGAACAGGCGCCAGCCCTGCATCATCGATGCGCTTCGCAGGTATATCGCCGGAAATAGGTCTTGCAGAGACACAACAGACGCTCGTCCGCAACGGCCTCCGCAACCAGGTACGCCTGCAAACCGACGGCCAGTTGAAGACCGCCAAGGATGTCATCATCATGGCGATGCTCGGTGCCGATGAGTTCTCGTTTGGCACACTGCCGCTCATCGTGCTCGGTTGCGTGATGATGCGCAAGTGCAACACTAACACCTGTCCCGTGGGCGTAGCCACACAAGACGAACGCCTCCGCGCCCGCTTCATGGGTCGTGCCGAATATGTTGTCAACTACTTCACCTTCCTCGCCGAACAGGTGCGCGAGTACCTCGCTGAAATCGGCGTGCGCAGGCTAAAGGATATTATAGGAAGAACAGACCTTTTGGAAATAAAGGCTCTCGAGGGTGACTCTAAATGGGATACCATCGATTTCTCCCGACTCCTTCATCAGTCCGCCACCGACAAGCCCCTCTACTGGGATCGCGGCGAGTTCACCAAGGTCAGTGGCGTGAAGGACGAAGAGATTATCAAGGCTGCTCAGAAGGCCATCGACGACCAGGAGGAAGTGAACCTCGACTACGCTATCAAGAACACCGACCGCGCCGTGGGCACGATGCTCTCGGGCGTCATTGCCAAGAAGTACGGCGAGGCCGGTCTGCCCGACGGCACCATCAACATCAAGTTCAAGGGCTCGGCTGGTCAGTCGTTCGGCGCCTTCGCCGTACGCGGCCTCAACCTGAAGCTCGAAGGCGAGTGCAACGACTACTTCGGTAAGGGACTCTCAGGAGGACGCATCAGCATCTTGCCACCTACCCGCGTAAGTGCCGACTTCCGTGCCGAGGACAATATCATCGCCGGCAACACAGGTCTCTACGGAGCCACCAGCGGCGAGCTGTATGTCAACGGCCGTGTCGGTGAGCGTTTCGGAGTACGCAACTCAGGTGCCATCGCTGTCATCGAGGGCGCGGGCGACCACTGCTGCGAATACATGACAGGCGGTCGCGTCGTCGTGCTCGGTAAGACGGGTCGCAACTTCGCCGCCGGCATGAGCGGTGGCCTGGCATATGTCTATGACCCCGACCACACCTTCGACTACTTCTGCAATATGGATATGGTAGAGCTCTCGCTGGTCGAGGACGGTGTCTCGCGCAAGGAACTGCTCGAACTCATCCGCCAGCACTACCTCCACACGGGTTCAGCCCTCGCAGGACGTATGCTGGATGACTGGCACCGCTACATCGAGGACTTCATCCAGGTAACACCAATCGAGTACAAGCGCGTGCTCGAAGAGGAGAAGATGGCGAAGCTAAAAGAAAAAATCGAGAACGTACAGCGCGATTATTAGACCTCTCCCCCGCCCCCTCCCCTGTTAGGGAGGGGAGATTAAATAGATAATTGCCACAGAAATAGTGCAATTGTAAATAAATTGTAAATTGTAAATCGTTAAATAGTAAATTACAGAGATGGGAAATCCGAAAGCATTTCTGACTGTTCCTCGCAAGGAGGCTGGATACCGGCCTGTGCATGATCGCATCCACGATTTCGGCGAGGTGGAACAGACACTCAATACCCGCGACCGTCAGGAACAGGCCAGCCGCTGCATGGACTGCGGCGTGCCTTTCTGCCACTGGGCTTGTCCGCTGGGCAACAAAGACCCCGAATGGAACGACGCCCTCTACCGCGGCGAATGGGAGACGGCCTACAAACTCCTGAAGAAGACCAATCCGTTCCCTGAGTTCACAGGTCGCATCTGCCCCGCACTCTGCGAGAAGGCTTGCGTGCTCTACCACACCACGGGCGAGGCAGTGACCAACCGCGAGAACGAAGCCGCCATCACCGAACGCGCCTATCTCGAAGGCTACGTCACCATAGAGCATCCCGAGCGCAACGGCAAGCGCGTCGCCGTCATCGGAGCCGGCCCTGCCGGTCTCGCCGCCGCCAACACGCTCAACTACATGGGCTACGAAGTCACAGTCTTCGAGAAGAACGAAGCCGCCGGCGGCCTCCTCCGCTACGGCATCCCCAACTTCAAACTTAACAAGAAGATCATCGACCGCCGCATCAGCGTTATGGAGCAGGAAGGGGTGAAGTTTGTTTACAATGTCAGCCTCACCCCCAACCCCTCTCCCAGTGGCGAGGGGAGTGATTACTTCTGCATTCAGGATGAGGATGGTCATTCTACTCCCCTCGCCCTTTGGAGAGGGATTGGGGGTGAGGCTTTTTCTGCAGTCGTAATTGCCACCGGTACTCCCACCGCCCGCGACCTCAACGTTCTCGGCCGCTCTCTGAAAGGCGTCCATCTCGCCCTTGAATTGCTCTCGCAGCAGAACCGCGTCCTCGCGGGTATGGAGTTCTCGAAGGAGGAGCGCGTCACCGCCAAGGGCAAGGATGTCCTCGTCATCGGTGGCGGCGACACGGGTAGCGACTGCATCGGCACCGCCCATCGTCAGGGAGCCAAGAGCGTGACGCAGATCGAGATCATGCCCAAGCCGCCCGTGGGTCACAACCCCGCGACCCCGTGGCCCAACTGGCCCGTCATCCTGAAGACCACCAGCTCTCACGAGGAAGGCTGCACCCGCCGCTGGAACATCAATACCCTTGAGTTCCTCGACGAGAAAGGCGATGGCCACGTCACCGGTGTCCGCGTCCAGCCCATCGACTGGAAGCCCAACCCCGCAGGCGGTCGTCCCCTCATGGTCGAAGCCGGTGAGCCTGAAGTCATCAAGGCCGAACTCGTCCTCCTCGCTATGGGCTTCCTCAAGCCCGAGCATCCCGAGTACCCCGCCAACGTCTTTGTATGCGGCGATGCCGCCAGCGGTGCCAGCCTCGTTGTCCGCGCCATCGCCTCTGGCAAGCAAACGGCTGAGAAAGTTCACGCCTACCTCCAAAGCAAGTAACAACCAACTCCCTATTCATTCGCCAAGCGGGCGGAAGTGTCAAAACGGTGCACTTTCGCCCGCTTTTTGCTTCTTTAACGGGGAAATAGGACGATATATAAAAGAAAAGTTGTATTTTTGTCCCCGAAAAACGATAAAAAGCGAATGAATATGGAAGATTTGGTACTCACAATTCCCTTGCAGGACGCAGCTTTCGTCGAGACGCTGGCCCAGCGCATGGGCTGGACGATGCGCAAGCGCCGCACCACTGTCGAGCGATTCATCAATTCCTGCCCGAAGACTCCACAGATGACCGACGAGGAGATTCAGGCTGAAATCAACGCTTACAGGCAGGGATTATGAAGATTCTTTTCGACTCGAACCTATGGATTTCGTTCATGATTGGCAAGCGGCTCGCGTCGCTGGCCGATGTGCTGTGCCGCCACGACATACAGGTCTATGTCTGCAAGCAGCAGCTCGATGAAATCCGTGGTGTCATTGCCCGCGAGAAGTTCGACCGCCTCATTTCCGCAGAGACTCGCTATTACTTCTTCGAAATGGTCTATGACATCTGCTTTTTCACCGACATTACTGTCGAAGCGCAGTCCGACATCCGCGCCCCGAAGGATATCTACCTTCTGTCGATGGCAGAAAGCGTGCCCGTTGATTACATTGTCAGCGGCGACCGTGACCTTACCGACATGAAGCAGCACAACGGCATTCCCATCTTGAAGTACGCCGAACTGCTTGAGAAACTGAACAACAACCAATAGCCCCCATTTCACTCATACCCACGCTCACGTTTATGTCAGGTTTGGGTGATTCCGGCCCCGGATTAGATGGAACAGAAATTCAGCAATAATAGCATAGAACTGGAGGTGCTGCGGGAGTTTTGCGAGCGGGAGGGGGAGACGGTGGTTTACCGCAAGGGCGACCAGATGGAGCGGGAGGGCGACCCGTCGCGGTGGTTCGGCTTCGTGACGGAGGGCTGCTTCAAGTACGTGACGCATGAAATCGGCAGCGACAGGGAGCACATCACTTGGTTCTCATTCGAGGGCGAATACGTGGGCGACTATCCCAGTTGTCTCGACGGACGCCCGGCGCAGACTTCCATCGAGGCGATGATGCCCAGCCGCGTGCTTAGGGTCACGGGCGAACAGATGCTGACGCTGTTTCGTCAGAATATGGAAACGATGGAATTGCGCAGCATCATCGCCGAGCACTTGCTCAGTCAAGCACGCAGAAGCTACTTGGAACTGCACCGTGCTACGGCCCGCGAGCGTTACGAACTGTTGTTGCGCCGTTGTCCCGGAATCGTTGACCACTTGTCGCTAAACGCCATTTCCTCTTTCCTCAGCATCACCCCGCAGATGTTGTCCAAAATCCGCAAAGGCATCACTTTCGACGCCCAGCAATAGAAAAACTCTGAAACTAGTTTCATATTTTCGCCCTCGGCATCCGATTCATGGATTTTGCTGAGGGCTTTTTCTTGCAGTTTTTCGTAACTTTGTGGCCGCAAAAATTGGCAGTCCTGCAAATGTCAGACAAATGTCAGGAAGATTAATTGTATGTCATAGTCTCTGCAACGTAACTTTGCACCCGCAAATGTTAAACGCAAAACAAATAGTACAATGAAAAGAAAGATTCTATTATCAATGGTTTGCCTGATGACCATAGCAACACAGGCACAGACAGACACTACAACAGTCAAAAATGACTCCGTTATCTGGGACAAAGACTTAGAAGGTATGACCGTCACGGCGATGCGCCAACTCATCAAACAGGATATCGACCGCATCGGCTACGACGTTCAGGCCGACGAGGATTCGAAGACGGTAAGCGTGCTCGATATGCTGCGCAAAGTGCCGATGGTGACGATTGACGGAGAGGATAATATAAAGGTGAAGGGCAACGAGAACTTCAAAATCTACAAGAACGGACACCTTGACCCCAGCTTGTCGAAAAATGCCAAGGAGATTTTGAGGGCGATGCCCGCCTCTTCCGTGAAGTGCATCGAGGTTATCACTGACCCTGGGGCACGTGAGGATGCCGAGGGAGTGAACGCCATCCTGAACATCGTGATGATGGACGCGAAGAAGATGGAAGGCGTGACGGGTTCCGTAACTGGCACTTATAGTTCGCTTAATCTTCCCAGCCTCGGCACATACTTGGCTACACAATTCGGCAAGGCTATTGTATCGGTTGATTACGGTTACAACTATATGTCGAAACAGGCAACTAAAAACGATGGATATATAGAACGTACATACGTCAACACAGGCAATACGCAAATCGTCAACACCGAGGGCAGTAACCCGGGCTACGTCCACTATGTTGATATCAATGCCAGCTATGATATTGACACACTCAACCTGTTATCGGCTTCATTGGGAGGCTACTTCTACAAAGTGAACGTTCAGGGCATTAGCGATGTCGCGATGATGAACAACGGCGGCAACCAACTCTATCATTATACAGAAAACTACCACATGCCAGGATATCGTCACCATTCATGGGATGGCCGATTAGATTATCAACATAAGACGCGTCGAAGGGGCGAGATGTTCACACTCTCTTACATGCTCGCCCTGACGCGCCAACACACGGAACAGGAAACAAACTATACAGACATGCAGAACTTTCCATACAGCTATAACGGATTCCTTGAGAATGCCAGAGAAAGATTCACGGAGCATACGTTTCAGGCTGACTATGTCCGTCCACTTTGGGAAGGGCATAAGTTGGAGGTTGGCACCAAGTACATCTATCGCCAGAACAACAGCGATAACTCCCAGCGTTTCTACGATGCGACTATGACTACCACGAGCACACTTTTCGACCACAACACGCAGGTAGCCGCAGCCTACGCCGACTATATGTATAACAAAGATAAGTGGTCAGCACGCGCTGGGCTACGATATGAACACAGCTACATGAACGTGAAATACCCCGACGGCAAAGCACAGGACTTCAGCAAGCACCTCAACGACTGGGTGCCACAAGCCAGCGTGAGGTATCAGATTGATGACCGCCAATCGTTGAAACTAGCTTATACGACCAGCATCACACGCCCCGGCATCACCTACCTCAATCCTGCTATTTACAGTTTTCCTGCTGCTGTGCAATTTGGAAATGCTCACCTCGTGAGCGCCCATGAACGGAGCGTCTTGTTCACCTACATGTACGTTGGCCAAAGACTCACACTCCAACTCGTTCCGCAATACCGTTTCTATAACAATGCGCTCGGTGCGATTATCTATGCCGATGGCGATACTCGCTATAGAACATGGGGAAATGTCCTGAAGCAGCACCGCTTCCAGATGGAAGGTTATGTGCAGTGGAAACCATTCAACGGCACAACGTTCGTAGCTAACCTCAACTTCACGGACAACCATGCCGAAAATACCGCCTCGAACCTCAAACAGCATTGCACATCCATGTTCTATTACCTGAATCTCAGTCAGAAACTGCCATGGAAGCTTACCGCCACCGCCTATACCTACGGACAAATAGGCCAAAGCCCTATGAACATTTACGCCTACAGCCGCTCATGGATAAGATACGCCTTCACCCTGCAACGTTCATTCCTCAACGACGACCGTCTCACCGTGCGTCTCATGGCCAACGCTCCGTTCAACAAGAATATGCACTACAAGACCCGTACCACTCAGGGCGACATCATCGGTTGGGGCGACGAAATCTTAAGTCAGAACGGTCAATACTTCCGCATCGGAGTCACCTATCGCTTCGGCAAGCTCAAAGCCAGCGTGAAGAAGACCGAGACAACGATTGAGAACAGCGACGAGGTCGGCGGAATTATAAAAGGAAAGTAAACTTTCAAACACATCAATTCTTATGAGCGAGCGACAAGGCAATGAAGAGGATTTTCGCTTGCGCGGAGTGCGCAAAGGCGAAATTGAAAAATAAAGGGCTTGCGCGGGGCGCGCAAGGGTGTTTTGAAATAAAAAGAGGTTTGCGCAGCGTGCGCAAGGGCGTTTCAGAACGAAAACGGGTTTGCGCAGCATGCGCAAGGATGTTTGAAAATGAAAAGGCATTTGCGCGGAGCGCGCAAGGCTCACGAGAAATAAAAACATTGTTTAACTCTAAATTTTGACGAAAATGGCAATCAAAATCATTTCACTGAACAAACTGCCGAACGCCTTCCACTTCGAGACGGTGATGAAGACGCTGGAGCGCATCGGTGCCACAAGCGTGGCGCAGGAGAATGTGGGCGTGCGCCCGCTGTTTGAGGACTTGATGACGAAGTTCCAGCGCGAGGATGCGGCCTACCGGCAGTCGCTGAAGAGCTTCAAGACGGACGAGATCAAGCAGCTGGACGACGAGCGGGATGCCTACGCGGACTGCATCCGTCGCGTGGCCGAGGAATGGGCGAAGCTGCCCGACGCGGCGCGCTCGGCGGCAGGGAAGCTGGTGGCGCAGGTGTACAAGGACTTCCAGTTCCGCGCCACGGAGGCCCGCATCGCTGAGACGGCGAAGCTGCTGAATATGTTCCAGGTGCTGGACGAGGCGGAGCACGTGGCGGCGGTGCAGCTGATGGGGCTGACGGCGCTGGTGGAGACGCTGAAGACGAAGAACGCGCAGCTGAAGCAGCTGATGGCGGAGCGCTCGACGGAGCAGGCGGACTACATCGTGGGCGAGCTGCGCGCGGCGCGCCTGGAGGTGGACGGGGCATACGAGAAGCTGATTGCGTACCTGAACGCACTGCTGCTGGTGAGCCCTACGGAGGAGCTGCTGCAGCTGGAGAAGGTGCTGAACTCGGACATCCGCCTGCTGGAGGCTCAGCTGGCCGCGAGCCGCAAGAAGAACGGCGGCGAGGACGCGGAGCCGGAGGAGGGGAAGCCGGAGACACCGACAGAAACGGTGAACGCCGAAAACGTCGAGTAAGATTTGGATTTGCTAACAGAAAAGGCTTGCAAGTGGAGAAAGCTTGCAAGCCTTTTCTTCGTGTTTTACTTTCTATATTTTGACTTCTGAGCCCAATCTTCCAATGTGATATTTGGAATGTGGTCGAAGTGCTTCAGGTTTGATGTTACCATGACAAGGTTATGATGGACTGCACAAGAGCCAATCATCAAGTCAAACTCGCCAATCATCTTTCCTTGTTCTTCGAGCAAGGTTTTGTTTTCTCCATAGAGACGAAGCGAAGGCAACAAAGGTTTGAGGTCAAATGCTTGGAGAATGTAATCCACGTCATCGAATTGCTCTGAGCGGCCAGACTTGGCAGCACCATAAAACAACTCTGCTATGGTGATTTCCGTAACAAAGCAATTCTCCTCTCCAACGGCCTCAATTTTATCAAGCACACGACCATTGTGCTTGATAAGCTCTATGCAGACATCTGTATCAAGTAAGTATTGTGCCATCGTCTCACCAACTTTCTACCGTGCGTCCATGATAATCGTGATTTCTCAAGCTGTCAGCGTCCACTGCGCTCCAATCTCCTTTGAAACAGGAGCGAAGATTGGGGCGTTTGCGCAAGGTGTCAGCTCCACTACGCATTGAATCAGACAGCTTGGCAATCAATTCCAATTTGTCGCTGTTGCTTAGGTATGACAGCACTATCATATACGTGTCTGTTATGTTTCGGGTAACAGTATTCATGCTGATTTCTATTGAATTTTCGCTTCTTCTGCAATTAAATCGCTGCAAAAATAGTGTTTTTATATGAAAAGGAGTGCGGGAGAACCTATAATTTTCTTAAAAATGGGTGAGAAAAGGTCATTTTTATGCATAACGAGAGCCTAATAATGGTGCCTCGGCTGTTTGGAAGTCGCTTTTCGCCTCAATAGGCTGTAGAGCGAGCATTTTGCAAGGGAAATGGGGTGGGGAGGTGACATAAATCAAGAAAATGGAGAGATTTTCATGCAAAATGATTCTAATTTCTTTGTTTTTATATCAGAATGTACTACTTTTGCAGCGTTGTTAGGAAATAATGACAGCAAATGATGCGAAAAGCAGACAAAATGAAAGTAAAACGAGTATTAACCCAATAACAAACACAATTATGGCAAACGAATTGAGATTTCAGGTTGTCGGCGAGGCGTTCAAGAAGAAGCCTCTGGACGTGACGGCACCG
>Ga0310696_10007373_pt1 | contig 12913 bp, 11 predicted proteins | sample AusTroGonzalo_MG_4_FD_203885 | JGI IMG/M metagenome (GOLD analysis project Ga0310696, IMG submission 203885) | Bovine rumen microbial communities from tropical cattle in Woodstock, Queensland, Australia - Gonzalo_02 (v2) (version 2) | ecosystem: Host-associated > Mammals > Digestive system >... | reverse complement strand
AAACGGGATGTCCTACGCCGAGACGTCTGGGATGAGCTACTTCCTGGCTCTCGAATCCGGCATACCTGTTGGGATCATCGGTTTTACCGGGGACCGCATCAAGCTCCTCTATGCCGTTGATTCCGCCCCTGAGCAGACGGAACGGGATCTGCTGAAAGCCGTCATCGCCGATGCGACCTACCGCGGAGCTCCCTCTGTATCCATCTATTCGCTCGATGTGAGCGGAAGAGGATACAGGGCCTGCAAGGATCTGGGTTTCAAGGAAGACGTCGCCTGTCCCTGCCGTCAAAGAGCGGGCACGGTGTATCTGAAGATGACGTTCCGATGACCGATCACAGGAGATTCAAAGATGAAGATTAGTGCAGTGAAGTTGTATGAGAACGGTTTCATGACCCAGCCCTTCGCCTTCGGGGGCGAGGAGGGGATGGAGGCGTTCGATCCCTCTGTCAGATACCGTTCCAGCCTCCAGAACTTCGTCATCGACACCGGTGAAGAGGTAATCCTGGTGGATACAGGCATGCCTGACGGCGTTCCAGATGCGGCTCCTGATGAGAAGACGCCCTTATTCATGGGCACGAGGATCGAGGACTATCTTGATGCCCTGAGGACGGCGGGCTACACCCCGGACCGCGTATCCAAGATACTGATCACCCACAAGCACGACGACCATACCGGCATGATATCCGCCTTCCCCAACGCGAAGGTCTACATATCCCCCGAGGACGCCGATGCTCTGGACCTGAATGGGGAGAACATCGTCCGCCTGACGTACGGCGACGGCCCCTATCACAACTTCCCCAGGTCACAGAAGGTGGCTGAAGGGATAAGGATAATTGAGGCCAAAGGGCACACGAAGGGGAACAGCATCATCATCGCCGAGGACGGGGATCTGTTCTACATGTTCCACGGGGACATCACCTACACGGACGAGGCCCTCTACGCCGACAAGCTCTCGGTGGTCTATGAGGACCTGTCCGCGGCCAGGGAGACTCTGGACAGGGTACGTGAATTCGTCAGAGCGAATCCGACAGTCTATCTCTCCACGCACACGCCGCTGGGATACGAGAACCTGGATGACTTGAAGGTGATAGATCTGGAAAACCCTCCTGAGACGGTTCCCGTGGGCGAGATCGTGTACCGTAGTGCTACCGGGAAATACATCTGCGGCGTATGCGGTTTCGTGTACGATCCTGAGAAAGGGGACCCTACCCAGGGGATACCCCCGGGTACTCCCTTCGAGGAACTGCCGGACGACTGGCATTGCCCCAGATGCAAACGCGAGAAAACCAATTTCAACAGAGCATAAACACAGACGGGGCCTATTTCCGGCCCCGTCCATTCTATCCTAGAATCACAGTCCAAAGAGCAGCGGATGTGATGCGGAGAGGCAGCGGATCATCCGAACGCCTGCTCATCGGGGATCAGGTAGCTCCTTATCGGGAAGTTGTCGTAGTCGAAGCCGTCGTTGTTCAGGTCGGCGTTCAGGAGATGCATGTTCATGATCACGTCCGTCCAGTCGAGCCATTGCCCCTTGTAGCAGACGAAACTCTCTCCCGGATTTACCACGCTTTCTATGTAGAATCCCATGGACTCCTTGTACGGGTCGGTCCCATGATATTCGCAGTAGTATTCCTTCCCCGCTTTGTTATAATCCGTCCTCTTGTTAAGGGCGTATCCGTTACCGCTTTCGTTGGTGATGACGACGGAGTACACATCACCCATCTCGAGATGGACCTCGTTCTGCAGTTCGATAGTGTGGATCCCTTTGTATGTGAAGGATGCGGTCCCTTCCTCCAGCAATTCCCCGTCCTCCGGCCCTGACCAGCCGTCGTCCAGCAGATAGATCCTGTAGCTAAGCCGGGTGTCGGGGCAGTCGGTCTCGGCACCGATGGACCACAGGGTGCAGTCCTCGATGGCGGTGAACACGTTCGCCATGGAGATCTCGGTGTCCTGCCATACTGGTCTGGTGTACGATATGGTGTAGTCATACACGTTCGATTCGAGTTTCCATCCATACGGTATCTCGAACTCCATGGAGCACGCATCGGTAAGACTCTGATCGTAGTAGGATATCCAGAATGTCCCGTCGAAGCCGTTGCCCCAATCCAGACCCCAGCTGTTGGCAGCGAGCCAGGCGCCGTCCCCTCCTATCGTGCCGTTGGGATCCGTGAAGTATTCCTTCGGGAAGTCGTCATCGTATCCTATTATGCACACCGCATGGTTCGGATAGATCATTTTATTGACGGACCCCTCTGCCTGAGGGTCATAATCCAGGTCGTAGGTGTAATGGGCGTATATGGCGGCATCGGGGTCGAGCGTGGGATTGCCGAATTCATCCAGGTAGTTCAGGTATGTGGAGTCTCCGGGGTCACCGTTATCGCCGGTTAGAGAGATGGCCACGCCCCTTCCCTGGTTTAGTTCCGATTTGATGCACTGGGTGGCCACCGGGCTGTATACGTACCCTCCGTCGCTGTCCTTGAGGGCGGGATCCGGCAGCCAATTGACCTGGACTGGATAGAACATGTTGATGTGGCGCATATCCTCGTCCAGGGTGTAGTCCCCCTCATCCTCATAGGTGATGTCGCACAGCACCGTGAGTCCGGCATACTCGAGCAGGCCTTCCTCATAGAGGGTGTCCAGAAGTCCGTCTACGATGTGCGGATACCCCTGAGCCAGTTGCTCGGACACTATCACGGCGTATCTTTCGTCGTTCAGCACTTTCCAGTTCACTATGTTGTGCATCGTGGATTCTATAGGGGTCCCGTCCTCATCGAGATCGACGGTGTAGAGCTGACGCAGATCGTACCTCTTCGAATCCGGAACCGGTTCGTACGGTGCCATGAACTCGGGCGCCGGCCCTATTCCTGCCATATAGACGTAGCCGACTATCACAGACTCGCCGCCTTGGAATGCGAGGGCGGTCGCCTCGTTGTTGTCGGCGTCGGGTATGAAGAAGTGTTTGCCCTCTCCCGCCTGAGGTCCGTCCTCCACAGCTGTCCCTGCGAACCATATAAGATGCCTCTCAGAGATGTTCAAACGACCATCCTCGTTATAGTCATAGCCTATGGCGGTGGCATAGGATATCTCTGCGGCCTTGATCACGGAGAAGGCCCAGCAGACGCCGAAATTCTTTTGATCCGCTATGGGCGATACCACGTTCCTACCGTTGAAATCGCGCAGGTCCAGCGAGGACGGGAACTCCTCAGGTTCCAGTGCCGGGAGGATGTCGTATGCGGTGACCGGCGCATCATATGATCTCGATTCCTCATCGAGGATCAGATCGTTCTCGTGCAGCTGCAAAGCAAGCTTCCAGGCGAGCTCCTCGTAAGTGGGCTCCTGACCGTATGTCAGATAGGTTCCGCACAGCGCGAGCAGAACCGCCACAACCGCTATCGCCCCGACCTTCTTCGTGTCCATATCGCCTCACCACCGCGGGTCCAGGTTATGGATGGTGGTTGGACGATAAAAAAGGACGGATGGTATATGGAATCGTCTCCTCTTCTCCGATGTCTCCTCCGCACATAATTTATTGAGACGGCCGATTGAATTCACCATCATATTCAAGTGGACATAACACTATGTGCGCTCTGGCATCCGTTGTTATCAGCAATGGACCGCGAACACCGAGGCGAGGCATATGGCAGGAACATTGATAGCATTCTTCTCAAGAGCGGATGAGAACTATTTCGGCGGATCGTACAGATACGTCGAGAAGGGCAACACGGAGAACGCGGTGGAGATCATCTCCGGGATGATAGACGCGGATGTGTTCAAGATCGAGATGAAGAAGCCTTATTCCAAAGTGTACGACACCTGCATCGAGGAGGCTAAAAACGACCTCAGGAACAACGCGAGACCGGAGATAGGGGATTTCGGATACGACATCTCGTCATACGATACGGTCATCCTCGCATATCCCAACTACTGGGGGACCGTCCCCATGGCCGTTATGACCTTCCTGGAGAAGGTTGACCTGTCCGGAAAGAGGATCCTCCCCCTCTGCACCAACGAGGGGAGCGGCATGGGCCGCAGCGAGAAGGACATCAAGGCCATGTGCCCGGATTCAGAGGTGGTCAAGGGCCTTGCGGTCAGCGGAAGCAGGGTATCTGAAAGCGGAAAGGATTACCGCAGATGGCTGGAGACCAACGGCCTTCTTTGATGGAGACCTAAACTTTCTACCTCTTTTCAACCGCTCAGATAATGAATCCCATGACAATACTGCTGGATAATATAGATAATATATTATCTAATTTTAGAAAATAATCTATAAATAGATAAAATATTATCCGTTAATATGAAGCCGTATCTTGAGCTCAGCGATATATTTCAGGAGAAGTCCCTAGATCAGAGGATGATCGAGCTGGCATCAAGATTCAAATCGTACCGCAAAAAGGCCAAGCTCACTCAGCTTCAATTGGCTGACAGGAGCGGCGTTTCCTATGGTACCATAAAGCGCTTCGAACGTACTGGGAAGATATCTCTGGACAATCTATGGATGCTATCGCTGGCAATCGGATGCGATGATCAATTGGACTATCTGTTTAGCACTCCGTTCCTGACGGTTGACGATCTGAGGGGATGACGTGGAACTCGATGTTATGCTGGACGGTAGAGAGGTGGGTCGTCTAAGATGCGAGTCCGATGTCGTCTACTTTGCATACAGCAAGGAATGGCTAATCGACGGCTTTTCCATCTCCCCCCGCTCCCTGCCGTTGGAGGACCGTTTATTCAAGGGCAGGACGAACTATTTCGATGGATTGCACGGTGTTTTCGCAGACTCCCTCCCCGGAGGCTGGGGAATGTTCACAGCTGTGAGGGCCCTCAGGGAGAGAGGTATCGACTATCATAGCCTGAATCCATTAGAGAAGCTCTCCTATGTCGGCAAGGATGGCAGAGGGGCGCTGTATTACGAACCCTCTGGAAATGATTGGGATACGTTCCCGCTGGCAGATCCTGATGCGCTATGCATGGAATGCATATCCATGATGGAGGATAACACTGTGGATCTGGATGACATCTTCAGGAGGGCGGGCTCCACCGGAGGAGCAAGACCCAAGATGAATGCGATCGTAGACGGCGAGGAATGGATGGTCAAGTTCCGCGAGCGTTACGATCCCGTCTCCATCGGCAGGATGGAGTACGAGTACAACGAAGCGGCTCTTAGATGCGGGATAGAGGTGCCGGAGCACCGCCTCATTCATTCCGAGATCTGCGACGGGTATTTCGCTTCCAAGAGATTCGACAGGGAACACGGGAAGAGGGTGCACATGATCTCATTGGCGGGACTATTGGAGACGCCTACAGATTTACCTCTGCTGGATTACGTTTCCTTCCTGCAGGCAACCAGATACATCACCCGCTCCCAGACAGAGGTTCTAAAGGCATTCCGTCTTTCCTGTTTCAACATTCTAGCCAAAAACTATGATGACCACTCTGGCAACTTCTCCTTCCTGTATCAGCCTGAGGAAGGAAGGTATATCCTGTCGCCTGCATACGATCTTACGAGAACACCGAACATGACCGAACATCATATGACGTGCGTCGGTAACCCTCTTCCGGGCGAGAAGGAACTGTACACCCTTGCATCGGAACTGAACATTCCCAAGGGAAAAGCTGGAGAGATCATTGAGCAGGTAGGCAACGTGGTATCGGAAGATCTCGCAGAATGGATATGATCCTTCAGACAGACCATCATCGTTTCATCTGCTGGCTACACCCAATCTTCCCGATACGAACACGACGGCCGCGACAATCAGCGCGAATACGCCCAGGAACAGATAGGAGCTGCAGTACGAGCCCATGACCGCCAGCAACGGGGCGAAGACGAGCGAGCAGACGAAGATCGACATGTTGATGAACACCGCGTATCCGCCCATGATCTTCCCAGAGGTCCTGTAGGTGGAGAGCATGGACAGCCTTGAGATCACGGTCGGCATCAGCATCCCCATGGAGCACCCCATCACGACCATGCTCACGAAGGTTATGGGCAGGAATTGGACGTAGAGCATAGCCAAGGCAATGCCCATCGCCATGAACGCCAGGGAGAACGCTACGGGATCCGATGGCCTTGATATCCTGCGGGTATAGATGATGCTGAATACCGCCTGCGTGAAGCCCATGATCCCGAGCAGTATGCCCATCATGATGTACGGCTGATCCATCTCCGCGATGTAATACGAGAAGTTCATGGGCGCGGTGAACATCAGGAACATCTCCAGGAAGACGGCGGCATAGCAGATGATGACCTTCCTCATCCCTCCGGTGTCCGCGGGGACGTTCGACATAGGGGCCTCGCCGCGGTCGTCCCTGACTATCCTGGAAGAATCCCTGACGGATAGCAATCCGAATGCGATGATGGGGGCTCCGATGAGATAGATCAGGAAGGGATAGTTCCAGCCGATGTCCGCCAATGCGCCGCCGACGGTCTCCATCAGCAGGGTGCCTACTCCCGTGGCCGCGGTCTGATACCCTATTACTTTCGAGCGCTGCATACCGCCGTAGTATTCTCCGATAAGGGCCGTGGCGGTGAGCGATATCCCTGCGAGGCCCACACCGAGGATGAAACGGGATGCCAATAAGAGGGCGAAGCTGTCGGTGAGGAATCCAGCGGTGCCTGCGATAGTGAAGATCGCGAGGGCGATGATGAGCACCTTCGCCTTCCCGAGCCTGTCGGCCAAAAGTCCGATGGCGAATCCGCATACCGCCACGGACAGGGAAGGAAGGCTGATGATCAGAGAGACCATGAACTCCGACTCGCCGAAATACTGCTGGATCGGACGGAGCGCCGGGGCTACTGCGGCCGAGCCCATGATGATGACCATAGAGGATAGGATGATCGTCAGAAGGGTCAGCTTACCCGGTACGAACGGTTTCCCTGAAGCTTTCATCAGGCCGAATCATTTGCTTCTACCATATAACGATAACCGTTGCGAGACGGAAGACTACGTATTCACCTATTATACCAATTCAGATGGCCCAGAATCAATATCTAATCTGAAAACGATTCCATCCTCATGGCTGACGACAGGGAGCTCCTCAGGATCGCGATAGACGAGGCCACGATAGGGATCCGTTCCGATCACGGCGGCCCGTTCGGATGCGCCATCGCGAAGGACGGGGAACTTATAGCGAAGGGTCACAACCGCGTCCTCATCGACAACGACCCCACTGCCCACGGGGAGATCACCGCCATAAGGGAGACATGCAGGAAGCTGGGGACCATAGACCTCTCCGGGTGCACCCTGTACACTTCCTCCGAGCCCTGCCCCATGTGCAAGGCCGCGATATGCTGGGCAAAGGTGGGAAGGGTCGTTTATGCCGCCACGATGAAGGAGGCCAACGACGTCCTCGGATTCAAGGACCTCAGGATGTCCGAATCCTTGTCAAAGGGCGAGGACCTCACACCGTCCGAAAGGATCGAGGTGGACGGATATCTCGAACCGTTCCTCGAGTACAGGGACAAGCAGGGGCACATCTACTGATAAACAGTGAAGAATTGGGCCTGTTTCGCTCAGCGGGACTGACCCTCCGTATCCTGTGCCCCTTTTTATCAGTTCAATGCTATTCCTCCGGCATGGATGATTCCATTGCCTACTGCGGTCTGGACTGCCATAAGTGCGAGGCGTATCTGGCAACGGTCAACGACGACGATGGTCTACGCCGTAAGGTGGCCAAGGAGTGGTCCGAGCTCAACCACGTGGAGATCACCCCTGAGATGATCAACTGCGAGGGCTGCCGCGCGGACGGCAAGAAGACCCCGTTCTGCGAATCCCTGTGCCCCATAAGGCAATGCGCCATGGAAAGGAATTACCGTACCTGCGGCGACTGCGAGGAGATGGAATCCTGCACCAAGGTGAGGATGGTCATCGGGAACAACCAGGAAGCGCTGAATAATCTCAGGCAGATATTGTGAAGGACCAATCGATGAGGCGATCCTTCAGCAGCTTCGGATAGATCAGGAATATCCAGAACATAAACAAGAAACCGCCTGTCATCATTCCGTACGTAGGAAGGAGGAAGTATGGAACCAGAAGGATCGCGGCGGCAATCATCACCCCTAAGGATACCAGCAGTGCCTGCCTTTTCATATCTAGCACGGGCACCTCGTATCCGACGTACAGGCGCTCCAGGATCTTACCGAAAATCATCCCGTAGAAGAATCCGGCATAGCCCAGCGTGAGCTCCATCGGAACTCCCCAATAGATCGACGAGACCGCGAAGATAACGGTGAAGAACGCCGTGTAGACGCCGTTCACCATGTAATAGCGCCTATCGTCATCGTATGCCCACTGCATGGAAAGGTATACGATTATTATCGCCGCTGCGCCGATAGCGATTCCCACCAGAATATCCAGGGGCGTATGCACGCACAGGAACAGCCTGGCCATGATTATGATCACGGTAAGAAGGATCAACACAGCAGCGACAAGCTTGTTCCCGCAGAATTTCCCCGCGGGTATGAACGAGGAGACCACCATCGCCGTATGTCCGCTCGGGAGGGAATGCCCGTGCGCATGGGCTCCGGGCACCTCGACGATCCGCGGATCGATCTCCCAGGGTCTGGGCTGCGCAATGCCGTACTTCATGCACTGCGAGAAGACCATGGCCGATATGCACGAAAGCCCCAGGATGTCCCCCTGCTTCTTGTCCCCCATCCAGAAGAACGCGGCAGCGATGATTATCGGCGCGGCGAGATAGAACACCCTGGATGATGCCGCTAAGAAGAGATCCTCCAGGAACGGGCAGGACTGCCTGATGTCCTGGAGAATGTACAGGAGCTCGATTCCGGTCCACATATGGTCATCGCTTCGATTGCTTCATCCGTTAAAAGCTGTCGCTCCGGAGGTCCAATGGGTTCAATTGCGCTCGTTGAACCTGAACAGCTCCGGCCTCTTGAACCTGAAGTACAGCAGGACCACGACGAGGGCTCCGGACGCTATGACGAATATCGCCAGGAGATACTTCGCGTACTCCTCCAGGAACGAGGGCTCCACAGGCTTGTCGGAAAGGTCCTTGTACATATCCAGGTGGTCTATGGTGCGCTCGTAGAGGGTATCGTCCGTCTTGAGGACGCTCAGCTCGAACCTGTCCAGCGATATCAGGCGGTGGTCCCCTCTGACCAGATCCAGGGCGATCTGCTTGACGCTGATGTCCGGGTCGAAGAACTCGTTGTTCAGGACCGTGCCCGAATCCTTGTAGATGTAGATGGCCTTCGCCACCATCGCAAGCCTGGCGCTGACCAAAAAGTCGTGATTGGACATGTCGTTGATCACGGCCAGCATCCCTTCCTGGGAGCTGTCGTATCCTTCCACGTCCAGCAGGCCGTGGTTTATGGAGATGGTGGAATCCTTGGTATCCACCTGGAACTCGATATCATAGTGGGTGACCTCAAGCAGAAGATCAGTATGAATGTCGGCCTGGAACTCCACCTTGTCCCCGTACACCGCCCTGAACGACCCGGATAGGTCGTACGTGTGCAGAACGAGGTCCTGGGATCCCCTGGGCTTGTAGAAGTCCTCATGCCTCTCCAGAGTGAGCTCGTACCCGATGGTAGATACATCGCCGTCCAGGGTAGTTGTGCCGCTGTACATGGAGTGCTCCAATGTGAGGGATATCAGCATGCTGGCGGGAGAGGTCTGGGACCTGGGGGCGGTGATTAGGCCCATCTCGATGGCCCTCTCCTGGTAATCCACGGATATGCCCGAGATGTTGATCTGGATGTCCGCGTGGACGTCCGTGGTGAAATGGATGCCGCTGGTGAACGCGTCGATGACCTCGCTGACCGATCCGTTGGACTCCATGTAGATCTGGGCGTTGTCGAGATGGATCTTCCCGGTGCCGTCCTTGTACGGCCCCTGGATGTCGAATGTACTCATGCCTACGGTGAGGGTGTTCATGCCCCGACTGTTCTCGCATATCAGGGCCTCCAGACCGCCGAACGATATCTCGATGTCCCCGTCCCCGTCGATGTCCAGGTCGAGCTTCGAGGACGCCACGTAGACCTTCTCGCTGTTGTCCAGTATCTCCTGCACGGTCACCTTTCCGTTCCTGGCGTAGATATCATATAATGCCATAAGACCGAAGTCTGTGAGCTGGAGGCTGGTGTCGTCGGAGGTTATCTTGTACAGAAGGCCCTCCGGGGACCTCTTCTCGGCGACGAGCTTCGGGATCGTCATGTCCAGGTCTATGTCGATGTTGCTGGTGATGCCGAACGTCTTGATCACGGCCTGGTCGCACGAGAGGCTGAACTTGTCGTCCCCTTGTTTGAACGTGAGCGTCATGTAGTATTTGGCCGAACCATCGCCGTTTATGTTCAGGACTATGTCCGTGCAGTAGCTGACGACCATGCCGGAGGAATCCGTGGTTGTCTCCGAGTCCGCGGTGAGGTAGAGCCTTTTCAGGGCGTTCTCGTCACCTATGATCTTGTGGAACTTGACCATCTCCATCAGGTCGTCCATGATCGCCTTCTCGTCGACCTCGAACTCCAGATAGATGTTGTCGAACTCCGTCACGGAGTCGACCTTCCCGTCGCTCTCCCTGGTGAGAATAGCCTGCTCCGCGGAGGTCTTCACCTCCACGGTGTCGTGGTTGGTCTGCCTGAAGGATGTGTGGCCTATGCCCAGTATGTCCACCTTGTCAACGGCTCCCGTCCCCTCGTGTACCGTCACGGAGTGTATCTCCTTGGGATCCAGCTCCTTGACGCGGATTCCGTCGAGGTCCGCTATGAAGCCCAATGCGAACGAGGGGTTCCTGGGGATGACGGTGACGGTGCTGGTCTGGATGAGCTCCTCCTCGCTGTACTCCTTCATGACGGAGCTCAGGGAGGCGAATCCGATCTTGACCTCGGCGCCGTCCTTGTTGACTATGAAGTGCATCTCCGGGTCCTCGGCGGATATGACGGTGCCGTCCAAGGTCGCGTGCAGGCAATGGTCGTCCCCGCTGGGCACCAGCTTCATGACCGAGCCGTCCTCCGACAGCGGCGAGTCGTCGACGACGATCTGCCCATCGAAAGTATAGACGACCTCCGTGTCCAATGCAGGGAACACCAGGCCGCAGAGCATCATCACGCACTTGGCCCCCATCTTGACGGAGCCTCCGTGGCATGTAAGGGTCATGTCGCCCTTGACGACGATGGCGCACTCTTCCCCGAATATGATGTCGTATCCACCGGCGTCTATGTTCGTGCCGTTCTCTATCGTCACGGCGGTGCCCGAGGAGAACTTCAGATCCTTCGTTAGCACCACATCCCCGCTCAGGGTGGCCGTCTTCTCGCCGGTGTTCTGCGTGATATCGGCGGATGCGCCGTCGAATATGATCGGGGAGAGCAGGAGCACGGCCGCAACGGCCAGGACCGCCATGAGGTATCTGCGCGGCGTCATAGCGTCTTCGGCCTCCTGAAGAGCATGAGGGCCGCCACCAGACCCACTACGGCGAATGCAATCGCCCCTATGGTGAATCCCTCGGCCACTCCCTCGGCGAAGACGGCGGCGATGTCGTGCGTCAGGCCGGGGAGCATCTTGAGGGCATCGTTCAGCGGTGTGATCAGGATGCTGGCCAGATTGCTGTCCGAAGGCAGCTCGAAGGGAAGTATGGAATTCCAGTATGCGACGGTGTCCCCGAGCTTCTCCTGCATCACACGGTCGGTTATCCTGAGGTAGAAGTTGTAGCCCAGCCACAGAGCGGCCGTGCGTATCATGATGGCGAAGGACATTATGGCGCCGTTGTTGTCCTCCGTGGTCCTGTTCTGTATGGTCCCGTTCAGCATGGACACCAGGCATCCTATGGAAAGCCCCAGGATGAAGAGGTGAACTGCGAACATGTACGTGGGGTCGTCCGCGTCGACGTAGTGCATCGACAGCAGGGCTATGGGCGACAGCACGACGCTGAGGATCAGCCAGGGCAGATGCCCCGTGCGGTGTATGGTCTTGGATATGGTCACGGCCGTCACAGCCGCGCCCAGAACGAGGATTATGAAGTACGGGGCTGCCTGGTAGACGGTCATCTGGTATGTGAAGAATGCCGCCTTGACCATGTACCCCACTGCGCCCATGTCGATTATTCCCAGAAGGACTATGAAGACCATGGAGACCGCCACCAGGCGGCCGTTGTCCACCTTCCTGTGGAACACTGAGTTCGGATGGAGAGTCTCCACCACGATATAGACCAGGAAGAGCATTATCAGGAACGCGGCGCCCATCATGCCTGTGGGCTCGGTGATGCTCCATTCGTTGTATATCTTCTGGAGGAACAGGACGAAGCAGGCGGCCCACACCATGAGTATGATGGCTCCGGGCAAATCGGCCTTCATGTCGCTCTTCCTGCCGTTCCTGAGAATCTGGAAGCATGGGTACGCGACAATTGCGGCCAGTACGGCCAGGGCCCAGAAGGCGACCCTCCAGCCCACGGTGTTCAGGACAGCGGGGCCGGCGAACAGACCGAAAAGCATTCCGGCTCCGAACCCCAGGGACATTATCCCGTTGGCCATGTACCGTTCCTTGGGATCCTCGATGTCGAAGTATATCTGGGCGATGCAGGTGACGATGATTATGCCTGCGCCGAACCCCTGGACGAAGCGCAGGGCGTTGAATATCTCCATGTCATGCATCATGGCGCAGGCGACGGTGGACCCCATGAACAGGAAGGATCCGAGCACATACGGGACCGCCCGGCCGAAACGGTCGATGGTCCCTGCGCAGAGCCCCATGGCGGCGCATTCGCCTGCGACGAATATGGGGAACGTCCACATGAACTCCTTCGAAGGGAACGCGTTCTCGTCGATCATCAGATCGATGGATATTATCTGCGTGAAGGCCGCGGGGACGCAGACGACGAATGTGCTGAAAGAAAGAAGGAACAGCCCCGGAATCTTCCTCAATATCGCCTTGTCCATCACAGACCTCCGAATGTGCCGCAG
>Ga0310696_10007371_pt1 | contig 12913 bp, 10 predicted proteins | sample AusTroGonzalo_MG_4_FD_203885 | JGI IMG/M metagenome (GOLD analysis project Ga0310696, IMG submission 203885) | Bovine rumen microbial communities from tropical cattle in Woodstock, Queensland, Australia - Gonzalo_02 (v2) (version 2) | ecosystem: Host-associated > Mammals > Digestive system >... | reverse complement strand
CATTTCTTCACTTTCTGCGTTTTCTTCCTTTTCTTCCATCGGCGACATTTTTCAATTCCGCTTCTGAAGTCGTGAAGATTTTCTCGAATTATTAGTGAGATAGTTCTTGCGGAGCCGCTGGTAAATCTTGGCGATGCTGTCCCAGCAGCTGCCGTCCTCGCGTATGCCGCGCTGTTCCATGAACAGGAAAATGAGGTCTTTCTGCTGCGTTCCTACCTTCCCGAAGTCGTGAAGGTACTCCCACACGTCGATGTCGAAGTCATCCTTTATGCGACCGAGCAGGGCACGCTTGCCCGTCTCGGTGATGTGGTTGTACGTCCGTGGGTCGTGTGACTTGCTGTAGGGGATGCACACGGCCACCTCGTCCTCCTGCTGGCGTGCCGGAAGCACACCTTCGGGCATCGGCACCGTGGCCCTCTGGAGCAGCTTGCTCTCGATGGAGCCACGTATCAGGTTGACGGGGTGACTGCCTCCGTGACGGTGTATGAACCACTGGCGGAGGTAGGACGGCATCTTCAGGTAAACGCAATAATCACTCATTCTGGATTCTTTCTGGAAATCGGATGCAAAGGTACTAAAAATTATCGGGCTGGCAAAAAGGGGAACAGGGAAATGCCTGTGCGCACTATGCAGCACAGGCGTTTTCCCTATTTATTGACGGTCATGAAGGCTTTTTTTGCCGCACATGTGAAGTTGCTTCTCATCTTGTAGATGCCGACAACGCCATCGGCGACGGCAAAGATGTAGTGGTCCTTGTTTTCGAAGCTTGGGATGTTTGCCGATGTCAGACAGCCCGTGAAGAGGTTGCCGCTGATGGCATTGTCCCTGTAGTCTTCGCTTCGTCCTATGTTCACGGTGGCCTCCGTCGCCGATCCTCCCTGGTACTCTATGAGGAATCCCGTCTGCGATGGCACGTAGTTCACCTGTTTGAAGATGAATTTACCGTCGGAGTAGTTTGTGGCGATGTATGCCTTCAGGTTGGTGTTGTTAGAGAAGTCGAGCGGGTTCTTCGAGCAGTATGTGCTCAGTCCGTGCGACACATCGACTGTCTCCGTATCGGTAGCCGTGTCAATGACAATCCTGTTGATGACGGTTATTGCCTCCTCATTTATCCATTTGTTGATGACGCAAAGGTCACCAGCTCCCGTCACGGTGTATGCCGTGCCGGATTCTACTGGGTCGAAGTTGCGTGTCAGTCCTGACACCGTGGCCGTACTCCACACATGGTATTGCAGGGCTGCGTTCACCCCACTGTAGAAGAATGTCACCTTGTCGCCGGGCGAGAGGTTCATCACATACATCTTCTGGTGGTCGTGGTAGTCGCACAGCCCGCCTGATCCGACGAGTGAGACGTAAGCTGGCACGTCGAAGGCAATCTTGTTGCCGAACAGCCCTGCCCACTCGCCAACCCAGTACGTCTTGGTGCCGCGAACCTCCGCATGGCCGTTGTCAATACGCATGGTACCGCTTGGGTGGTTTGTCCTGAAGTCATAGACGAGCGTCGCTGCGCTGCCGTCTGTCACGATGCCCGCCAGCAACATTGCCGTAAGGGCGAAAAGCTTGTAAAACTGTTTCATCGGTGTTTGAGTTTTGGTTAATAATTCCCGAAGGGTCGGGTTTCCATCTGCAAAGGTAGTATATGACTTGCACAAAAAGTAAGACACAAAAACGGCTCCCGTAGGAGCCGCCTTTGGCAGTACCGATTAACACCTGTGGAATACGTAGGTGCCATCGAAGTAGTAGTCATCGATGAACAGATCGCGGGCGAAAGCCTTGTAGTCGAAGTATGAGGCCAGACTGCCCATGATTTTGTCGAGGTCGTAGCACTCACTGACGATGTGCTCCGCGAAATCCTCCTCTGAATCCCACTTGCCCATGTAACGCTCGCGGAAGTGCTCTACGTTGGCATCGCCTGTTGCGTCCAGATAAGCCTCGTAGGCCTCCTTGTCGTCCATTTCGTACCATTCCATGATTTTGTCGAAGGTGTCCTCATCCATGCAGCTCTCAGAGTAGAACCGCTCGGGGAAGTTCTCGTAGTCCTGGAACATCAGCTCCGGGTCCTCCTCGTCGGCGTGCAGCGTGTGGCACACCTCCATGAACGTGTCGTAATCGCCGCACTTCACCAGTGAGATCCATTTTCCCCAGATACCCCATTCGCCGTTGTACTTGGCGTATGTGCCGACATATACCGACGGCTCTTCCAGTTCATTGTCTGACTGGTAATCCTCGACTGCCATCTTCTGGAAGATGAGTTTGCCCATTTCGTTCTGCTCCTTTTCTGCGAGGCTCCTGAACTTTGCTAATTTTGATTTGTCTTGCATTGCTATAAAGATTAAATGTTGAACTTAAATTGCCGTCCTCGTGTAGAGGACTTTTTACAATGCTCTGGAAATTTGGCGAGGGAAATGCTCGGATGCAAGGAATGGCAAGGAAATTTTACGGAATACCTTATTTCGCAGAAATACGGAAGGCTGCTGTAAAATTTCTGCCGACATAAGTATTTAAGGTACTTGGCTTCGCCGAGCACCATAAATACTGGTACTTGCAGGGCATGGCTCGCATTAAATTTGCATTGGGAAAAGTCCGGCACACCAACAGAGGGCGGCACGTTCAATGTTTAATCGCAATGCGAGGAACAAGTCATTAGCGACAGGAGCCGTAAAAGGAGCAAGAAGGGCAGACAACCGCAATTCACAGGATGGCATCAACGGCCAGTGACCATCAGGAAGAGCCGTTATAAGATACTGTCAGCAAGTACAGGCGAATGGGCTGGGGGGAAATACCAATATGAAGTGCCATTACGGCCTTGGATATTCTGCCACAGCCATGCAGACACAGGAGAGTCATGGAAACCACAGGACAACAGAAGATTCCAACTGTTCCTGAGAGCGGATGAGCACACTTTCACCTCTATGTCAGGTACGACGGACGGCAAACGGGCATTGCGTACCATAGCATGACCAACAGGCATTGCCATACGGACAACTGAAGCACCAAACAGCAAGTGGGCCAGAAGAGGATGCAGGGCAACCGCCATACATAAGTGCCTCGACCCCGGCCATCGGCTGGCGCTTCGACCATGGCAAAGCCTATACCAAAGCATGATGACTACTGCCTCAATGGCACACATTCAAAGGGGATGATAGCCAAAGCGGCCTGAAGGGTAGCCGTTTCCATAGGGAAAGAGCCATTTCACGCGCACACGTATGACCCCAAAACGGGTGCACAACACTGCACAAAACCACACAAAAGAATTAACGGGCTGTATTTCAGTATGTTATATTCTGTCCTGTTTGCACAAAACCGTTTTTTCGTTGTGCAGACGGGATTATTTTTGTGCAACTTCGATATTTTGTGCAAAATTTGTGCATCGTTGTGCGGGATTTGTGCAAACCGGGCTATTTTTGTGCAGATGCGGAATGCCTTTATTTACAGGCGTTCCAGAAGATTTGTGCGCCGTTGTGCAGTGTTGTGCAGCATTTTACACGCGCACGCGCACGCGCATAAAAAGCCGACGGCACCAACGATAAACCCCAGGCGCTTCACAGCGGCTGGGGCTTGGCAGAAAATATATGCTATGATTAAAAGAAGCTATTTCGTATCTGGATGGTCAGAATAATTCGCCCTCCCTGTATTCCGGGGCGTTCTCTTCCTCTTCTTCCTCCCTTTCCAAACGTTCCGCATCCAATGCCGAGAACCTTTCAAGCCGCAGTCCGTAGCGGCTTTTCAGCATCTCGTAGTCGAAGCACAGGAAACGGTCGAACTTGTAAGCCGGGACAGCCTTCATGACGGGGTTGTTCAGGTTGTCGTACATCGGACGGCCAGCCGAATCCTTGGCGTGTTCCTGGATTGTCTCAGGCACCCCGTCCTTGACTGCCACGTACCTCTCCGACGGCTTTGCGCCCAGATAGGCGCTGCCCGTGGTGAGGTAGTAGCGTATGGAATCGCGGTCCATGATGATTTTCTTCTCTCCCTCGCGCTGCGCCAGCTGCTTGTACTGCGACACGAAGTTTGCCAGCCGGAGCATGAGGATGGGGTGTTTCTCCTTGTACTCCCTCTTGCCCTTGTCGGTGTTGATGCGCTGCATGTACTTTACCTTGAAGTCGGAATCGGCGAACACCTTTCCCTGGTCATAGAGCGTGGATAGGGCATTCCACAGGTTGCCCAGCTCGTTGTTCGACGTGACTTCGCCGTTCTGCCGCTTGATGCCCTCGACGCACAGCTTCCTTATCTCCTCGTATGGGAACGGCAGACCCAGCGGCACCCGCAGCACCTTGTAGGTGGTGAGCATGATGGCCCAGTTGCGCCAGAGACGGTCTTCCACGCTGTCGCCGTCAATGAGGTCGCACACCTCGTTGGTGACCTCGTTGTAGGTGTCGTAGAAGGCACTCTCGAAGTTCGCCCTGTGCGCCAGTATCTGCATGGTCAGGTGCTGCAGCCCCAGCTTGCGGATGTCTGAAAGGTGGTTGAACTTGTCCTTCGCCTCCCGGTCATGCACCGTGATGGCTGTTGGGAGGTAGATCATGCGGGTGAACATGGCGATGTCGAGCGTCGGCATCTCCTGGCCGCACACCATGACCCCGCAGTCAACGGGCGTGCGCTCAATCTGCTTGCCCCTGTCCATATCCATGCGGGCGCGGCCCACGCCGTCGTAGGCTCCCTTGATAATCTCGACGATGCGCATGTCGAGCGAGTTCTTGTACTCGTCGAGCAGCACCAGGGAGTTCGCGGCCATGGAAAGCATCTGCGACAGTGAGGGGCCTGTGGTGTTGCGCAGGTTCAGCGGCTTGTCGCCGATGGTCAGGAACCGCATCAGCGTAATGCCCAGCTCCGTCTTACCGCTTCCCTTGGGGCCGAACAGATTGAGGATGGGGAAATTCACCGTATATGAGGTGATGATGTCGCGGTGAAGCGAGGCAAGCAGATAGCAGATTGCTATCTTCGCATTGTCGCCGAACACCTCTGCCATGAGCCTTGCCACGTCGGGGAAGGATATGCTGGAGTGTGTGGCGGGGAAGATGAACTGACGTTCGAAGGAGAAGTAGCTGGTGTCGGCGGCGTATATCTCCGACGCTCCCTGAAGGTAGTAGTTGTCCAGCTTCTTCTCCGCTTCGTGAAGGTGGACGATGCCCATTGAGTCAGCCGGGTACCACTCGTTTTCGTATATGCAGCCGTTGCCGAAAGCCCAGAAGCCGGAGCGCTGCCATCCGTACTGCCGTATGCGGATGGCCGTCTCTGTCTGGTCGAACAGATAGGACTTCAGCTTGTTCAGCTCCTGCATCGTCGCCTTCCAGATGAAGTTGCCGATGCTCTCCACCTTGATCATGAACTTGGCTATCGAGACCAGTTCCTCGGCGGTCAGTTCCAGTATTCGCGTCGTGCCGTCAATGTTGGTTATCTCGTACAGCCGGCGTGAGTCGTCCACGCCCATGACGTGGTAGAGCGGCTTCATCTTGAAGTTCGACCACTGCTTCTCGCTGCCCTCGTCGTCGCGGCTCCAGTAGCAGTTGTGCTGCTCGTAGAAGCCGTATTTCATCAGGTCGATGCCCGACTTCTTCACCGTGGCCTTCGCCTTCTCCTCGGTGCGTCGGTGCTTGGCCTCGTTGACGGCGTTCTTCCACAGCCCCTTGTGGCCGTTGTGCTCACGGATGAGCGCGTCGCGGAGGGCGTTCTGGGTAAAATCGTCCTGTTCCAGTATCAGCACGTCGCATATCTGCTTGACGGCATCGGAAATGTCTGTCTCGGTGGACGATTTCTTCTCTATGTCCCCAAACAGCTTGTCTGCCAGCCAGAGCACGAAGTCCTTCTCTGCCAGTTCGCGGACTTGGTGGACGTTTTGGAAATAGCTGTCTGCGTCCTGTTTCTTCCCGTCCTCCGTCTGCGGGATCTCCTTGACGGTGACGCGGAATCCCTGTTCCATGGCGGTGCGTCCGTTCTTCATCACGGCGGCAATGCCAGGAGCATCGGCATCAGGAATGAAACACAGCTTGGGATGGAACCGCTTCAGCAGCTGCAGATGCTCCTTTGTCAAAGCCGTGCCGAGGGGCGCAACGGTATTCAGTGCGCCAATCTGCTGCATCTTGATCACGTCGGGGCCACCCTCGACGATGTAGAAGAGTTCTTCCCTGGCACCTGTCTTCATGGCCGTGTCAAGTCCGAAAAGCACTTCCGACTTATGGAAGAGCAGACTGTCACGGCCATTGATGTACTTCTGCTTGTCCTTGTCCTCCGAGAGTGTCCGGGCTGTGTAGTTGATGACGTTGCCCCAACGGTCTCTGACGGGGATTGTGAGCCTGTCACGGAAGAAGGCGTATTCCCGTCCAGAGTCTTCATCGACGGCAATCAGTCCGGCCTCCTTGCACAGTTCCCAGCTCAGGCCAGTCTTTCGCACGAAGTCGAAGAACTGCTGGCTTCCCTTGGGCGCATAGCCCAGGCCTCTCTCCTCAATCTCCTCCTTGCTCCATCGGTGGCGGGCGTAGTCCATCATGGCCTTTGCGTCTGGCGTCCCACTGTGCAGGCAGTCCACGAAGAACTTCTGCACATTGGCGTAAATGACCGCCATCGACTCCTTTTTGCGCTGTTCCTCCATCTCGGCGGGTGTCAGCTCTCGCTTCTCGTCCTCGACCTCGATGTTGTAGTTCTTTCCCAGAATCTTGCAAGCCTCGGGGAAGTCCACCTTCTCATGCTCCATGATGAAGTGGATGGGGTTGCCACCCTTGCCGCAAACGAAGCAGTGGCAGATATTCTTTGCCGGGCTGACCATGAATGACGGGTTTTTGTCATCATGGAACGGACACAGCCCTTTGTAATTGACACCTGCTTTTTTCAGGTCGACATACTCTGACACGACATCGACGATAGCGAGGCCGTTCAGTTTGTCAATTGTTTGTTCTTTAATCATAGCGTTAGCGTATTTGCGCCACAAAAGTACAGGCCGACGGCCTCACTTGAAAAGACCGTCGGCCAGCCTGTCACACGCAGACCTCCACAGATTCCGCTTCGGTCGCCTCCATCATCTTCAGCATGTGGGTGAATGCCTTGAACTGCAAGCCGTCGGCAAAGCTGACTGACTGTTCCTTCCTTTCAGGCTGCATCCAACTGAGCGTTATGCTGCCGTCGCCGTTGACCTCTTTCTTCAGCACCGTCCTGTTACCGTTCTGGCTGCGCTGGCAGATGTCCAGCCTATCGAATAGGCACTGCAGCGCATAGCCCTCCAGTTTGCTTGCCGTTCCGCTGTCGCCGAATCCTGACGCTTCCCAGTTGCCGATAATCAGGGCGTAATACCCTGCAATCCTCATGCAGCCCTCGTCGACGCGGAAGGTGGTCTCTTTCTCCACGCAGTTGATGATGCGGTCATAGCGCAGTTTGATGGTTGCCTCCAGTTCCTCCGGCTCACTGTACATCGTCTTCCTCAGTTGAAAGGCCATCTTCTCGGCACCTCTCAGCATCTGAAGGTTTTCTCTGTCATAGACGGAGAAAGACCTTCGCGGCATGTTGATGACGATGGAGGAATCAGCTATTTGCCGCCATTCATGCTCATGCAGACAGGTAATCAGGAGCAGTGGCGACAAAGGCTCCTCCTTATTCAGCACTTCCACGACCTTTGCATCGGTTGACATCCGCAGCTCTTCCAACACACAAAAAGAAGCTGTTCCCAGAACAAGTTCCTTGGTAAACTGGAAGCCCATGTTAGGCAAGAGGTGGAAGGCTGCTCTGTCATCCAGTCCTTCAGGAACATCAACAGCCGCAATGGCACGGGCCAGTTCCGTCTTTCCCATGCCTGGATGCCCACATAATATGAGATGTGGGATTCTCCTTCCCATTCCCTTCATGACGCTTCTGCGGGTCGAAAGGGCGTACCAGGCCAATGCCATTAGTCCCTCGATGCCGAAGACCGTCTCAATCAGTCCGGCATATCTTTCAATCTCCTTCATACGCGCATACATTATTTATTATCTGTAAGTTCCGTATTGAAAATCACTTCCCTGAACTTCGGGAAACACTCGAAGAAACGCTGTGCGAGGTCGAAGAAATCCTGATGAACGTCAGTAAGGTCTTTCATCAGCTCTCTCTTAGTCTCTTTGTCTGGCCACATCTTTTTAAACGTGATGGCCTCTTCCGTTCTTTGAATCTTTATCTTCATCGCAAATAGGTTTTAGTGAATATTCAACATATTTTTGAAATCTCACGCAGTAGCGGCCATTGATGCAGCTACGTCCATTCTCACATTGGCGGCATTTGTCAGGCATGGCTTGAAAAATGCCCTGCTTGGCTTTCTTCCCAGAGAGTATGGGCAGGGACTTTCCAGTTCAGGATAAAATTATAGTTCATTGTTGTATGCAAGCAACTCATGTAACAGGAAGAATAATCTCTTCCCGTAATAGTGTCCCGGTGCCTTGCCTTCCTTATTTCGTTTGTACATAGTCCAGGCAGACACGTTGCAAATCAAGCCAGCTTCGACAGCCGTCAATATCTCCCCACCAATGGGGGCTATCTTAGGCCTATCTCTTCTTTCCATTCTTTCGGGATTTTTTTGCGCCAATCATCCTTGACTACTGGATTTTCAAGTTCCTCGTCTCGTTGGTCGGCAGTGATAGCCACAAGCACCATCTTAGAAGCCCTCTGATTATAGGAGTGGTGTATGAAGATATTCTCTTTCCTTGCATCAGCATTATAGGTGGCAAGGCGAACAGTAAAGCTCCGCATATTGAAGCTGTCATCATACTCGACTTTTTGCAAATCGCCAGGCTTCATGGCGCGTGCTACGTCGAGGGGAGTGGTTATTACTCTTCTCATATTGCCATATATAATTAAGGTGTTACTAACGGAATAATAATAGACAATAATAACATTGAGGACGGTGTAAAGCCAGCCCTCGGAAAAAATCTTCCTTTTTTTACTGATTTCTGCATAGTCCAAAATTTAAAATTAGTGATAATCATGCGGCCACATGATAGGCTCTGTTTGAACCATGCTGCAAAAATATAATAAAAAAAATCAATAAAATTGCGTTTATTAAGAAAAATATCCTAACTAACTAATTAAATTTTTACGATTTAACTAAAATCGCGTGATTTACACAGATATTAACTAAATAATCAACTAAAAACAAACATGTATTAGCGCAATTTGATTAAGTCTGGCAAAACCTACTTATCCACCACCTATAAGCGTAAATATTAAAAAATCTCTAAAAAAATGGGTTCGGTCTTTGTGGTATCAAAAAAAATGCTTACTTTTGCACTCGCTATCTAACTAACTAACTAATTAGTATGATGGCTTCCGTGAAGAGACATGGAAATCCTTAACGGGATATTCAGAAAATGGTTTTCGGATTTATGCTACCTACTCCAAGTAGTAGCAAATCAATCCAAAACTGCCTGATTCTCAATATAGGAAATGACACCTGCGGGTGTACAACCTAAGGCCATAAGGCCAAAAGGAGTACAATCTTCCAAGAGGGAGAAAACATTTGCTACCGCTTCCAAATAGTAGCAAAAAGCCTTCTAAAAAGCTGAAAATCAGCAAGGGAGATAAGCCCTGAGGGTGTACTTGAAAATGAGAGAGCTACGAAAGTAGCTCTTTTTTTTGCACATCTGAGGCTAATTTGAGTCATAGCGCGCCCTCAGTACCGCTGAAGCGCATCGATGACCGTATCTTTGCACGTTGTATAACTCAAATTTTAAGGAAAAGTAACAATGAGAAAGTTTCTATGTAACTATTCAGCGATAAACCATATAGCCACATCCTCGCTTAAAACAAAGTGTGGATAGCTAGGTATGGTGAGTTGTTATGCTTCTTGGTTGTCTCGACGATGGAGAGCAGGTCGAGGAAGGCATCTGCGCCTTGTCTCCAAAACAGGTATTCTACTTCTTTGCTCCATTTTCAAAATCTACCAAATCCAACAGTTCATAGTTTTTACTGCGGCCTCCTTCGCCAGTATCACGCAATATTCCTTTTTCCATAAGGTCGTGGATGTCACGAATTGCAGTGTCCTGGGAACAGTGACATATTTTGGCCCACTTCGATGAATTCAGTTTGCCTTCAAAGCCATCCCAAAGACGATTGATCACTTTTCGCTGGCGTTCATTGACGGACGTATCAGCATGTCGATTCCAGAAATCCGTTTTCTGAATCACTCTATCCATCTTCTCTATCGAAGATACAATAGCCAGATGTAGTGTCTGGAGGAACCACTCTATCCAGGAGGTAATGTTTTGTGTGCCTTTCTGCGTCTGCTCCAGTATCTCGTAATAGTCCTTACGACTGTTGAGGATAGCCGATGACAGGCTATAGAACCTTTGTGTCATTCCGTCTGCTCTGGCCAGCATCATTTCAGTGATAGTACGGCAAAGTCTTCCGTTGCCATCTTCAAACGGATGGATGGTTACAAACCAAAGATGAGCAATGGCGGCTTTTATCAATGGGTCAACGTCATTGTCAGCATTCAACCATTCAAGAAATTGTGTCATCATCATCGGCACCTGCTCACTTGGAGGTGCCTCAAAATGCACTTGGTAATGCCCCATTGCTCCAGAAACGACCTGCATGGCATCCTGAGATTGTCGCCAGTTGGCAACGGTGATTTTATAAGCTCCGCTATATCCCGTAGGAAAAAGAGCCGCGTGCCACCCAAAAAGCCGTTCATCGGTAAGCGGCTGTTCGGCATGTTGAGTTGCGTCAACCATAATCTGAACAACACCTTCCACATAATGATCTATACGAGGCAGTCCGGCATCGGGTAGTCCCAATTGACGAGCCACGGATGACCGAACACTGTCATGGTTGAGTATTTCGCCTTCAATTTCTGCTGAATGCACGATTTCCTGAGTGATTGCATCAAGAAATGTGTTAGTTTTCTGTTCAAAACCAAACATACTAACGATTCCTGTCAGGCGGCCTAACTGCTGATGCGTCTCTGCCAATAGCCGTGCAATCTGATCATTATTCCATGTAAAGTGAGGCCAACTATCCTCTTGCCAAATATACAATGTACTCATGGGGGTCAAATTTTTCAGCAAAAATAAGGTATTTCTTAGACAATTGCAAATTTTGCGGCATATTTAACATTTCTTCTACGCAACAATACGAAGAATGGCAACGCAAAATAAAATCTATATGCCCCCTGATTATTTTCCCACTTTAACCAATGTAACCATTCCATTTCTGCCGTATGCCGTCAAAAGCCAGTGCGGCATCATCCTGCCCTGGATGATGCCGCACTGGTCGCTTGGATGGTTTGCTGAGAACAGACGGAATTTACTGTCGTAAGGGTTTTAGCTGCAAGGTCTGACAACATACGTCGAATTGCCTGATGATTCCTCGACTTGTTCTTTCCCTCTTCAATGCTATCAAGGATGGCATCTCCGCTACCTTCCAGTGGCTTACCAGAAACTGTCCTTGAGTTCGCGAGCTTTCAATGCACCGTAAGCCTTAACCACATAAGCCATTACCGAGAGCTCGTCTTCAGTATTGTCAGCATCAATGACCCCGATGGCAAACCCTGCTGCATGATTGACAGCTTTCACCACCTCATTACAACTACTCTTGTGCTTGGCATAACCACCAAGTATGAAGCCCACAAGGTTGGTATCAACATTACATTCTGGAAAAACGTTGTGCTGCTTCATCAGTGGGTAAAAGCATCAAAGTTAAAGAATGCGTCTGAGCCATTGTCGTAGATGTCTTGAATATCACTCTCGCTTGCCGTCTTAACGTTAAACATCCCATCTCCTGTAGGATAAGTTAGGTAGAGAGAAAAGTCTTTCAAGTCTTCTTGGAGCAAGTGGTTAAGTATATAAGGACTATGTGTGGCAATGAAAAAGAAGTTCTTGTGTTTCTTGTCCTTTGTCAATTCCAATATCCAGTCCATCAATTGGAACTGCGTTGGAGGAAACAGGTTGCTCTCTGGCTCCTCCAAGAATATTTCCGCGTGGTCTGTAAGCAAGTGATTCTTCACCTCCTTCTCAAACTGCTTAGAGGCTTCAGCGTTCTCAAAGACGAAGTCCTTTCCCCTGAAGTGAACAACCCTTTTCTCTATAGTATTACTGTCCTTGGGCACCCTCTCGTAATTCCGTTTATAGAGGATGTCAAGCAGACTTGTGACAAACTGCTTCTCCGAATAAGATTTATCCTTTGTACTTTTCTCTGCGTCGTATATACCTTTGGTTACATAGTCCAGATGCACAAACTGTGGAACTAACGACTGCATGCCGCTGGAGCTGCTCGTCAGGTCTATCTTCTTTCCGTTCCTTGTTACGACCGCATCAGTACCAGCAACAGCATCATACTCGTATGTCACACCCATTCCCAGCATATCCTGTTCACGCTTCACAAACCTTCTGGCAATATCCCAGTCCTCCTTAAAGTCAAGAATACTGTCATAGTTGGTTTCCAGCCGACTCCAGTTTGACACCAACGATACCATATTACGCTCTGCTGGTACATACGACACCTTCGGGCGCTTAAAGCGCCAACGGTTCTTCCACCGATGAGTGAATTTACGTTCAGCATGGCTATAACAGAATTCCATAAAGTCAGTTTCATACGCGATAAAGGTATCCTCGTGTATATAGCCTTTAATCCTATAATATGAAAGCATAATGTCAATGAAATCCGTCCCATTCTCAAACTCCATTGCCGACTGCCTCAGGGCAATACGCTTTTGCGTCCAAGCACAAAAGCAAGCGGTCGTCATGACACAACTCTTGCCTGAACCTTGCAATCCGATAATCAAGTTCAGTCTGCTAAGTTCAATGTCCACCTCGTTAAGAGGGCCGAAGTGACGAATGGTCAGATGTCTCATACTTGCTAATCGCGCTCAAATGATACCGATGTTCACGCTGACAGAGTACCATTTTTTCACCGTTGCTAAAGGTACCGCCTGACACGTGGTCGGCGGTAGCCTTCAAAC
>Ga0310696_10007370_pt1 | contig 12913 bp, 8 predicted proteins | sample AusTroGonzalo_MG_4_FD_203885 | JGI IMG/M metagenome (GOLD analysis project Ga0310696, IMG submission 203885) | Bovine rumen microbial communities from tropical cattle in Woodstock, Queensland, Australia - Gonzalo_02 (v2) (version 2) | ecosystem: Host-associated > Mammals > Digestive system >... | reverse complement strand
ATTCGGTTTCCAACATCGACAAGATCGCGCCCAACAAGCCGACGGCGTCGGCGAGCACCACCGCGCTGACGAACAAAAACGTCACCGTCACGGCGAAGTACAGCAGCGACACGGCGACGAAGCAGTACAGCTTGAACAACTCGACATGGCTGGCCTACACGACCGGCGTGACGTTGTCCAATAACGGCAAGGTCTATTTCCGCGGCATCGACGCGGCGGGGAACATTTCCGCAGTCACGACGTACAGCGTCACCAACATCGACAGGACGGCCCCCAACAAGCCGACGGCGTCGGCGAGCACCACGGCGCCGACGAACAAAAGCGTCACCGTCACTGCGAAGTACAGCGGCGACACGGTGACGAAGCAGTACAGCTTGAACAATTCGACGTGGCTGGCTTACACGACCGGCGTGGCGTTGTCCGATAACGGCGCGGTCTATTTCCGCGGTTTCGACGCGGCGGGGAATGTTTCCGCGGTCACGACGTATAACGTCACCAACATCGACAAGGTCGCCCCCGTCAAGCCGACGGCGAAGGCCAGCACCACCGCCGTAACCAACAGAAAAGTCACCGTCACCGCGGCGTACAGTTCGGATACGGCGACGAAGCAGTACAGTTTGGACAACAAAAACTGGAAGAAGTATACGACCGGTGTGGCGATGAAGGTCAACGGAACCGTCTACTTCCGCGGCATCGATGCGGCGGGGAACGTTTCTCCGGTCACAAGCTATACGGTCGCCAACATCAAGCGCGGAGCGTTGGACTTCTTCGGAGATATCGGCTTCAACGACTTCCAGGACGAGTTCAAGAGCGTCGCGCTGAATTGTCCGGGCTGGTACACGATCGGCGGCGGCGATTTCGGCATTCTGAACGGCAGCGTGAGCATCATGCAGGGCAAGACGACCGTCGCCACCGGCACGATCAAAAAGGGCGTATTGAACTTCAACAAGGGCAAGAACGTACTGCTCGACAACGCCAACAAGTATTCCATCGTCGTCAAGAACAGCGACAAGGGCAAGTCGGCGTCGGATTACGAATTTTCGCTCATCGCCAAGGAGCTTTTCACGAAGAGAAACAGCGCCGACAACAACTGGCAGAAACTGTCGGCCGGTTATCAGAAGACGGTCGGCGCCGACAAGGGCAAGGCGGACGTCAAGCTCTTCGAGAAGGAGTGGGCGGGTTACGGCGACGCGGTCGACTACCGCAAGCTGACGCTCAAAAAGGCGGGCCGCTACAACTTCGCGATCACCGGGTTGAGCAACTCGGCCACGCTGACGCTCTACTCCGTCAGCAACAACAAGCTCTCCAAGATCAAGTCGGTCACGAACGCGAAGAGCGGAGCGATCAACAATCTCCTGATGAACGCCGGAACATACTACGTGGAAGTCAAGGCCGACAACGCCAAGAGTGCCAAAAACACCAACTACGAGGTCAAGCTCACCGGCACCGTCTTCACCGCGGGCAACAACAAGGACGACAACTGGAAGGCCGCGGGGCTCCCGACGCTCGACACGAAAACCCCGCTCAAAGACTGGGTGGGCTTCGGCGACAAGATCGACTACCGCGCGCTGACGGTGGCTTCGAAGGGCGGCTTCTACAACTTCAAGCTCTCCGAGGTGGGCAACAACGTCAAAATCACCGTTTACATGAAGTCGGGCGACAAACTCAATCAGGTGAAGACCGTCACCGCCAAGGCGAAGTCGACCGTCTCGACCGGCGACCTTCTCCTCAAAGGCGGAACGAAATACTACCTCGCCGTCGAGGCTCCGAACGCCGCCAAGGCGCAGAACAGCAACTACACCGTCAACATGACCGGCAAGACCTTCAACCACTTCGGCAACGAGACGTGGAAATCGGCGACGCTGCTGAATGCGAACATCGGCGACGGACTGCTGACCACCGCGGCGGGCGGCGACAAGATCGATTATTTCGACCTCTCGAAGGTCGCCGCGCAGCTGAAGCTCGACGCCGGTCAGGGCAAGCTCAAGGTCTCGTTCTACGACAAGAACAACAAGTCGGTCAAGGTCGCGCAGGTCAAGATGGCCAACGGTTCGGTCAAGAAGAACGTCGCCAGCCTGACGCTCGTCACGAACGACAAGGTCGCCGACAACATCACGCTCGGTTCGCTCAGCGACTCGATCCGGTACATGAAGATCGAGGCGGCGACCAACAGCGTCAACACCTACAAGCTTTCGCTCCTCGCGTAAAGACGGTAGATCATGCACGGTCGATCCGCAACCGCGTTGCAAACGGCCTCGTCGGGAGGATTTGTTTGCGGCGACACTTGAATTTATCGCGTTGCGGGTTTATATTTGGTAAACATTTAAGAAAACCACAGGCGAAGCCTTAACGAAAAAAGAGGAAGATCTGCTGATGAAACCGCAAATAATCGCCCACCGCGGCTGGTCCGGCCGCTATCCGGAAAACACGCTTATTTCCTTCGAGAAGGCCTTGGAACTTTCCGTTGACGGCATCGAGTTCGATCTTCGCATGACCGCCGACCGCAAGATCGTGATCTCGCACAACTTCAACGTCGACCTGCGCAGCAACGGCACGGGCTTCATCGCCGACAAGACGCTCGCCGAGCTGAAGAAGCTCGACTTCGGCATCAAGAAGGGCGAGGAGTTCGCCGGTACGCGCATTCCGGAATTCGGCGAGCTGTTGGACCTCGTCGAGGCCAAGCGCCCGGATATCTGGCTCGCCGTCGAGATCAAGGATGACGACTGGGATCTCGCCAAGCGCGTCTTCAAGGAGCTCGAACATCGCGGCTTCGACAGTCATTGCAGCATCATCAGCTTCAAGCCCAATGTGCTCCGCGCCGCCAAGGAGTACGCTCCGCACATCCCGCGTCACGGGTTCAGCGTTCTCAATCTGACCGCCGCCGCGGGGGAGGATGATTATCTGAACCTCATTAACCGCGTCGGCATCAACGTCAAACAGCTGACGATGAAGATGACGGCGTTCTATCACGAGCGCGGCATCACGGTCGACACCTGGGCCCCCGGCAACACCGCGGAGTACGTGCTCGCCCGCGCTTGCGGGGTAGATTATCTCACCACCAACGATCCCGACGTCATCCTGCCGCTGCAGGAAAAATATCCCGAACTTTAAACCTGAACATTTTCAACTGGAGGAATGTAGAAAATGAGTATTGTTACGATCATCGGTTCCGGTATGATGGGTTCCGCGATGGCGCGTCCGGCGTCGGACAACGGCCACGAAGTGCGTCTGGTGGGTTCTCCGCTCGACGACAAGATCATCGCCGCCGTCAAGGCCGGTCAGAATCACCCGACGCTGAAGCGCAGCTTCGAGGGCGTCGCCAAGGCGTACTACATCACCGAACTTAAGCAGGCGCTCGAGGGCGCGGAAGTCATCGTCGCCGGCATCAGCAGCTTCGGCGTCGACTGGTTCTGCGAAAACGTGCTGCCCGTTCTGCCCAAGAACGTGCTGGTCGTTTCGATCACCAAGGGCATGCGCCTCGAGAATGACGACACGCTGAACGTCTTCCCTCACTACTTCGCCAGCAAGCGCCCGGATCTCAACTTCGTCGCCGTCGGCGGCCCCTGCATCTGCTTCGAACTCTTCGACCGCCGTCACACCATGGTCTACTACTGCGGCAAGAACATGGACGCGGTCAAGAAGGCCAAGGCGACCTTCGGCACCAAGTACTACCACATCGTGCCCTCCACCGACACCATCGCGGTCGAGTGCTCCGTGGCGCTCAAGAACGCCTATGCGATGGGCGTTTCCCTCGCGGTCGGCCTCGCCGAGCGTGAGAAGGGCATCACCGACGCCACCGGCATCACCGACAACTGCGTCCCCGGCGCGCCGGACCTCAATCCCATCTACAACCCGCAGGCCGCGCTCTTCGCGCAGAGCTGTCTCGAAATGCGCCGTCTCGTCGAAATGCTCGGCGGCAACGGCGGTCTCGTCGCCGGACTGCCCGGCGCCGGCGACCTCTACGTCACGGTCTTCGGCGGCCGCACCCGCCGGTTGGGCACGCTGCTCGGCCGCGGCATGAGCTATCCGCAGGTCAAGGAAGTGCTGAGCGGCGTCACGCTCGAAGCGGTGGCCATCATCACCCGCGTCGCCGAGTTCCTGCGCCGCGCGAGCAAGGCCGGCAAGGCCGACCTCAAGAAGTTCCCGCTCATGATGCACATGGATTCGATCCTCAACGCCGGTTCGCCGGTCGCGCTGGATTGGGAAGCCTTCGGCGAGTTCTAAGATGTACGAAGAACTCAAGAAACTTTGCTTCGAGCTCAATATGCGCCTTGCCGCGTCGGGGCTCATCAAGCAGACCTTCGGCAACGTCAGCGTGGTCGACCGCGAGCACGGCGTGATGGCGATCAAGCCCTCCGGCGTCGAGTACTCCAAGCTCCGCGTCGAGGACATCCCCGTCGTGGCGCTTGCCGACGGCAAGGTCGTAGACGGCACCACCCGCCCCTCCAGCGACACCAACACCCATCTGGTGCTCTATCGGACCTATCCGGAGCTGGGCGGCGTGGTCCACACCCACAGCACCTTTGCGACCGCGTGGGCGCAGTCGGCGCGCGACGTGCCGCTGTACGGCACGACTCATGCCGATTCGATGAACTGCCCGATCCCGTGCACCGAGTTCATGCCCGACGAACGGATCCAGGGCGACTACGAGATCGAGACCGGCAACCAGATCGTAAACGCCTTCACCGCGAAGAATCTGAAGCCCGCCGAAGTGCAGATGGTGCTCGTCGCCGGGCACGGTCCCTTCACCTGGGGCAAGAACGGGCAGGCGGCGATCAACAACGCGGAGCTTTTGGAAGAGCTGTGCAAGATGGCGTTCCTGACCGAAATGCTGCGGCCGCAGTGTCCGCCGCTCAAGGCGTCGCTGGTGCGCAAGCATTACGAGCGCAAGCACGGCAAAAACGCCTACTACGGGCAGAAGTAAGCCGTACCGAATCGAACCTCCGGGAGCAGTCGCCCCGGAGGTTTTTTTGTTGTCCGCGGCTTGACAAAACCGGATATGACAATATATTTAGCTGTTGAACCCTAAATTAAACATCAAACATAAGGATTTTAAAGACCATGGCGAAGTTGGGGACTGCGTTGACCAAGAGTGCGGTCAAAGTGTTGATGCTCGGTTCGGGCGAGCTGGGCAAGGAGGTCGTGATCGAAATGCAGCGCTTCGGCGTCGAAGTGGTCGCCGTCGACCGCTACGAAAACGCCCCCGCGATGCAGGTCGCGCACCGGAGTTACACCATCAACATGCTCGATCCCGCCGCGCTCCGCAAGGTAATCGAGGCCGAGAAGCCCGACTACATCGTGCCGGAGATCGAGGCGATCGCCACCCCCGAGCTGCTCAAGCTGGAGCAGGAGGGGTATCATGTGATCCCGACCGCCCGCGCTACCTTCCTCACCATGAACCGCGAAGGCATCCGCCGGCTCGCGGCGGAAGAGCTGGGACTGCCGACCTCCAAGTACCGTTTCGCCTCGACCGAGGAGGAGTACAAGCAGGCGGTGCGCGAAGTCGGCATCCCCTGCGTCGTGAAACCGGTGATGAGTTCCTCGGGACACGGCCAGAGCATGGTCAAGACCGAGGCGGACATCGCCAAGTCGTGGGAGATTGCCCAGTCCGGCGGCCGCGCCGGAGCCGGTAAGGTCATCGTCGAAGGTTTCGTCGATTTCGATTACGAGATCACGCTGCTCACCGTCCGTCACGCGGGCGGTACGCTGTTCCTTGAGCCGATCGGTCACCATCAGGTGAACGGCGACTATCAGGAGTCGTGGCAGCCCCAGCCGATGACCGCCAACGCCAAGAAGCAGGCGCAGGAGATCGCCAAGAAGATCACCGACGCCATCGGCGGCCGCGGCATCTTCGGCGTCGAGATGTTCATCAAGGGCGATCAGGTGATCTTCAGCGAGATCAGTCCGCGTCCGCACGACACCGGCATGGTGACGATGATCTCGCAGGACCTCTCGGAGTTCGCGCTTCACGCCCGGGCGATCCTCGGTCTGCCGATCCCGAACATCGCGTTCCACGGCCCCTCGGCCTCCAAGGCGATCGTCGTCGACGGCAATTCGCGCAGCGTCGCCTTCGACAATATCGAAAAGGTGCTGGAAGCGCCCAATACCGCGATGCGCATCTTCGGCAAGGGCGAACTCAACGGTCACCGTCGTCTGGGCGTACTGCTCGCCCGCGACGAGTCGGTCGAAAAGGCGCTGGAGCGCGTCAAGAAGATGCGCGAGGACCTCAAGGTCGAGCTGTAAGCTTCAATCCCTTAAAACGAAGCCGCCCGTCGGAGCTTTTCCGGCGGGCGGTTTTTTTGCCATAAAAAAGCGCCGCCCGATTTCGAGCGGCGCCGATGTTCTTGCCGTAGCTGGAGTTATTCCTTCTCGGCCTCGACCTCCGCCTGATGCTTGGCGATGATCTCGTTCGCGACGTTCGAGGGGACCTGCTCGTAGCGCTCGAACTCCATTTCGAAGGAGCCGCGCCCCTGCGTCATGCTGCGCAGTTCGGTCGCATACTTGTGCATTTCCGCCATCGGGACCTCGGCGTGGACCACCTGCAGACCTTCGTCCGCGGACATGCCGAGCACGCGGCCGCGCTTGTGGTTGAGGTCGCCCGTGATGTCGCCCATGTAGGCGTCGGGAATGCTGATAAGCACCTTCATGATCGGTTCGAGCAGCACCGGCTTGGCCTTGGAGATCGCTTCGCGGAACGCCATGCGTCCGGCGATCTTGAACGCCATTTCGTTGGAGTCGACCGGGTGGTACTTGCCGTCGTAGACCGCGACGCGCACGTTTTCGACCGTACAGCCGACCAGCGGTCCCTCGGAAAGCACTTCGACGACGCCCTTTTCGACCGCCGGGATGAAGTTCTTCGGAATGGTGCCGCCGACGACCTCGTTGGCGAACTCATAGCCTTCCGCCCGCGGCGCGATCCGCAGGTAGACTTCGGCGAACTGACCGGCGCCGCCGGTCTGCTTCTTGTGGCGGTAATGGCCTTCGCCGGTGGTGGTGATCGTCTCGCGGTAGGGGATCTTCGGGGTGTTGAGCACCGCCTCGACCTTGAACTGGTCCTTCAGACGCCGCGCCACGATGGCGAGGTGCTGGTCGCCCATGCCGGAGAGCAAAAATTCGTGCGTTTCGTTGTTGCGGCCCATGCGGACGGTCGGATCGCACTCGATGATCTTGTTGATGCCGGCGGAGACCTTTTCATCCTCGCCGGACTTGGCGGCCGTGACCGCGTAGGACATGATCGCGCCCGGGAACTTGATCCCCGGCAGCGGCTTCACGGAGGCGTTGGAGGCCAGCGTGTCGCCGATCTTGGTCGCCTTGAGCTTGGCGATGGCGAAGATGCATCCCGGACCGGCCTCGGTCGCGGGAGTCTGGTTCTTGCCGTTCATGAAGAGCAGCTGGCCGAAGCGCTCCTTGCTGCCGTTGCTGACATTGTAGACTTCGCTGTCCGCCTTGAAGGTGCCGGAGACGGTGCGGACGAAGGCGAGCTGCCCGCTGAAGGTGTCGTTGAGGCTCTTGAAGACGAGGCCGACGGCGTCGCCGCTCTCGGAGACGACGATCTCGCTGTCCGGCATCTTGACGTATTCGAGCGGCGTCGGGAAGAGTTCCACGATGCCGTCCAGAAGCTCGGTGACGCCGACGTTCTTCTGCGCGCCGACCGCGAAGACTGGGATGGTGCTGCCGCTGAGGACGCTCGCGCGCAGACCTTTCTTGAGCTCTTCCGGAGTCAGCTCTTCGCCTTCGAGATAGCGTTCCATAAGCGCTTCGTCGGTCTCGGCGATGGCGTCCATCCACAGCGAGCGGCACTCCTTCACGTCGTCGGCGATCTCCGCCGGGATGTCGGTGTCGAAGAGGACGTTGACGACCTTGCTCAAATTGCTCTCGCTGCCGACCGGCCAGTAGAGCGGGATGATCACGGTCTTGCCGTGGTTCTTGCGCATGATCTCGATAGTCTGCTTGAAGTCGGCGCGCTCGCGGTCGAGGCGGTTGATGACGCCGAAGCGGGGGATGCCGCGCTCCTTGGCAAGCTTCCACGCGCGGGCGGTGCCGATCTGCGGACCGTCGACCGCGTCTACCACGACCAGCGCGGCGTCGGCGGCGCGCACCGCCGCGACGTACTGACCGATGAATTCACCGTATCCCGGAGTGTCGACGAAGAAGAGCTTGGTGTCCTTCCAGGTGCAGTTCATGGTCGAGGAATAGATGCTCGACTGCTTTTCCTGTTCCTCGGGGGTGAAGTCGCTCACGGTGTTCTTGGCGTCGAGCGTTCCGGGGCGCTGGAGCACGCCGGCTTTGCACAGAAGCGCCTCGCACAGGATGGTCTTACCGCTGCCGGAGTGTCCGGCGATGACGAAGTTACGGCACTGGGAAGCATTGGACATTTTTTGATATTCCTTATGTATGGTTGCTTTCTTTGACGGTTTTTGACAATTTTAAATATAATAACCCTTGAGAACGGAAAAATCAAGCTCCGGACGTGCTTAAATGCGGGATTTTTGGCGCAATGCGGACGTTCGGACGCCGAAACGGGGCGGCGTCAGCGGCGGCCTGCCGACGGCGATTGCGTCGCGGCGGAAGCGGAATGCAGCCCGGCGTAATGGCGGATGCGCGACAGCAGCCGTTCCAGCATCTCCACCGTGCGCTCCTGTTCCGCGACGGACATGTCGGCGAGGAACTCCTTCATCGCCCGCCGCAGCTTTTCGCGCACCCCGGTCAGCACCACCCGGCCGCGGGGCGAGAGGCGGATCAGCACCATGCGCCGGTCCCGGTCGCTGTGCAGTCTTTCCAGTTCGTCCTTCTGCACCAGAGTCTCCACCATCAGCGACACCGCGCTGCTGGAAAGTTTCAGCTCCTCGGCCAGCGTCTTGAGCGAGATGCCCTCGGCATTGTCGCGCGTTAGACGGCACACCGCCCGGATAAGCCGCAGCTGCCGTGTTGTGAGCGCCATGAATTCGGAAACCTGCCGGTCGGAGTGCGAAAGAAGCACCACGTCGCGCAGTTCGTCCACGCAGTCGGACAGCAGATACCACAAGTCAAGTTCGTCGTCGAGCATGATCTAATAAATTCCGATTTGCATCTAACGAAGTCGAAAATCACCGAATCATATTAATATAACACCGCAATGCGGCTTTGCAACACGGCCCCGCGACGATTTGCGCTCGGCACGGATGCTCAAGAAAAATATCCGCGATTTTTATGCTTTTCGGGTTTGACTTCCGCGCAAACCGGGGTATAGTTGATACGGGTGCGGGCAAACCGTTCCGACCAAAAACAGCCGCCGGATCGTCGGCGCCGCCGGATCGCGGCGGGGCAGGGGCTTCGGTGCGATAAAGATTTTTGAAGAGAGGAGTATGTGAAAATGATTACTGGTATCGTGCTGATCAATGTCGAGCGGGCGATGATCGGGGACGTGATCGCCGGTCTGCGCAAGATCGAAGGCGTTTCCGAGATCTACAGCGTGGCCGGCGAATACGATCTGGTCGCCATCATCCGCGTCAGGGAGAACGCCGAACTGGCGGACATCATCGCCACCAAGATGACTCGCGATCTCGACGGCATCATCCACACCAAGACTCTGGTCACCTTGACCGCCTATTCCAAGATCGACTTGGAGAAGGTGTTTCTCGGCTGACGCGCCGCGCTATCCGAAGGTACGGGAACGATGTCCGGTTCGGGCGTCGTTCCTTTTTTGTCGATTTGCGGCAAAAAAACGATTTTTGATGCCGCCCGATTCTTGAAAAAATGCCGGAATAACACTATATTCTGTTACCTCATCGGCATTTTGCCGACGGGCAGGGGGAGTTGTACCCCCGCGATCAAGTGTATTTGAAACATCTGACGGATTTTTATAATCAAAAGGAGAAGTGAAAAATGTCCGAACTGATCATCGCCGCCGACACCGTCGCCCCGAAGCAAAATCCGGCTCCCGCCCCCGCCGCGGAAGCGAAATCCGCTCCGGCGTCGCAGACCAATGCCGCCAAAACCGCCGCCGGGCAGCAGACGGCCGCGCAGAAGCAGGGCGCCGACGGCAAGAAGGATATCAAAACCACTGTCGTGCAGAAGGATCAGCCCAAGGCGCAGGCGCAGCAGCAGCAGCAGGGCAGCCCGTGGCTGTCGATGCTGCCCTTCATCCTGATCTTCGTGGTCATGATCTTCTTCATGAACCGCTCGCAGAAAAAGCAGATGCAGAAGCGGCAGGAGATGATGGACAAGATCGCCAAGGGCTCCAAGGTGTTGCTGACCAGCGGCATTTACGGCGTCGTCGATGCGGTCCACGACGATTCGATGGTCGTCGAGATCGCCAGCGGCGTCAAGGTCAAGGTCGCCAAGGCCGGTGTCGCCGACGTCGTCACCGACGGCGAAAAGGGAAAGACCGAGGGCAAGTAAGATCATGGAGCGTGGTTCGCTGATATTCAGAACCGTCGTCGTCGCGGTGGTGGTGGCGGTTTTTGCATGGTCGATGCACCCGCTGGCGCAGAGAGACTATTACCGGACTTTCGTCGGCATGATCGGCGACAAGGCGCAGCTCGCCGATGCCGAGAAACTGGTCGCCGAAGCCGAAAAACTGCAGGAGCAGAAGCCGGATCTCTACCAGTCGCAGGCATTGGAACAGGCCGCGCAGAGCAACGGCGTCGACCTGACCAAGATGGTCAAGGGCAAAGACATCCAGAACAATCGCGACGTGTTGAGTCTGGTGCGCAAAAAGGCGTCCAGTTCGATCCGTCTCGGGTTGGACCTCAACGGCGGCGTCGAGTTTTATCTCAAGCTCGACCAGCTGAAAAATCTGGATGAAAAGAAGCGGAAGGAAGTTTCGGAGAACTTCGACCGCTACCGCGAGGTGGCGATAGAAATACTCCGCAAGCGTCTGGAAGCGGAACGGATCTTCGAGGCGGAGATCGCCAAGTTCGGCAAGGATCAGATCGTTTTGCGCGCCCCCGTGGTGGCCAAGGACGAAAAGGCGAAGCTGCTCGACATCATCAAGAACAGCGCCAGATTGGAATTCCGCCTCGTCCATGAGGAAAACGATCGGCTGATCGAGCAGAATCTGGCAAAGTTCAAGCAGGAACATCCCAACGGCAGCAAGGCCGAGGAGCAGAAATTTCTGGCGGACAACGCTCCGGAAAATTACGAGTTCCTCACGGTTCTGGATACGGACAAAAACAAAAAAGCCGTGTTGCGCTATTACTACGTCTCGCTGGATGTGGAAATGGACGGCTCCGACATCAGAAGGGCGGACGCCGTCAAAGATCAGTGGGGCAGGCGGCAGATCTCTCTGGGATTCAATTCCAAGGGCGGTCAGGATTTTGCGGAGGTCACCGGCCGCAATGTCAACCGTCAGCTGGCGATCGTGCTTGACGGCAGACTTTACTGCGCGCCCAACATAGTGCAGAAGATCACCGGCGGCGACGCCCAGATCACCGGCAGCTTCTCGGAAGAGGAGGCCAAGTCCATCGCCGACGCGCTCGTCAGCGGCAGCTTCCCGTTCCAGATCACCGTCGACGCGGTGTTCGATACCGAACCCACGCTCGGACGGGCCAACGTCGCCAACGGCATCAAGGTCGGCATCTATTCGCTTATCTGCGTGGCGCTCTTCATGATCGTTTACTACCGTCTGTGCGGCGTGATCTCGGTGATCGCGCTGTGTTTGAACGTGGTGCTGATCATGGGCGCCATGGCCGCATTCGGCTCCACGCTGACCTTGCCGGGCATCGCCGGCATCATCCTGACGATCGGTATGGCGGTCGACGCCAACGTGCTGGTATTCGAGCGCATCCGCGAGGAACTTGCCAACGGGCACAAGTTGCGCACCGCCGTGGATATGGGTTACAGCCGCGCCTTTTCGGCGGTCTTCGACGCCAACGTCACGACTTTGCTGACTTCGGTCATCCTGATGTCCGTCGGCAGCGGCGCGGTCAAGGGATTCGGCGTGACGTTGAGCATCGGTATCCTTTCGACGCTGTTCACGGCGCTCTTCGTGACGCGGCTGATCTTCGATTACATATTGAAGTTCACCAGTCTGGAACGCATCTCGATGATGAAGATCTTCAAAAACGCCAAATATCCGTTCATGAAGATCTTCCGCTGGGCGTTGCTGATCTCCGTGATCCTCGTGCTGATGCTCGCCGGCACGCTGGCGGTGCGCAGGCGTTCGGTGCTGGGCGTCGATTTCACCGGCGGTACTTCGGTTTCGCTGAAATACGACAAGCAGATCCCGCAGGACCGGATCGAAAAGCTGCTGCGTGAGAAAAAATACGACGAGCCCGGCGTGACCACGAAGATCGATCCCGCCGTCGACGTGAAAGACGGCGAACCCGCCTCCACTGCGGAGAGAATGGAGATCGTCGTCCGCGGCGAGATCAAGGGCGGCGGCGATAAATTGACGGCGGATCTGAACGAGGCGTTCCCGGATGCCCGCTTCACCAAAGTCAAGGAGGAGACCGTCGGCGGTCTGATCGGAGCGGAATTCATCAAATACGCGCTGATCGCCATCATATTGTCGCTGATCGGCATCGGGATATACATCTCGCTGCGTTACGAATTCCTCTACGCCGTTTCCGGCGTGCTGATGCTGATGCACGACGTGGCGGTGGTGCTGGCGATCTACTTGATCTCCGGACGCCGGCTGTCGCTTTCGGCGGTGGCGGCGCTGCTGACCGTGATCGGTTACTCGATCAACGACAACGTGGTCATCTTCGACCGCATGCGCGAAAACATCAAACTCGGCGCCAGCAAGGACTTCGGCGAGATCGCCGAAATGTCGATCAATCAGACTCTCAGCCGGACGATCATCACCAGTATCACCACTTTCATCGTGGTCTTTCTGCTGTTCGTCGCCGGCGGATCGGCGATTAACGACTTCGTGTTCATAATGATGCTCGGCGTCGTGCTGGGCACCTATTCCTCGGTCTTCCTCGCCGCG
>Ga0310696_10007369_pt1 | contig 12914 bp, 12 predicted proteins | sample AusTroGonzalo_MG_4_FD_203885 | JGI IMG/M metagenome (GOLD analysis project Ga0310696, IMG submission 203885) | Bovine rumen microbial communities from tropical cattle in Woodstock, Queensland, Australia - Gonzalo_02 (v2) (version 2) | ecosystem: Host-associated > Mammals > Digestive system >... | reverse complement strand
TGATGCGGTGACCTTGAGCACCGTTCCGCACGTGGCCTCGAGCGTCATCAGGGCCATGATGGACTTGCCGGAGACGGAGTTGCCGTCCCTTTCGACTTCCACGTCGGCGTCGAAGCGGCTCGCCGTCTTGGCGAACAGCCCTGCCGGCCGGACGTGCATTCCGTACTTGTTCAGGAGCGTGAACTCCCTGACCATCTTCTCTGCCATTAGCGTTTTCCCTTCCGCTTTTCCGTTAGCGGGCGCTCCGCCCTTCGGCGAAGGCGGCCCGAAAGCTCCGCCACGGGGCTGTACCCCGTGGAAATCAGTTTCTCCTGCTGGGCGGCGGTCTCGACCAGGTTGACGAGGTCGCGTCCCTCCGACACCGGGATGATGACGTTCGGCACGTCGACCCCGAGTATCCTGCGCATGCGGCGCGTCTGTCCGATGCGGTCCACCTCTCCGCGGATCTCCTCAAGCCTCTTGAAGGTGATCACGAGCTGCAGCCGCTTCTCGCCGCGCATGGCGTTGACGCCGAACACGCGGGGCACGTGCATTATGCCGATGCCGCGGATCTCCATGAACCCGGCGGTCGACTCGCTTGCGCTCCCGAACAGCAGGTTCGTCGCGACGTCCTTGCGGACGCACGTGAGGTCGTCGGCGATCAGCGCGGACCCCCTCTTCAGGAGCCCGAGCGCCGTCTCGCTCTTGCCCAGCCCCGGATCGCCCTCGAAGAGGACGCCGAGCCCGTACACTTCTATCATCGTGCCGTAGATGGTCGTGCGGGGCGCGGCTAGGTTCTCTAAGATGAACGTCGCGTGGCGCGAGAACATCGAAGTCCTCAGAGGCGTCTCCATGATCACCGCATTGAACTTCTTCGCGATGCGCAGCGCCTCCGGCGTGGCTTTGTGTCCGTTCGTGAACACGAAGAGCCACGCCTTGTGCGCTACTATGTCGCCCACGCGCCTTTCGCGCTCCGCAGGGGAAAGCGACTTCATGTACGCCCACTCCGCATTTCCGACGACCTGGATGCGCCTCCACTCGAAGCACTTGAAGAACCCGGTGAAGGCGAGTCCGAGCCTGTTGACTATGGGCTCCGGTATCACACGGCCGAGGCTGTCCTCCCCCGCGACAAGCCGCAGCTGCAGGCGCTCGCGTCCGGCTTCAAGGAAGTCGGCCGCGGTCACCTGCACGCCACGAACGGCGCTTCTCGGGGGAAGATGGTCCATTTCAGGCCTCCTGCCGGTCGTCAGTTCTTCGCGGACGCCGCACGCTGCTTGCGGACAGTCCCCTTGCGCGCCTTGACGCGCATCCTGAGCAGCTGGCGCTCGGCGCGGGCCGCCGCAGCGTCGATGACGCTCTTGGCGCTCTCGGAGAACTCCTTGGCGCCGACCGCGGTCTCCCCGAGGCGGTTCGCCACAACTTCGGCCATGTACATGTGCTTCTTGACGTCAACGTCAATGACGAGGTTTATCGTTGTCACCTTGGGGAATTTCGCCGCCAGCTTCTGCATGCGCTGCTCCGCATACTCCTTGAGCGCCTCGATCCTCACGTCGCTGTGCCTCATGGTAACTTCAATGCTCATACTCTGTTCTCCTTTCTTTTTGTCTCATGGTGTTCGCCAATCACTTGGCTTTTCACATCCTAAAACCATCGCCCAGGTACCGGGCGCGGACCTCGTCGTCGACCACGAGCTCCGCGGCGGTGCCCTCCTTCAGCAGCCTGCCGTTGTAGACCATGTACGCTCGGTCCACCACCGAGAGGGTCTCGCGCACGTTGTGGTCCGTGATGATTATCCCGAGCCCGCGCTTCGCCAGCCTGCGCACGATGTCCTGTATCTCGTTCACGGACAGCGGATCCACCCCCGCGAACGGCTCGTCCAGCATCAGTATCGCCGGATCTCGCACCAGCGCACGGGCGATCTCCAGCTTGCGGCGTTCGCCGCCGGAAAGCGTGTACGCCGGCTGCTTCGCGACTTTCATCAGGTCGAACGGCTCAAGCAGCCGCTCCGCCGCCTCGCGGCGCTTCTTTCCGCCGAGCGGCAGCGTCTCCAGTATCGCCATCACGTTGTCCCAGACAGAAAGCTTGCGGAACACACTCGGCTCCTGGGCCAGGTATCCGAGCCCTTTCCTGGCCCGCATGTACACGGGCAGCTCCGTCACGTCCTCGCCGCGGAACACGACCCGGCCCTCGTTCGGGCGCACGAGGCCCACGACCATGTAGAAGGTCGTAGTCTTGCCCGCGCCGTTCGGCCCCAGAAGACCCACGATCTCCCCGCACCTGCACGCGAAGTCCATGCCGTTCACGACGGTCCTGTCCCCGTACACCTTAACCAGGCCGGTGGCCTTCAGGTCCGGTTCTTCGGAAGTGCGCTCCGCGGGGACGGCGGACTTCTCCGCCGCCATCTCGCTCATCGCCCTGCTGACTATGTCCTCTTCCTCAGCCATCGTCCGTGCGGACTCCTATCTGCCCAGCAGCTTCTTCGCGCCGTCCTTCGCGTCCACGCCGCCTGCGTCGACGGTGACGGTCGAACCCTCGACCTCCACCTGCTCGGTGTCTATCCAGAACGTGATCTTCCGGCCCTCCACCTCGCTCCTGCGCTTTCCGGCGTCGACAAGCCGCGCCGTCACGCCCTTCTTCGCGTCGCCGTACAGGACCACCTTCGAGAGGGCCTTGTTGTACGTCGCCTTAGCACACGTCCCGAACCTCAGCCCGTTCGTCACCGCAACGTCGCCGATGGCGACGACGCGCTTCAGTTCGTTCGTCCCCTCCAGGAAGAGGTTCACCTCTCGCGCGTGCATCTTGAACTCGATGTCGTCCACGCACACGTTCCCCTCGAACGCAATGACGCCGTCCTTTCTTAGGTACGTCGCGCGGTCGCTCGTGACCTTGACCGTGCGCGGCACGGCGTCGGCCTTGTCCGAAGCGCCCTTCGACTCCACGACGACTTCCGCCGCAGGCGCTTCGGCCTCCGGCTCCTTCGCCTCTGGTGCGGCCGCCGCAACGGCCTCCGCAAGCAGGATGGATGCAATCAATGTCACAGCTTCACCCCCTCGAACCTTATGTCCGTGGACGTCACAGCCACGTCCGAGTATATCTTGACGAACTCATCCTTGAACGAGAAGTATATCCCGCGGCCCTCCATCCTGGTCTTCCCGTACGTCCCGGACGCGCACCCCTCCAGCCAGCCGCTCTTCGTGCCGCGGTCGACGATACAACTGTCCGCCGAAAGCTCCATCTTCACGGTTCCGTCCGGATCGTATTCGCGAACGGTCACGCCGCCGCACCAGACCAGGCCCTCCTTCTCGAAGACCTGCGCCCTGTCGGCCGTCGCGTCCACCTTCACGGAGCCGTCGGGATGGCTCTCCACCGGGACGACCACGCCTTCCGCGGGACGGTCCAGCCGCGCCAAGCAGTTCGTGTACGCCGCCTGGAGCCGGACCCTGTCGCGGGCGAACGCCTCCAGCCGCGCCGCGAGGTCGTCCCCGCCGCCGGCGAAAGCCGCAGACGCCGCCAGAAACGTCAGCATGTATGCAAGTGTCCTCAAGAACGCACCACCTCGTTTATCTTGACGAGCTTATTCCAGAGAGCCTCGACTTCGGAGAACTTGAGCGCGTTCGCGGCATCGCTCTTTGCGACCCTCGGGTTGACGTGCGTCTCCATGAAAACTCCGTCCACGCCGGTCGCAACTGCCGCACGGGCGAGCGCAGGCGCGTATTTCCCGTCACCTCCTGAGCCGGTGCCCAGGCCGCCGGGACGCTGCACGGAATGGGTGGCGTCCATCACGACGGGATACCCCAGCTCCCGCATCACGAGAAGGCTCCGCATGTCCGCGACGAGGTTGTGGTAGCCAAACGAGGCTCCGCGTTCGCAGAGGACGATGCGCCTGTTGCCGGTGGATTCTATCTTGCGGACCACCTGCGCCATGTCCTCAGGAGCCATGAACTGCCCCTTCTTGACGTTGACGACCGCGCCGGTCTCGCCGGCCGCGACCACGAGGTCAGTCTGCCGAGCGAGGAACGCCGGTATCTGGAGAACGTCGCACACCTCTGCGACCGGTCTGCACTGCCACGGCTCGTGCACGTCTGTCAGCACGGGCACGCCGAAAGTCTGGCGCACCTCTGCAAGTATCTCCAGGCCCTTCTCGATCCCCGGCCCCCGGAAGGAGTCGACGCTCGTCCTGTTGGCCTTGTCGAAGCTCGCCTTGAATATGTAGCCGACCTTCAGCTTGCCGGCAAGGGCCGAAAGCCGCCTCGCAAGGTCCATGGCCATCGCGCGCGACTCTATGACGCACGGGCCCGCGATGAACACGAGCTTTCCGTCGCCGAAGACCACGCCTTTGTCTACCTTGACTTTTCTCATTGTCTCCTATTATACCAAAAAAACTCGCCTCTAGCCTAGGAAAACGTCTTGCCCGAGCAATGCCGCCTTGATGTCGGAATACGCGAGCGCGCGCGGCGCGACGCCCTTCTGCGCGGCAAGAGCCGCGGCGACGCCGGCCGCCTGGCCCGTAACGAAGCACGGCGCGATGAGGCGGAAGGTGTCGATCGTGTCGCCCTTGCCGAGGCAGCGCCCGGCGCAGAGGACGTTGTCGACCTTCTTCGGGAGTATCTGGCGGTAGCAGATCGGAAACGCGGCGTGGGGGCCGTCGTGTCCGCACCAGCCGATGACGTCGTCGAAATTGAGGCCCTCGAATATCTCCTTGCGCCCGATGATGTACTCGGCGTCGATGAGGCGTGACTGGCGCGCGCCGATCTGCGAAGCCGAGTTGGTCGTGTAGACCTTCTCCCATCCAGGCGTCGCGCGCATCTCCAAGACTTTGTCCCAGTTGGACTTGCGCTGGAGGACCTCGATGCGCGAGAGATCGCGGACGGAGAGTCCGTTGCCCTTGATCATCTCTGCGCCACCCCAGTTGGCGTCGGGGTTGCCCTCGTTGCCGCGGGTCTTGAACTTCGCGTCCGGCGTCTTGGAGGGGTCAATCGTGTCCATGTTGCCCCAGCGGAAGACCGTCGTAACGGGCGCCGTCACCTGCTTGTAGTCGCCGCCAGCCCTGAAGAGCATGTCGGCGTCGCCAGTGCAGTCGACGACCTGCTTCGCGAGAATCGCCTGACGGCCCTCCTTCGACTCGAATACCACGCCGAGGACCTTGTCGCCGTCCTGGATGACGTCGACGCCCCAGCTGTGGAAGAACATCTCGACCTTCGACTCGGCGATCATGTCGTCCATGATCACCTTCGCGCACTCGGGGTCGATCGTCGGAATCCACATCTTCTTCGGGCACGTGTCCTCCGGCTGGCTGGAGAAGTCTGTGCCGAACTTGCCGGCGCGGACCATCAGCTCCTCGCAGACGCCGCGTGTCACAAGCTCCCACTTGTCGCCCGTCTTGCGCGATGTCGCCAGGACAAGCAGCACCATGCCGTTTGTGAAGAGCCCGCCAAGCGAACCGTAGCGCTCGACAAGCGCGACCTTGGAGCCCGCGCGCGCCGCGGCGACTGCGGCCGAGAATCCGGCGGGGCCGCCGCCGACGACAACTACGTCGGTCTCGTGGAAGACCGGCAGCTCCTTCGCGGGCTCGTAGACCTTGCCGTCCCTCAGGTAGCAGCTCGGGCCGTCCTCCATCGTGTGCTCAAGCGGAAAGATGTGCTTGCCGAACCATGTGTTCTCGGGGTCTCCGCAGCTGCCGGGAGGCAGCTTGCTCATGTCCGGAACATACTCGTCTCCGAACGCGGCGCCTGCAGCGACTGCGGCCCCGCCAAGGCCAAGCTTCTTAAGGAATTCGCGTTTTGTGATCTGCATGGTGCAATCTCTCCTTTTGGGCATATTATACCAAAAACTGTCTCGCACAGGAAGACGGACGGCTCACCCGACCTTGACAGGATCGAAGTTCTCCTGCCACGGAAGTCCCTGCCGGTTGAGCTCGGCCATGAACGGATCGGGATCGAACTCCTCGCAGGTGTGGACGCCCTTTTCGGCCCACTTGCCCTCCAGGAACATCTTCGCGCCGATCATCGCCGGAACACCCGTCGTGTAGCTGATTGCCTGCGAACCGACCTCGGCGTAGCACTCCTGATGGTCGCAGACGTTGTACACGTAGTAGTCGACTGGCTTGCCGTCCTTCATTCCGTGGAAGATGCAGCCTATGTTCGTCTTGCCCTTCGTGCGCGGACCGAGCGACGCGGGGTCGGGGAGAAGCGCCTTCAAGAACTCTATGGGAACGATTTTCTGTCCCTTGAAGTCTATCGGGTCTATGCGCGTCAAGCCCACGTTCTCGAGGCACTTCAGGTGCGTGAGGTAGCTCTGGCCGAAGGTCATGAAGAAGCGGATTCGCTTTATCCCCTTCAGGTTGCAGCCGAGGGATTCCAGCTCCTCGTGGTGCAGGAGGTACATGTCCTTCTTGCCGACCTGGTCGAAGACGTATTCGCGCTTGATCGCCATCGGCGCCGTCTCCACCCACCAGCCCTTGTCGAACGCCTTCTTGTTCTCGACTGCCACCTCGGGATTGTCGTCCTTCGGGTCGGAGACCCAGTAGGAACCCTTCGCGGCGACTTCGCGGATGTTGATCTCGGGGTTGAAATTCGTCGCAAACGGATAGCCGTGGTCGCCGCCGTTGCAGTCGAGGATGTCGAGGGTCTCGATCGTGTCGAAGTAGTGCTTCTGCGCGTAGGCGGAGAAGACCTGCGTGACTCCGGGGTCGAATCCGCACCCGAGAATCGCCGTAAGTCCAGCCTTCTCGAACCTCTCGCGGTACGCCCACTGCCAGGAGTACTCGAAGTGCGCCTCGTCCGGCGGCTCGTAGTTGGCGGTGTCGAGATAGCTCACGCCCGCCGCTAGGCATGCGTCCATGATTGCGAGGTCCTGGTATGGAAGCGCGATGTTCATCACGAGGTCGGGCTTAAAATCCTTGATGAGCGCAGTGAGACGCGGCACGTCCATCGCGTCTATCTGCGCTGTCGTGATCTTCGCCGGCGCCCCGGACGCCTTCGCCCACGCGCCTTTGCCCTCCGCAGCGCGACGACCGACGTCCGCCTTGATCGCGTCGCAGCGCGACTGCGTGCGCGAAGCGATCAGTATCTCGCCGAACACGTCTGGATTCTGGGCCATCTTCGCGGCCGCCACTCCGGCGACTCCGCCGGCACCGATGAGCATCACTCTCTTCGCCATCTTCGCATCTCCTTTCAGGTCTCAGAAAGACTAGTCTTGGACTACGTCGCCCCCCGCCGACACCGCGACAAGAGACTCGCATGGTGCATATAGTATACCATATTTCAGGCGACAGGCACCGAACGCCGGTCGAATCCGGCGAAGCGCCGTCAGCGTATCTTCACGAGCAAGAGGAAGAGTATCGGCATAACTACGATCTGCAGCAGCGTGAATCGCATCAGGACCTGCGCGTTCGTCCAGCCGAGGTTCTTCTTGCAGTGGTCGTGCAGCGGAAAGCGTATGCGGCGTATCACATTGCCCTCGCCTATGTCGAAGCCCACCTTCTTCGCAAGTCTGAGCAGCACGAGCTTCGCGAGTCCGCCGCCGCCGTTCACGATGACGACCGGCGCGAACGCCAGGACGATGGCGGGGTTGCCGGTGACGAGCGACGCCGCGCCGACGAGAATCCCAAGGAACCGGCTCCCCGCGTCGCCCATCAGCACCTTGGACGGCTCGGCGTTGTACCAGAGGTATCCGCAGAATCCCCCGGCTACTGTCATTACGAGTATCGCCCAGCGGGCCGCCTCCGGACGCGCCGGAATCAGGAAGTACCGGGCGACCGGACTGTAGCCGACGACAACATAAAGCATCACCGCGAGAATCACAAGGGCGATCACCGTCAGCGTCCCCGCCAGCCCGTCCACGCCGTCGGAGCAGTTAGTCGCATTCATGGTGAACCACAGGACGAACGCGGCAACCGGAACGTACAGCCACATCGGCATGACCCATTCGCCTTTCCAGAACGGAAGCCACACGAGCGTCGAATGCCCCTTTGCGAGGAAGAATGCTATCGCCAGCGCACACACGGCGTCCAGTAGACCTTTCTTCAGCTCGCCCCACGGGTGCTCGGCCCTGTCGTCGAGATATCCGAAGAGCATCGCCACGTAGAGCGCAACTACGACCAGCGCGTCCCAGACTGACAGCGGCACAAACAATAGTACGGCAGGGAGTGCGATCAGCGACACCCAGAACCCCGCGCCGGTGGGTTTTCCCTGGGACTTCATACCTCCGAGGTCGCTGCAGACTGCCTTGCCGCGGTCCCGCGGCAGTCGCTCCCAGAGGCGCGGCAGAAGCACCCACGTCAGTATCGCCGCCGTGAACGCGCCCCCGGCAAGAAGCAATGCATGTGACTGGAGCAGTCGAAACGGACCCCAGAAGCGCGTCAAGTGCTGTGCAAGATAGTATAGCATTCCTGTTACCTCCTCAGTAAAACCTAGTAGAAGACCTTCCAGAGAAACAGCCCGCGCCCCGGCGCCGTCTCGACTCGCGCCGTGCGGGGAGCCGCCGCATCTAGGAGCTCCTTGACAGCCTCCGGGCGCTCGTTGCCTTTGCCGACGGAGATCAGGAAACCCACCATCGAGCGGACCTGCTTGTAAAGGAAACCGTCGCCGCGCACAATGAACGTGTGGCGCGGCCCGGCTTTCCTCACGTCAAATGAGAACACCGTCCGCACGGTGGTATCCAGTTCGCGGTTCGGATTCGCCGAGAACGACGCGAAGTCGTGCCGCCCCACGAAAAACGACGCGCCCCTGCGCATCGCCTCGACGTCGAGCGGACGGTGGCAGAAAGTCCAGTACGGTGCAAGGTGCGGCGGCATTATGTCCGCCTGGTACAGCTGGTAGCGGTATTCCTTGCCCTTCGCGGAAAGCCTGGCGTCGAAGTCCTCGCCGGCGTAAGAAGCCTTCATTATGCGTACGGAGTCCGGAAGCCGCGAGTTGGTCGCCCTTACGAGATTCTTCGGCGGAATCGGCTTGGTGAGGCGAAAATGCCCGACGAACCCCTTTGCATGCACCCCGGCGTCTGTGCGGGACGAGCCGAACACGCGCACGGGCCCGCCTTCCAGGTACGCGAGCGCCTCCTCGACGACCTGCTGCACGCCGACCGCGTTCTCCTGGTACTGCCATCCGGAGAACCCCGTGCCGTCATAGGCGATCACAACCCTGTACTTGCGACCCTCCACTTCCGTCAGTTCTTCTTGAAGAGCTTCTTCATCTGCGAAATGTGCGCCTTGTCCGCGACCAGCACCGAATCCGGGGTCGTGACGACGACAAGGTTCTTGACTCCGAGCAGCGATATTCGGGCGGAGCGTGCGACGCAGATGTTCCCGTCCGACTCCACGACTGTGCACGGCCCCTCCCTGACGTTGCCCCGGGAATCATGCGGGAAATACGTGTCGAACGCGGCGAAGCTCCCGACGTCGTCCCATCCGAAGTCCCCGGGCACAACGGCGACGCCGAGTGGAGAGCCACGGCCTGTTCCGCGCGAAACCGGCTCCATGACGGCGAAGTCGAAGGATATCCTAGGCAGAGCCTCGTAGCGCGCAGCGAGCGACGAAAGCGGGAAGCCCGGCATCGTCAGCTCGGACAGCGCCGGGGCATGCGCAACTATGGCCCGCCTGAAGGTTGACGCACGGGCGATGAACATGCCGGCGTTCCAGAGATACCCCGCCTTCAGATACGACCGAGCCTTCCTCTCGTCAGGCTTCTCAACGAACCGGCCGCTCTTGGGGTCTACGTAGCCAAAGCCCGTGGCCGGGTACGAGGGGCGTATGCCGAGCGTGACGATCACCGAACGCTCCTTGGCGAGCCGTATGGCCTTCTTGAGCGCGGCACGAAAGCCCTTCGGGTCGCCTACGAGCTGGTCGCTGGGGAAGAACCCGACGACCGGATCGCCCCCGCCGCCCGCGATGCCAACGCCCAGCGCAACGGCGGCGCCGGTGTCGCGGCGCATCGGCTCGCCCACGACGTTGGAGGTCGGCAGCTCAGGCAATTCCCTGCGCGTTGCAGCGACAAGGTCCCTGGACGTGATTACGAAGATGTCCCTGTCCGCCGCTATCCCGCCTAGCCGGGTCACGCTCTGGCGAATGAGGCTTTCGCCTCCGAACACCTGCAGGAACTGCTTTGGGCGCTCCGGAGTCGAGAGGGGCCAGAAGCGCTCTCCGCTTCCGCCGGCAAGTATCACTGCATGGAATCCGCGCATGGCTTCAGCTCGGCTTGTACGAGTCCTTGAGGGACACGGTGCGGTTGAACACTGGTGAAGACGAAATGTGGTCGCATTCGTCCGCGACGAAGTAACCCGTGCGCTCGAACTGGAAGCGCTCGCCGGGCAAAGCCTCCGCGAGAAGCGGCTCCACGTAGCCGCGCACGACCTCCAGCGAACCGGGGTTCATGTACTTGAGGAACTCCGAAGGCCCGTCCTTGAGAGGATCCTTCTCCGTGAAGAGCCTGTCGTAAAGGCGGAACTCGGCCTCGCGCCCGGTTGCGCAGTCGACCCAGTGGATTGTCCCCTTCACCTTCCGCCCGTCGGCGGCGTTCCCGCCCCAAGACTCAGGGTCCCACGTCCCGTGTATCTCGACGACCTTGCCCGACTCGTCCTTGACGCAGCCGGTGCACTTGAAGATGCACGCGCCGCGGAGCCGCACCTCCTGCCCCGGAGCCATGCGGAAGAACTTCTTCTCCGGGACTTCCATGAAGTCCGCGCGGTCGATCCAGACGACGCCGGAGAAAGGTATCTTGCGGACGCCCGCGCTTTCGTCGAGCGGATTGTTGGGCAGCTCCACCTCTCGCGTTCCCCGTTCCCCGTTACCCGTTCCCCAGTTGTCAATGACGACCTTGACCGGATCGAGCACGGCCATGCGGCGAGGCGCCGTCTGGTTGAGCTCTTCCCTGACGCACCACTCCAGAAGCGCAGGATCGCTCTCGCTTTCGACCTTCGTCACGCCGACGCGGTCGCAGAACTCGCGTATCGCGCCAGGGGTGTATCCGCGCCTGCGCATCCCGCACACGGTCGGCATCCTCGGATCGTCCCACCCGGCGACATGCCCCTCGGTCACGAGCTGCAGCAAAAGGCGCTTCGACATCACGGTATAGGTGATGTTGAGCCTGGCGAACTCGCGCTGCTGGGTCCGTATCTTGACGCCGTTTCTTACGGGAAGCATACCCATCTCGTCAAGTCTGTCCACGACCCAGTCGTACAGCGGACGGTGGACCTCGAACTCAAGCGTGCACATGGAGTGCGTCACGCCCTCGAGCGCGTCCTCGATCGGATGCGCAAAGTCGTACATCGGATACACGCACCACTTGTCGCCGAGATGGTAGTGAGAGACGTGGCGGATGCGGTAGAGCACGGGATCGCGAAAGTGTATGTTCGGCGACGCCATGTCTATCTTGGCTCTGAGGCACCACTCGCCGTCCGCATACTTGCCGTCGCGCATCTCCCGGAATATGCGGAGGTTGCGCTCTGGGTCGGTGTCGCGCGACGGCGACGGACGCCCGGGGCGCTCGGGGACTCCGCGGTACTCCTTCCACTCGTCCTGAGTGAGGTTGCAGCAGTAGGCCTGCCCCGCCTTTATCAGGTTTTCGGCAATCTCGTACATCTTGTCGAACATGTTCGACGCATTGTAGAAGCCGGGCTCCCCGCCGTCACCATCTCCGCTCCAACGGAATCCGAGCCAGCGGATGTCCTTCTTGATGTTCTCCGCGTATTCGTCGGATTCCTTCGTCGGATTCGTATCGTCCAGCCTAAGATGGCATTCACCGCCGAAAAGCTCCGCCATCCCGAAGTCGAGGCACACGGCCTTTGCGTGGCCGATGTGAATGTAGCCGTTCGGTTCTGGCGGGAATCGCGTGACGACCTTGCCGCCGGTCCTGCCTTCGGCCACGTCCTTCTCGATCCACTGCCTGAGAAAATGCCTTGATGTGTCGGATTCGTTCATTTGAGTCCTTTGACCTTGACTTTCGATGTGGAGGATATTATACCACATTCTCGACCCTCCGTCCGAAAATACATTACCGGCCAAGGCAAAAACTGAACACATGGCCCTCGTTATTTGAAGGCACGAGAATCTATTTTCCTGATTGCGCAACGCGGCGAAGTATGGTATCATCACGCCATGTCACTGGTCCTGTACATAAAGTCCACCGACAGGCATCCCGACAGGAGCAAACTCGAGTGGTTCATGGAGCGCGCCGCGGCAGAAGGCTGGAGCGTCCAGACGGCGGGCCCGTTCGCGAAGCAGAGCGAACTTAAGCGAATACTGCACTTGTGGCGACCAGACGGCGTGGTCGTGAACCGCGGCGCGACCGCCAACGCCTTCGGCCCTGAATGCTACGGCAGTGCCGCGACCGTATTTCTCTACCACCCCACCGACGCGAAAGAGGCGTCACGCGTATCCTACGTCTGCAACGATTCGCGCGAAACCGCGGCGCTCGCCGCCAAGGAGCTCATGACGGCAGGCGCAGAATCGTTCCTGTTCGTCGGCGACCGGTGGCGGCTCGCCTGGAACGAGTCGCGACGGGATGCGTTTCTGGAGCTCGCCCGGCTTCACGACCGCAAGGCCGCCGCAGTCGAGACCTTCGGCGCGACGACGCAGGAGAAACGCCTCAAGGCGATGGCGGACGCAATCGCCGCAATGCCGCGTCCTGTAGGCGTGTTCGCTGCGACCGACGGCGTAGGCGCAGAGGCCATCGCCGCATGCAAGCTCGCCGGACTGAGCATCCCCGACGACGCAGTGGTGATTGGCGTCGACAACGACGAAAAGCTCTGCGAGACGACAAATCCAACCCTCTCCAGCGTCGATCTGGACTACCGTGAAGGCGGACGACGGGCTGCGGAAATGCTTAAGCGCCTGATGGCGGACCGGGCCTGCGGTCCGCTCAAGTCGGAGTATCCGCCTCTGCGCGTCATCCGACGGGAGTCAACGCACCGTTTCACCCGCTCCGACCCGTCTGTCGCAAGAG
>Ga0310696_10007368_pt1 | contig 12914 bp, 8 predicted proteins | sample AusTroGonzalo_MG_4_FD_203885 | JGI IMG/M metagenome (GOLD analysis project Ga0310696, IMG submission 203885) | Bovine rumen microbial communities from tropical cattle in Woodstock, Queensland, Australia - Gonzalo_02 (v2) (version 2) | ecosystem: Host-associated > Mammals > Digestive system >... | reverse complement strand
AGCGCTACGTGGACCTGCACCGTCCGGACGGCGTGCCTGACGTGCTGCAGTACATCGAGCACGGCGTGCTGAACCTGGTGGCCCAGGCCGAGAACATCGGCCACATGTCCCAGACCCTGTCCAACTCCGTGCTGGACAACTACCACCACCTGGGCGACGCCGCCGCCATCACGGACGGCCTGCACTACGACCCGCGCCTGAAGCCGTACCAGAAGTCTGCGGACGGCAAGTCCAGCGGCACGCCGGACGACATGTGGGCCTTCACGACCCGCAACCCCGGCCTGGACCTGCAGGCGGCCACGATGTTCGCGGCGGCCAGCCGCGCCCTGACGGGCTACAACGACGACCTGGCCAAACGCGCCCTCACGCAGTCCAAGCGCCTGATGAAGGAGGGGACGGAGCTGCTGGCCAGGAGCCCGATGGGCGCGCGGATGCGCGGCCGCGGCTTCGGCAACATGTCCACGAACCTGCAGCTGTACGTCTGCACGGGCGAGCAGCACTATCTGGACGATTTCCAGCAGCAGATCTGGCCGGCGCTCGACCGCAACGTCGAGATGTCCATCCAGTCCGCCCTCGACGCCATTCCGTACCTGGACGAGGCTTACAAGGAGAAACTGCGTCCGTACGTGGAGCAGTACAAGGTGTATCTGGACAGCCTGGAGTTCGACAACCCGTACGGCGTGCCCATCGGCCGGGGCAACTGGGCCTCCAGCGGCTCCGTCGTGAGCTTCGGCACCACGGCGAGCTTCGCGAGCAAGTACTACCCGGATATCGTGAGCCCCGAGTATGCGCTGAAGGCTGCCGGCTACATGTTCGGCTGCCATCCGTACCACAACTACTCACTGGTGGCCGCGGTCGGCGCCACGCGCCCGAAGCAGGTCTTCTACGGCAACAACCGCGCGGACTTCTCCTTCATTCCGGGCAATGTCGCGCCGGGCGTGCTGTTCCGGAATCCGGACCACTTCGAGAACTTCGACGACTGGCCGTTCCTGTGGGGCCAGAACGAGGGTACGATTGCGGGCAATACGGCCTACCTGATCTTCGGCGCCGCGCTGCAGAATCTGGTACGCTGATGATCTGAGACCCCGGAGGAGGCTAGATTTCCTCCTCCGTATGGGTCTTGGGATCTTGAATCTTCCGAACGGGGTCGCACGTCAGGTCGACCCCTAATTTTTTGAATGTCTTGCGGTCCACCTCGCTCAGCATGACGGTGGAGTGGACCTGCGCGCCCTTGAGTTTGGGCAGCTGGTCGAGGGCCAGCTTGCAGTTCTCGTCCAGCAGGCTCATCATAGAGATCGTGACCAGGACCTCGTCCGTGTGCAGGCGGGGATTGTGGCCGTGCAGATAGGTCACCTTGGTCTTCTGGATCGGCGCGATCATGGTCGTGGGGATGAGCTTGATGTTGTGCGGGATGCCGGCCAGGTGCTTCAGGGCGTTCAGCAGGAGCGCCGCGCTGGGGCCGAGCAGGGGAGAGGTCTCCGCCGTGAGGATGGTGCCGTCCTCGAGCTCGATGGCCGCCGTGGCGCCGCCGGATTTCTCCAGGCGCTCGCGCGCGGCGACGGTGGTCTTGCGGTCGGCGGTGGTGATGCCGGCCTTCTTCATCACGAGCGCGATCTTGTTGACTTCCGCCTCCGTCGTCTTGCCGTCGGCGAACTTGCCGAGGGCCGTGTAGTAGCGGCGGATGATCTCCTGCAGGGCGGCCTCGCGGCACACCTCGTCGTCGCTGATGCAGGAGCCGATCATGTTCACGCCCATGTCGGTGGGGGACTTGTACGGCGAGGAACCGTAGATGTCGTCGAAGAGGGCGTTCATCACCGGGAAGATCTCGATGTCGCGGTTGTAGTTGACGGCGGTCTCGCCGTAGGCTTCGAGGTGGAAGGGGTCGATCATGTTGACGTCGTCCAGGTCGGCCGTGGCGGCCTCGTAGGCGATGTTCACGGGGTGGTTGAGCGGCAGGCTCCAGACCGGGAAGGTCTCGAACTTGGCGTAGCCGGCCTTGATGCCGCGCTTGTTCTCCTGGTAGAGCTGGCTCAGGCAGACGGCCATCTTGCCGCTGCCCGGACCGGGCGCGGTCACGACCACCAGCGGACGGGTCGTCTCGACGTAGTCGTTCTTCCCGAATCCCTCGTCGGAGTCGATCAGGGCCACGTTGTGCGGGTATCCCTCGATGGTGTAGTGGTAATAGACCTTGATGCCCATGCGCTCCAGGCGCTGGCGGTAGGCGTCGGCGCTGGACTGGCCGTTGTAGTGGGTCACGACGACGCTGTTGACGCTGAATCCGCGCTCCAGGAACTCGTCCCGCAGGCGCAGCACGTCCACGTCGTAGGTGATGCCGAGGTCGTTGCGGATCTTGTTCTTCTCGATGTCGACGGCGCTGATCACCATGACGATCTCAAGATCGTCCTTGAGCTGGTAGAGCATCTTGAACTTGCTGTCCGGCTCGAAGCCCGGCAGCACGCGGCTGGCGTGGAAATCGTCGAACAGCTTGCCGCCGAATTCCATGTAGAGTTTGTTGCCGAATTGCGCGATGCGCTCCTTGATGCGCTCAGATTGGATCTTGAGATATTTCTCGTTGTCGTACCCGTATTTCATATAGACTTGATTGCAATACGGGTTACAAAATTAGGTATTTCTTCCGAAATAATTGAGTCGAAAAAAGAAAAGTTATCAACAATTCACGTCTTCCGTGGCTTTGGTCGCCGCCGCGATGGTACGGCCGTAGCGGCTCACGCAGTGGACGATATAGCCGAAGAGGAAGGTCCCCATGATGGTTTCGACCGGAACCAGGTAACTGGTGGCGTTGGGGAACGTGATCGTGACGGCCACCAGGAAGATGCCGAAGAAAATGATGATGTCGCAGCTGGCCTGCAGCCAGCGGACGAAGTCGGTCACGTCCCCGTGGGCCATGACGATGAGCCGGAAAGTCACCTGGTCGTAGATCTTATAGAAGACGACGGCGTTGTAGGCGCAGAATCCGAAGAAGATGAGGTAGGGAAGCCGCGTGAGGAGGGAGGTCTCCCGCGTGATGAAGGCCGTGCCCCAGTAGCAGATGAGTCCGGCGACGTAGATCAGCGTGTCCCGGATGAGTATCTTCCGTGTGAGGTAATCCGGCTTCAGCAGCGGGATGAAACCCCAGCAGAAGCAGATGGCGCCCAGATGGAAATAGGTGACTGTCAGGGCCGCCGCGGCGGTGGGCCAGAAATAGCGGAGCCTGACAAAAGCATGGATCAGGTAGCCGATGGCGAACACTGTCACCCAAAGCTCCATGAAGCGACGGGCCCTCAGATAGTTGGGATACGGGCGGTAATCCTTGTTCCTACGGGAAAGCAACGCGGCCATCAGCAGGTTGACCACGGCACCGAAAATCAGAGCCAGTTGATAGAGCAGTTGCATAGTACAAAGATAGCAATTCTTGCCCGCAGCGCAATAAAAAACTTGATAATCAGGGAAATTTTATTATATTAGTCCCCATGAATCATGCAAGTAAGTTAATTCTGTCGATCGCCGGGCTGGTGGCCGGCTTTTGCGCCGGTGCCCAGGAGCGCTTCATATTCACGCCGCAGTGGACGCCGCAGGCGCAGTTTACCGGTTACTATGTCGCCCAGGAGATGGGCTTCTACCATGACGCCGGGCTGGATGTGGATATCGTCCATCCTACCGCCTCCCAGTCGGCCCTGAGCCGTATCTTCAAGAACGAGAGCCAGGCGACCACCCTGCAGCTTTGCCAGGCGCTGGAAGTCGTCGGCAGCGACGTGCCGCTGGTGAACATCCTCCAGACGTCGATGAACAACTCCATGGTTATCGTCTCCCGCCGGGGTGTTGACCCGCTGACCCAGAAGGGGGCCCGGGTGGGCTGCTGGGCCGCCGGTTTCGGCCAGCTGGCCTTCTGCCTGAGCGACAGGGAGCACCTCGACTACGACTGGATACCTGCTTCGACCCCCGTCAACCTCTTCGTAAAGGGTGCCATCGACGCGGCCCTCGCCATGTCTTACAATGAATTCTACCAGCTGGTGCAGAGCGGCATGGAGTTCGACGATACCAGCGTGTACCGCTTCTGCGACCACGAATACAATGTCCAGGAGGACGGCGTGTACATGCGCTACGACTACTATATAAACCACAAGGAGGAGGCGCAGAAGTTTGCCGAGGCCAGCCGCCGGGGCTGGGAGTGGGCGGCCGAGCATCCGGAAGAGGCGCTGGACATCGTCATGAAATACGTGCGCATGCACCATATCATTACGAACCGTTCGATGCAGAAGCTGATGCTCGCGGAGGTGCTCCGCCTCCAGCTGAACCGCGAGACGGGGGAGCGTGAATTCCGCCTGCGTCCTGATATGGTCAAGCTGGCGAGCGATCTCATGGTCGAGAACGGCATGCTCCTCGCCCCTGTTTCCTACGAAGAACTCATAGCCCGATAAGTCATGAAGCCATTACTCGATAAGATTACGTATTTCCTGCGGAAAAGCCTCTCCGCCCGGCTGGGTTTGTGGATTGCGCTGTTCGCCGCCCTCATCTTCGTGGCAGCGCTGGGCTTCATGTTCGCCGAGTCTCGCCAGGCCGTGCGCAGCGAAGCGATTTCCCATGCCACCCAGACCCTGGAGAGCACGGTGCTCCGCGTGACGAACATCCTGGACGAGGTGATGGTGGCCACGGACAATACCGACTGGCTGATTCCCCGCCACCTGGACGCCCCCGACTCGATGTTCGTCTATTCCCGCCGTATCCTGGCGAACAATCCGGACCTCAACGGCTGCTCCATCTCCTTCGAGCCGTACTATTTCCGCGACAAGGGCCGATGGTTCTCGGCCTATTCCCTCAACGAGAACGGTGGTATCCAGACCACCCAGGAGGGAAATGACGAGTACGAGTATTTTTACATGGACTGGTATCAGCAGGCCAAACTGCTGGACGGGCCGTGCTGGACGGAGCCGTACAACGACTTCAATCCCAAGGGAATCTTCTCCTCGGATGTGATTGCCTCCTACTGCAAGCCCATCCGGGACAAGGAGGACAACTATATCGGAACCATTTCGGTGGACCTGTCCCTGAGCTGGCTCTCGGAGACCATCTCCGCCGTCAAGCCCTATCCCAATTCCTACAGCATCATGATAGGCGAGGGCGGTACCTACTTCGTGCACCCGGACACCACCAAGCTGTTCTACCAGACCATCTTCACGGAGACGCTCGAGCACCCCGATCCCGACCGGACCGCCCTGGGACACGCCATGCAGCGCGGGGAGGAGGGCATGAAGCAGCTCGTGGTCAACGGGGAATCCTGCTACGTCTTCTACAAGCCGCTCAGTACGACCGGCTGGAGCGTCGCCATCGTCTGCCCCGAGCGTGACATCTTCGCCGGTTTCAACCGTCTGCGCAGCTCCGTGCTGGCGATCGTGCTGGTGGGCCTCCTGCTGATGCTGCTGGTCTTCCGGCGCATCGTGAGCCGGGAACTGGTGCCGTTGCAACAGCTGGCCGGGCAGGCCAAGACCATCGCCTCCGGCGACTTCGAAACCCAACTTCCCGACGACGGACGCATCGACGAGATCGGACAGTTGAGCCATTCCTTCAGCGAAATGCAGTCCTCGCTGGTGAACTACGTGGAGGAACTCAAGACGACGACGGCCATGAAGGCATCGTTCGAGAACGAACTGAAGGTGGCCAGCGATATCCAGATGGGCATGGTGCCGCGTATCTTCCCGGCATTCCCCAAGCGCAAGGATATCGACCTCTACGCTTCGATGACCCCGGCCAAGGAGGTCGGCGGCGACCTGTACGACTTCTTCGTGCAGCAGGAGAAACTCTACTTCTGCGTGGGAGACGTGTCGGGCAAGGGTATTCCTGCCTCGCTGTTCATGGCCGTGACGCGCAACATGTTCCGTATCATCGCGCAGCAGGGCCATACGCCGGCCGAAGTGGCCAAGCAGATCAACGACTTCATCACCCAGGACAACGAGCAGAACATGTTCGTGACGATGTTCATCGGCTGCATCGACCTGCAGACGGGCCATATGGACTTCTGCAACTGCGGACACAATCCGCCGCTGCTGGACGGCCAGTTCTATCCGCTCAAGTACACCAACCAGCCGCTGGGCCTGTGGGAGTGCGACCAGTTCTCCGGCGAGTCGATCGACGACGTCCGCGGACGGCAGATCCTCGTCTATACCGACGGCCTCAACGAGGCGGAGAACCGGCAGATGGAGATCCTGGGCAACGACCGCCTGCTTGAACTGATGGTCGGTGCGGAAACACTGAATGCCGAGGATGTGATCCACAAGCTGCAGAAGGCCGTGGAGAAGCACCGCGACGGCGCCAGCCCCAACGACGACCTGACGCTTCTGTGCGTCCGGGTGATAACCCCTTCTGAGAATTAATAATTGAAATTATAACGTTTTAAATCTTTCGTGTTATGAAAAACAAGAAAACGATTTACATTCTGGTCTCGATCCTGGCAGTATGTCTGCTGGGTGTCGTGCTTTCCAAGGTGATCAACTGGCCGGTGGACACTTCGAAATCCAGCGGCAACATCGCCAAGACCTCCCGTTTCTCCCGCAAGACTGCTTCGGACGGCGCCAGCAACATGCAGGAGCTGCTTCTGAATGACGAAGAGTACAAGAACAGCATCGTTGCCGCCTACCTGGTCATGGATGCCCGCGCCAATCAGTTCAACGCCCTTGTGGACGCTTCCGACGAGGTGGCCGGCAAGATTCCTGCGTTCAGCGACGTGCTGAAGGACATGAAGGCCGCCAAGCCCATGCTTGACAATGTCTGCGCCCAGATGAAGACCCTTGCCTCCGACCTGGACGCCGTGCTCGGCGGCGAGACGCGCGACGACCTGGCCCAGAACACGACCAACGCCGCCCTGGCGTACAACACGCTCCAGAAGTCGAACAACCTGGCCACCCGTTTCATCGACGCTGCCGATGCCTACCTGACCAAGAATGCGGGCGACGACCGCCTTAAGTTCGTCCGTGACCAGTGGGTCGACTATCAGTCGGTGACCGCTGCGCTGGAGCAGGATAAGAAAGCTGCCGATGCGATGGCTGAGAAGGGTCATCTGCTCTCGGCTGAGAAGAGCGCCACGGCCCTGGCCTCCTTAGGCCAGAACGTCGCGGGTGTTATCGCTAACGCTTCCGCTGTCAATGTACTGATCTGCTCCAATGTCACGAATTATGGACCCAAAATCCCGAGTTATGGCGCTAGCGTACAGGAAGGCCTTGGCGCATCTGCTCAGGGCGCTAACCTTGGCGCTGCCGCTCAGGGTGCCAATCTCGGCGCAGCCGCACAGGGTGCCAATCTTGGTGCATCCGCTCAGGGTGCTAACCTTGGCGCTGCCGCTCAGGGTGCCAATCTTGGCGCAGCCGCACAGGGCGCCAATCTCGGCGCAGCCGCACAGGGCGCCAACCTTGGCGCAGCCGCACAGGGCGCCAACCTCGGCGCAGCCGCTCAGGGTGCCAATCTTGGCGCAGCCGCTCAGGGCGCCAATCTCGGCGCAGCCGCACAGGGCGCTAACCTTGGCGCAGCCGCTCAGGGTGCCAATCTCGGCGCAGCCGCACAGGGCGCCAATCTCGGCGCAGCCGCACAGGGCGCCAACCTCGGCGCAGCCGCTCAGGGCGCCAATCTTGGTGCATCCGCTCAGGGTGCTAACCTTGGCGCATCTGCTCAGGGCGCTAACCTTGGTGCAGCCGCACAAGGCGCCAACCTTGGCGCAGCCGTCCAGGGCGTTCTTAGTGCAAACGTCCAGAATGCTATTAGCGCTTCCGTCGGAATCGTCATTCAGAGTGCCGCTCAGGGAACTGTCCAAAGCAATAGCGGTGTCCTCCAGTTCCTTTAATACATACCGGTACCTGATATGGTAAGGATGCTCCGGTTCCTGACAGGAATCCTGTCTTTTGTTCTGGTTCTGCCGCTTGCCCAAGCGCAGAACCAGACCTACTTTCAGTATAGGACTGACGAAGCCCAGCTGGTGTTTTTCGACAAGAGCCTGTCGCGCTACATCCCGCACATGGTGCGCATGTACCAGAACGGCAAGGCGCTTCACGAACAGATCTGGACCACGGATTCCGTCTATGTCCCGGAAGCACCCCTTCTCATGCTTACAGACTGGGAGGACGACGGTAACGGCGGTGCCACGCCGCTGCCGCGTTCGATGATCCAGATCGGCATGGCCCCCATGTCGATGTCGTATTACATCAATCCGTCCATCGAGCGTTACCGGCAGCTGTTCTGCCACGAGTACACGCACATCGTGATGACGGACAAGTACAACCGCAGGGACCTCGGCTGGCGCAAGTTCTTCGGTACCAAGGTCGGAACGGACAACTCGCAGCCCATTTCCGCCCTGTGGAGCTACCTGAGCGTCCCGCGCTGGTATGCTCCCCGCTGGTATCACGAAGGCATCGCCTGTTTCATGGAGACCTGGCTGGGCGGCGGCGTGGGCCGCGCCCTGGGCGGCTATGACGAGATGTACTTCCGCAGCATCATTCATGGGGGAGAGCCGCTGTTCTCCGTCGTGGGTCTGGAAACGGAAGGTTCCACCATGGACTTCCAGGTGGGCGCCAACGCCTACCTCTACGGCACCCGTTTCGTGAACTACATGGTGGGGCAGTACGGCTACGAGAACGTCATCCGCTTCTACAACCGCACAGCCGACAGCAAGACCTTCTTCGGCAATCAGTTCAAGCAGGTGTTCGGCCGCCCGCTCCGGCAGGTCTGGAACGAGTGGAAGGTCGAAGAAAAGAAGCACCAGGAAACCAACCTGGCCGCGATTCGGGAGTATCCGGTTACGGAGACCGTTCCCCTGACCAAGGATCCGCTGGGTTCCGTGTCGCCGTTCGTCTATGATCCCGGAACCGGCAAGGCCTATGCGGCCATGAACGCCCCCGGCGATTTCGCCCATATCACCGAGATCGACCTGAATACCGGCCGGCAGCGGAAAGTGACGGATCTGTATGGCATCCAGCTGTACAATCCGGCTTTCGTCGCCCTGGACCGGAACGCGCAGCGTCTCATCTTCACGTTCAACAATGCGAAGATGCGCGGTCTGATGGTATATGACCTTCAGAAGCGGAAGGTGGTCAAGCGGATGAAGTTCCAGCGTGTCAACAATATCGTTTACGACAACGCTTCCGACTGCCTGTACGGCCTGTTCTCCAACGGCGGCACGCAGTCCATCATCCGCTATGACCGGAATCTGGAGAACCCTGAGATTATCTATGCGTTCCCGTTCGGCGTGAGCGTCTTCGATATGGACATTAGCCATGACGGGAAACTTCTCACCCTGACCAAGCAGGGCGACAACGGCGAGCATACGCTGCTGCTGTTCAATACCGAAGACCTGGCCAACGCCAATTACCACGTGGAGGAACTGCTCACCTGGGAGGACAGCAACCTGGGCCAGTTCCGCTTCTCGCTGGACGATAAGTACCTCATCGGCAGTTCTTATTACACAGGTGTCTCCAACCTCTGGCAGATCAACCTGGAAACCCGGGAGATGGAGTTGCTTACCAATACGGAAATCGGCCTGTTCGCTCCGCTGGAGATCGCTCCCGACCAGCTGCTGGCCCTGGAATTCGAGCGCGACGGCATGCGTCCGGTCACGCTGGTGCGCAACGTTATCGAGGACGCCAACGCCATCGAGCTCTTCGGCCAGAAGGCTTACGAGAACAATCAGGAGGCTCTCGAGTCCGTGGGCCTGCTGAAGGAACCGCTGGAGCCGATTGAATTCGGCGACGTATACAACAGTATTACCGCGTACGCTCCGCTGAAGGAGATGCGTTTTGCCGGTGCCTATCCCACAATCACCGGCTTCACGGACAAGCAGGCCTGGAACCACGTGACGCCCGTGCTGGGCTATCGCTTCATGTTCAAGGATCCGGTGGGCCTGAGCAGCATCAAGCTGGACCTGGGTGTCTCTCCCTGGAGCAGCAACGATCTCAAGAACAAGTTCCATGTCGATTTCGAGTGGAAATACTATTTCTGGACGCTGAAGGCGGCCTGGAACCATACGGACTTCTACGACCTGGCGGGTCCGATCCGCACCAGCCGCAAGGGTTATATGGTGAGCCTGGCCTACGACTACACCAACTCGCTGGTGATGCCTTATACCAAGTCCTGGGGTGCTTCCATTGCCACTTACGGAGACATGGACGCGCTGCCGCTGTACCAGGAAATCGAGGTGGATGAAGGCATCACGTCCATGCAGACGGCTTCCCTGTACGGGAAGATCTCCCGGACCCGTGCCACGCTGGGCGCCGTGATGCGCGAGCAGGGATATGAACTCGGTATTAGCGGTTACACATACTTGGCCGGCGGCAAGTTCTTCCCATCGATCGACGCCACGGCCGATTTCGGCTTCCTGGTCCCCGTCGGCCGCAATACCAATTTCTGGCTCCGCACGGCGGCCGGTCATTCTTTCGGTGATCCGGCCTCCGCATTCGGCAATACCTACTTCGGCAGCTTCCGCAACAACCGCGTGGACTACCGCAACGCCTTCCAGTACCGTCTGGCGACGGCCATGCCCGGCGCCACCATCGATGCGATCAAGGCGCATTCCTATGCCAAGGCGACGGCCGAACTCAACCTGCGGCCCATCCGTCTGAACGATTTCGGCTTCCTGTTCCTGTATCCCACGTGGATCCAGTGCTCCCTGTTCGGTACGGGGCTGTCGACCTGGAATCCCGGAGAGGCGCGCCAGATGTACTACAGCGCCGGCGTGCAGCTGACCACCGAAATCGTATTCTTCAATTACCTCAAGACGACGCTCTCCATCGGGTACGGCCATCTGTTCGCTCCCGAAGGCTTTCCGGGCGGCCGCCACGGTAATGAACTGATGGTATCCTTAAAACTCCTGTAATGCCCTTTGTCGCCGCCCTGCTGCCTGTAGCGATCTACATCTTCGTCGTCTACAAGCTGGATTCCTTTTCGCTGCTGAGCGTGAAACGGCTCCTCTTGCTGGTGCTGTTCGGCATGCTTACGGCGCTGGCCAGTTTCGGCCTGTTCAAGCTGCTGGACCCGCACCTGACCGAGACGACGTCCGATTACCTGTATCCCTTGCTGGAGGAAGCGATGAAGGCCATTCCGCTCCTGATCCTGGCCCGCAACAAGAAGATCGTGTTCTTCATCGACAGCGTCATCTGCGGTGCGGCCGTGGGCGGCGGTTTCTCCATCCTGGAGAACATCTTCTACCTGGTGCTGGGCGAGCCGCTCGGCATGGGTACCGTGCTGTTCCGCGGCCTGGAGGTGGCGCTCATCCACATGGGCTGCAGCGCTATCATCGCGGCCGCGCTGATGTTCAGTGTGCGCATGGCGGAACGCATCAAATCCGGGCTTTCCGTGAAGAAGAGCGACCTGGCCATGTCCGTCTTCCTGCTGGTCATCGCGCCGGTCCTGCACGTGCTGCACAACGCCCTGCATTTCGACCCGCTGATCCAGTTCTTCTGCGTTTTCGCCGCCCTGGCCGGCCTGCTGGTCTGGACCTACCAGTATGACGGCGACATGATCCACCGCTGGCTGGACCGCGGCCTGGACAAGCAGGTGAGCCTGCTCCAGTCCATCCAGGCGGGGCAGCTGGGGGAGACCAAGACCGGTCAGTTCCTCCTGTCCATCAAGGAGACCTTCCCGGCGGAAGTGTTCTTCGACGTTATCTGCTACGTGGAGTTGAACGTGGAACTGTCCGTGGCGGCCAAGAGCCGCTTCATGATGCGCGAGGCGGGCCTGGACCTGCCGCTGGAGGACAGCCAGAAGGAAACCTACCTGTCCCAGTATGAGGAATTCATGATCCTGGAGAAGCGGCTCGGCAAGAGCGCCCGCATGGCGGTGGCTCCGGTCGTGAAATTCTATCCCGCCGACCGCAAGGCCCTCGAGGATCTCCTCGCCGAATGCCGTTCCGACAAATAAGCTACCAATACATCGACTGATTTGGCATTATCTGCTTTATCGTTATTAATGTATAATAGAAATGCGAAAAGGGATCATATTTGCTGCAATGGCAACGCTGCTGTTTTGCTGTAATTCATGTTTGGGGGAAGGACTGTGGACTCCGATCAAGATGGATAAGACAGAGGTGCATTTTACATCGGATGGCGGTGAAGATATTGTTACGGCCACCAATTATTCCAGCTGGTGGATCAATTACGGCTATGAGGACGCCCATAATGTAAACGGTAAGGTAGAGTATGTGGGTTTTGTTTATGCCACCTCCACTGACGGGGCTTATACCTATGACATCCTGGATGGCGGGTGGTATCACGCCATAGTAGCGAACAAGGGCCAGAGCAATATACTTGTCATTACTGTGGATCAGGATTATTCTGCCAAGCCACGCCAAGCAACCATCAACATGGAGGCCGGAGATGCCTTTACCACTGTGAAGATATTCCAGAATTAAGCCAAACTCATTTCCCGATGCAGAATATAGTTGAAATCGGTACCTTATTGTAAATCAGTAGTATAACAAAATCAGTGTTTCAACTTTGTCCCCGTATTGTCCCCGAAATCTTGGGGGTGCTAATATTTTGTGCGGACGGCGGTGGTCCGGGGGACAAAATTGTAAAGGTGCGTCCCCGCCTTGCTACAGAGGCGCACCGGGTGTTAAGCCCTGTCGGGCTTTTCCTCCTTGCGGCTCGGCAAAGCAAGTTAACTTGCTTTGCACTCGCTCGCTGCGTCGGTTAACAATAGAAGTCTGGCATCAGACCTCCGGTGGCAAAGGTATGAATATTTAACGAGAAGTGCTGATGGCATCTGCGATGGAGGACTCGCTGAGACGTCGTGCAAAAAACAGTAACTTTGCTTCGATAAATCGAGATTTATGGACATCATCATATATGGCAGCCTGCATGGGGCGGCGAAACGCTATGCCGAGGGGCTTGCGGAAAGGACAGGGCTAAAGGCGGTTGACTACAAGGAGGTGGACAGCCTGG
>Ga0310696_10007367_pt1 | contig 12915 bp, 8 predicted proteins | sample AusTroGonzalo_MG_4_FD_203885 | JGI IMG/M metagenome (GOLD analysis project Ga0310696, IMG submission 203885) | Bovine rumen microbial communities from tropical cattle in Woodstock, Queensland, Australia - Gonzalo_02 (v2) (version 2) | ecosystem: Host-associated > Mammals > Digestive system >... | reverse complement strand
TTCTTCGCTCAAAGCCGAAAAGGTTGCCGGCATCGATTGCCTGTTGCGTGGTGAACTTTTTGGGCAAAGCGTTCAGGAAGTCCATCATCTTCTTTTCGGCGCGGGTGAGAGGTGTGTAGCCGGGGCGGGTGTGGGACGGGGCGTCGGGGAGCATGAGGGAGAGGCGGGCGGCGTGTTTGAGAAGCTGCTCGGAGAGGATGGCGAGGGTGCGGAAGTCGTCGTCGGAGCAGTAGATTTCTTTGGGCAGGGCGGCATGGATGTCGAGGCGGAGCGCGGTAAGGATCATGCCTATTCGTTTGACAGTCACGAGCATGCGGAAGACGGAAGCGGCGAAGTCGTCGGGCATGCCCATCTCGTCGAGGGCGAGGTGGTAGCCGTCGGAGAAGAAGGCGGCGAGTTGTGCGGCCTGTTCGTCGGTGAGGCGCCAGTAGCAGTCGTGGCGCTGTTGCATCATCCATCCCCAGCGGGCGCCGAGTTGTTTGCCGAGGTATTCGTAGAGGTTGCCACCGGCTGTTTCGTCGGGTGTGGGGCAGTTGTCGAGCACGTGGATATCGAACTCGGGCGCGTCTTCGAGGAGGTACGGGAGGAAGCGGGAGACGAGTCCGTTTTCGGCGTTGCCGAGCAGTGGCTGAACCTGGTTGTAGGTGCCGGAGAGGAGGACGCTGAGGCAGGGGTGCGGGATGGTGGTTTTGACCACGCCGGCGGTTCCGGCCTTGCGGGCGCGGCTGATGGTCTCGTGCTCGAATGCCTGGCGGAAGATGTGGGAGAAGTTGCCGTAGTCGTGTTTCCAGATCTGGCTGAGTTCGTCCATTTCGGTAGCGATCATGATGCCGGAGCCGCCGTTTTGTTCGAGGAGGTCGAGGAAAGCAGCTGAGGAGCAGTTGGCGGGTATTTCGGCCGAGCGCTCAAGTTGTGTCAGGACAGATTCGATGGGTTCGAGGAGGGTGTGTGCGGTATTCATGACGCCCTTGCCGGAGGCGGCGCGTGCGACGATGAGTGTCATGAGGTTGGCGGAGTACTCTTTGCGCTTTACGGGGTCGTGGAGCATCTTCATCTTGGGCAAGGCATAGCTGCAGACGGAAAGTGTGGACAAAAACAGCATGTCGCGCACGGCGGGATTGGTGGAGGCGCCCATTGCAAGTTCCAGGATTTCAGGCAGTTGTCCGCGTTCGATGTCCTTGGTGAGGTACATGTGGTCGGACGGGGTTTCCAGGTTTTTCCAGGCTTTTAATGTAATTTCGTTGCTCATGTTTGATGTATGTGTTTTGATTTGCGTGCAAAAAAAGTGTAAAATTTTCAGTCGAATGCAGAACTTGGAGTGTCACGAAGGCTAAACTGAATAGAAATATCTCCGTCTGCCATTTCGCTCAGGCCATTACCGGTATTAGGGTCCATTCCGCCGATAGATACACCCCAATAGGAGACTTCTGAAAATAAATATAGTTCGGAAAAGCACTTTTGATATAAAGACCAAATATGGCAATGAGCTTTTTTATCTGCTACCACACATGAGTCTATTTCCGTCATAGCTACATCATGTTGTGACAAATCCTTGTAGGTTGATTTATAGCCACATTCCCATTGTTCCCATCCAAAATTATAAACCGCGTTGTCAGCCACGTGAAATTGCTTCACACCGTCCTCATATGTGCTGCGGAAATAATAAGTGTAACGCGCACTTGTGATAGAATCATGATAGCAAGCAAAGCCTAATTCGTAATCGTCAGTCTTGAGGAAATAGCCTTCGTCGAACTCTTTTAGATTACTGTCATACTCGTTATACGGCACCTCGATACCCATTCTCGCCAACGGTTCCAGACATGCGCTGGCAGGTTTGCCCATGCCATTGTATAGAATCTTGATTATCTTCACAACGTCATCATCCGACTGAGGCGGATTCACCGGCTGGCATCCGGCAAACAACAATGTGCTCAAACAAATGTAAAAAATTGCTTTTTTCATAATGAAAAGAATTAGTAAGCCACCTTGATTATGTCGATTAAGTCATCGTTTTTATCCAACAACTGGAGTACATAAATACCAGAAGGATACGTTTTTCCCACGAACTTATCATACAAAATCTCCTCAACAAACACTCCACTTACGGAAGAAACATTTACCTTATAAGGATTGCTATCTTCTATTACAACAGAAGCCTTTTTTTGCGAAGGTGCCAAATGATGAGAATGGTGAAGGTCTAATCCGTGTATATACAAACTTGGATCGCCTAGATAAATATATTTCGCAATCTGGTTACGACGATAAGGAACTATATTAATGTTATAGTACCGTTCCTTTGCGATGGAAATAAACTCTCCAATTGTCATAATTGGCTGGTAATCTATTAATTGTGAGAATAATTTTCGAGAAAACATCTTATTACATTCAATGATAGACGACACTGTTGAAGCCATTATTCCTATGCCACCATTCTTAACATTCATCCACGAACGCGCAAAGCAATTCTCTTCGTATAGGTCTCCATTAAGGCATGCAAAAGAAAAACCGAATGGTTGATATGGTAAGTCGCTATTTATGCAATCGTCAATTTGGTATTCTCGGAATTGGTATGGATGAGCAATCCAATCATAACTACCATGTCCAAAGTACAAAAACATCCATAAAGGGCTATCTGAATCTTCTATTTCTGTTTTTATATCTATGTACGAACATTGAGAGGGTGTTGGGTATCTGCCATCATAGAACTGACCTGTAAGATATGTAGAAGCATTGATAACATCTGTTTCGACCCATTTTGCCTGAGCGATGTTACTTAATTTGGGGTTATCCGATCCAGAGAATGATGCTATCTTATGGGTGAGGTTATCATACATGGATAACTCCGATTTCATCGTTTTTCGCATGACCAGAGATAATTGCTCTGCATTATATATATCCCAACGTCCCAAATATACAAATGGATGATAGCCTATCAGACTAACAACATACCAATCACCCCAACAGGTGTAATAAATATCCGTGGGAGGGTTCAACATGCTTTCTTGTTGTCCGGAAGAAAATGGTATCGCACTGAGGCTTCCCGCTAACAAAACATATGCTAATCGAGTATTTGTATAATATGAGAAAATCAATTCTTTAATCGCGTCCGGCGTACTTTCATAGTCGTCTATAAATTCTAGAAAAACGCGATAGCCTAATGATTCTTTATGGGTTTTGAACACCAATATTGAATCCTCATATTGTCGCTCAGTAATGATAAGATATGGCTCATCATCTATAACGGGAGTCTCCGGGAAACGATAATAATCAACGTCTAAATAATTGTCAAAAAACAGAGCAGAAGCAGGTTCAGGATTAATATACAGATTCTCAATATAATCTCCGTCGAAAGAGATTTCAAACTTTGCGTAAGTCAACACTTCCGTATCACTCCACAAATGGTAGTGGACAGGATAAAAAGTAAAATCCACACCTTGGGCTAATCGGCGATGGTATGTTTGTCCTAATAGGTACCAATCACTATAATATTGATCCATTAAGACATCATCACTATACAAAACGGGGTCGTAACATATATATACAGGTTGCCCTGTTATTGAAGACTGAACGGGCAAATAGGGATAATTCAAATATACCGATGTATACGCTAAAGAATCAACATGAATTTGCACATTAGTTGCGTTAAGTGGAAGTTCCAGATGCAAAGTATATGCGGGATACATCGGAGAACATTCATCTCCCGCGTAGTCATAGTAATCAGGAATTAACTGCACATAAGAAAAGTCATATTCTCCATTCGCTCCAATTAGTGTTGTATCCATGGCAATAATATCATCATTTTCATACGTGATAACATACGAATTGCCACCCTGGGACAGCGTTAGTCCAGGCTGAACTTCAACGCTGGCAAAAGAGGCTACCGAAAGCAACAAACAAAACAATAGAGAACTCTTTTTCATACTAAATATTTTAGAAAACTATTCAATTAACGCAGATTCATTCCTGCCAACTATGTCAAAATGAAACTGATTGCAAAGGTACTATTTTTTTCTGATATAACCAAAATTTCTAATAAGATTTTCTTTGTTGAATCGAAAATTCTTATGTTTTTCGGGATAATTGTGCACTTTTTCGGAATAAGCATGTTCCTCGCTATACTGTTCTTATATTATTCTAACAACAGCGCTTCAATAGCCATATGACAGGCAAAAAAGTGTGTTTTCTGTGAATTTTTATCTATCCTTTGCGGTACTGGGATGGGCGTAGGCCGGTACGTGACTTGAAGAAACGACAAAAAGAGCCACTCTCATGAAAGCCCAAATCCTGCGCAATCTGTTCAATGCTTTTGTCGCGTTGAGAGTGCAACAGCTTTTTCGCTTGCGAGATAATCATGTCGTCTATCCATTCTCCCGCTCCCAGACCCGTGAATTGTCGGATGACAAAAGAGAAATATTTCGGACTTAAGAACAGTTGATCGGCATACCATATAATATCCTTGTGCTCTTTGTAATTGTTTTCGAGCAAGTTGTAGAAGTCGTTGAAAAGCTGTTCGTTACGTATGTCTGCTTCGGTCTTCTCCGATTCCTCTCCACGATAACGGGTCAGTTCGAAAAACAAGACATCCAGAATGGCTGCCAGACTCTCCTGCCGTTGCGGATAATTGCGCTCGCTTACCAGTTGCAACACCTGCAGAATGGCCATGACCTTCTCGAATTGCTCGTCGTTCAGGTGGCACATCGGGCTGTAGTAGTACTTCCTGTAGTCCACGAAAGATGTGCGGCGAATCATTTCATGATAGAAGGCTTTCGAGATGAACACAAATACCACGCGATAGTCGGGCGAAGGCGAGAGACAGGTGAGGGTGTGGTCCGGCATGGCAAAACCGATGTCATGCGAGCTAATGGCTATCTCTTGTTTGTTGTAACTCAGCAAGGCATTCCCTCTGATACATAATCCAATCACCAGGAAGTCCCCTTGCGGTGGATTTTCTTGAGTCGGTACATTGCTCGTTTCATACACAACCAAACCTCGTTGATTGATGTCGTTTGTGTCATAAAACAGGTCGGTTTGTTTTTCCATATTCGTCCTTTTGATAGTAAAATCGTGCAAAGTTACAACTTTTTTTCCAAATATAAAAGCGTTTTCGACCTTTTGATAGTATTTTCTTCTAAAATGTTAACGATTATATCAAAAAAAAGTTGTAACTTTGCACCGCGATTTGGAAAGTTGAGGTGATTATGACAATCACGTGTCACAATAAACATGAAAAATAACGAACATATTAACACAAAAAACTACATAGTTATGAAACGGAATTTTTTATCTTTATTGGTGTTTATGTTTATGATGCTATCCTCATCATTGACATGTCTTGCCACGCCTTCACCCATTACGGAGGCCAATAGTCAGCTTCGTCATTTATTCCAGTATGTCACAAACCCTAACACAAATGTGAGATTCCTGTATCAACTAGGTTCTCACATTATTGATTCAGCGTATTTTAGCACACAATGTACGTTGACGACAAATTGCGACACTTGGTTCTATGCCTATAAAGAACTGAGTTGGTGTGCATACGATACTACTTGGATGGAGTCCGATTCTTCCGTTTATGCAAGAGCCTGCTCCGTATATGCTGACACGGTAACATTTGGTATGATGAACTGGAAGTATAACTCATTAAAATATTCTGCTTTCAGTTCTGACGTGTATTTTAATTTTGATTTAACAAACAACCAACTAATTTCAAACAACTCCAATCAAACAGATGCTTATGTGATTGGCGAAATCTTCATGAGTTCACCGCTTGTCGCTTCTTCACAAACGAATAGCCCTATATTTAAAATATCACCGTCTTTCATATTTTCAACCAGTGATGATTTAGACTACATGATAAGCATGTACGATTGCTTCATCGACTTCGATGATGGTAGTGGCCCTCAATTAATTAGTCTCTCCACGACGAACTACCATCAAGTCACATATAGTACTCCTGGATATCATATTTTTCAAACAACCATCCGTCTTCATAGTGATACATCAGTTGTTGTGAAGCGTTCAAATAGTGGATTTGTGGTAAGTTCAACACCGGCGATTTCTCCACAAGAATATACTGACCTCTCTTCACAGTTTCAAGGGTTGAAAGTTTATCATTTTAATCCAGAATGCGACCTAGGAATGAAAGATGACAAGATTATTTTCATTCTCGCCGGATATAATATGGGAACTCTTTTTAACAACCATATTCGAAGTGTTTCTACATTATATGAAAAATACATAGTAAAAGGGCGCCGAGAAATTCTCAGGCAATTTGGGTACTCTTTCGTTTTGGTAGAATGGGAAGATGCCGATAGAGCAATCGAACAGAATGCCGCATATGTGGTGAATCTCTTGGAATATTATAAGTGTAACAAAGTCGGCAATGAACAATTTGTGCTAATTGGTGAAAGTATGGGATCCCTTGTCGGAAGGTATGCACTAACCTACATGGAATCGCCCTCATATGTCAGTCCAAATGATTGTTGTCTTAATCTAAAACACAATGTTCGGTTATTCATTTCAAATGACGGACCACATTTAGGGGCAAATATTCCGTTATCTCTTCAAGAAGGAGTGGCCGCAATAGAAAACGTTGCGGAATTTGGTGCATTTTTAGGGGATATGTTATGCATAACTGCACTATCGTGTTTAAATGTTAGAAATCGTTCGCTAAACGGGACTTCAGTTAAACAGATGTTGTTGTATCATTATTCTACCGGAAACAATGGCTACTATACGGCACACCCGTACCACGACGTTTTTTTGCACAACTTGGAAGGCATAGGTGGATATCCTCATCTTTGCAAAAATGTAGCATTGTCCAATGGTTCATTACAGGGACGTAATCAACAGCAGTGTTTTGATACTCTTGATGCGGGAGCTTCTCGCGTCCCTAATGACCGTTTCTTGGGGGTTAACATTACGTCTGAATTCCATGTTTTGGGTATTTCATTAAGATCCGGAACCTCTGTGGATTTGAGATCCAATCCTTACGGAAGTGGTCAATTAGCCAGTATAAGCGTAGGCACGCAAATGCCCTCAATTAGCTTATATTTTTGGGGCGTTAATGTTTCATACACCAACACTCCTCTAGTAAGTTTTTCAAAATATGGATATAATTTGCAACCGTTCTGTGTTTCAGCCGGTGGTGCCATATGGTTATTAGAAAATGGGTATGCAGGAGGCTCGTTGGGAGCGCCTTTAGACTTTGGTAACTTCTTATTCGGGATACATGGTTCGTCTAATTTGGGATCTCTTTCGGCAACTTTGGACTACGGCATTCCTTGGCTGTTTGGAGGGTCTTTATCGGGAAGCATTTATACAGATGGTTTAGGATTTTGCTTAGTCCCTGTGCAATCGGCGTTCTGCTATGATGCTAATCATTGGGATTTGCAAAGGGATTATACCATTCTTTCTACTACTACGATGTTTAATAATACATTTTTCGACGTATTGTCTGGTCATCCCGATAGAGATGGTAGGCATCGATATAATGGACTACACGAGACATATAGGAATAATGTTTTCATAAACCAAATTAATGATGATACGTTATATAGCCATCAATATTACAAAAATAGCACATGTGAAAAAACGGAATGTCGCATATTAAATAGAGAAGTTGGAGACGAAGAGCTCTTTTTGGACAATAGCCAAATTAATGGTGTTGCTTCATATTCTGCGCTTGTCCAATTATACGTAAACGTTCCTCATCCTTATTATAATTTTGATGGTCAAATAAGCACGACTTATAAAATTCCAGGAATGTATTGTCGAACAGATCCTTTCATTATCAATTATCCAGGATTAGCCATATTTCAGAGTAATATGTTACCAGATACCCATGAAGCCATCGGGAAATATGAGTCTCTTCAAACACTATATTTGGGGTGCTGCGAAAAGCGATTCGAAGAGCCTGTCCCTGAAATTGGCGTTCAATCAACGGATTCTTCCATAATTGTTTATCCGAATCCAATAGGTGTCGGAGAAGAACTACAAATCGTGTCTTCAAAACATATTTATAATATAAAAATGTACGATATAGCGGGCTATCAAATGGCAACAATCCCTGTTGACAATGAAACTGGCATAATTTTTGTAACCATTCCAACAACAATTACGGCGGGAATATACAACTTATATTGTGCACATGAAGAGGGAGTATCCTCCTTACAAATATATGTATATTAAATTATTAGCGATTATGAAAAAGCATTTTTTATTACTAATGATTGTTCCTCTCATGATGATTTCCTGTTATGAGGGTGACGTTGGTGAACGTGAAGAATACATCGTTTCTGGTTATGTGTATTATCCGGATAGTACTCCTCTTGGCCATGCTGCTGTGGTTGTTAATGATACTCAATTCTATTCCCATGCACTATCTGGAGTTATGCCGTGGGATCATGAGTATGGCGGAAAGGCCGATGAAAATGGATATTTTGAAATTGTTATCCCCGATGGTGGAAAGCAGGGCATTCACGTAATGACTTATTTCCAGCCAACGTCGGATACCGCCGAAGTGATGTATCACTATCATGGGAGCAAAAACAAGCACTATTCCGGCAAACATGGGTTTGAGGGGCTTCAAATTTATTCTTACATCATTGAGCATCCCATTCACTATCCATATTTGATTCCATCCTATCCGTTCATTGGTGATAGTGTTCGGGTTGTTGCAGCATATCAGATTACACATATAGATCTGTTCGAAGGAAATAGTAGTAGCAACAGGCATAATATTTCTAGTGTTGATTATCAAGAACCGGATACTTCCGTTATGTTTCTCATTCCAGAAGAGCTGTCACTTGAAACAATATATCATTTAGATGTTCTTGGAGACAATTCTGGTAAATATATTAGACTCCATCTCCGCGAACACGAACAATAATTACTAAAACCATCACTACAATGAAAAAGTTTATTATTTCTTGTGCTGTACTGCTTACTGCCGGTATGTTCGCCTCTTGCGACAATGACCCCAACGCCCCTCATTGTTGGGAGGTAAAAGCAACTATCAACATGATGGGAATGAGCATTCCTACTGTCACCTATATTTGGTGTACGGAAGCCGAGTTGGAAGCTCAAAAAGAAATCAGTAGGGAACAACAAAGACAGGCTGGATTTTCCGATGAGTTCATCACCATTACCAGCAAACGCGCCAACAAATCCGAATCCGATTGTCACTAATCGTTAAGAAAACGGATTATATCTCTCCTGCCCGAACTCACTCCGGGCAGGAGATTTTGTTCATATATTATGACAGGACTCTGCCGAATGACAGGCAAAAGAGAGTGGATTTGCATTTTTTTTGGCATAATCCTTGCACATGTCAAATAATTTTAGTAACTTTGCACCCTGAATTAGAAAAACAAACACAAGATATGGCAAATATCGAGAAGAAAGACGAACATCCCTTGGAGGCACAAATACCGGAAAACGAGTACAAGGATTTACTGCGACAGGCTGTCGCAGTTATAGAGAATGCTCGCGCCAGTATTGCTCTTCATTTGGCAGTCACGGCAAGCAATACACATTGGGAGATTGGTAAGCTTCTCTACGAGAGGAAGCTGGAGAGCCAGCACGGAAGCGGAGTCGTCAAACGGCTTTCTGTAGACCTGAAAGAGCGCTATCCTGACATGGGACTCTCTCCCAGAAACCTATGGGATATGAAGAGGTTCTATCTGCGTTATTGCGATAGTGATACAAAACTGCGACAGAGCGTCGCACTTTTGCCATGGTCACACAATCTTTTGCTGATGCGTGAACTAAAGGACAACGATGCAGCCATCTATTATTACGCTCAAGAGACTGTTGCCAAAGGTTGGAATCGTGACCTGCTTCTGAATGCCATCAAGCTGGGGATGCACGAGACGCATCCGGTCGAAGCCCCCGCCAACAACTTCGACTCCACGCTCCCGACTGTGCAGTCACAATACGCCAACGAAGTGTTCCATAGTACATATAATCTGGGATTCCTGGGGGTCACCAAGCCCATCCTGGAGCTGGAGTTAGAGAATAGACTTGTTGAAAAGATTAAACTGTTCCTTTTGGAGTTGGGCAAGGGTTTCTCCTTCATCGGCAACCAGCACACCATCGAGTACAACGGCAAGGAGAGTCGTGTGGACATGCTCTTCTTCCACCGTGGACTGCGCTGCCTCGTGGCTATTGATTTGAAGATTGGCAAGTTCATTCCTGAGTATGCCGGCAAGATGAACTATTATCTCTCTCTGCTTGACCGCACCGAGCGACAGGAGGGTGAGAACCCGTCTATCGGCATCATCCTCTGCGCCGAAAAAGATAATCTGGACGTAGAACTGGCACTTGAAGGCATAACCAAACCCATAGGAGTTGCTGACTACCAGCTCATCATTCCCAAGGACGAGTTGCAAAAAGCCATCACCGCTGAGATTCAGTCCTTCGAGGCAGAAAAAGAACATCCGGAGGAATCGGACAACAACTAACCTTTGCACCCTAATTTATTACAAACATGTCTATTTGGCGAGTTATATTGGCAATTCTCTTCCCTCCGTTGGCCGTGATCGGCTACGGATGCGGGTCGATCGTTATCGTGTTCCTCCTGACGCTTTGCGGCTGGGTCCCCGGCGTCATCGGCGCCCTGGTCATCCTCAACCGGACGAAATGACCCCACAAAACAGCACACCTGTGCAGCGCGAACCACAAGGCCCCTTTGGCACGATATTTGCAGTTCCTTTACAGCTAATACTAATACGAAAAAATATGAAACGAACGTTCTTAACCTTGTTAACCATGGCATTTGTCACCATGATGAATGCACAGAATCCGAGTGAGAACACCTCACAGAATCCGTATGACCGGTACTACCGGGACCTGCCGATAGAGATCGAGCATGTGCAGCCGGTCGTGTTCCCCGACACGACGGTGAACCTGAAAACGTATTTCAAGAAATACCAGATCAACCCGCAGGCGGGGACGCTCTGCACGGAAGCCATCCAGGCCGCGATAGACGAGCTGGCTGCTGCCGGCGGCGGACACATCGTCGTGCCGCGCGGGACTTGGAAAACGGGCCCGATCGTGCTGAAGAGTAACATCGACCTGCACCTGAACCGCGGCGCCATCCTGCAGTTCACCGAGGACAAGACGCAGTATATCCTGCCGGACAAAAAAGGCAAGGTGCCCTCCAAAGCGCGCGCGTGCATCTCGGGCTCGCGGGTGGAGAACGTGGGCATCACGGGCGAAGGCGTCATCGACGGCCAGGGCTTCTACTGGCGGCCGCTCAAATACAAGAAACTGATGAAGGGCTCCGACGAAGACAAAGCCGTGTGGGCATACGCCAAGTCGCTGGGCGGCAAAGTGCTCCCGAACGGGAAAGACTCGATCTGGTATCCCTTCAACCTGAACGAGGACCTGAACATCCCGAACATCGGCAAGACGCCCGAGGAGCAGGAGAACTACCGCTACCACCTGGTGAACATCACCGACTCGAAGAACATGCTGGTGGAGGGCGTGACGCTCCGCAACTCGCCGAAGTTCCACCTGGTGCCGGCGCGCATCCATAACCTCATCATCGACAACGTGACCGTGGACTGCCCGTGGTGGGCGCAGAACGGCGACGCGATGGACATCGGCAACACGCAGGTATGCCTGGTGGTGAACTGCAAGGTCAACGCCGGTGACGACGGCATCTGCATGAAAGGCGGCGCCGGACAGAGCGGTTATGACCGCGGCCCGAACCGCGACTTCCTCATCTGCAACGACACGGTCTTCCGCGCACACGGCGGCTTCGTGATCGGCTCGGAGTTCTCGGGCGGCATGGAGAAAATGGTCGTGAAGAACTGCTTCTTCGACGGCACGGACATCGGCCTGCGTTTCAAGTCCGCCCCCGGACGCGGCGGCAAGTGCAAGGATATCTACTGCACGGACATCGTGATGCGTAACATCCGCGAGGACGCCATCTTCTTCGAGAGCGGCTACGCCGACAGAGCCGTAGGCCGCAGCGCCACCGCCGGCGACAACAAAGATGCGTTCTTCCCCGACTGGGGCAACATCACCTTCCGCAACATCACCATCGCGAACATGCGCAACTTCGTCAACGCCACGGGCTTGAAAGGCATGCCGGTGCATGACCTGCTGTTCGAGAACGTGCACGCCTACGGCGTACAGAAAGAGCCGCTGCTGCTCAAGTACTGCAAGAGTTTCCGCTTCCGCGTCTGCTCCTACAGCGGCGGCCGCGAGAACGACATCAAGAACTGCGAGATGATCTCCTTCAACGGAAAAGACCTCGCGGAATAGAAACAAGCAGCGCGCCGGTTGGCGCGCTGTTTTTTCAATACAACTCTTTTACCAGATCACAGAGGTACACCTCCAGATTGGGTTTGCCGACGATGAGCGTCTCGAGTTTGGAGTCGGCGTAAGACTTCGGATTGAGTCCGTGCGCCTCTTCCCATGCGTCGGGAATGCCGTCGCCGTCGGTGTCCTTGGGATTCTCCGCCGTTTGATACTCGGGCCATCCGCCCACGTCAGACGGCGTGTCGATGAGTCCGCCCGTAGAGGTCGTGCCGTTGTAGGTGTACGCGCCCCGGCGCACTTCGTCGGCGATACGCGTGTCAATGGCGTCGCGCGAGAGCGAGCAGCCGCCTTTCAGGAGGACGGTCTCGAACGCTTCGGCAGCGGATTCTTCCGAGGTGTAGCTGTTCGTGAACGCAAAACGGGCCGTGGCCTTGATCTGACTGAGCTTGTCCGCCTCGTCGGGATGGATACCCTGCCAGTTGTCGGCCGTAACGGCCTCGGAGCCGACCATGCTGTTGCCCTCGAGCCACAGTTTCATCGGATCTACGGAACCGCCGCACTTGTTCGTGCAGTTCGAGCACTTGGTCGTGGGATTGCAGAGGCGCGTTTTCACGCCGGCCTTCGTCGCCGGACCGGGTTTGTAGG
>Ga0310696_10007365_pt1 | contig 12918 bp, 11 predicted proteins | sample AusTroGonzalo_MG_4_FD_203885 | JGI IMG/M metagenome (GOLD analysis project Ga0310696, IMG submission 203885) | Bovine rumen microbial communities from tropical cattle in Woodstock, Queensland, Australia - Gonzalo_02 (v2) (version 2) | ecosystem: Host-associated > Mammals > Digestive system >... | reverse complement strand
TTTGGTCAGCACAACAAAAGCGACTAAAAATTTTACTAAATCAGAAATGGTTACCATCAAAAAAAGCGACGTTGTGATACGTCAGGCAGTAGCAGATAATTGGGAAAAAACTCAACAACTGTTAGGCCAATGGCCAGAAGTTATTGAGATATTTGAACGCGAACCTTTGGTCAGAAGCGATCTTAAACAATACAATGGAAATCTTATTTCTCAACAGGAATTAAGATCAAAGTTGGGTTGTAAAGATAAAACAATTTTTGCCAAATTAAGACGCGCAGTTCAAACCAAATATCCGTTGTCGGAAAAATGGTTTATCAGATGTCAAGACCAGGGAAATCCTATATTCTTCCAGGTTGAACATTTTGATGAATATCAACAATTGTGGGCTTCCGTGTCACAAAAACCAAAAGCCGAAGTCGTCAAAAAAACAACTAAGGTTGAAGTTGTCAAAGAAACAACCAAGGTTGAAGTTGTTGAAGAAGCCGCAAAAGTTGAAGTCATAGAAGAACCAAAACGCGTAGATATGCTGACTGTTCGTGGCTGGGCAGAATTCGTTGGCTGGTTGGACGTCTCTTGCGAACAAGCGTTACAAGATACGATTGACGCAGAGGAAGAATATAAAAAAGCAGAAAGCGAAGCACACCAATCCAAAGGACCAAGTGAACGTGCTAAATTATTGGTTGCGGCATGCGAAAAGAATCAGGCAGTTTTGGATTCTACCGAAGAATTCAATAAAAAATCCGCTGATGTCGAAATCGCAAAGGCTTTGACCAAAGAAAAAGAACAAGCCGACGAAGAAGTTCGCAAAGCTTTGGAAAAAGTCGAACAAATCAAAGCAAAAATGAATGCTTTGATGGCAGAATACGGAACATATGAAATGTAATTTAGGTTTTCTGACGCAAAAACCGCCCGATTGGGCGGTTTTTTTATCGCGACAAATATAAATCTTTGGCCTTTAACGCGGCGGTTAAATTTTCATAGTGTTCAACCGCATCAAGCAAATGATGATTATATGGCGTTGTTGGGTTGCTTATCATCACAATCGGAATTTGTTTTTTAATACAGCCCGAAACGACAATCGGAGAATCATCAAAATGTAAATCTGTTTTGATATCATGTAAAATATCTGATTTTGCGCCGTGTTTGTCATAGACCTGGCTGAAATTACATTGAATACCGGCATTTGTCAGCTGTTGAAAAGTCTTGATTGGCTGTTTCAATCGGCGTTCTGTGACGAACAGAACATTAGTATCTTTGCGTTTCATCAAATTGTTCAAAACATTTGGAATATTTTTATCAATCAGCGGCATTTTATAAAGCGCATCGTCACAAAATAAATCCAGCATTTTATATGCAATCGGGAAAGGATAACATTTAACAATATCCCAATTTGTTGGATAGGTATATTTCATCCCTGTTCCATCAAACGCCATCGCCATCAACGGATTCAAATCAAAAATTACACTGTCCAGATCAAAAGTTATCGTCATAGTGCCACGATTATAGCGAAAGATAACGAAATGTCAAATATCAGCGCACACGCGTGCATTTATAAAATTCAGCGGTTGTATTATTTATGTCTTTTGGTAATTCTTTGGGTGGGTAAATCACCGGTTGCGACACCCATTTTTCCGATTTCAAAAAGGTATTTACATCAACAGGGAAGCGGCAATACACATCCGGATTTTGTTGTATATCACGCGACAGAATTGTATTTTTAATAATTGTGACATACATAGTGTCTATTAAATCATGATTTAACGAATATTCGTAAATTTTTGATCCGCCACAAATAAAAACCTGCCCCATTCCACCACATTGTGAAACAGCATTTTCAATGGACGACGCATAAAAAACACCATCAACATATTCATTTTTGTAATGCGAACTAACCACCAAATTAGGACGCCCTGGCAAAGGCTGTACTGGCAAATGCTCAAAAGTAGTCCGACCAAAAATACACGGGTGCGACATCGTCATTTTTCGGAAATGATACAAATCAGAAGCACAAAACCACGGCATAACACCATCACGCCCGATAACATTATCAGGACCGATTGCCACAATAGAGCAAATTTCAGGTCGTTTTTTCATCAACATACTTATAACAAACAAATCAAACCGTATCCACAAAAAAATACCCCGCACAAGGCGCGAACCGGCAACATTTGTTGCGATGGATTCAAATCAAACCGTATCCACAAAAAAATACCCCGCACAAGGCGGGGTTATTTTTTGGTGGAGACACAGGGATTCGAACCCTGGACCCACTGATTAAAAGTCAGTTGCTCTAGCCAGCTGAGCTATGTCTCCAAAACTGAACTGCCCTTCGGCGTTCGGGGCATATTTTTGCATATTAAAAAAAGAAAATCAAGCAAAAAATACATTTTTTTAATTTTGTCATTATGAATCCAGACACTACATCGATATTGAATTGGAAAACAAAATGTTTGTTGTTGACGTTTTGTCTGGATTCACAGTTTGATTATTACAAACCCCGTGGCTCACAACAATTTGTTTTTATGCCTAGGTTTAATTTGAAAAATGTTAAAATTTTATTTTTTATTCTGAAACAGTCACAGAATCATCGTATATAGACCAAGTGACGCCGTCTGCCTGAATCTTTAATTTATGGCTAGTATCAGCGTTCATATTGACATCTTGAGTTGTAGCATTTCCATAAAACACATCATTTCCGATACGGACATTTAATGACGGAGTCGTTTTTTTACCACTGCGCAAATACACAGCCGTATCGCCAATGTGTAAAATACGACCACACGATTCCAATTCATGCATACCGGCTGGCGAATACCAAGAATTAGGACATTCTGAAATACCCTGGGTCAGTTCAGTATTGTATTGATATGCACCGCCAACACAATAATAATCGTTTGGACAAATTTCGCATTGCACACCATCCGCAGGCAAATAATACCCCGGATTGCATACATAAGTATTTATTGAAAAATTAGGCACCAGTTGCGTGGAACCGTCCCCCACCCCCAGATTTGAAATATTACAACCGTTGGTATAATTTTGGCTGTTCAATAAAAACGCTGTATCGGCAAAAACATTTGCCGATATAAACATAATTGTTAAAAACACACCAATTATTTTGTTCATATTTCTTTATCAAATACCCGCCCCGGGTAATTTTCCCAACAAATGGGGGGATGGGAAAATTATTCCCGGGGACATCGAGTTTTCATTACGGTTTAATTACCCGTATTGAATGTCCAACCGGTGAACGTATGTCCACGTTTTGTTGGCGCTGTTGCTGGTGTGGTCAAATCACCACCGAACACATTGACCGTGCATGATTCGGTGTATGGTGCGTGACCCGCCTCGTAATCTGCGAATGCCGGTGCAACCGCAAACACCGCCAACATACTGGTTAGAATATACTTTTTCATTGTGTTTCCCCTTCCTTTCTAAAACGGCAAAAACCGGTTATAAAAACACTTCCTTTACACAAGTATAGAAAATTTATTAAATTTGAATCAAGCAAAAAAATCACTCTTTGTGCAGGCCTAATTTTTTGCGGGTTGTATAGCCCGTTGCAGCAAACCAATCATCAATCATAGACAACATCGTTTCTAAATAGCGCGCTATTTCTTTCGGGGAATTGTGAAATTTATATTCATTCAAAATCTGATTTAATTCCTGGGTTATGAACGATAAAATTTGAGTATATTGCGAATCCAGCGCTTCTATTTTGTCAGATTTATAAAGTAAATCTTCCAGTGCCACTAATTGTTTGCGTATCGCGCGTATGTATTTTTTATCCAAATCTAATTTTTTATAGTTCAAATTCAAATCTTGCATGGGAACTTCGATACGCGGCAGTCCGATTATGTTTTTTATCTGGGCCAGAATTTTAAACAAATGTGAATCTATGGTGTTTATCAAACTTATATGCTGATGTTTATGAACTCGGCGCGTCACTAGAAAATTAGAATAATCGTAAAACAAAAACACCAAAGGTATTGCCAAAAGTGATGCCGCCACGTTGTCCATTAAATCTATCCAGCCCGCGCTGTGCAGGTATTTCTGGGAAAAATCAAAGACAAAAACACCGCCTGCTATGGACAAAACATATGGAATCATTTTCAAAAGTAAATTCACAATATTCATATAAAAAACTATACAGCACCAACCCGCCATTGTTGACAGGAATGAAAACATATCAAAAGACGCCCCATCACTTGAAAAATCGCGAAAAAATGCTATAATATAATAATGGTGGTGCGGGGTGCATCACAACGAACCAAGAGGTGGCGCTATGACAATGAATATGAAAGACTTTTTATCAAGATATTTTCGTCAATTACATTTTGACACTATGCCAGAGCCTGTGCGCCGCAGATTTGATTCGTACGTCGACAAAGATGACTATATCGGCGACATGAAATCGTGGGCGGATGATTTGTTGAAAAAAGATGCCAATGGAAAGCCCTTTAAAGATCCAAAAATCCAACCAGACGGTCATTATGTCCATAACGATTTGCCCAATGACAAAGATATGGATATGGACAACTGGAAAAAATTGTATGAATTATTACAACAAATTTTCACCAAGATGGCAGACGATAGAGATTCTCTGGACAAAGCTACCGTCAAATTTCTGGATAAATATTTTGGAAACCAACGTGGCAATATTTTTGTGCCAACACCATTGGAACAAGATACAAAAGACGCAGTCAAAGCATTATTTAACGCGGTCAAATCTTTAGATGAAAAAAGCGCGTATACTTTGTTTGCACGCTGCCTTCATAACGAAGAAGCACCTACTCTGCTTGAATTCCGTGATTTCAAAAATGCAATTGAAAACGGTTCTTATGAAAAAAATCCAGCAGTCAGAAAGACTTTAAGAAAATTCATCGTTGGATTATCAAATGCTATTAATAACGGCGAAAACATCGGTTTGAAAATCAACCCGATGATTTTGGAAGCCATCTTTTACGGTTTAAACCCAGCTAAACTGGCAACTGATGAAGATGTCAAAAAATTACAACCAAATATCAAAGACATTTTAAGTGCGATTCATGATAACGAAAAAATCGCAGCGGATGTTAAAAGATTTGATAATGGTAAAATTTCAGAGCCGTTAGAAAAAGCTATCAGTAAAACTGATTACACCGGCAAAATCACTGAAAAAAACCGTGTTCCTGAAAAATATGACGATCATCTTAATTTCTTTGAAAGAGCTGACAAAGAAGTCAAAGATTGGGTCGACGATAAAATCGGGGTTTTCAAAGATTTTCACCGCGAACACATCTATCATAACGAAGAAGCCCAGACTATTATGGGTGTAATGTTAGATTTAGGAATCAGCCCAACCAGCGGATTAAAAGCTATCGTCGACAAAGAACAAGATATTCTTGGTAAATTACAAGGCAAACAGCCGTTACATTCTGCTGAATATTTCAAATGGATGGTTGACGAATTGAAACGACTGAGAGATGGCGGTATGAAAAAGGCCTTTGAAAACGCAACCAAAGAACCCGGAAAAATGCGCAGTTTGGCTGAAAACATTGGTCGAAACTCCGCAGATGCAATGAAAGGACTGGATAATTCTAAACGCAAAGAATTGAAAAAACAGACAACTGTTGCCATGGAAATTATGGAAGTTATGGAATACGGCACGTTTAACAGCAAAACTATGGAAGCTGTCAACAAAGCCGAATTCAAAGTGTTTTCAGACAAAGATTTGTCGTTTAACAAAGGTGTAATGGGTAATATCACCAGTGCTATTGATAAAACCCTGCATAAAACAATCCAATTGGGTGGTTATGCAGTGACTGGGGCCGTTAATCAAATAAGAAAAACTCAGTCCCAATTTAACCATACGGGTGCACTGGAAGCTGGACACCAAAGATGGCAGGCAGAAAATAAAAAAGAAAAAGCCGATTTTGAAACAACAAAAGACGAACAAGATATCGCCGATGATGCAGAAATTAGCAAATATAAACAAATTCAAAATAATACAGGTATCAAAAATATAGATGCTGCAAAATCAACACTGGAAGTCTTGCGCGATGATGAATCAATGGCTAACGATGATTTAGGCAAAGCAAAAGATAAACTGAAACAGTTGGAACAGCAAGCACAAACAAATACCGGTTTTGCAAATCCTGCGGATTATTATGCTTTGTTATCAAAAAAACAAAAGCAACAAGATGCACGCCAAGACGCGCTTAAAAAAGCCCAGGATAAATTGGCAGATTTACAACAAAAAGAAGCTGATTACCAAGAATACAACAAATTGACAACACAATTTGCCAAGAAAGGTAAAGAACTGTACAATTTGCAGATGAAAATGAATAATGCGAACGATGCAGATTTGGAAAAGCTGAATCAAGAATTCAAAAACAAAACTGCTGAACGCGAACAAATTCAAAAGCAAATGAAAGATTTGTTGAGCAAATATTGTGGTAAAGGCAAACCTGTGACCGATGAACCTTTGACCAAGCTGCACCAGAATCTGGTTGCACCTAATGGTTTGTTGGCCGGCGCAAAACGCGGTATCAAGGCAGCCCAGAAAAACCTTCAAGATGGCGAACAAGATTTGCAAGCTTTCAGAAGCAAAGAAGCTGCGATCCAAGGATACGAAAAAATGATGCAGACTGCAAATCAACAAATTGACGCAGCCCAGAAAAAATATGACGATGCCCATGATTCTGCCGAAGATCTTGCGCAAAAAATCAATGATTATTCAAATGCGCAATCAGAAATCGAATCTTTGGAACAAAACAAAGCCGATCGTGCAGAAACACTTGCTAATTGGGATCAAGATAACATAGATTATTACGATTTCTTTATGGGATATTGGGATTTCTTGCATACTGGTAACACAAAAAGAATATTCCAATTCAGTCGCAAAGCAGTCCAGAAAAAAGCCTTTGCAGGCCAGATGGAAAAGAACCTGATTGATTATATGAATAACAATAACTATTCATATGCTGCTTGATTTTAAGGCGGTTTTATGATATAATACTGTTCAATCTGACGGCGTTTTATCGCCGTCTTTTTTTTTCAAACATTTTTATTTCTAATCAACAAACAAAAGGATTAAATATGACACGAGTTTTACAAATTCGTCGCGGAACCAGCGCACAAAACGATAATTTTACCGGATTAAACGGTGAAATAACTTTTGATACAACAAATAAAACCCTGCGCGTTCATGATGGTGCAACCCAGGGCGGAACAATATTGGCACGACATGATGAAATCTCTACTTTTGATATAAATTCTGTGGCATCGACATTTTGGACTAATTTATTTGCAACATATCAAACAAATAAAAACATACAATCTGAATCCAGCAGTTTAATTACTGTCGCAAACAGCGTTTTTATTGACTATGAATTTATATATTCTCAAATTCCACCAATTTGTGATGTTGCTTTGATATGTCAAACCGCCGAAGGTGGATACAGTATTGGTGACGAAGTTCGTGCTTTTGGAATCGGCGATTATGCTTATCCGCGCCCTGACCTTTACATTTCAAACGGACATTTACACGCGAAACTTTTCGTTGATGAAAAGGCTTTCTGGGTATTCCATAAAACAGATGCAACCAGGGTAAATATCACAAATTTCAACTGGAAAATAAAATTCACAGTTTATTATTGAAACGCATAAAATGATTTGCTATTCTTTGGCCGTAAAAAATATAAACTTTAACAAAAAAAGGATAGAAATCATGTATATACTTGCTTTGAATTGTGGTTCTTCATCTTTGAAATATCAGGTCTTTGATGCGGATACTAAAAAAGTCGTCGTTGGCGGAAATGTTGAAAAAATCGGATTGCCTGATTCTTTTCTGACTCAAAAATACCCAGATGGTCACAAAGATAAAAAAGTGACGGAAATGAAAAACCACAACGAAGCATTAAATGTTGTTTTGTTCATGTTACGCGAAGCATCTATTGATATGAACGAAATCGGCGGTGTTGGACATCGTGTTGTTATGGGTGGCGCTGAATTTGCTTCATCCGTAGAAATAAATGACGATGTTATGCGCGCAATCGCGGAATGGAAAGATTTAATGCCCCTGCATATTCCTGCATCACTGATGGGGATTGAAAGTGCACGTCAAACTTTGCCAAATGCGAAACAAGTTGCTGTGTTTGATACTGCGTTCTTGCAAACGATGCCTGAATGTTCATATCGTTATGCAATTCCAGAAGCATGGTATAAAAATCTGGGGGTGCGTCGTTACGGTTTCCACGGGACATCCCATTTATATGTTTCAAAACGCGCAGCAGCGATGCTTGGCAAACCAGCAGATCAATGTAATTTGATTACTATGCATATTGGATCCGGTGCGTCTGGGGTTGCTATTAAAAACGGCAAAGCAGTTGACACCACTTTGGGTATGACCCCAACAGCAGGTTTGGTTATGGGAACACGTCCAGGTGATATTGATGCAGCATCGATGTTTTATGTTATGAAAAAACTGAATTTGACACCTGACCAAATGACAACTCATTTGAACAAAGATTCTGGATTGATGGGTATCACAAAATGCTTTGCAGATCGTCGTGATGTCGAAGAAAATCGTGAAACAAACCCAGATTGCCAATTGGCTATCGATATTGAAACACATAACGTTAAAAAATACATGGGCGCATTTGCATTTGAATTGGGCCATGTAGATGCAATTGTGTTCACAGCTGGCGTTGGCGAAAACGATGATTATTTGCGTGAACAATTCTGTAGCGGTTTGGAAGAATTTGGCATCAAATTGGACAAAGAAGCCAACAAAAACGCCCTGGCCCGCAAAGGTGTCGATGAAGCAGTTATCAGCACACCAGATTCAAAAATCAAAATCTTTATGATTGCTACGAACGAAGAATTGGTTATCGTAGAAGATACTTTGGCGATTATGAATGGAACCTATAACCCAGATCATTTGAAAATGGATTATTCGTTCGCACAAAAACAAAGATAAAAATCTTTGATAACAAACCGGTGGGCAACCACCGGTTTTTTTAATTGAATAAAATGTGTAATTTTTGCTACATTTATAGTATGAGCAAAGAATTATTCGATTTCTTTAATACTGATTTACAATTTATACATGGTGTGGGCCCCGTGTTGGCCGCTAAATTCAACGATATTTTGGGCGGTAGACGGGTGCTAGATTTTTTATTACATAAACCATCCTATGTTCGTTCGCGTGAGATATTAGATTCTGTGACTGGGGCAAAACCTGGCGATACAATTACTATTTCTGTTATGGTAAAATCGCACAAGAAAGGTGGCGTTTTTCGTGGTCGTCGTCATCCTACGCAAATTATATGCGCTGATAAATTCGCAGCACAAATAACCATACAATTTTTTAACGTAAAATTTTTAGATTATTGGACTGAGAAACTGCCCATCGGACAATGGCGAATTGTAAGTGGTAAATTAGATTTTAATTCAAGAACCGGCGCAATTATAAATCATCCTGAATTTATCGAAACACCTGAAAATGCAAAAAAAATCCCTACGAACCAGGCTATATATCCATCTGGCGAAGGACTTAGTCAGAAAAGTTTTGCAAATGTTCGCGACCAAATTTTCAAAATATTACACGAACAAATTATTTCGCACGTCAGTGATGAAAGAATGTTAGAATTTTTGGACGCTTTGGAACATGTCCATTATCCAGAAAACAATGATGATTTGGCACCGAATGGGACATATATTGCAAAGCTGGCCTATTCTGAATTGTTCGCACATCAAAGCGCTATTGCTATCAATCGCAGATTACGCACGGAAAAGAAAAACACTCGTCCAATACGCGTAAAAAAATATAATTTGATTGATAAATTTTATGATATTTTGCCGTTTGCTTTGACAAATGCACAACAAAAAACTATCGATGAAATTTTCGCTGATTTTGAAAAAACTGTTCCGATGATGCGCCTGGTCCAGGGCGACGTAGGATGCGGAAAAACCATGGTTGCGATGGCCGCAGCGGTTAAAATGGCAGAAAGTGGTGCTCAAACGGTTTTATTGGCACCAACTGACACTTTGGCACAACAACACTTTGCAAAACTGGCACCAATGTGCGAAAAAATGGGATTAGTTTGTAATGTTTTGACTGGTCGGGACAAAGGCGTAGCTCGTCGTGAAAAATTGATTTCGTTAAAATCAGGTCGAACAAAAATCGCAATTGGAACTCATGCGCTTTTTTCTGAAGATGTTGAATACAAAGATTTAGGATTAGTTATCATTGATGAACAACATCGTTTTGGTGTGCAACAGCGAACAGCTATGCGGTCAAAGGGAAACAATCCCGATATGTTAGCTTTGTCTGCAACACCTATTCCGCGGACGCTTTCCATGACAGTGTACGGCGATATGGACATTTCAATCATTGATGAAAAACCAGCCGGTCGCATTCCAATAAAAACATCAAAAATTTCTGTCTTGCGCACTAACGCTTTGATTGAACGCATTGCACCACAAATTGAAGCAGGTGCAAAAGTTTTTTGGGTTTGTCCATTGGTTGATGAATCTGAAGTTTCAGATATGACTGCTGCTCAATCGCGTTTCGATGAATTAACAAAACATTTTCCACATACTGGACTTTGCCATGGTCAAATGGATAAAAAAGCACGTGACGCAGTTATGAACGAATTTGCAGATCCAAATTCCGATATGCGTGTTTTGGTTTCAACTACGGTTATCGAAGTTGGAATTGATGTTCCATCTGCCACTATTATGGTGATTGAAAACGCGGAACGGTTTGGATTGGCTGCACTGCATCAATTACGTGGTCGTGTAGGACGCGGTTCAAAACAATCGTATTGTATATTACTTTATGGCAACAATATAACGCCCGATGGTATGAAACGGTTGGATATTTTATGTGAAACCGAAAACGGTTTTGTCATAGCTGAACAAGATTTGATGATGCGTGGTGTTGGTGAATTACTGGGTACGCGTCAAAGCGGATGGATTCAATATCACTTTGTTGACTATCGCGAACACAGGGATTTATTCAAATTGGCACAACGCGCCGCTTTAAGCGATAATATTGATGACGATTTATGGGCAAAAGATTTACGACTGATTTTTGATTGTTCAACAATTGCAGGGGCATAGATGAAAAAAATATTGATGTTTTTTTGTATGTGTATTTTTTCAGTTCACGCTTTTGCGGCCACACTTATCAATGACACAGAAATAGAATCAAAAATCACTGAAATTATCGCACCGATTGCCAAGGCCGCAAATGTTCCAGAAAAAAGATTAAAAATATACATCGTTCGTGACGATGATTTTAATGCCTTTGTCCAGGGTGGAGAAAATATTTTTGTTTATACAGGTTTATTAAAACAAATAAAATCACCAAACGCTTTGCGGGCTGTGATAGCGCACGAACTGGGACACACTATTGGCGGACACATGGTGCAAATGGCGGACAGACAGCGCGCCGAAATGATGCGGACCATGATTATCCAGGCTTTGGGAGTTGGTTTAATGGTCGCAGGAGGCAACCCGACCGCAGGTATGGGTGTGTTGGCCGGTTCAACAGGAATTGCTCAGCAATCTATGTTATCTTTTTCGCGCGATGAAGAACGTATAGCAGACGATTTTGCGGTTGATTTAATGTTAGGTGCAAATGAAGATCCAAATGGATTGATTGAAGTTTTCGAACAAATGCGTGATATGCACGGCGAAATTGAATCACGCATAAACCCAAATCGTATAAATCACCCTCTGACTGCCGAAAGGTTAAATAATACAAAAACAAAAATAAAAAAACTTGAAAAGGTTCCAATCAAACCAACACAACAGATTGAAATAGAAAATGCAGAATATGATATTTTGCGTGCTAAATTGATTGGATATCTGGACAAAGAAAAAGACATATTGACACTTTATCCATATAAAAATAAATCAGATGCCGCGATATATGCACGTGCAATTGCTAATATGCGCAACGGTAATTTAGACGTGGCAAAAACAGGCACCCAAACATTGATAAAACGTCATCCAGATTCACCATATTTCTATGAATTGCTAGGCGATATCGAATTTCAATATGGTCATTATGACGACAGTGTTGATGCATATGAGAAAAGTTTATCTTTGACCAAGGACGCACCACAAATTGAAACTGCATTGGCGCTGGTGTTATCCGAACGGGATAAACCAGATGATAAATCACGTGCACGGGAACTTTGTAAGCATGTTATTTTAATTGAACCAACGCCACTGGCATATTGGATTTTGGCACGTGTAACGACGGACGGTGAATCAGATTGGGCGATGGCTGAATTTTATAAAATGAACGGCGATAATACGAACGCAAAAAAATACGCAAAACAGGCCCAGAAAAAATCAAAAAAAGGGTCGCCTGAATACATAAAATCCGGTGATATTTTAAAGAAATAAAAAGGGAATTTATTATGAACATAGTATTTTGTCATGGTGTTATGGGTCCGGAAGACAGCTGGGACAACAGACAATTCAAAGAAAACAAAACATGGAAAGAATGGTTGCAGTTTGTGGTCGAAAAAGACCATGATGTAATTATGCAAATTCCGAAATTTCCGCATGCACACGCTCTTTTGATGAAATATGACGAATGGGAAAAAATAATGGATTTTCAAGATATAAATCCAGATACCACTTTGATTGGGCATTCTGCGGGTGGCGGTTTTTTGTTAAAATATCTGGCGTGGCACCCAAATTTTAAGGTTCGACAAATAATTTTAGTTGCCCCCTGGATGGACGCAGAAGATTTTCAACCAAATGGATTTTATAAAGATTGTGATTTAACCAATGATATAATCAACCAAGCATCACTTGGTTGCGATTTATTGATATCCGATGACGATTTTCCATATATATGGTCCAGTTTTGATAAAATTACATCTAAAATACCCGATATACGAATTCACAAAT
>Ga0310696_10007364_pt1 | contig 12919 bp, 12 predicted proteins | sample AusTroGonzalo_MG_4_FD_203885 | JGI IMG/M metagenome (GOLD analysis project Ga0310696, IMG submission 203885) | Bovine rumen microbial communities from tropical cattle in Woodstock, Queensland, Australia - Gonzalo_02 (v2) (version 2) | ecosystem: Host-associated > Mammals > Digestive system >... | reverse complement strand
CTATTTACTATTCACTATCTTCGCCGCGTAAGCGGTCATCTTCATGCTATGGTCCATCGCCTGCTTCTGCAGCAGGTGATGCGCCTCCGGTTCAGTAAGATGCAGCTGCTTCATCAGGATTTCCTTCGCCTGCTCCACCAGTTCCTTGTCCGCCCCCAGCCGCCGCGGCATCTGCCGCCGGTGCAGCTGGTTCAGCATCTCCAGTGCTCCCACCACCGTCTGGCCGCTGGTCGGCAGCGTCAGCCGGAAGATCTCCGGCGTCTCGCAGTTTTCCAGCACGGCCGGCTTCGCGATCCAAAGGATCTGAACCCGGTCGCCGTAGTCCCAAACCAGTTCCTCCGGTCGGCAGTCCGGAATCAGGCCGAGATAGATCAGTATGCTGTCCTCGCTTTCGCTCAGGGCTCTGCGCAGGCTGCTTCCCGATCCGCAGCAGCGGTATACGGAATAACCGGAGGAAGCCAGCAATCGGGCTATCTGATCGCGGTTCGTTTCCGATATGCCGGCGATGATCATTCGCGCCACTGGCCGTTCCTCCTCTCGCCAAAGAATACGCTCCCCGCGATTAGTACATCACGATATACCGGTCAATCTCCCACTGGCTCACGTGCGTCCGATAGGCGTCCCATTCCTTCTCTTTGCCTTCCACGTACTGACCCATCACGTGCTCGCCCAGCGCGTCGGCAATCACCTTATCCTCTTTCAGGCATTCAACGGCTTCCTTCAGCGTCCCGGGCAGCGAACGGATGCCCTTGGCTTCCCGCGTTGCCGCGTCCATGGCAAAGATGTTTTCGGTAATTTCAGCCGGCGGGGTCAGGCCCTTCTTAATGCCGTCCAGTCCGGCCGCCAGGCAGACCGCCATGTTCAGGTAGGGGTTGCAGCTGGGATCCGGGCACCGCAGCTCCACGCGGGTTCCCATGCCCCTCGCCGCCGGAATGCGGATCAGCGCGCTCCGGTTGCTGGCGCTCCATGCCAGGTAGCACGGCGCTTCATAGCCCGGCACCAGCCGCTTGTAGCTGTTCACCAGCGGGTTGGTCACCGCCGCCATACCGCGGATGTGCTCCAGAATGCCCGCGATGAAGGCATACGCTTCCTTGCTCAGGCCCCGGCTATCGCTGGGATCCGCGAAAACGTTCTTTCCGTCCTTGAAAAGGCTCATGTTCGTATGCATGCCGCTGCCGTTGATGCCGAACACAGGCTTCGGCATGAACGTCGCGTGCAGGCCGTTCTTCTGCGCCAGCGTCTTCACCGCCAGCTTGAATGTCATAATGTTGTCCGCCGCCCGCAGCGCGTCGGCATACTTGAAGTCAATTTCGTGCTGGCCCGCGGCCACTTCGTGGTGGCTGGCCTCGATTTCAAAGCCCATCTGTTCCAGCGCCATGCAGATCTCCCGCCGGGTGCTCTCGCCGTGGTCCAGCGGTCCCAGGTCGAAGTATCCCGCTTCGTCCGAAGTCGTGGTCGTGGGCTTGCCGCTCTCGTCCGTCTGGAAAAGGAAGAATTCCATTTCCGGGCCGACGTTGAAGGAATAGCCCATCTCCGCCGCTTCCGCCAGCACCTTCTTCAGCACGCCCCGCGGATCTCCCATGAAGGGCGTTCCGTCCGGGTTGTAAACGTCGCAGATCAGCCGGGCCACTTTTCCATGCTGCGGCCGCCAGGGCAGGATCGCGAAGGTATCCAGGTCCGGCCGCAGGTACTGGTCGCTCTCGTTGATGCGCACAAAGCCTTCAATGGAGCTGCCGTCGATCATGATCTCATTGTTGACCGCCTTTTCAATCTGGCTGGCCGTAATGGCCACGTTCTTCAGCTGGCCGAAAATGTCGGTGAACTGCATGCGGATAAACTCCACATCGTCCTCCTTCACCATCCGGATGATATCTTCCTTCGTGTACTTGCTCATAACTGAAACCCCCTTCATAATTCTCTTTCCCTGGCTGAAATGAAAACAGGCAAGTTCAGCCATGGACCATGGCTCCCTTGCCTTGTATGCCGGGATCATATCACCCCTCACCGCAGCCTGTCAAGCACCCGGATTGTTTTCCCTTTGTTTTCGCTTTTCGTCCGTTTCGCCGCCCTCCCGCCTCCGCCGTTTTCCCGCCCCGATTGTTTTCCCCTTGTTTTCGTTTGTTCTTTCCGCTGCCGCCTTCTTGACAAAGCAGCCCCTGGAATGATACCATACCTGCCAACAAGGCAAGGGTGTCCTGTTTTTCATTTGGACCCTTTGCCTTTTTTGTTTCTTATTTTCTCTCAGGAGGCGATCCGTATGTGTTCCATCTTCGGTCTCACCAGTGCCAGGGTTCCCCGTGAATTGATTGAAACCTGCTTCAACCGCACGATCTCCAGGGGCCCGGATATGAGCCGGCTGGAGGAAATCCCCGGCGGCGTCCTCGGCTTCCACCGCCTGGCAATCATGGGCCTGAATGAACGCGGAATGCAGCCCTTCCATCTGGGAAAGGACGCCGTCGTCTGCAACGGTGAGCTCTACGGCTTCCGTCCCCTGCGCGAGCGCCTCATGGAGCACTATGAGATTAAGGGAGAATCCGACTGCGAAATTCTTCTCCCTCTCTATCATGAGTACGGCGTGGAAATGTTCAAAACCCTGGATGCCGAGTTCGCCCTCATCCTCTACGATGGAGAGCAGAACAAGGTCATCGCCGCCCGGGATCCGATCGGTATCCGCCCCCTCTATTACGGCCGCCTCGAAGACGGCGAATGGGCCTTCGCCAGCGAGCCGAAGAACCTCATGGGCCTCTGCGAAACGATTCTTCCCTTCCCGCCCGGTCATTACTGGATGGACGGCGAATTCATTCAGTACGCAGATCCTGCTTATGTAGGTTATTTCACCATGAAGACGGAAGAGGATGTCTGCGCAAAGCTCCGCCGCCTGCTGATGGACGGCGTGGAGAAGCGCCTGGATGCCGATGCTCCGGTAGGCTTCCTGCTTTCCGGCGGTCTGGATTCCTCCCTCGTCTGCGCGATAGCCCAGAAACTCCTGCCCCATCCGATCCGCACCTTCGCCATCGGTATGGATATCGATGCCATCGATCTGAAGTACGCCCGCATGGTAGCGGATTATATCGGTTCGGAGCATACCGAAGTGATTATCTCCGAAAAAGATGTCCTCGAGGCTCTGCCCAGGGTCGTGGAGCTCCTGGCCACCTGGGATATCACCACCATCCGCGCCTCCATCGGCATGTATCTCGTCTGCAAGTGGATCCATGAAAACACCGATGTCCGGGTGCTCCTGACCGGTGAAATTTCCGATGAACTCTTCGGTTATAAGTATACCGACTTCGCGCCGTCCGCCGCCGCCTTCCAGGAGGAGGCCGAAAAGCGCATCCGCGAGCTCCATGTCTACGATGTTCTCCGCGCCGACCGCTGCATCTCCGTCAACTCCCTGGAGGCTCGTGTGCCCTTCGGCGATCTCAAGTTCGTCCGCTATGCCATGAGCATCGATCCCGAGCTGAAGATGAACAACCACAACATGGGCAAATACCTCATCCGCAAGGCCTTCGCCGAGGATAAAATCCTCCCGGACGAAATTCTCTGGCGCCAGAAAGCCGCCTTCTCCGATGCCGTCGGCCATTCCATGGTCAACGATCTCAAGGCTCTGGCGGAAAGAACCTACACAGACAAGGAATTCGTCGAAAAGGCGGCGAAATATGATTACTGTCCTCCTTTCACCAAGGAGAGCCTGCTCTACCGGGAGCTCTTCGAGCAGTTCTATCCCGGCCAGGCCCGCATGATCCCGGACTTCTGGATGCCCAACAAATCCTGGCCCGGCTGCAATGTGGACGATCCCTCCGCCCGCGTCCTCTCCAACTACGGCGCCAGCGGGGAGTAAGCCGAAAGTCAGCCAAGTGGACCGAAGGGCAAACGGTCCGGGGGGACGGTTCTTCCGGTCCATTTTTACCACACGGAGCGTAAGCTCCGATGGAGCCGACCATTTTGACTATGACCATAGGGGGACGGTTCTTTTGCGGTCATGGATTTCCTTTAACCGCATGGGGGTGCAGACGCCGGTAACGCCCGCGTTGAAACCGATTATTTACGGTCACTGGTTCTTCTGTACAGAAGAATCCCACAGAAATACAGTAGGCAAAGGAGCCAGACGATGTCAGAAACTCAGAAAGTCCTCATCTTCGACTTCGGCGGCCAGTATACCCAGCTCATCGCCCGCCGTGTCCGCGAATGTCATGTTTATTCTGAAGTTGTCCCCTGGAATATTTCTCTGGAAGAGGTTCGGAACCAACGGCCCGTCGGGATCATTCTCTCCGGCGGGCCTTCCACCGTTCATGACGAAAAAGCCCCGATGATCGACCCGGCCCTCTACAGCCTGGGCATCCCGGTCCTCGGTATCTGTTACGGCATGCAGCTCACGGCCCACCTCCTGGGCGGAAAAGTGGAGCGCGCGAAGGAGCGGGAATACGGCCGCATTGTCGTGCGGATGAAGGAATCCTCCGCTCTCCTGGCGGGCATGAAGTCTGCCTCCTTCTGCTGGATGAGTCACACCTGGCAGGTCGCCGCCTGTCCCGAAGGGTTCGAGCCGGCAGCCCGCACCGATAACTGCCCCATCGCTGCCATGGCTGATGAAGCCCGCCGCATCTACGGCGTTCAGTTTCATCCCGAAGTCACCCATTCCGAGGAAGGCCGCCTCCTCCTGCATAATTTCCTTTTTAATATCTGCCGCTGCACCGGCGACTGGACCATGGAAGCTTACGCCGAGCAGGCCGTCCGTCGCATCCGGGTAGCCGTTGGTGAAGACGGCAAAGTCCTCCTGGCCTTGTCCGGCGGCGTGGATTCCTCCGTTGCCGCCGCCCTGATCTTCCGGGCCATCGGCGATCGGCTCACCTGCGTCTTTGTGGATCACGGCCTCCTCCGCAAGGGCGAAAGCGACCAGGTCGTTCATGTTTTCAGCCATCTCTTTCCTGTCCGTTTCATCCGTTCGGATGCCTCTGCCCGCTTCTTCGGCGACCTGAAGGGCGTCATCGATCCGGAAGAAAAGCGCCATATCATCGGCCGGGATTTCATTGAAGTCTTCCGTGCGGAAGCAAAAGCCCTCGGCAAAATGGACTATTTCGCCCAGGGAACGATCTATCCTGATGTCATCGAAAGCGGCCAGGGCACCAATGCCGCCGTCATCAAGAGTCATCATAACGTCGGCGGTCTGCCGAAGGAGCTGGGCTTCACCGAGCTCATCGAGCCCCTGCGCATGCTCTTCAAGGATGAAGTCCGCGCCCTGGGCGAAACCCTGGGTCTCCCGAAGGAACTGGTCTGGCGCCAGCCCTTCCCCGGCCCCGGCATCGCCATCCGCATCATCGGCGAAGTCACCCCCGATAAGGCGCAGATCGTCCGTGAAAGCGATGCCATCCTCCGGGAAGAAATCGCCAAAGCCGGCCTCGACCGGCAGATCAGCCAGTATTTCACCGTCCTCACCGGCATCCATTCCGTCGGCGTCATGGGGGACGAGCGCACCTATGACTACACCATAGCCATCCGCGCCGTCACCACCGACGATTTCATGACCGCCGACTGGGCCCGCATCCCCTGGGATACGGTCGCCACAGTCTCCGCCCGCATCGTCAACGAAGTCCCCCATGTCAACCGCGTTGTCCTCGACGTAACCACCAAACCCCCGGCCAGCGTTGAATGGGAATAATATATGTATACTGGCTGTATTGCCCGGTTTAATTAAACTTCTGCCGGGTGGTACTTCTTGGAGGCGAAGGCCGGCAGGGATGACCCGCCGCCACGGTCACTGATCCCGGTATACGTTCACCACCGGGGAGTCTGCGAGGACAGCCCACCACAGGGAAACGGACATATAAGGCTCTGTCACAATGGTGCTTTCGGGCTGGTCTTCAAAATCAGCGCCTTCCCAGTTCTCGAAATCCCCGATTTCCATCCAGAAAACGATGTCGCAGACACCGGTTGCAAGCGATATTCCTCTGGCGGCGCAGCTCACGTTGATGAATTCAACGTTGATTCCCAGCCGTTTTGCGATTTCAGTAATCAATGCCGTGTTGAAACCCAGAGGTTCGCCTCCGGCGGAGACATAGTCCATGGGAGGCCGGTCTCCCGTCACAGCCACTTTGATCGTCCCGGCGTCCGGAAAGATCTCGGGCACAATGGCATCCGGTTCCTTGCCCGCAATAACATCCTCAACATAGCGCTGTCTCAAGTCCTCCATGGTACCGTCCTCTTTCATTTCGGCTATGCAGGCGGAAAGCCGGTCGCGCAGTTCGGCGTCCTCTTCCCGCAGCAGCATACTGAAGAGCAGATTGTTCGGGTTAAGGTACGGCGGGCGATCCACAATGTTTTCGTTCCTGGACGCGATGTACCGTACGGTGTTCTGGTCGGTTTCGAGCACGACGATATCACCCCTGTTCAGCGCCATCAGCATATCAGTCATCGTATCATAGAACACATACCGGTTGCAGATGCTGTTGACCATGATATCCTTGAGCACGTCATTCAACTGGTCTTCGGTAATGTTCAGCTTGGACAACCGGCCGATGTTGCCATATTTCGTGACTCCGCCGGCAGTCTCTGCACACGCGGGCAGGCAGAGGGAAAGGATAAGCATGAGCGCCAGAATCAATGTTACCGTTTTTTTCATGGGAGATACCTCCTTCAAAATAATCAAAGTGTGATACTCAACTGATTTCTGTTATCGATAAAGCTGTAATCCAGCCGTTTCGACATGTTCTTCAGGATCGTCACGCCCAGGCCATCCTCTTCCTGAGAGAAGGGGTCATACGCCGCCCCGCCGCAGGAAAGCGCGATCTGCGTCGCCCGGTCTGCCTCCGCGTAGGAGACATCCAGTTTCATATCCACTTCCTCCCGGTCCGGATAGCAGTGGGCCAGCAGCTCATAGACCAGCTCCTCGCAGCAAATCTCCAGCCGGTTGGTGCGTTTACTGTCCAGGCCGTATTTCTCGCAGAAGATCTGGATACCGCCATGCAGGACCATCAGGTCAAAGTCTTTCCGGGTGATCTCATATGTGAAATATTTGATCTTCTGGATGAAGGCAACCGTCTTCTCCTTTTTCGGGTTATCGAAAATTACCGCCGGGGTTCCCTGCTCATAGATCCCTCCATCCGCGAAGAACAGCACCCGGTTCGCAACCTCCCTTGCGAAATTCATTTCGTGGGTAACAATCAGCATACTCATGTCCCGCTTCGCAAGCATCCGGATCACCGCCAGCACTTCCCCCACCATCGTGGGATCCAGGGCGCTGGTGGGTTCGTCGAACAACAGCACCTTCGGCTCCATCATCAGGCAGCGGCAGATGGCGATCCGCTGCTGCTGGCCGCCGGACAGCACCGTGGGCCAGGCGTGGGCCCGGGAAGCCAGGCCTACCTGGGAAAGCAGTTCCATGGCCTTCTTTTCCGCTTCAGCCCGGGGCATTTTCAGGATTCGCGTCGGTGCGAGGCACAGGTTGTCCATCACGTCCATCTCGGAGAACAGATGAAATTTCTGGAACACCATGCCCATGCTGCGACGAATTTCGTCGATCTTTGCACCTTTGGCAGTAATCTCCTTCCCGTCGATCAGGATCCTCCCGGCGTCCGGCTTTTCCAGCAGGCACAGTGAGCGAAGGAATACGCTCTTGCCGCAGCCGGAGCCGCCGATGATGGCGATCCGCTCTCCCTGTTCGACGGTCAGGTCAACGCCTTTGAGCACTTCCAGGGAGCCGAAGGACTTCTTCAGCCCTTTCACTTCAATCAGGCTCATACTGCCGCACCCCGCTTCCTCATTTTGATTTTATCCGAGAGCGCGAACAATCCGAACACGATATAGGAAAGCGCCAGGTAGATCAGCATACCGATGATAATCGTCAGCAGTGGCTGCATGGTTCTGGAGGCTGTGTTGTTGATCACGCGGGTCAGGTCGGTGATTGTCACATAGCCGACTACGCTGGTCCACTGGATCAGGTTCACGATGGTGGACTGAAATACGGGTTTGGCAATGCGAAGCACCTGCGACAGCGTAATAAGCCGGAACGTGTCCCAGGCCGAAAAGCCCAATGTCCGCGCGGCCTCGGCTTGTCCGCGATCCGCCGCTTCCAGCGCGGAGCGCAGCAGCTCCGCTACGTGGGCGGATACATTCAGCGCGAAGGTGATCACCGCCACCATCACCGGCGTTACGCCGGCTTTGGCCAATACTCCGTAATACATAAGAAGCAGCAGCATCAGCACCGGCGTGCCGCGCAGCACGGCAATATAGATCGATGCTATGCCCCGGGCGATCGGGTTTCTCCGCGTGCGCAGCAGGCAGATCAGGGCACCCAGGATGGTACCCAGAACCAGCGCCAGCGCAGAAATCTGGACCGTTACCCATAAGCCGCCCAGGATGGTTTTCCAGGATCCGCCCTGGATCAGGATCTTGTTAAGCTTTTCAGAAAGACTCATAATTCACCACTTCTTTCTCATTCCCCGCGCGAAGACCGTCTCAGTATGACTAACCGAATACCATGAAATCGGAGACCGGCAGCGACAGTTATAACCGCGGCCAGTCGCTTCATCATCCGGGGCGGTCATGGTGTTGAGTTCGCCGGAAAGGCGAACCGTCAGCTGGGTTCCGTTTTTGTCTGTGTCAGTGTCATTTATGGTTTCCTCCTTGTATGCTGACACTCTTTTTATCGTATAAAAGGCAAGAATACTATACCTTTATTTCTTTACACCGTCAAGGCACTTTTCCAGATTGCCGCAAACCAGGCCACCCTTTCCGGTCAGATTTCACCGCGGCGAAGAAACGGCTCTGAAAACAACACACAGCGCAGGAAACATGCTGCAGTCCGGCTGTTCTTCTGGTAATATGTTCCAGTGGATATGCCTGAAAAAACTTCTTTCCCTGAAGGGTTCCGAACATGTATCCCTGAAGGACCTTGGTGTTTACCAGGGAAAAGCAGGCGATATCGAAACAGTGGTATCCGGTGTATGGAACTTTGATTGGGTACTGAAAGGCACCGATCAATGCCTGGATCTAAATGATTTGCGCCGCCGATTGGAAATACCGGAGTGTGATTTTTTCGAGCGGCCGGGAGCGGTTCGGATTGAGTGCACCACTTTCGTTCGAAACCATTGTCAGCATTGGCTTCAAGCCGATTTTGAGTGCAACTTTTTTTGAGTGCAACTTTTCAACTCGTCCGTCCAAAACATTAGAGTCAACTCTAACTGCGACAGGACGACAGCGCCTGTCGCCCGCTGTCACCCTGTCCGAGTGCCAGAGTGACAGAGTGACATCGCTTTTTCATCTGCGTTTCTACCTGTTCATGTCACTCGGTTCAGGCGGAAGGAATTCCCTGTAAGCCTTGATTTTCCTGGCGTCACGCCCGTTTTTAGGCACAAAAAAAGATAGGCACACAGCCGGCAACTCGCCTTGTCCAAACCCTTAGAGTTAACTCTAACTGCGACAGGACGACAGGACGACAGCCGTTATTTGGTTGTCTCTGTACCCGGTGCCGCCGTCACAGAGGATATTCATTCCCATTTCGCGCTTTCATATTGCTTCCGACTGTATTTTCTCTGATCAGATCCCCGATTCCGTGCGAAATTTCAACTGAGATTTCAAAATTCAGAGTGAGATTTCAAGATTCCGAGATTTCATGAAATCTCGCACACATACCCTTTCTGGGGTCGGTTCCTCGATTTCAGGCTCAGTTGATCTCGACGATCCGTTAGAAACACAATCAGTTCCATCGAAGCATGAAAAAAGGCATATTCAGAACAGGAGAAGGCAATTGATCCGGCGAAAAAGAATACGATGATCTTGTTTCTGTACGATCAAAGGAGACCGGCCATGATCAGAGAGATTCATTCAGAAGAAACCGGAAAACTCTATGAATGTCTGGAAGCATTGGCGGAGCATCATAATAAAGTCTCCGTTCATTTCAAAGGCAGCTATCCCAAAACACCCTCCGAAGAGAGAATAAAGCAGTTTGAAAGCGAACTTGAAGAAGGCAAATCCCGCATTGCTGTGATTGAAAACGGCAATGATTTTGTCGGCTTTTGCAAGATCGGCACGGAGGGGAACACAGGAGTTTTGGAATACCTTGTCGTTCTGAGCCGGGAAAGAGGAAAAGGTTACACGAAAAATACGGTTTCAGAGAAAAATCCGTTATAATGACTTTGAAGAGGTAAACAACATATCAGGTACGAACCGGACAAAACAAAGCAATCCGGGACAGGATTACGCCTTTGAACAGTCTTATGATCAATTGTGAAAGGAGGGAGACCGGATGAACTGGATCAAAACTATCAACGACGCCATCGAATATATGGAGAGGCATCTGACGGATGAAATCACGCTGGCGGATATCTCGAAGCATGTAAACCTTTCTGCCTTTCATTTCCAGAGGGCGTTTTCCCTGCTGACGGAAATGTCCCCGGCGGAATACCTGCGTAAAAGGCGCCTTTCGCAAGCCGGAGCAGATCTGATCAGCGGAGATGAAAAGGTCATCGACGTCGCTTTGAAATACTGCTATGATTCGCCGGAAAGCTTCACCAAAGCGTTTACTCGGTTCCACGGTGTTTCGCCGATGCAGGCGAAAAAGGGAAGCCCCATTCAGTTCATGAACCGGTTTACCGTCCGTATGACAATTGAAGGAGGCTGCATCATGGAGTACAAAATTGAAAAATGGGAAGCGATGGATCTTCTCATGCATGCGAAGGTTTTTCATGCGGAAACAAGCGAAGACGAGATTCCGAAGTTCTGGGACGAGTATTACGCCAATGAAGAATACAGGAAGATCCCGGGATACCTCGGACTTTGTGCCCAGCAGAAAACCGATGGTGATGAGTTCCGGTACGGCATCGGCTGTAAAGCTTCCGATGTGGAAGGCATCCCGGAAGGGTTTGAGATTATCCATATTCCGGAATACACCTGGGCGGTTTTCAAATGCGTCGGCCCGATGCCCGGTGCAATCCAGGCCATGTGGGAACGGATTTATAAGGAATGGTTGCCGGTTTCCGATTATGAGCTGATTCCCGATTATGACATCGAAAACTACCTGCCCGGAGATCCGTCTTCACGGGATTATGTCAGCGAGATCTGCATTCCTGTCAGGAAAAGCAAGTGATGCGGAGGAAAAAAAGATGAATCAGTCGATTTTGGATTGGCTTCTGGAGGAAGAAACACCGGAAGTTCGGCTCAGAACGCTCAAAGAATATATGAAACTGCCGGATGATGACAAAAAAGTCGTCGAATGCAAAAGACGGCTCCTGCAGAGTAAAACTTATGAACGGGCACTGAAAAAAATCAGGAAGGATAAACCGTGGGATAAGTTCGACGCCATCATGGCTTTTGCCGAGTGGGGTCTGACCCGCAAGGATGTCGGAAAGGATATCGATGATGAAGTGTTTGGCCTGATACAAAGCACAGGATTCAAAATGCTGTGCGGAGAGCCATACCTCCTCAGGAATCTCGTGAAACTGGGATACGATCAGGAGGATATTGTAAAGAACGAAATCGCCTGTGTCTTAAGCGGAATCAAGGAAGACGGAGGTTTTGGATGCATCAGCACAAACAAAAAGACAAACGATCCGCGGAAACCGCATAAGAGCTGCGCACGTCTGACAGTGGAATACCTCCTGCTTGTCGCTGAACTGCATCTGCTGGGATACAGGATGGACTGCGAGAATAAACTTGCGCATTATTTTACGAAAAGAAACATTTTCTACAGAACGGACGATATGAAGACGCCCATGGTTGACGTAATGCTTGGTACTTTCTATCCTTCTGACCCGATCAAAGTCGGAGCGCAGAACATCCTTTATGCGCTGAGGGTTCTGGGGTGCCAGCCGGATTCTGAAGCAATGCAGGCCGGGTATAAAGTACTGAATCAGTATCGAACGGAAAACGGAAGATATATTTTGACAGCATCCAAAAGTGTACCGGCATTCAAGGCTGGAAACGTCGGTGAAGAGAACAAGTGGGTAACGCTTTACGCTTATATGGCGCAGTAGGATTGCGAATACAAATATTCCTGGAGGAAAGACAGTGGCCGGCGGCCCAATCTCTGATATGAAGATGGATTACACACATCACTACGATTCTCCCCTCGGCGGGATCACTTTAGCCAGCGATGGGGACGCGCTCATCGGCCTGTGGTTTGATGGGCAGAAGTATTTCGCGAATACGCTGAACAAAACCGCGGAAGAGAAGCCGCTCCCTGTCTTTGAAGAAGCGGATCAGTGGCTGGATATATATTTCAGCGGTAAAGCGCCGGATTTTACGCCAAAGCTGTCCATGCGCACCACTGCCTTCAGAAAAATGGTCTGGGAGATTATGCTCACGATTCCCTTTGGCCGGACGATGACCTACGGGCAGATAGCCGAAACCGTAGCGCGGCAGATGAATCTTTCTGAAATGTCCGCGCAGGCTGTGGGCGGTGCGGTAGCACACAACTCCATTTCCCTCATCATCCCGTGCCATAGAGTGGTGGGCACGAACGGCAGTCTGACAGGGTATGCCGGAGGGATTGACAGAAAAATTCGCTTACTGCAGATGGAAGGTGCAGATATGTGTTCCTGCCATGGAACCGTTGTTCCCCCGGTTCAGCATCCGGTATGAGTCATGTCAAAAGAAAGCGCACTGCTAGTGTTATCGTACAATATTATGATTGCAATGGGAAGCCCGTTTCACCTCCAACGTTACTTTCCGTTTATTCATCCGGCTCAAATCTCCGCCATTGCGTTTTCCCGCAGCGGATACATTTGACTTCCCAGTTCAGGCCCCAAAGCGTACCGGGTCTGGTATTCCCGGTCTTTTTGAATTTGCAGCTTTTGCCCGGGGCTCCATTGCACAGGTTCGGATCCGTTCCTCCAACACTTCCGCCGCTGACCGTTTCCACATCCTCATCAGGCAGTTGCTGCATCGCAGGATCATTCGCCTCTTCGGGGGAAAGATTCACGCCATCCTC
>Ga0310696_10007362_pt1 | contig 12922 bp, 9 predicted proteins | sample AusTroGonzalo_MG_4_FD_203885 | JGI IMG/M metagenome (GOLD analysis project Ga0310696, IMG submission 203885) | Bovine rumen microbial communities from tropical cattle in Woodstock, Queensland, Australia - Gonzalo_02 (v2) (version 2) | ecosystem: Host-associated > Mammals > Digestive system >... | reverse complement strand
TAGGGTTACTTGGTTTAGATGATGTCGTGCTTGATTTAAAATTACTCGCTAATAGACCAGATATGTATTCACTTTTGAATGCTGCTAAAGAAATTAAGACATTATTTGCTAGAGAAGTTAAACTTCCTACTTATAAAGTAGAAGAATCGTTTTTGTCGAAATTCCCAGTTTCAATTAAAACTGATAAATGTGCTCAATTCTCCGCAAGAGTTGTAAAAAATATTAAAGTTGGAGAATCTCCAAAATGGATGAAAGATGCTTTAAGAAGTAGTGGCATTCGTTCCATCAACAATATAGTTGATATTGGTAACTATGTTATGCTTTTAACTGGCCAACCTCTCCATATGTACGATCTAGACAAACTTGCAAAGCAAGAACTAGTGGTTAGAGACGATTTAGAGGGTGATTTTGTCGCGTTAGATGAAAAGACATATAAACTCCAAAAAGGTGATATTTGTATTACCTCAAACGGCAAAGTTATGTGTCTTGGTGGTGTCATGGGCGCACTTGAATGTGCAGTCGATGAAAACACCAAAAACGTTGTAGTTGAGGCAGCTAACTTTGATTATGCTTCTATAAGAAGAACATCAATTAGACTCGCTTTAGTTTCTGACTCTTCACAAAGATTTGTGAAAGGCATTAATCCTTCACAATGGAAGTTTGTCCAAGATATGACTGCTTCTTTGCTTAAAGAGCTTTGTGACGCCAAGGAAATTGGTGAAGTAGTTAATGTTTCTAATAAAGAGTTTAAACCAGTCGTTATTGAATCCAGCGTTGATTATATCAACGGAAGATTAGGGACCGACTTTTCAAAAGAAACAATAGTTTCTTCACTCGAGGCCGCTTGGATTAAGGTTGAAGAAAAAGGAAATAAACTTATTTGTGAAATCCCTGCTCATAGAATTGATATTTCAGGTCAAGAAGACTTATCTGAAGAAGTCATTCGTATTAATGGATTTGAGAAGATCGAATCAAAACTTCCTGTCATCGATTTATCTCTTGGTGGTCTAGAACCAGATCTTGAACACAAAAGAGAAGTACGTAATTACTTAAGAGGACTTGGTATCGACGAAGTTCTTTGTTATTCACTTGTTAGAGAAAAAGAAGTCAAACAATTTGCTATTCTTAATAAAGGTGAATCTTACAAGATTCTTAACCCATTAACTGATGAACATGAATATTTAAGAACCAATATTCTCCCATCACTTTTAAATACACTTTCTTATAACTTAAATCACGGCAATGAAAACGTTGCTATCTTTGAAGTAAGTGATTTATTTACAACTGACGGAAAGAAGCACATCCATTTAGGCGTTGCTTGTGTTGGTAATGATTTAAGACGTGGTGCAATGGAGGGTGAGCCATACAACTATTATCACTTAAAAGGTGTTATAGATGGCTTATTAAAGGCTTTCAACATCGATGAGAAACGTGTAGTTTTAGAAAGATGCTCAGCAAGTGAATTCCACCCAGGAAAATCTGCCCAAGTTAAAGTTGATGGAAAACCTGTTGCAGTTCTTGGTGAATTGCATCCAAATTCTTTAAAGGAACTTGGTTTAGCTGGCGAAAATGTTGTTGTCATGGAAGTTGATTTAGGGCTTATTTTTGCTACTAAAACATCTGCTACTAAAATGCAACAAATCTCAAAATACCAAACAGTAAAACGTGACTTTGCATTTGTTTTAATGAATAATGTTACTTCTAAGGAAGTAATTAATGAAGTTTTTAAGGTAAATCGCGAAGTCATTAAATCAGTTGAGGTGTTCGATGTTTATTATGGTGAACACGTTAAAGAAGGTCATTATTCTTTAGCAATTTCAGTCTCACTTAATGACTCAAATAAAACCCTTGGCGAAGCTGATATCGTTGCTTTAGAACAAGCAATTATTAAAGCTCTAGAAACTAAGTTTGGGGCTGAACTAAGAAAATAATGAAACTCGATGTCTTAAAACTTCCATATACAAAAGTAGAAACATTAGAAGATGATGTTATTTTTGATGAAGAAGTTTTTAAGTGTCACACGCCGCTTGTAGAAGTTAAAAGTTGTCATGTTGAGCTAAAAGCTCAAAGATTTGAAGAATTTATCTATGTCACGGTTAATTTAAAAGCTAAAGTTGTTTTGGAATGTTCATATACTTTAAAGCATTTTGAAACAACAATAAGTGGATCTGATGAACTTCATTTTGCCCCATCAAAAGACGAGGATGAAGACTGTATTGAGTATAAAGGAACTTTCATAGATTTAGATCCTTATATTTTTAACTTATTATCTGCTTCAATTCCTTTATCTCCTAAAGCTCCAAACGCTAAAACCCCATCATCCGGAAAAGATTATAGAGTTTTAACTGAAGATGAGTTTTTAAGGGAAAAGGAAGAAACTGGCAATTCTCAATTTGATGCTCTCAAGGATTTAGAATTTGATGAGTAAACATATTCCTGTTTTATTAAACGAGACAATTGAAGGTTTAAATGTAAAACCAGATGGTATTTATGTTGACCTCACTTTAGGTCGTGGTGGGCACTCAAAAGAAGTTTTAAAACGCTTAACAACAGGGCGTTTAATTTCGTTTGATAAAGATGAGACCGCTATTGAAGAATCGAAAGAAAATTTAAAGGCTTTTTCTGAAAAATTCACGGGAATTCACGATGATTTTCGTAATTTTCGCCAAAATTTAGATAAATTAGGAATTGATAAAATTGACGGAATTATGGCCGATTTAGGAGTGTCTTCACCTCAGTTTGATGATGCTTTACGCGGCTTCTCTTACAAAGAAAATGCACGCTTAGATATGAGGATGGATCGAGGTCAATCTTTCTCCGCATATGAGTTAATTAATTCTTATTCGCTTAAAGATTTGACACGTGTTTTTAGAGAGTATGGTGAAGATAAGTACTCTTATCAAATTGCTTTAAAAATTGTTAAAAATCGTGAAATAAAACCTATCGAAACCACAAACGAGTTAGTAGAAATTATCAAGTCGTGTAAACCACAAAAGGAACTTGCTAAAAAAGGACATCCAGCAAAACAAATATTTCAAGCAGTTCGAATTGAGGTTAATGACGAACTTGGCGCATTAAAAATCGCCTTAAAGGATGCACTTTCTTCTCTTAAAGTTGGTGGAAGAGCTTGCTTTATCACATTTCATTCTTTAGAAGATCGCTTAGTGAAAAACGCATTTAATGAAGTTTCAAAAGTTGAAGGAACTCGTCACAATGTTTTTGCCTTGCCAAGTGACAAAGATTTACCTGATTTTAAATTAGTTAATAACAAAGTTATTACTGCATCAAATTCTGAGCTTGAGATAAACCCAAGAAGTAAATCTGCTAAATTGAGAATTATTGAACGAATCAAATAAATAATTTGCCCTTAAAAATTGAATAAGTGCCCCTTAAAAGGCGTTTTTTTCATATAAGTGTTAATCATATCCTTGCTATATTGATTTTTAATATATAAAATATATTGCGTATAAATATGGAAAAGTATATAAGTGCACTTGAAATATCTGACACCTCAGTTCGTTTTGCTGTTGGGTATGTAAAAGACAATAAAGTTAATTTAATCCATGTTTCAGAACGTCCGATTCGTGGGCTTGTTTCGCATGGAGAAATTGTTGACTCTGCTACACTTTCTTCCATTATCTCTTCAATGAAGGAATTTAAGGATGAAACAACCAAAGAAAAGATTACCATTAATGAAGTTTCATTAGTTCTTCCTTCTCTTGGTTTAAATGTCTTCCAAAGTTCTAAGACGAGTAATGTTGTTTCTCCATATTCATTAATTGCGACTATTGATATTGAAAACGTAATTAATCTAGTCCAAAAAGAAGTAATTCCAAACGGAAGTAAAATTATAGATATAATTCCAGATTCATTTGTTCTTGAGATGGGCCGTTCATTCATTAACCCACCTATTAATGAAAAATCTAATAGTATAACTATTAAGGCAAAGATTCAAACATTACCTTCTCGCATTGTGGATGACTATTTACGTGTCTTAGAGAACGCCCGTATTAAGGTGCGTAGAATGTGCGTTAACTCATACGCTATATGTGAATTAGGCAAGTACGATGAAGAAATACCACAGTCATACATTCTTGCAGACTTTGGAGCCGACGTATCAAACGTTTCCTTAATAGGAAATTCTGCTGTATTTGAAACAATTAGTTACTTATCTGGTGGGAATGACTTAATTCAAAAAATATCTAATAAGTTGGGTTTATCCTATGACGAATCACTTGAACTAATAAGAAAGTATGGTTTAGATGAAAGACCATTAACATATAAGCCGACAATTGCGACATCATTTGTAAATGGAATTGAAACTCGTCATGATCCTGAAAGCTTAAATGAAATCATTAAAGAGTTCTTCGATGATGAGTTCTTCGTTAAATTTGATGCCGCATATGAAACACTTATGAAAGGTTATCCTGATAATATCAGAAACTTACCGATTGTATTTACAGGCGGATTCACAAGAATGATTGGATTTGATGGCTTAGCAAAGGAAAAATTTGTGAATAATGCTTCGATTCATTACTTAGAACCATCTTCAATTGGCGCGAGAAATACATCTTTCTGTGCCGTAATTGGAGCGATCTATGCATCAAGCAAATATAAAGGATCACTTAGTGATACAAGATTAAAAGCAAGTACTATTCAAAGAGTGAAAGATGAAAAAGGAGGAGCATAATTATGTACGAAGAAGATTTAGATAATTATGAAGCATACGCTAGAATTGTCGTAATTGGCGTTGGCGGTGCAGGAAATAACGCAGTTAATAGAATGATTGATGATAATATATCATCAGTTGAATTTTATGTTGCAAACACAGATCAACAAGCTCTTTCAAGATCAAAAGCTCAAAATAGAATAGTGCTCGGTCAACAATCTACTGGCGGCTTAGGTGCTGGTGGTGATCCAGAAGTTGGCAGACGTGCCGCTGAAGAATCAATTGATAAAATTAGAGAAATCGTTGGTGGTGCTAACCTCGTCTTTATCGCTGCAGGTATGGGCGGTGGTACAGGTACAGGCGCCGCTCCTGTAATCGCACAAGCTGCAAAAGAGGCGGGCGCACTCACAGTCGCAATTGTTACTCGTCCATTTACATTTGAAGGAAAGAAAAGAATTGCTAACTCAGTTGAAGGTTTAAATAACCTTAAGGATGCTGTTGATGCAATTATTATCGTTTCTAACGATAAATTATTAATGGTTAATGGTACTTCTCCAATCTCAGAAGCATTTGCACAAAGTGATGGTGTGTTAGCGCAAAGTGTTAAAACTGTTACTGATTTAATTCTTTGCCCAGCGTTCATTAACCTTGATTTTGCGGACGTTAGAAACACTCTTAAAGACTCTGGCATTTCGCTTATTGGATTCGGTATGGGAAGTGGTCCTAATAGATCACAAGAAGCTGCCAATAACGCTATTAATTCACCTTTACTTGAGGCAAGCATTAATGGCGCTCGTCGTGCTATATGTGCAGTTACATGCGGTCGTGAAGTTTCCCTTTATGAAGCCCAAGAAACTGTTAATCGAATTATTGAGGCTGCAGGTTCTTCAGTAGATATTAAATTTGGTGTTTCAATTAATGAAGAACTTTCTGATCAGATACTTGTATCTGTAATCGCTAGTGACTTCACTGAAGAGTTTGACTTTACTCATGTTCCTACTTATGACAGACCAATTGGTCCAAGCGAACAAGATAAAGATTCAAACCAAGAAGCTTCATATGAAGAAGCACTAGAGGATGACGAAAAAGATTCATTCCTCCCAAATTTCTTGAAAGACAAAAATCTATAATATAGATTTGAATAAACCTAGAAGACAAGTTTACATAAGCTCTGTAAATAGCGAGTTAGAGACGGTGGAAGTCTAACAACATCTTATGAGAAATATCACTTCTTTGAAAGGGCTCTGAACTTAAGTAAGAACTCCGGATGTCGCCGTTATCGACTAATTAAGTGCTCTTAGTTTACTAAGAGAATTAAGGTGGTACCACGTTAAAGCGTCCTTAAATAGGGATGCTTTTATTTGTAAAGGAGTAGAAAAATGGAACTTAAAAATACATTACTCATGCCTAAAACAAACTTTGAGATGAGAGGAAACTTAAATCAAAAAGAACCTGTTTTGGTGGAAAAATGGGAAAAAGAACATTTATATGAAGAAATGCTAAAAAATAGAGAAGGATGCAAGCCTTTCGCCTTTCACGATGGCCCTCCATACGCGAATGGAGATATGCACTGCGGCCATATGCTCAACCGTATCCTTAAGGATATGATTGTTAGAGAAAAGACAATGCAAGGCTATTATGTACCATTTATTTTTGGGTTTGATACGCATGGTCTTCCTATTGAAAACCAAGTTATTAAAAGTGGTGTAAATAGAAAAACTACTCCAACAAGTGAATTTAGACAAAAGTGCAGAGAGTATGCCTTAAGTCAAGTTGTAAGACAACAAACTCAAATTAAACGTTTGGGTATTATGGGTGATTACGAAAATGCCTATAAAACATTAGAAAAACAATTTGAGGCAAACCAAATCGAAGTCTTCGCGACTATGGCTCTTAAAGGCTTAATTTATAAAGGTCTTAAACCAGTTTATTGGTCTTGGTCTAGCGAATCTGCTTTGGCAGAAGCTGAAATTGAGTATAAAGATGTTAAGAGCTACGCCATCTATGTTTCCTTCCCGATGGTGGATGGAAAAGGTGTCGTACCAACCGGGTCAAAGGCTGTTATTTGGACTACAACTCCATATTCACTTCCATCAAACCTAGCAATCTCAGTTAACCCAAGATTTAATTATGGGTTATATCACACCGAAAAAGGTGATTTTATTCTTCTAGAAGAGAATTCATCTCAACTTAAAGAGGAGTTAGGATTTGAAACTTTTAAGTGCGTAAAAACATTTAAAGGAAGAGAACTTGAAGGCTGTAAAGCAAAACATCCTTTTTATGAAAGAGAATCGGTTTTCTTATTAGGTGATCACGTCACAAATGACTCAGGTACTGGTTTAGTTCACACTGCTCCAGGTCTAGGTGTTGATGACTATAATGTTTGTGCAAAATACGGCATTAAACCATACTGCCCAATTGATAATTATGGTCGACTCACTGAAGAGTGTGGTGAAAGACTTAATGGACTCTTCTATGAAGAGTCGAACAAGGTCATTTTAGACATGCTAAGAGAAAATGGTGCTCTACTAAAAGAAGATGAAATTGTTCACTCCTACCCACATGACTGGAGAACCGGAAAACCTGTTATCTTCCGTTCAACTCCTCAATGGTTCTGCTCAATCGGAAAGATTAAGGAAGAACTTTTAAGAGAAGTTGATAATGTGAAATGGATTCCTGCATGGGGCAAAGATAGAATGACCAACATGATTAAGGACCGCAACGACTGGTGCATTTCACGTCAAAGAGTTTGGGGTGTCCCAATTCCAATTATTTATTGTGAAGATGAAACTCCAATTATTGAAAAAGAAGTCTTTGATCATATTGTAAAAGTATTCTATGAATACGGAAGTGATATTTGGTATGAAAAAGATGCTGAATTTTTCCTTCCAAAAGGATATAAAAATGAACATTCACCAAACGGAAAGTTTACTAAAGAAAAGGATATTATGGACGTTTGGTTCGACTCAGGATCATCTTTTGATGCAGTTTTAAGAAAACGCCAAGGTTATGACCAATCTGAACTTTATCTCGAAGGCAGCGACCAATATCGTGGTTGGTTTAACTCTAGCTTAACAATTTCAACCGCAATTCAAGGGAAAGCACCATATAAAGCTGTTGTTTCCCATGGCTGGGTTTTAGATGAGCATGGTGAACAAATGCACAAATCTAAAGGTAATGGAGTTGACCCACTTAAAATGTGTAACATTTTTGGAGCCGATATTCTTAGACTTTGGGTGGCTACTGTAAACTATCAACAAGATGTTCGTATTTCCGAAAATCTTTTACGTCAAGTTGCAGAACAATATAGAAAGATTCGTAATACATTTAAATTCTTATTAGGAAATTTATCTGATGGTGAATCAGGTAAGTTTGATCCAAGTAAAGATGTTGTTAAAGAATATGAACCAGTTGACACATATATTCTTGCTAGACTTGAAGAAGTCAAAAATGAATTTATTGATGCATTTGATAGATATGACTTCTCAACAGGCATGATGAAGGTTATGGCATTTATGTCAGGAGACCTTTCTAGCTTCTATCTTGATATTGGAAAAGACATCCTTTATTGCGAGGCTAAAGATTCACTTAGAAGAAGACAAATGCAATCCGTAATTTATCAAGTGACTGACACACTTTTACGCCTATTAACGCCTGTCTTACCATTCACAATGGAAGAGGTTTATTCTAATATGCCGGACTATAACGGAAAGTCGCCTCAACTATTAAAATATCCTGGAAAAACCGGGGATTTTGATGAAAAAGTCTTAGAAAACTATAAAAATTTCCTTGGAGTTAGAGATGAAGTTAATAAGAAATTAGAAGAAGCAAGAAACGCTTCTATTATCGGTTCATCTCAAGAAGCACTAGTGGTTCTTCCTAAAGAATATAAGGCATTAGTCGGAGAGAAAAACGTTGAAAAATTATTCATCGTTTCTAAGGTTGAATTTGCAGATGTAAAAGAGGTTGAAGCACATCATATTGAAGCTAAAAAATGTCCAAGATGTTGGAACTATGTTGATAAGCTTGTTAAAGTTGATGATGAAACAGAAGTCTGCGAAAGATGCGCTCATGTTTTAGGTAAATAAAAATGAAAGAATTTGTTAAGAAAATATTCACAAAAGAGAATATGAAGAAATTCTTCTATTCTTTCGTGTGGCTCATGGTCCTACTTTTTGTTATTGATATTGTTACTAAATGGGCAGTTGTTAATCATTTTGGTGTTGATGGAATGAATCATCAATATCATTCTGATGTGCATAACGAAAAATACGGTATTTCTCATGATTATGATGGCATAACAATTATTAAAAATTTCTGTTATATCGGCGGATCTATCAATGATAGAGCAGCATTTTCTCTTGGCCCTAATAGAGTAGTTTTGTTAATTATTTCTCTTGTTATGTCTATTGGTTTTATTGGCTTCTATATTTTTCAATATAAGAAGTTGAATACAATTTATAAACTCTCTTTAGCACTTATGATTGCAGGCGCCGTTGGTAATCTTATAGATAGAGCTTTTTATTGGGAAACAACAACAGGATTCAACGGCGTTGTCGACTGGATAATATTCGTGTTTGGTGATTGGGAATTCCCAATGTTTAATATCGCTGATTCCTGCTTAGTCATAGGTATCATCATCATCGTTATTGAAATGATTATTGAAGAAATAAAAGAGGCTAAAAAGAAGGCTCAAAGAGGAGAATACAAGTATTCTCCTGAACAGTTAGAGAAAAAAGAAAAAGATGAAGGAAGTAAGAGCGAGTAAAGATTTAGCAAATTTACGTCTAGATAAAGCCTTATCCTTACTACTTGAAGGAGTCTCTAGAAGTAAAATCCAAAGCCATCTTGAAAACGGCCTTATTTTAGTAAACTCAAAACCAGAAAAAGCTTCCTACAAATTAAAGGAAAACGACTTAATAAAAATAGAAGATTTTCCAAGCGAAACTTCTGATTTAAATCCTGAAGATATACCTTTAGATATTGTATATGAAGACGACGATGTAATCGTCGTTAATAAACCTAAAGGATTAGTGGTCCATCCAGGCGCCGGAAACAGTGAACACACCTTGGCAAATGCACTTAAATTCCATAGTGAAAACCTTTCTAGTTTAAATGGAGATTTTAGACCTGGAATTGTGCACCGTATTGATAAAGATACAGCAGGCCTATTAATAGTGGCTAAAAACGACTCAAGTCATGCCTTTTTATCTAATCAATTACAAGACCACACTTTAGGAAGGAAATATTACGCCTTAGTTCTTGGAAATATTGAAGAAAATGAAGGCAAAATAATTGCTCCTATAGGAAGAGATCAAAAGTTTAGACAAAAAATGGCGGTGGATTTAATGCACGGGAAAGACGCTGAAACTAACTTTAAAGTGATTGAAAGATTTAGTTCCTCTACTCTTGTAGAGTGCTCACTGAAAACAGGAAGAACCCACCAAATTCGTGTGCACATGAATTACATAGGTCACCCAGTAATTGGCGATCCAGTGTATGGAAAAGGAAATAGAGCAATATATGATGATGGACAGTTATTATTTGCTCACGAGATTCACTTTATACATCCTAAAACAAAAAAGGAGATGACATTTAGTGTCGATCTCCCTAAATACTTTAAAGATATATTAGAACAGCTTCGTTAATTCCTCGTAATTAGCGAAGTTTTTCTTAACAATTTTATCTAATTCGTCAAAGCCATATTTTTTAATAAACTCTTTGGCGAATTGAGTTACTTTTCCGCTTGCTCCATGCGGAATTTTCATGCTATATTTTTTTGACATTGCGTCAAGTTTTTGAAGGAATGAATATCGAGCGATTATTGAGCCCACAGCGACAGATGGGAAATAGCTTTCTCCTTTTGTCTTAAAGAATAAGTCTTTAACGACATCCTTTTCCTTCTCTAAATATTTGTAATAAGTCTTTTCTACTGCAAATTGATCGATCAGCATATTTTTACAGTTTGGATGTTTTTTTCTTAAGTTAAGAAGGCATCTATTATGCATCTTTGCTTTCATCTCATTCATATTCATATTTTTATCAACGAGTTGATTGTATTTTTCGTTATTAAGGGAAAGCTGTGAATACTCGAAATCTCTCACTAAAATTTTTCCAATTGCGCGGATTTGATCATCTTTAAGACGTTTAGAATCATCAACTCCTAACTTTCTTAATTTCTCTATATCTTGTTTTCTAATATAAGCAGCGCAGACGCAGATTGGACCAAAGAAATCTCCTGTACCGACTTCGTCGGAACCAATTTGAGTATCTAAAACTTCCCATTCAGCTTTAGTAGGGACTTTAATCTTTTTCGCGTTATCTATAATAGCCTCTGCGTTTTTATCCCAACGTTTTGCTTCGTATAAAGCCATATCTCCTTGGAAGAAAACCTTAAATTCAGCCTTCTTTTTAGAGGAATAAACAGTTAAAGTTAAGTTTTTATCTTGACCAAAAAACTCGATATATTGACCTGAGTTTTCTTTTCTTATTGAACCATAAAAATTAATAATCTTTTTCTTGGTTGCTTCGTCTACGATAATAGTTACTTTTTCAGTCATACGTGTATTTTAACATACGTTATATAAATAATAAATTACGAAATTAATTTTCATATGAAAATTCTTTTCTTAATACTTACTTATCTAAATATGTATCTCCTTTCCGTTTTCTGATATTTTGATGAATTTCTTCAATATTAAAATTAGCTAATCTCCTAGCGCTGGACTCATGAATTCCAACATCCTTTAGAGACTGCCCAAATGTGTAACAAAGCTTATCAACAATTATGTATCTATCATGGTAGTTGTTAACCTTGATAACTTCGTAGTTGTCATTTGATTCAATTTTAATGTTCTTTGGATTAGTAATTACTGTCTTTTTAACATTAGTGTTAAGTAACACTTCATCAAACTCATGTCCAAAGTAATTGTCGATGATTATAATTTCGTGCTTAGCAGTCTCTAAAAAGCGTTTAATTTCAATAAAACCCCGTAGCTCATCTCCCGGAAAATATCGGATCTCTTTAAGTTGTTCGTTTTTGAGTTTCAAAACTGTATTTTCGAGCTCTAAAACCTTGTTACAATGCTGGCATCTTTCATTATCAAGGTAATATCCTTTTGTTAATATCTTTTTTAATACAAATGTAATCCATCTGCGGAAGCGCATTGCTACAAGACTTTTCACTCTATAACCGACCGCAAGAATTACGTCTAAGTTGTATACTTTTGTAAGGTAATACTTCCCATCCTCTGCTGGTGTTAAGATTTCTTTTTGGAACGGTATGTTTTCCTTAATGTTTTGGTCAGTTGTCAACTGATAGTTGAATACTGAATCTTCATCAAAACAGTTCATTTCTCCTTCTGAAATTATGTTGTTAATGTGTTTATAAATGTTTTGATTTGTGGTGTCATAAAGAGCAGCCATTTGTTTTACTGACGCCCATGCATTTTCTGTTTTTAGATCGATATTTATCGGTATATCAATCTTGCCATTATTATAAATAATAATTCTCTCGTTATTTGATAATAAACTTGGCTTTCGAATATCATCCAAAAACACTTTTAAAAGTTGACCACGATTTGATCCGATTTTAAGTCCAATCGCGAGAATCATGTCGAGATTATAGAACTTAGTTTTTCTTTTAACTTGTTTCCCGTTTTCTTGTTGAACTATTAAATAATACTTAAATGTTGAAGCATCTAGTAAATTGGCATCATATATCTTTTTAATGTGCAAGTTTATGTTCGCAATAGTTTTCTCGTAAAGCATCGATAATTCTTTTTGGCTAAGCCAAATAGAATTGTCTACTGTAGATACATTGATGTCCATTTCGAAATCATCGTCTTTGAATTTAAGTTTTGTAAATTTTTCCATAATGTCATTCTCCTTTTTAAAATTGGTCAGTTACCGAGGAATCCTCGGATACTGAATCTTCATATAAGTAGGGAACAAAAATAAATGTCCCCTTATATATTTAAATCAGGGGTAAATTTGAAATTTCGTTAAAAAACTTTTTTAATTTATAAATAAATTAGTTTTTCACAGGTCGTCATCGACCGGGTCAATATTAACAAGTATTTATCTAGTTTAAAGATATAAGTGTGCTATCATACTGATATGCTTGATATATATGGCACCTTAGAAATAAAGTCAGTGTTAGAAGAAATTTCTTCTTTTTCTAAAACTGAAATCGCTAAGGAAAAAATATGTACTTTAAGAATGCTTCCTTTAAATGAAGTAGTCTCTTCTTTA
>Ga0310696_10007360_pt1 | contig 12923 bp, 12 predicted proteins | sample AusTroGonzalo_MG_4_FD_203885 | JGI IMG/M metagenome (GOLD analysis project Ga0310696, IMG submission 203885) | Bovine rumen microbial communities from tropical cattle in Woodstock, Queensland, Australia - Gonzalo_02 (v2) (version 2) | ecosystem: Host-associated > Mammals > Digestive system >... | reverse complement strand
TGTGCCACAAGCAGGTTTATATATTTTTGGATTCGGTATAGGATGTGTTGTCCAATTATTAGCAGTAATTGTTGAGGAGGATATATATTAAATATGCCAAAAAAGAAAATAAAACAGGAAATACATAAAGGACCTGAATATTACATGATGTTCATAGGCAAATGGTATTGCCGTCATTGCGGAAGAGCATTATATAGTTTCGAGGATAAGTGCCTTTGGTGCAACAAGAAGCAACCTATACCACCATTACCACCACGGCACCAGTACAGAGGCGATTTGCCTGAAGGTACAAGCAACAGAAGGAATTATTATGAGGGAGACATTATACTGTAGGAGGTACGTATGACTAAAGAATTTCTAAAACAGCATTTAGAAAAACTAAAAGAAGCTAAGGCTTTAGAGTTTGAGATCCAAAATATGCAGAATACAATTAAAAGTCCAATATTAAGTTGGACACCAGTAGCACATACTAATAGTGACAAGATAGGAGAAGTCATCTCTAAAATTGAAATAAAACAAGTAAGGTTATTAGCTAGAATGAATGTGATTTTAGAAGAAGAAAAAGAAATAGAAAAAGTCATAGATTCTCTGAAAGATGGCAGAGAAAAAGCAGTAATAAGATATAGATACATAAGTGGGCTAAGTTGGGAGGAAGTATGTGTTAAAGCACACTACAGTTGGCAACATGTACATCGGATTCATGCTGCTGCATTAAAAAATATGAACATGTGATTTAATGAGACTAAAAAACGAGGTATATTGATAATGTAAGAACTGGAGATAGTTCCTCCTGATAGATAAATACACCCGAGAAGAGATGGTTATGTCCATCTCTTTTTCGTACAGAAAAGAGGCGAGAATATGGAGAAAGTAAAACGAGGTAAAGGACATCCTAGAGCATTTAAAACAGCTGAGGAATTTGAAAATAAGTTTATGGAGTATATATCGTATTGCAGAATGTATGAACGTGTACCTAATGTAGCAGGGTTTGTAGTGTACGCAAACATAAACTCAGATACTTTTTATGCTCAAAAAGATTATTACTCCGAAACTTTTAAAAGAGTTAATTCTATTTTAGAAGATGAAGCCATAAATACAGACTATTTCAAAGATGCTTTCAAGATATTCTACATGAAAAACAAGTTTGGTTGGAAGGATAAGAGCGAAATTGATAACAACATAGCGAACAAAGACGGCACACCTTTTAAGGCTGATTTTAGTCATTTGACAATAGAGCAAATAAAGGAGCTTTTGAGGAATGAAGATAAGGAATGAACTTATTAAGGAATTAGCGAGAAGAGAGTACAAGAGCTATGTTGAATATGTTCATGAAGGTAGATGGATACATGGTAGAGCAGTAGATTATATATGCGATCAAGTACAAGAATTTATTGAACGAAAAACAGACAAGCCTTATGAAATTTTGATATTATCAATGCCTCCTCAACACGGCAAGAGTATGACGATAACTGAAACGTTGCCTAGTTGGTATTTAGGCAAGAATCCATATAACAGAGTGATAGAGATAAGTTATTCAGAGGACTTTGCTCAATTGTTTGGAAGAAGGAACAAGCAGAAGATAGAACAATGCGGAGAGAACCTTTTTAATATAAGAGTAGCTAAAACACCTAATACCAATACAGAGTTTGAGCTAGAATCAACTACTGGAGGAATGATAAGCAGAGGTATTTTAAGTGGTATTACAGGGCGGCCTTGTAATTTAATGATTATAGATGATCCTATAAAAAACAGGAAAGAGGCAGATAGCGAGACATATCGCAAGAGCCTTATAGACGAGTGGTTAAATTCGTTCAAAACACGTTTAGCAGTTGGTGCAAAAGTCATTGTAATTCAAACTAGATGGCATGAGAACGATTTAGCAGGCTATATTATAGCAAATGAAAAAGACGTAAAAATAATAAACTTACCTTGCGAAGCAGAAGAGAACGACCTGCTAGGAAGAAATGTTGGTGAAGCATTAGCACCTGAAATCGGTAAAGATATAAACTGGTTACAGCAATTTAAGGAAGGCTATATAACTACAGAAGGGCAAAGAACATGGCTAGCATTATTCCAGGGCAGACCTACTGCAGCAGAAGGTAATTTAATAAAACGTGAATGGTGGAACTACTATAAGCAGGAAGAATTACCGCCAATGATAGTTGAAGCACTATCAATTGATGCAACATTTAAGGATAAAGATACAAGCGACTTTGTAGCAATACAAGTATGGGGAAAAAGAGGAGCTGATTATTATCTCATTGATAGAATTAAATCAAGAATGGATTTTACAGCGACAATTATAGCAATACAAGCAATGTTAAAAAAGCACCCTAAAGTTACATACAAGTTTATAGAAGATAAAGCAAATGGCTCAGCAATTATATCCGTTCTCAAGGACAAGATAGATGGAATAATAGCTATAAATCCAGAAGGGGGAAAAGTTGCAAGAGCAAATGCAGTATCGTATCTGATCGAAGCAGGAAATGTTTACTTACCTAAAGATGCAGAATGGACAGAAGAGTTTGTTGACGAATGGAGTAAATTTCCTAATGCAGAGCATGACGATGAAGTAGATGCTGGAACACAAGCACTTAACAAATTAAGACATATTCAAGCAGCTATACCGAATGATATGAAAAAAGTATTTAATTTTGAACTAGAAAAACCTAAAGCTAATCCGCTAGGAAGGGGCGATAAAATCAATGTTATCTAACATAATAGAGATATTTGAGTTGGCAACCAACGTGTTGCTTTTTTTGTGCGTTTTAAGAGTTTATAACAGTGAGGATAAAAAAGAGCCAAAATCACATATGCAGATAAATCCGTTTTATAAACCTAAACCAAGCAAAGAGCAAAAGAAACAGGAAGAAAAACTGCAACAGATATGGGGTAACATAGACAGATATGTCGGAGACAGCGACGGACAAAAAGAGGTGAAATAATCAATGGAAGAAAAGAAAGAGGTAACATCTACAGCCATATGGAGATTGTACGAAAAAGGAACAGACTATATCAATCGGATTAAGTTAGTAACCAAGAGCGACAAATTTCATAGGATGTATATAGGTGATCAATGGTACGGACTAGAGAGTGGCGGAGAGTCAATGCCTATGTTTAACTTTATTGAAGGCACAGTTAAGTATAAGGTAGCAACAGTAGCACAAAACTCAATGAGTGCAGTATATACACCTATAGGCAAACACGATGAAGCGTCTATACAAGCTTGTGAAGCCCTTAATACTAATTTTAGTATTATGTGGGAACGTGCAAAGATGGACAAGCACGCATGGGATGTTATAAGAGATGGTGCAATAGTAGGAGATGGATATATATACTTTGGCGGTGGAGATGTATCACAAACTCAAATAATAGATAATGTTAATGTATTGTTATCAGACGAGCAAGAGCAGAACATACAGGAGCAAAAATACATATTGTTAGTTGAACGTAGAATGGTTAGTGATATCCGCAAAGAAGCAAGAGAAAACGGTATACCAGAGGACGAAATAGGTTTGATTCAAAGAGATGAAGATACTAGTAACCAACTTGGTAATCGTGAGGAGCTTACATACTCAGATGAAGAGGACGGCAAATGTACTTCTGTTTTATACATGTATAAGGACGAAGAAGGTTTTGTACATTTTGCAAAGAGCGTTAAGAACGTTATATATCAACCAGATAAAAAAATAGTTGCAACGGATCAATTAGGTCAAGAAACATCTACAGGCTTAACAATGTACCCTATAGTTAATTTTATATGGAAGAATAAAAAAGGTAGTGCAAGAGGATGCGGAGACGTAGAGTTTTTAGTACCGAATCAGATAGAACTTAACAAAACATTAGCACGAAGAGCATTAGCAATCAAACAATGTGCATACCCTAAATTAGCATATATGGAAAATGCAATAAGTAATCCAGATAGTTTAGATTTGATAGGAGCTAAGATAGGAGTTAAATATGGAGAAACACAAAAAATTAATGACATTATTACATACTTAAATCCTACAGTAGTATCTCCAGATGCAAAAAGCTTCACAGACGAGTTATTACAAGGCAGTAAAGATTTAGCAGGTGCAGGAGATGCTGCACTCGGTCAAGTAGATCCTACACAAGCAAGTGGGGCTGCAATAATAGCAAGTAGAGACCAGGCAGCTTTACCACTTAATGAGCAAGTAGCAAGATATAAACAGTTTGTGGAAGATATAGCGGTACTTTGGTACGACATATGGAAAGCATACAACCCTAATGGATTAGTTGTTACAACAACAGACGATGCGGGGCAAGAACAAGAAGAAGTTATTCCTGCTGAAGTATTAGATCAGATGATGGTAAGCGTGCGTATAGATGTAAGTCAAAATAATCCTTACAGCAAATATGCACAAGAGCAAGCTATTATGAATTTATTCCAGATGAACGCTATTAGCTTTGAGGAAATGGTACAAGCATTAGATGATGATGCAGTTGCTCCTAAGGGCAAGCTACAAGATATTATCGACAAACGAGGCGAGCAAAACAAGATGCAAGATACGTTAGCCCAAGCTTTAGAACAGTTAAAACAGAGCCAAGCAGTAATTGCACAATTGCAAAACCAAAGTGGTGATAATGCACAAGCCAAACAAGAGTTAATAAATGCTTTAGGGCAGATAAAACAACAGCAGGAAATAATAAATAGGATGGGAGGACAAGCCAATGAAATGCAAAGTATGTAATACAGAAATGTTTGTAGATAGAAGTGTGGAGGATATAGAGGAAGGTACAGAGACGTTTATATATAAATGTCCAAACCCACGATGCACAAACTATGGTTATAGAGAAGAGCCAAGCGAAGAGTAAGGCTCTTTTTTATTACATAAATTCGCAGGAGAAGAGCGAAAAAATCTCACATATAGGAAGGAGCAAAAATGGAAGATGAAAGCGTAAACACCCAGGAAGTCGCTGAAACTGGAGAAGTAGAAGTAGTTGATACCAGCGAAAACACAACTCAGGAAGTCGCTGAAACTGAGACTCAGGAAACACAAGAAACACAAGATAATAACAAGACTGAGGAGCGAAACTACGAAAAGGATGCTGCATATGCAAGTTTAAGGAGACAATTAGAAGAAGCAAGACAAGGTAAGGAAAAGGCTGAACAAGACCTAAAAACAATGACGTCTGAGCGAGAAAGACTAGCAAATTCGCTAGGTCTTTTTGGTTTTAAAGGTAACACAGACGATATTGAGGACCAAGCTAAGTCTTATTTTTCAGGTACTCCAGTTGAGCAAGTACGTCAAGAACGTATTGCAGCACAACAAGTTCTTAGAGAACAACAAGAAAGACAAAACGAGCTAGAGAAGCTCAAACAAGAAAATGCAAGGCTAATAAAAGAGCAAAGTGAACGTATTTTTGCGGAAGATTTAAAGAAGATTCAAGCCATAAACCCTAATGTTAAGAGTCTGGACGAGTTAGGGAATAAATGGTGGCAGTTAATGGCAGCAGGTTTCACTGCTGAAGGAGCTTATAGAGCGGTAGAAGCAGACAATAACGTGGATAAGAAAACACCACCACCTGAGATGGGAAAAATCAGTGCTTCTAACAAAGCGGATAAGACTTATTACACACCAGAGGAAGTTGATGCCTTAACTAGCAAACAGCTTGATGATCCAGTTATCTTCGCAAACGTTCGTAAATCCATGACTAAATGGAAATAAAAACGAAAAAGGAGAGATAAAAAATGTCATACGCAAATTTTAAACCAACTGTATGGTCTAAACATATCCAACACGAGTTGGAAAAATTATTAACATTCAAAGCTGACTGCGATTATAAGTTCGAAGGAGAAGCGGGACAAGGCAAAAGAGTAAAAATCTTAGGAGTAGGTAGACCTACAATTAAGACGTATACTCCAGGAGTAGAAATTGACGGAGCTGAAACTCCAGCAGATACAAGTGTATATCTTGATACTGATCAATACAAATACTTCAACTACGGAGTAGATGATGTTGATAAAGCACAAGCAGTACCTGGATTAATGGAAGCATTAAGCGAAGAGACAACAAGAGCAATGGCAGAATTAGAAGATGCTCACATTGCTGAAGTATGTGCATTAGGTGCAGGAGTATATTCAAGCTCAGCTGCTATCACTACAGCAGCAGCAGCTAAAGCAGCAGTTGATAAAGCTTTTGTAGCATTATGGAATAATGGTGTTACAGCTAAGGATAAAGTAACACTTTATTTAACACCATGGTTTTATTCTTTGTTCCAAGACAAACTTGTTGAACTTAAAACAGATAATGACAATTTAATCGCTAAAGGTGTTTTAGGTTTATACAACAGTGCAAATGTTAAGATGTCTAATAACTTATACAATGATGGTACAGATGATTATATGATTATTAAGACTTCTAAAGCAGTAGCACATTGTAATGGTATTGATGGACTTGAAGCATATAGACCAGAAAAAAGCTTCATGGATGCTATCAAGGGCTTAAATACATACGGAACAAAGGTTGTTAGACCTAAAGAATTGTATGTAATTAAAGCAAGAAAATCTTAGTCTGAAAAAGGCTAAGATTTTTAAATAAACGAGAGGAGAGATAAACGATGGCTAAAACAACCATAACTAACGTAGAGATTAATAAGTTTAATACTGCAGTTGCAGGAAAAATAACAACTGCTGCATGTGGCTCTGATGGAGGAAATTATGTTGCAGAAGTAGATTTCTCAAAAAGAAGCGATGACAAGATGCTTCTTATTTTAGAGAATGCAGCAGCAGCTAGCAAAACAGCTACAATAAAAGCTGGTACTAAATTACAAGGAGTTGAAGATTTACCTATTTCTTTAGCTTCTTCTAGTGGAGCAGTAGTTGTAGTAGAAAGCGGTAAATTTGTAAATGATGCTGGTAAAGTAGTTATTCATGGAACAGATGCAAACGTTAAAGTAGCAGCTGTAGCAATGCCTTAATTTGTGGGGAGGGAAACCTCCCCTTAATTTGTTTAATACTTTATATAAATTTCTACTATTGTAGATATGAAGGGAGTGCGACAAAATGACATTAGAAGAAGCAGAACGCAAGGTAATGATAGAGTTAGACGAGGCTGGTGATCCTACAGTACTTGAGAATATAGGAGATTATAAAAGCAAGCTCCCTGACATAATTAATACAGTGCAAAAAGAACTAGCAATGTTTTGTAAGCCTGTAGAGAAGGAAGCAAGCATAACAATAGAGGGAGGATATGCAAATAAACCCAGCGACTGTTATGTAATTAATGAGTTGGTGCAAGGAGACAAAGTATGTGATTTCACATTAAGAGGATTAAGAATATATGCACCAGATGGAGATTACACAATTCGATACGAAAAATTACCAGATGATATAGATGAAACTACAGATGAAACGTACGAATTTGAAATTGACAAAGATGCTCAGGAAGCAATGATACATGGAATCTGTGCACAGTTATGTATCAATGATGAGCCAGAGCTTTATCAGACATATTTTGAGAGATACAATTTAGCAATAGCTAATATACAAGATAAAATGCAAAAATCAACGAAGTTAAACTTTGTTGGGGGTGTTAGACTATGATAGCACAACAAATAAGTCCAAAAAGAGCAAGACCAAAAAAGACCACCATATATAAAACGTTCAAGGGTGTAGACTTTAGTCAAGATGCGTCTTTAGTAGATCCTTCAAGAAGCCCATATGCTCCTAATCTTATATCAGACGTTGGAGGGCTACCTGAAAAGAGACCTGGTTGGAGAGTGTTACATTCATTAGAAAGTCCAATTAATGGTTTATGGTATGGAGAAATAGCAGGAGCAAAATGCTTTATATGTCATGCGGGTACAAAACTATACAAGTTTACAGCAACTACTACAACATTATTAAAAACAGGTGTTAATAATGCAAAGTCAAGTGCTTTTTTTATGCGTGGGAAAAATGATACAGGTAAAATATATATACTTACTGGTACAGAGTTTTTATGTTATAACGGATCAAGTGTAACTAGTGTGTCTAATAACGCATATGTGCCAACAATTATAATATCACGTAACCCATCAGGTGGAGGCACAGTATATGAACCAGTAAATTTAATTGGTGTGCAACGTATAGAATGTTTTTTAGGAGATGGAACTTCTCGATCATATCAATTAAGTGCCACTAATATATCAAGTGTAGACAAAGTCGAAATACTTGAGGATGGCGTGTGGACAACACGTACCTCGGGATTTATAAATTATCTTGAGGCTGGTAGAGTCCAGTTTAATGGCACTATTCCGCCTGCTCCATCGGTTGCAGGACAAGATAATGTGCGTATAACTTATAGCAAGACAGTAAGTGGATATGCAGACAGGATAAATAAATGTACAATATCCGATTTATATGGCTTAGGTGGAAGCAATAGAGTATTTTTAAGTGGCAACTCAACTTATAAAGCCTATGATTGGTACAGTGAGCTATTTGATCCAACATATTTTCCAGATTTGAATTATTCAGTAGTAGGAACATCAGATACTGCTATAGTTGGTTATCAAAAAATGGGGAAATATCAGGTAATACTTAAAGAGGATAATTCACAAGATAGTACAGTTTTTCAGAGATATGGTACGTTAAACAGCGATGGTACAGTAACGTTTTCTATAGAACAAGGTATTGCTGGTATTGGAGCGGTGTCTAAATATTGCTTTGCTTTGTTAGCAGATGAGCCATTGTTTTTATCACGACAAGGAGTACAAGCGATAACTTCTAATACAATAACCGCTGAAAGAACGATTCGTAATAGATCGTTCTATGTAGATAATTATTTGTTGAAAGAAGCAAACTTGCAAAATGCTGTTGCGTGTGAATGGAACGGATATTATGTATTATGCGTTAATAATCATGCGTACATACTAGACGGAAAAGCTAAATCATATAAAGAGAGAGCATATATAGCATATGATTACAATTATGAATGCTACTACTGGACTAACATACCTGCAGTATGTTTATTAAGCGTGGCTGGAGAGTTGTATTTTGGTACGGCAGAGGGTAAGATATGCAAATTTAACACAGATATATCTAATTTAACTAAGTATAGTGATAATGGCAGTGCAATTGTAGCAAGCTGGGCAACGATTAATGATGACGACGGAGCACCACATTTATATAAGAGCATGACTAAAAAAGGGTGCTTAGTAACAATTAAACCTTATACAAGATCATCATGCAAAATATATGCGTCTAAAGACGGAGAGCTTCAACAAAAAATTAGAGAACAATCAATGGATATAATTGATTGGGATGATATTGATTTCGACAGATTCACGTTTAATACGAATGACAATCCGCAAGATATTTTCTTTAAGAAGAAGGTTAAAAAGTATAAGCGATTACAAATAATTGTAGAGAATGATGCATTAAATGAAGGTTTTGGAATACTACAAATAGCTAAAACGTATTCTGTTGGCAATTACGCAAAGAAGTAGGAAGGAGAGAAAAGAGATGGCAGTAAATCTTTATAAAATGGCGAGTAATTTAACTGGGAAGTCTGTATCTGAGCTAAAAGACACAGTAGCAAAAGCTAGAGCTAAATCTAACACTAGCACTAAATCTAATGCTAATACAACTACCACTAAAACCAATGGGAGTTATTTGGATAGTGCTACTGGCAAATATCATACAACTGTAACTAATGCAGATGGGAGTACACAAAGTGGATATATACTTGATGGTACTTCATATTATGATAACGGCTCACCTATAAGTGCAGGAGCAAAGGTAACGGATAGTGAAGGTAGAACATGGACTAAAGGAGGAGCAGATCCAGATGCTGGACTATCTACTGAAGCCTATAAAGCCAAGTATGGAGTTATGGGAAATAATTATGGGGATATGAGTACGGATAAATTACAGTACAATCCCTATACTGAACAGCAAACTAAATTACAGGATGCATACAAACAACAAGAACAATTGTTGAGGGAGCAAAATAGATTAGCTGTACAGCAAGGAGTTAATAGGCTTAATACTCAAAAAACAAATATTAACCAAAATGCGGAAGATAATGCACGCCAAGCATACATACAATACATGCAGAGCAAAAAAGCATTACCACAACAACTTGCTGCTCAAGGTATAACTGGGGGAGCTACAGAGACTGCTAATTTAGGGCTGGCAACTACGTATCAAAATAATTTGAATGATATAAACAGAAATAGAATTAATCAGATTCAGGATATAGATAATGCTATTGTTGACTTGCAGAACACAGGCGACTTAACAACAGTACAACAAGTACTTGCTAATAATCAAGCCGCATTAGATGCTTATACTCAGTCATTTGACAAAGGAGTATCATATAATCAATGGGCAAATACTTATAACGCTGATAGAGCAGATACTGCATGGGAACAAAATTATAAACAAGAAACATTAGCACAAAAAGCATACGAACAATATATGCAAGAAAGAGAACAGTTAACTAAAGAAAAGCAAGAAGAATATGACAACATAATGAATATGTACTTAAAAGGTGCGTTAGATGTTGGCTATGCTGCTTCTATGCTAGGAATACCTGCAGAAAACTTAAGCGACCTAAAAACAATGGCAGAAAATGAAGCAAGATTAAGCAATCAACAAAAACAAGCAAGTATATATAAATCATATAATAACGGTGGAGGTAGTAGTGGTAGCACAAAAGGAACAAGTACTTCTACCCTAAATACGATCGTAAATAATGTACAAAAAATGCTTTCCGAGACGGAAAAAATATTTGATGGAGACATAACAAGAGCCAAATATTCGGAACCTGATGTAATCGCATATGTATTATCACAGAACATACCAACTGAGGAAAAAATGAACATAATTCAAAACTTTGGCTTAACAAAATATATGGAATGAGGTGGTGTAATTGACAATAGAAGAATTTGAAGAAAAAGCGAATAAATTTGCAGCAAAAAGAAATTCTTCAGCAATGTCTAATAAGACACCTATTGCGAAAAGTAAAGATGATGAATTAAGGGAGTTTGAGGAGAAGGCCAATAGGTTTATAGAAAAACGTAACGCAGTTGTTACACAACCTAATATACCTAATAAAGCAGTAGAGACAATAACGCCAGTTCAAACTCCTAAAGAAACAATATCAAGTAAAATGGATGAATTATGGGTAGAGGAGGATACACCACAAAACAACAATATATCGTATAAAGCAACTAGTATAAAGGATTTTATTGATAGTGTAAAAGAAAAGAAAGAGAAGGATTTGCTTAATAGTGGGTATTCGCTTAATCCAAATTATAATCCAAATAATAAATATAGCCAAAAGTATATATACACAGGAGATTTAAAAACAGGTGGTTTAAAAACACAACAAGATGTATATAACAATTCTAATGCTTTAGGTAAGGCAAAGATTATAGCTTCTAATGTTGGCCAAAAGGCAAAAGAAATAGGAGGCTCTTTAGCTTATGGAGTAAGTAAAGGACTTACTGCTAATGATGCAATTGCAAGGACTTTGGGTATGACACAAGAAGATGCTGCTAGAGAAAATTTAGATTTATTAAATGATTTAACAGGCAGAACAGCATTTGCAGAGCCTTCAAAAGGTATGCAAAAGGCAATAAATGCAGGCAATGCTGCTGGAGGCATGGGGAGATTTATGTTAGCAAGTACTGCTACACCAGCTGGAGGTATGGTATTAAGTGGTGCAATAAATGGCGGTTTAGATGCTTATGGAAATTATGAGGATGCAGAGGGTGTAGCGAGAAAAGCAACCTCTGGCGCAATATTTGGTGGTGTAGCTCAAGGTTTATCTAATGTAGCAAATCCTTATGTGAGTAAAGCATTATCTAATGCTGGCCTAGGAAACAATATGGCAGCTAACGTGGGAGCAAAAGCAGTAACAGATTTTGCTTCTGCGGTAGCAGGTTCTAGAGCTTCCAATTTGCCGTTAAAAGAAGAGGATAAACAGAGTTGGGGGCAAACCTTACTAAATGCTGGATTTTATACAGGGTTTAATGCGTTTGGTAATATATTAAAATCACTAAATATAAGTAAACAAAACAAAGCAGAATTAAATAGAATGGCTAATGATACGTTTTCAAAAGCTGATGCAATGTATAAAGAGGCAATGTTAACAGCGGATGCAACACAAAGGCAAGCCAAACTCGAACAGCTAAATTCATTTTTGGGTAATGAAAAAGAAGGCTTCTATCAATTAGTAGCCAATCAGCAATTACTAGGGCAAGATAAGTTGATAAAAAGCATAGATGATATGTTTAATATGGCACAAAATCAAATGCAACAAGGTGCAAGAGTTTATGGTAATACTTTGGGAGAAACTGGTTCGGTTGGTAACAATAATTCTTTGAGCATAATAGGAAACAATATAACTCCTAATAATTCTTTAGTAAAATTACCTTCAAAAGGTACACAAGTTGCAAATAATACAAATATTCCTCAAAATTTACCAATGTCAACTTTTACTAACGCACAGAATGGCACACAGACAGTTCAAAATAATCAAGCTAATGAAATTACGCCTGTGGAAATAAAAGCCTCTCAAAACAGGAATATGAACGCTGCAGAACAAAATACAGTAAAACAGCAGATTATGAACACTATAAATAACAACAACCAATTAACTGCTGATGAACAACAAAGTTTATTGCAAATTTTGGAAGAAAATTCAGGGAATTTAACTCCAGATGCAATAGACTTTTTTAATGATGCAATAAATAATTTACAAAATAATCGTTTGGAGCAAGTCACTAATACTGAGGACAAAAAAGCAACATACAAGAAATATCTAAACGACAAAACAGAGTTAGATAAAACAGCACTCAATACAGCTAAAGATTCTGTACCTGCTAATAGAAGTGGTAGAAGAACAAAGGAACAATGGCTAAAAGTTGCCAATACGATAGGTCAGCAGATATATGATCTAAGTCCTGAAGAA
>Ga0310696_10007359_pt1 | contig 12931 bp, 6 predicted proteins | sample AusTroGonzalo_MG_4_FD_203885 | JGI IMG/M metagenome (GOLD analysis project Ga0310696, IMG submission 203885) | Bovine rumen microbial communities from tropical cattle in Woodstock, Queensland, Australia - Gonzalo_02 (v2) (version 2) | ecosystem: Host-associated > Mammals > Digestive system >... | reverse complement strand
CCTGGTAGATTGGTACAGTTTGCTGCCAATTACAAGGAAGCGCAAGCGCAACCTCGTACAGGTGCGACAGATCTCGATGTATCTGGCACAGAAATACACGAAGATGCCGGCAGGACGTATCGGACAGCTGATTGGCGGTCGTGACCACTCTACGGTGATTCATAGCTGTAACACCATTGAGCAGCGCCTGAAAGTTGACCATGCTTTCTCAGCAGAGCTGAGCAGCATCGAGAACTCGTTTATGCTCAAGAAATAAATTCTGTTTTTATTCTTATGTCCTTAACAAATTTTAAGTAGAAGGTGTTGCCTTTTACTGAAAATCTTCGTATCTTTGCATCTGAACGTTCTATATTAGACTGGACGTACTAATAGCTAAAAATGTAAGATGACTAAGAAATATAAAACCTTTTCGGGCAGGCTTACCCGTCGGGTGATGCTGACGGTTCTTGCGACGATGGTCCTCATCGCCTTTATAATCCTTGGTGTTTCCTTCCATGCGATCAAGGAGGAAACAGAAGGCCGCTATCAGGGTATGATGGATGTGGTGTCAGAGAAATTGGGAAGAATCTTCCTTCATGAAGAGATCTGTGCCAGAAACGTGTTCGATGCGGTGTGGGATCATCTGGATTCACCAGAGGGTGTGATGCAGACGATGGAGAAGGAGATCAAGCTGAACAATTATAGCCAAGGTTACTATATGGCCTTTGAGCCGGGCTACTTCCCGCAGTATCCGAAGTGGTTTGAGCCCTATATGGGTATTCATGATGAAAAAGCCTGGAATATCGGTTCGGAAAATCATGACTACTTTTCAAGAGCCTGGTATGTCCGTGCAAAGACTGAGAAGAACGGCTTCTGGACCGACCCCTACTACGATGATACCGTTTTAAAGGATTATGTCTGCTCGTTCTGTATGCCCCTCGTTGACAGCAAGGGCCGGCTGGCAGGTATCTGCGGTTCTGACATGACCCTGAAGTGGCTCATGAGCCAGCTGAATGAGATTAATGCCACCAGTCATAATCAAGGTGTGTTGAATTTCGACTTTATCAAGGAGAATTCCTTCCACACCTTTATTGTCACGCGCAAGGGTACCTATGTCTATCATCCTGATCAGAACCGTATCTTGAAAGACAATGTACGTTCCCACATTGATGTTGACGATCTGGAAGCCGTCCAGGAGATGCTGCAGATGAAGCGCGGACAGTCTGTCATGACCATCGATGGTGAGCGCTCGGTTGTCTTTTTTGCGCCTCTGGAGTCAGCCAACTGGGCGATGGGTATTGTGGTCCCCCAGACGACCATGTGGATTCCGGCACTTATCATGATCGGTGTGATGCTGGTTATTATCGTCATCGGCATGGTGGTGGTCTATCTGTTCTGTCGTTCCACCATCCGTCAGATCTCAAGCCCCCTCAGCGCGTTGGCCCAGTCTGCTGACGAAGTGGCAAAAGGCAACTTTAATGCGCCTTTACCCGACATCACGTACAAGGATGAGCTCGGTCAACTGCGCGATTCCTTTGCCTCGATGCAGGCTTCTCTCTCCCGCTATATGAAGGATCTGGAGCAGACCGCCTCGTCGAAGACCGCCATGGAGAATGAGCTGAAGATTGCCTACGATATCCAGATGTCGATGATTCCCCGTAAGTTCCCGCCATACCCGAAGCGCCACGATATCGATATCTATGGGCATCTGACACCTGCCAAGTCGGTGGGTGGCGACCTGTTCGACTTCCATATCCGTGATGAGCATCTCTTCTTCTGTATTGGTGATGTCTCAGGTAAGGGTGTGCCTGCCGCATTGCTGATGACGGTAGCGAAGAACCTGTTCCACACCATCTCCATGCAGCTGAATAGTCCGGCAGAGATCATGAGCCACATGAACAATGCGATGAGTGATGGCAACGATGCCCATATGTTTGTGACCCTATTCATCGGTGTGCTCGACCTGAAGACCGGCCATCTTTGCTATTGCAATGGCGGCCATGATGCCCCAGTGATATACACTTCCGATGCGGTGTTCCTCGATACGAAGCCCAATATCCTGGTTGGTCTGATGGGCAATATGCCCTATGTAGGGGGAGAGATGGATATGGCACCCGGCACCACCATCCTGCTCTATACAGATGGTCTGACAGAGGCGATGGATAAGGGCAAGAATCTGTACACGCCAGAAAGGCTTTTGGCCTATTCCAAGGAGCTGGCGAAGCAAAACGGACTCCAGACCCTGCAGCTTGTCAAATGTTTAACTGAAAGTGTCCATCGGTTCGTTAACGGCGCAGAGCAGAGTGACGACCTGACGATGCTCGCCATCAGATATTTAGGACCCGATCAGAATCAACAATAGATCAATATTAATAAATTAAAACTATAAAGATTATGGAAATTCAGATTCAAGAAGACAAGAAGAGTGTTGTCATGTTTTTGGAAGGTAGCCTAGACTCTATCACAGCCCCTGAGGCAGAAGGAGAACTGTTTCCTGTGATGGCAGAAAATGAGTTTGAAAAAATCACACTCGACTGTTCTAAACTTAACTATGTGGCATCCAGCGGCCTCCGTTTCATCTTCATGGTGTTGAAACAAGGCAAGGAGTCAGGTGCACGTGTAGTACTGAAGGATGTCAACAAGTTCGTCCGTTTTGTTCTGGATTCAACAGGATTGGCTCCTATGTTTGAGTTTGAGTAACAACACCCCAAAGCATCTGAATTATGACTAACGGCAATAATAATGGCAGTAGTGGCCAAGATAGTAGCAAAGACGCTACTAACAAAAAAACTGAATCTTATGATGATATCGGTTACATTATTTCTTTTGGGGATAGCATTGCAGACAACATAAATAAAAAAGGACTACTGCAACTTCACCAAAGCCATGCAGTCGATTTTCAAGACAAAAATATCAAGTATAAAATCATTTTGCGTGGAGTCAAGTTTAATCGTAAGATCTACCAGCCTGGTGAGATCCTGGCAGAACTCGATATTACGTATAGTCCATCGGTTACTCCTTCCCTGAAAGCTATCGCAGACCTCTTTGCGCATAGAGTGGTGAAAATGGATCAGTTCCAGTTTACTACTAATGTGAATGAATTTAAAGATAAGCAGTGTGTTGCCAGTAACTATTATGTGTATGAGGTGACCCCGCAGCTGGTACATGGAGAGGGTGGTCTGAAGGTCTATGTGAAGCTGAGCATCTACAGTTTTGACAAGCTGATGACGCTCAACAAATACAGTAAGGTCTATGTCAACAAAAAGTTAGGTTCCGGTATTCTGATGCCTGAGAGCCGCACCTTTTCCTATATGGATGGTAAGGAACCGCTGATCAAGACCGATATTGGTAATATGTGCTTCCTGAAATACCCGGAAAATCTGGTAATCAGCCTCAAAGACCCAAATTCCGATGATGAAAGAGACATTACAAAATATACGGCAACGGTGAATGCCGAGTTTATCCATCCTTACCTCGTGCAATATAACGAGTCGTTCTACGACTTCCTGGCCCGCACGTCGAACCGATGCGGCGAGTTCCTCTTTTTCGAGGACGGCAAGCTCACCTTGGGTCTGCCAGATAGCAAGGTAGTGGAGATAGACAAATTCGCCTCCGTCACCTATCAAGAGGTGACAACCGCACCGCTGTCGATTCCCGGCTATGCCCGTGACAGTGTGAAAGATGGTATAGGAAAGGTGGATGAACTCAACCAGACACCTATCGATAAGACGGAAGCCAAATACCCTGCAGATGCATTTGCCGGTTCCACGGCCTACAACAATGAATTGGCTGTCGATGAGTATATCTTCCCCTTGGAAAAGGAAAAATTCAGCACGACGAACTATGAGATGCGCTGCGACGGCACAGCCAGTCAGATTGTGATGGCGCAGCTGATACCCTTCTTCAGGGATTTGCTGACCAATGAATCATCGGGGGCTACAGGTCTTGCTATTGCTCTTGTCAAAAACCTCGCTTTACAACAGGGTGTCAATCGTGGCTTGGCTTGGAATAGACAAAGAACGACCAACGCCGAGAAAGAAAAACTCTACCTGACACCTTATGCCCAGAAACCAGAACAGAGCAACGGTACTGTCACTGTGCAGTATGGTACCCTTTCTGAAAAAGGCTGGACCACCCTTGATTACTTCAACGACGTGCGTAGTCATCAGGAGGAACAGCAGCGACAAACCATCTGCATTGATCTGGGCACCAATGCCACCCACTATAAGTTGGGTCAGAAAATCAAGGTGAAGGGCTGCGAAGGAGAGTATGTCATCATTGAGATCAGGAAACGTTCTGGCCAGAACTGGAACAATGACTATGGCAAGTACGACCAGACAACTTCTGACAAGGTAACAGGCGACCGCTCACAGATCATCTATGCCATCCCCGCCTACAAAGGCAAGGATGATAAGGACATGTTCATTCCGCCTGTCAACGGTCTGCCTATTATCTGCAAGGCAGGCCCCCAGACAGCCTTTATCATTGACAATGCTGATCCCAAACAGCAGGGTCGTGTGCGCATTGCCTATCCTTGGCAGTCGACGGCCAATGCCCAGCGCGCTGCGTTGTTAACTGCACAGCAGCGGCTGAAACAAATAGAAAAGGAGGAGGAAGAGCTCGAGGCCCAATTAGAGGAATTAAAGTTTATACAAGGGCATATAACTTTAGGGGCCTATGACGCTGGAAACGGCTATAATATTGACCCGAAGTTCTCGAGAGATAGGAATTTTATGTCATTATATAACAGATACCTGGAGAAATATAATAGGCAGGTTGAAGCGTTGGCTCAGTTTACTGGTTCTGAGGAAGAGAAAGAGGAGCTTAGGAAGAGTATTGCTCCTAAGGAACTTGTCTGGTGGGAAAAGTGTAAGGCGTATTTAGACAGATGGTGTGAAATCCAAGAAGAACGCGATGCAGAAGGAACTACTGAACGGGGAAAAGAGCTTAATCGACAGATATTAAAGGAAAGTCGCGAGATCATAAGTGCGTATTATAAATTGAAAAATGAGACGCTTCCGGCAAAAAAGAAAGAAAAGGAAGAGGCAAAACAGAAAGTCGTTCAGGAGGCAGAGAAGGTGCAGAAGGCTATTGCCGATGATGCTTCACCTTGGATCCGTGTGTCATCACCCATGGCCACGCCTGGTGGCGGTGCGTTCTTCAAGCCGCAGGTCGGTGACGAGGTGTTGATCAACTATGACTGCGACAACATCGATCGACCATACGTAGTAGGCGCCCTGTACTCTAAGAACAATCCGGTGCCGCAAGAGGGATTAGCGCGTTATACACAGCCTCTTGTTCAGCAAAAGGATGTGAATGTAGCCCTGATGTCGCCCAACGGTCATCATATCACCTTTAGCGATCCAGAGTATGGCGGCAACTTCTTCACCAATGCTCTTTCGCCTGGCCTTGGTTTCTGGAGCTCCGTTGTTGGACTCGACAAGTTTGGTAAGAACGTCAAGGATATGTCGGGTGGTATCCGTATCGGCGACCGCTATGGTCTCTACGAGATCGAGATGCTGTCGCATAAGCGCTCCGTTAATATCAAGTCGCCTTTCGGAACTGTTGGTATTAATGCTTTCTCTGGCATTACGATTTGTGCGCCCAATGGCGACGTGACGATCAGGGGTAAGAACATCACCCTGGAGGCTGGCAATAAGATCAGTGTCACCTCGGGTAAGAATATTCAACCCCTGGGTATCGGAAGTCCGGATACGACCAGCGGTTGGTGGGCGAATACATTAACATCGGCTGTGGGTGCCATTGCGGGTGGTGCTGCTGATGCACTTGCTGCACCAGTGGTTGACCTGTCACTGATCCGTCATGTGGTCGAAGTGTTCGTTCGTCCTGTCGATGGTACGATGTTGATTAAGTCAAAACGCTTCCTGAGACTCGAAGCCGGTGCTGGTAAAACCACCATTAAGCGCAACCGTTATGCTAAGAGTGTGGAAGAAAAGAAGCAGAGTTCAGAGGCGTTCTACAATATGCTCATCCAGTGTGTGCAGGAAGTCGATAGTCAGGTGCAGGAGTTCTTCGACACGTATAATAAGTTGTGGAGTGATGCCTATGAGAAAAAGATTACATATATTTCAATCGTGAATAGGCATTTGGAAGATAATAATGATCCGAATATTGCGGAGTTCGCTTATAAGAATAGAACTCTTGGTACTTATGCCTTTACGGATAAAACCAATTCTGATTTCGAGCAAAAACGTGAAGAATTAGAAGATTTATATCTTGGTTGTCTCAAAGATGGCGATACTTTTGCCGAACCCCGAACGATCACAACGAAATACTTGAATGAGTTTAGACCCGACGAATCAACTGATGAGAAAATTAAGACAACGAAGAAATCTGAATTTTTTGCATTAGCTGCAATAGACTATCTTACAGCCTGCATAGAATTATATAACTTTAAAGAAGATATCGAAAAGGGGTTGACTGAGCCGGAATTGCCTGACGATCATCCATTCTGTTGGGTAGCTGATAAATTAGAAAGTGTCGAAGAGTGCTTAAATGACGAATTTAAGAAGTGGGATGATAATTTCTCCGAGGGAGCAGAAAAATTCCTGGCAGGAAGTAAACCGAACCCCGATGATGATCCCTTCGCTATGGAAAATTGTAAAGGAATTAAGCGAAGACTCATTATGCAATATTTGCAAGATGTGGCAAATGCCGGACCGAACAAACTGGGTACCTTTAGCGCTAAATACATCTATGCTGGTAATCTCACAGATGTTATCAAGGATCCTAATGCCCTGAAGAGCGATTACACGTGGAAGTCACAGGTTCTGGTGTTGGATCGTTATTTTCAGAATAGCTTCTTCCGTACCCTATGGGATAGTACGATCGGAAAGATCTGGAACAAGCTGAAGGAGAACTTCCGTTCGTTCGAACTTGATGTCTGGAAAGACGCTGCCGACGGTCAGATTCTCTTCTCAGATAAGGAGAACGCTACGATGACCTTCGAGAATGGAGGTCTGGTCCAGTATGATGATCCTTATGTCGGTTCGATGGATCATTTGAAGAAGATCCTGATGGCTATTAAGTAATATAATAAAGGTAAGAGTTTATGGACTACATATTTAAAGATTGGGAAAAAAAGTTGAAGGCGATGGCCGACAGCGTGGAGAAAGATCTGAAGGAGATCAGGAAGTGCAAGGCTGATATCCAGCAGCTGAAGATTGACGTGGTGGCTGAGGCGCAGAAGGGCCGCTATGTGCGTGACAATGAGCAGCTGATCATCTCTGCCCCCAGGATTATTCTCGGCAATGTGGATCGTAACGGCACGTTGATGCCTGGTGGCTCTGAGATTATCATCAGAGGCACGCAGGTGGGTGTCGAAGCTGCCGGCGAGGCCGGACAGGTAGCTATGCGCGCTGCCAGCATCCGTCAGACGGCGGAAGACCCAGGTGTCGATGGATTGGAGCACGTGGTTGGAGACTTGTCTGAGGTGGTCAGTCAGGCCCGCAGCATCGTCATCCAGAGCAATGATGCTACAGGTGTGTTCGCTGAGGGACCTTCAGCTGCAGCCTCTTCGGGAGTGACGATTCATTCTGACGGGTTGTTAAAGATCGCCTCTTCTGTTGGTGCAGAAAGTCGCGAAACACAGCTTGAAGCACAGATCAAGTTGCTGGAAAGCAGAAAGACGATGTTAAAGAAGACTGCCGATACCTATAAAGAGTCGTTTGGAAAGATCACCGAAGATCTGGAGAAGATCATTGAGAAGCGTGAGAAGCTGGCTGCTGATGATAAAGGCGTACGCACAGATTATGTCGATATCCATGAGTTGTCAAGAGAGATCGAGATGACCTCGCATGCCTTGGCTAACCAGACTTACGCCTGTGTCAACATCTATTCGGAACTGGCAGAGACCAACCGCCAGCTGAAGTTGCTGAAGAAAGAGAAAGATCAAATCAAGAAAGGCGACGACTACAAGAAGCGCTTCACGGGCGCAGTAGTGGATGTGGTAGGTGAAGTGATCCGGCTCACCTCAATGGATGGTGATGGCAACCTGCGTAGCAACGAAGGCTCAGGTATTGCGATGGCGGCCAATGAGCTTGACATGATCTCACAGGATGCGGAAGGCAAGCTGAACGAGAATGGCAAGGTGATGATTATTGCGAAGAATGTCGAAGTAAGCACGGCTGGCGAGGCAGATAAGAAGGTCGATAAAGATAAGGGTCTGACTGATGCCAAGTTCGAGGCTGAGGGCGACTTCATCGTGCGTTCGAAGAACATCACCCTGGAGAGTATGGACTATGAGATCGCAGAGTCGAAGCTCAAAGAGAAGCAGCTTACTGCCGACGGTAAGATTAAGTTCAGGTCAAAGACCATCGAGGTATCCACCGAGAACTCCGCCGATGTGGAGGTGGATGATAAGGGCAAGCTCACCAAGGCCACCTATACGTCAGAGGGCGACATCATCGTCCGTTCCAAGACGCTCACTGTGGAGAGTGCCGACTACGACCTCGCCGACGGCGAAGCCAAGGAGAAGGCCCTCACGAAAGATAGTAAGATCGCCATCCGTTCAGAGGCCATCGACCTCTCTGCCACCGATACCGAAGGCAAGGCTACGGGTAGCGTGAACATCAACGCCAAGGCTGTTGGCGTGAAAGCGATGGACGTGGAGAAGGAGAAGCGTACCGACGACAAGTTGGCTGCCGACGGCTCGATGGTGCTCGTGGCAGAGAAGATGTACGTGGGTGCCAAGTCGAAGGATGTCAAGAGCAAGAAGCTGCAGGCTGTCTCCGAGGAGATGGGCCTCTTTGCCGACAAGACCTTCGAGGCCCAGCAGGGCGAGGCCAAGGCCATCGTACAACTCGCTGACGGCAAGCTTGCTCTCGGCAGCGACAAGAACCAGATCTGTGGCGATACCGAGGTGAAGGGCGAAGTCAAGGCTCCGAAGGCCACGATCGACAATGTGGAGGTCAAGAGTGCCTTCAAGTCGCCTAATATCAGTGATGGTATGGCTGCTGGTGGCGGCGGAGGCGGCAGCGTGAGTGCCAAGTTGAAGACGGAGGATGCTCCAGAAAAGTAACAATTAAATGAAGAACTAAGATTATGAATGTATTTTTAAGTCAGGAGGTCAGGAATTTCCAAGATAAGATGAACGGTTATCTGATGCTGTTCAACTACCGCATGATGAACTTTTGTGTAAAAGCCGAGCCTGTGGCGCTGTTGTCCGTCACCGTGAAAAATTACAATGCGGAGTACGACCTTGAGGAAGTGGCTCGGATCCAGAAACCCAACGACTTCCAACTGGAGATCTTTCCCAAGGATCAGGAGAATCTGGATAATATTTCGACAGGTATCTTTGATGTCCATCCGGAGTTCAAGGTGGAGACCATCACCGTGAAGGATAGTTCCGGGCATGAAGAGCGCCACCTGCTTTATACGATGCCTGAGGTGAATAAAGACAGGCGTGACCTGCTGAACAATACCATCAAGGCCTTCTACGATGAGTGTAATGCGAATATAGAGGCCTGTAATAAGAAGTATGTGGCAAGGTTCGTGGAGTTACTGGTTGAGCGCCCGGTGGAGCTTGATGAGATGAAGCAAGCGTTTTCCGAGGTCTATGACGATGCCAAGGAACAGGCCGAGAAGTTATATCAGGCCAAGTGCGACGAGATCGAAGAGGGTTATCAGCGATATCTGGCCAAGCAGGAGGAACTGAAGGAAAAAGAAAGCCGGCAGTTCGACCTGACCAAGGGTATGCCTCTGAACTACGAAGAATAATTTATTTACGATGATGAAACACTTGAGATGTTTGTTGACCATCCTATTTGCCTGCAGTGTCCATTTAGCGATGGCTGCCGATGATGAAACCTTTGTGTTTATGCCCCAGTGGACGGCGCAGGCGCAGTTCGCTGGCTACTATGTGGCAGAGGCGAAGGGCTTCTACCGTGAGGCAGGCTTGAAGGTGAAGATTGTGCACCCCACGTCCACGCAGCTCTCCATGAAAAGCCTTATCCGCAATGAGTGTCATGCCACGACCATACAGCTCTGTGAGGCGATGGAGATGATAGACGACGGCAACCCGCTGGTGAACATCCTTCAGACGTCGATGAACAATGCGATGGTCATTGTGTCAGCCCGAGGCGTGAACCCGCTGACCCAGAAAGGCGCCCGTGTCGGCATCTGGAGCGTGGGCTTCGGGCAGCTGGCCTTTTGTATGGACAAGAAAGAACATCTGAACTATCGGTGGGAGCCGTTCGCACAGAATGTCAGTCTCTTTGTGGCTGGTGCCTTGGATGCGACGATAGCCATGAGCTACAACGAGTATTACCAGCTGATACAGGCAGGTCTTGAGATCAGCGAGAAGGCGGTGTATCGTTTCAGCGACCACGACTACAACGTGCAGGGGGATGGGGTTTATATGAAGCGTTCCTACTATGAGAAGCATCCCGATCAGGCCAAGCGCTTTGCCCAGGCCAGCCGGAAGGGGTGGGAGTGGGCTGCGGCACATCCCGAAGAGGCCCTCGCCATCGTGATGCAGTATGTGAAAAGAGACAAAATAGAAACCAACCAGGTAATGCAGCGGCTGATGCTGAAAGAGGTGCTGCGCCTGCAGGTGGACCGCGAATCGAAGAAGCGCGAGTTCCGGCTGCGCCCTGATATGGTGCGCAAGGCGAGCCGCCTGATGGTGGAGTGCGGGGTGCTGAAGCGTGAAGTCACCTATGAGGATCTGATAGTTAGAAATAAGAAGTGATGAAAAAGATCATAGCATATATCCGTAGCAAACTCTCTGTCAAAGTGAGTATAGGGGTGGTGATCTTTGCCGCCATCATCTTCAATGTCGCCCTGGCGTTCCTATTCTATCAGGCCCGCGAGACCGTGCGACAGGAGGCCATCAACCGCGCCACCAAGATTCTGGATAACACCTCACTCTATGTCGAGAGCATCTTGAAAAGTGCTGAGGTGACGACCACCATGACCGAATGGCTTGTCCAGCGGCATCGTACTAATTCCGATTCGGTGTTCACCTATAGTGCCAGCATCCTGATCAACAATCCCGATCTGTTCGGTTGTTCCATTGCCTTTGAACCCAATTACTTCAAGGATAGGGGGTTCTACTTCTCCGCTTACTCAACGTATGACAACGACACCATCAAGACCAAGCAGGAAGGAAGTGACGACTATCAGTACTTCTACATGGACTGGTATCTGATGTGTAAACTGCTCGACCGCCCCTGTTGGACCGATCCCTATGTTGACGTTAATTCCATGAGCCCCAACCACCTGTTTGGTAACGATGTCATCACCTCTTACTGCCGTCCGCTCAAAGATGAAGAGGGTAACTTCTTCGGTGTCATCGCTGCCGACATCTCGCTCGACAGTTTAGCCAAGACCGTCTCGGCGATGAAGCCCTATCCCCACTCATACAGTATGATGATCGGTCGTGGTGGCACCTACTTCGTGCATCCTGACACCACGAAGATCTTCTACCAGACCATCTTTACCGAAAGCATTGAGCATCCTGATACGGCGATGACTGCATTAGGTCATGCCATGCAACGCGGCGAGGAAGGCATGAAGCACATGGTGATGGATGGCGAGGACTGTTACGTGTTCTATAAGCCTCTCGGCCATACAGGCTGCTCGATGGCTATCGTCTGTCCCGAGCGCGATATCTTCGGTAATGTGGCACGCCTTTATCGCACCATCATTGTCATTGTCTGTGTCGGTCTGCTGCTGTTGCTCTATTTCATTATCCGTCTTATCTCAAAGGCACTCAGCCCCCTGGGCCGTTTGGCACAAGAGACAAAGACCATCGCATCAGGACAGTTTGAGACCACGCTGCCCGATCTCAACCGTACGGATGAGATTGGTCAGCTGAGTAACTCGTTTGGCAATATGCAGCACTCGCTTGTGAGGTACATCGAGGAGCTGAAGAAGACCACTGCGCAGAATGCCTCCATCGAGAGTGACCTCCGCATCGCCAACAGCATACAGATGGGTATGCTGCCCAAGGTGTTCCCTACCAAAGACGACCGTGACGACGTGCAGATTTATGCCTCGCTGACCCCTGCCAAAGCGGTGGGTGGCGACCTGTTTGACTTCTTCTTCCGCGACGGCAAGCTCTTCTTCTGTGTCGGTGATGTCAGCGGCAAGGGTGTGCCTGGTTCGCTCTTCATGACGGTCACCAGGGCGGTATTCCGCACAGTGTCTGCCCATGAGTCCGTGCCTAATCGCATCATGGAGAGCCTGAACAATATCATTGTTGAGAGCAATGATACGAGCATGTTCGTCACCCTCTTCATTGGTGTGCTCGACCTGAAGACAGGTCATCTGCTCTACTGCAATGCCGGTCACGATATCCCGTTGCTTGTCGGTGCAGGTGTCGGCAAGCTGCCCTGTACACCGAATGTGCCTGTAGGCCTGTTCTCACAATGGAAGTACGTGCTGCAAGAGACCCACATCTTTACGGGCACCACCATCTTCCTTTATACCGACGGACTGACAGAAGCCGAGGCTGCGCAGCATCAGCAGTTTAAGCTGCACCGTGTGTTCGAAGTGGCTAAGGAAGCCCGTGCGCGCGATCAGATTGAGCCCCGCCAGCTGATTAGTAGGATGACCGATGCTGTCCACCAGTTCGTAGGTGCTGAGGAGCAGAGCGATGACCTGACGATGATGGCTATCCAATATATCAAACCGGAACATGTCATCAAACACAGAAAGACGCTTGTACTGCCCAACGACACCCAGCAGCTGAGGAAACTGGCTGCCTTCGTGCAAGAGACGTGCGAGGTGGTGGGATTAGACGAGCATCAAACCAAGAAGATCGTTCTCGCTCTGGAGGAGGCTGTGACGAACGTGATGCTTTATGCCTATCCTCCCGACGTGAAGGGCGAAGTCAGGGTTGAAACGAATGCGAATGATCTCCAGTTGATGTTTAACATCTTCGACAGCGGTGCGCCTTTCAACCCCACAGCCATGCCAGATGCTGACG
>Ga0310696_10007358_pt1 | contig 12933 bp, 3 predicted proteins | sample AusTroGonzalo_MG_4_FD_203885 | JGI IMG/M metagenome (GOLD analysis project Ga0310696, IMG submission 203885) | Bovine rumen microbial communities from tropical cattle in Woodstock, Queensland, Australia - Gonzalo_02 (v2) (version 2) | ecosystem: Host-associated > Mammals > Digestive system >... | reverse complement strand
ATATCTTTTGTAGTACAAGACCATAGCTTTTGTAGTACAAAACCATAGCTTTTGTTGAACAAACCCAGTGCTTTTCTACTACAAACCCGCTCACTTACTACCATTAGACTGGCTGGTTGGCTCAAAAAAGGCCCCAACGGACGCCTTGAACACCCTTTTTCGGGGTATTTCCCAACTGCGAAAAACACCAGTTTTAAGCGAAATAGGGGCAAATAAGTGTTAAGTTTATGTAATTTTAAGTTGTTTTCTGCACAAAAGAGGGTGATTTGTGCAAGGACATGAAGCGCGATTCCTGCAAAAAGCAGTCGTTTTGGGCAGATTCTTGCGCTAGATGGTCAACTTTTAGGAACACTTTTTTCTGCACTTTTTCTTTACATTTTCGCGATGCAGCCACCTAAATATTTTCTACAGAGGACACCGAGTGCGCCTCGATGCCCAGCCCACGAAGAAGGGGCTCTATATCCACGGAGAATCCTCGCGCAGCCCCTCCTAAACTCCTAAACTCCGTAGACAAAATAAAAAGAGAGGTTGCCGCCGGTTGCAACCTCTCTTTTTGTTAGATGAGCCTCATTCAGACTGAGGGATGTCGCTATCCGCTGATGCCGGAGCCCTTAGGGTCCTTGGTCAATTCGAAGCGGACGTTCTTCAGCATGACAGCAGGATGGTTGTACACCTTGGCACGGTAGTTGACAATGCTGGCAGTACCGTCAATGATTACCGCACGACGTGACAGAGCAGTCTCTCCTGACGAAACGGCTTCCGTCTCAGGGGTGAAGATGACGTGGCAGCTCTTCACGTTGGAGGCTCCACAGCCCTCTAAGGTGTCGCTGGGTGAGCTGCTCACACCAACCTTGAAGATGCCGATGTTGTCGAGCTTGATTTTCTGACCCAACTCGAAAAAGTGCTTGAAAGCGCTTCCGAGTTCATCGAGCACCGCCTTGCAGTCGCTACGTTTCACCGAGGCTTGCATCTGGATGAAGTCTGACAGCTCCTCTGTGGTAATGTAATTGTCATCGTAAACAGGGCGTACAAAGTACTTCCCAAAAACTGGCGAATTTTCGTTTACGTTTTTGTAAACCTGGATTTTCTGTGACATAATTTTAAAAGTTTAAATGTTTAACATGTTTTTTTGTCAGTTCGCGAGTTTGTTGAGCCTCCTCGGCTGGTTCGTTCTGCCTCACTCCTACCTTACTGCCATTAAACCGGCTTTTTGGCTTGCAGGGGTGGCTGCAACGGGTACCTCTCTTGGTTCTGACGGTGCAAAGGTAGCAAGGTTCTTAGAGGTGCCGAAAATGTTTTAAGATGCACACCCGGGTCATGGGGACAGGAACATTGACCCAAGTCTGGGTCAAGTGCCTGTCCCCATGACCCGGGCAAGGCGAAAACAACGCGCCTGCCGGTGCCCGTCGCCAAGGCGGCTGGGACGAATGGGACGAAGATGAAGAAGAGTGGTGACTTTCGTGCAGACCTGGTGCAAGTAAATGACACCTAACGTCTGTGACAAGACCTGACAAAACCTGCAAAAACCAGACAAAACCTTGGTTTTTGCAGGTTTTCTTTGGTAGTGACAAGTGCCATCGATGGGTGTCATCAAGTGGAGATGCGGAACACCTTGTGAAGAAAGACGTGAACGACACTTTCTCCCATTAAAGTTCTGCCTGTTTTATTTGCACGAATGAATTATTATTCGTATCTTTGCACCCAAATTTTGGAATGCGGGCAGTATTAGCCTTTCGCCCGCTACAACCGCAAGTGAGCCGCGTGCGCTCCCAACGGCAATGACGAATAACATTAACAACTAATAAAACCATTAAAATTATGAAACACTTTACAACCAAAACAAAAGTGGCACGCGCAGCCATGACGCTGCTCGTGGTAATGCTCGGCTCCGTCATGGGGGCATGGGCGGATGAGACACTCACCGTGTATAACGGGACGGACGATTGCTGTTATATTCCCGTCGAAGGGTATTACACAGACACTCAAGGAGCCGCCTCAGAGTTTGTCGTCCCCAGCGATGTGCTGACGGACATGAAGGATGGCACCATCTTCGAACTGAAGTTTTATCTCAGGCAACCTGCAACGGCGGAGTGGACAGCCACCATCAAAGTGTATCTCAAAGAGGTTAGCGGAACTACTTTGACGGGTATTGCTGGCCCCGATGCCAGCACGGTGGTATATACCGGCACTTTGAATGCCACAGGCTCAGAGATGACAGTGTCGTTTGACACACCGTTTAAATACAACGGAGGCAACCTGCTGATTGGCACCTTTGTCAGTGTGGCAGGCAACTGGAAGTCTGCGTATTTCTACGGAGTCAAACAAAATAATAATAATACTGCATGGTATAGGACTTCAGCATCTTCAACAGGATACGCTCAAAAATTCATCCCCAAGACCACCTTTACCTACATACCTGCCGGTATCCCAGTCTGCTTAAAGCCCACTCTGACAGTGGGGAATATTACCCAAAACGGGGCGACCCTGACCTGTAATTATGGCAGCGGCACCTACAATGTGCAATACGCCATCGCTTCCTCTGATAATTGGCAAAATGCTGCCCAGAACAGCAGTCAGACCACGTTCACCCTCACCAACCTCACGCCATTAACGGCATACGACGTTAGGGTGCAGAGCGTATGCGATGGCGGTAACAGCGGCTGGCAAACAGCCAGCTTTATCACCACCGCCGTAGCAGTAGCCGTCGGCGACAGCTGGAGTGACAACTTCGAGGGTACGTCCTGTGGCTGGGAACTTATCAACGGCACATGCACCAACGCATGGGTTTGGGGCACCGCCACTAAAAACGGCGGCACGCATGCCCTTTATATCTCCAACAATGGCGGTGCCACCAACACCTATACCACCGACAGTGGCACGAAGGTGTTTGCCACCAAGCTTCTTACCTTCGACGAAGGAAAATACGAGTTCGCCTATGACTGGGTAGCCAAAGGTGAAAGCACATACGACTTCCTGAGAGTGGCCTTGGTGCCTTCCACTCAAACACTGACAGCAGGAACAGACTATAGCACCTTCGGCTCCTCAAGCCTTCCCTCTGGCTGGATAGCTTTGGACGGTGGCAGTAAGCTAAACCTGGCTACCGAATGGCAAAGGCATGCGCAGTCCGTCAAAGTTGCCGCCGGCAACTATTATCTTGTCGTCGTCTGGCGCAACGACGTCAGCGGTGGCACAAATCCTCCCGCTGCCATCGACAACGTGAGCATCACGAAGATGGCCTGCTCTGCCGACGTGACTGACTTGGCTGTGAATGACATCACCGCAGGTTCCGTCGCCCTCACCTGGACTGCAGGCGGTGCCACGCAATGGCAGGTGGCCTACAGCACTACCAGCAACTTCGAGGGCGCAACAAAAGCCATTGTCAGCAATCCCACCTACAGCATTACCGGTCTACAGCCCAACACCCACTACTATGCCAGAGCACGCGTCTACTGCGGTGGAGAGGACTTCGGTTCATGGAGCGATGTGTTACAGTTCAACACCGATTGTGGTGTCATCACCAAGTACCCGTGGACGGAGAACTTCGACGGTGTCACCGTTGAATCGGCTTCATCCCAGACCTTGCCCAATTGCTGGAGATCCATCAACACAACTACCAACAATAGCTATAAAGTCTTTCCCACCATCTTCTATTATAGTTCCACCAACTATGCCAACTCAACGCCAAACTGTCTGAAACTGTATTCCTACGCTTATTTTAATAGTAATGGTAACACTACATACGACCCACAGCCACAGTACGCCATCTTGCCTCCGATGGAGGACCTCGGTGGCAAGCTGATAACGCTGTATGCCAAAGGGAACAATACCAGCAGCACCTTCAAGATTGGCACGATGAGCAACCCGACCAATGCCAGCACTTTCACGATGATTGCTGAGCAAACGTTGACCACCTCCTACCCCGAGAATCCTTTCGAATACATCATCCCGGCTACCTGTACCGACAGCTATGTTGCCATCGTAATGGATGCCGCCACTCAGAATAGGAGCAGCAATTGTGTCTATATCGATGACATCGTCATTTGCGAAGCGCCCTCCTGTCTCAAGCCCACTGACCTTGCAGTGACCGCCACAACGTCAAACACGGCCACCCTTAGCTGGACCAACGGAGCAGAAGGACAAAACGCATGGCAGATATGTCTCAACAACGACGAGACGGGGCTTAAATCTGCTATTAGCAATCCCTTCACTGTCGAGGGACTTACTCCCGGCACTCTCTACACCGCCAAGGTGCGTGCCTGTTGTAGTGCTGACGACCATAGCGATTGGAGCAAAGAGATAAGTTTCATCACACAGTGTGCCCCTATCACCATTACTGAAAGCAATACCTACAGCCAAGGCTTCGAAGGCTATACGGGTGCAGCCTACAATGCCACCAATGGCGTAGTGCCTGCCTGCTGGGACAGCTATAGCACAGGCTCTGTTGCACCGCACATCATCGGAAAGGGAGATTATCGTTATGTCCACGAAGGCACACAGGCCCTCACCTTCTACGGTTCGGGCTATTGCTATGCCGCCCTGCCAGAGTTTACCAATGACCTCAGCAAACTGCGGATTAGTTTCTGGATGCAGACCGAGAGTGCTTCAAACGGTGAACTCATTCTGGGATACATCACTGCCGAAGACAATAACTTCAACACCTTCACGGCGATTGAGACATACGCCAGGAACAATGGCTCCATGGTGCAGCACACCACCTACCTGAACAATGTGCCCACCACAGCTACCCAGTTGGTGTTCAGATGGTATTATAGCAGTCAATATAGCTGCTGCATCGACGATGTGGAAGTCAGTCTTATTCCTTCCTGTATCAGCCCGACAGGTCTAACAGCTACCGATATCACCGCCACCTCTGCCAAACTGAGTTGGACGGCAGGTGGCAGCGAAAATAAATGGACTGTCTATTACAAGAAGGCTTCGGAAGAGAACTACAGTAGCACAACTGCTACGGAGAATCCCTTCGACCTGACCGGGCTGACTGGTGCAACGGACTATGAGTTCTATGTGGTGGCCAACTGCTCGGATACCGACGAAAGCGAACCGTCGAAAAAATGCAGCTTCACTACCGACTGCGAAGAGGCTACCATCCCTTACACCTACAATTTCGAGGATGCAGACCCGTTTATGTGCTGGCATCCCATAACAGGAGCTGCCATCGCAGAAGGCAGCAGCAATGCGCATGGGGGCAGTAAATATCTGAAATTCTCAGGCACAACCTCCAATCTCATTGCCCTGCCACCATTCGCGAATACCACCAACACCCTGCGTCTCGAATTCTGGACTCGCCCTGAAAGCAACACCTACAGTAGCTGTGGTTCTTTTGCTGTAGGCTATTTGACTGATCTTTCGGATCCTACCAGCTTTGTGGCCATTGCAACCTACAACTACAACGACTGGTCAAGTAATACTTACGAAAAGAAGGTTGTCAACTTCAACGCTGCTCCCACCAATGCCTATATAGCCATGCGCCAATACAATTGCGTCACTTATTATTATTGGTTTGTTGACGATGTCACTGTAAAGGCCGTTCCAAGCTGTACAGAGCCTACCGGCCTCGCCGTGGTAGAAAACAGCATCGATGGTCACGGTGCAACCATCACCTGGGACGCTGTGGAGGGTGCTACTTTCCAATGGAAAACCGGAGGAGGCTGGGAAGAGACCCAAGGCCATACCGTTGTCCTGACCGGCCTTACTCCAGAAACGAATTATACATTCACACTGAGGAAGAAGTGCAGCGACACTGATGTCAGCGAAGAAGTGTCCGTGAGCTTCACCACCGCTATTGCCTGGCCGAAGCCTACAGGGCTTGAAGTGACGGCCAACGGTCAGAATGCCACCTTTACATGGGCAAGCCCGAGCACAGCCAGCAAATGGGAAGTGGCGCGTGCCACCGATGCCAACGCTGCCCCTGCTGACAATATTGTTGCCACTGTTACCAATGCCTCCTATACGGCGAAAGATCTGGCCATCGATATTGACCATTTCTTCTGGGTGCGTGCTTTTTTTGACACAGATGGCTACAGCGAATGGGTCGGCCCAGCAAGCGTGCATATAGGCTACTGTACGCCTGATCCGTCGAGCAGGGACGGCAAGGGTATCACCAAAGTGGCCTTCGGAACAGGCGATAATGTGGTAAACAACGTCGACGAGACCAATGGACTGCCGGCATCCACTCCCTACTATTACAACTACTCCAGTTTAATAGGTGCTGTCCATACTAACGAAGAAGCCACCGTGAACATCACCTACGATACCTATTACAGCTATGGCACCATCATTTGGGTGGACTGGGACAACAGTTTGACCTTTGAGGACAGCGAGATAGTGTATACTGGGACAAGTCCCGAAGGCACTGGAAACACACCGCAAGTGCTTGTGGCATCCTTCACCATACCGGCTAACCAAGCCACGGGCGACTACCGTATGCGTATTGCCGGTGCATACTCCCATTTTTACAGCTTTATTGGAGGCAATGCCACAGGAAGCCATAGTGCATGTTTCTCAAGCACATACGCCGTGTGCCACGACTACACCCTGCGTGTGCTTCCGACTCCTTCATGCCTGAAGCCCACCAACGTGACTATCACGCCAACACCCACCTCGGCCACCGTCAGCTGGGAGGGCAGCAACGCGAAATACATGGTGAGATACCGTGAGGCAGGCCAAGAGGCATTTACAAGCCTTGAAGTGAGTGGTACCACGGTAACCATCGAAAATCTGAAATCTTCGACCTCATACGAATGTCAGGTGCAGAGTGTCGACGGTAATTCCACCTCTGACTGGACGAACCCCGAAGTCTTCACCACTCTCGCGGCAAACCCCATACCTGCCGACATAGCCGTAAGCAACATTACGCCTGAAACCGCCACCGTCAGCTGGAACGGTTTTGGCGACAGTTACAACGTGCAATACAGAACGGCTGCGTATGTAGATGGTATCAGCGAGCCATTCGGAACAACCAGTCCTGTGGGTTGGGAAAGATACACTGGGCTGTTGACCGACATAATGAGTGGCACAACCACACTCAGCCTAGCAAACAGCGGCTGGAGTTTCGGGACTTCAAACGGTGTTTTCGACAATCATGCCTACACCGAAATTTCCAACAACTCCCAGAATTGGCTGGTCTCTCCCGCTGTCACAATACCTGCAAACGGAGAACTGACTTTCGATCTGGCACTCACCGCATGTAGCGGAACGCCGCCTACCCCCCAAACCACTGGAACAGACGACAAGTTTGTGGTGCTGGTTTCTACTGATAACAAGAACACTTGGAAGATTCTGCGCCAGTGGGACAACGCCAGCTCGGACTATGTCTATAACTACATCGCCTGCTCTGCCACTGGCGTAAAGGTAAGCATTGACCTCACACTATACACCGGCCAAAGTGTGAACATAGCCTTCTATGGAGAATCCACCATAGTCAATGCCGACAATATTCTGCATATCGACAATGTAGTCATCGGCACTTCTCATCAAGCCAGTGATTGGAGTTTGCTCAATACCACTGATAAGATGGCCAGTCTCACCAACCTCACCGCCAATACCCAATACGAGTGTCAGGTGCAGAGCGTGAAGACGGGCTTGGAGAATTCCGACTGGTCATCACCCGCCACTTTCGCCACCATTGATTACAAACGGTACGATCTGACAGGTGTCAATGTCCTGTTCTTCGAGACGAATGACTACAGTTATGACGTCAAGGAAATCCGTATGGCCATTGAAGGACAGACGGTGACGGTGAGCCTGAACCCGGACAACGTTCCTGACAATCAGTACCTGACAGGCAAATACTTGTCTGCCGACGGTGTGGTGTTCACCATGAAAGATAATGGCGACGCTACCTTCGTCATGCCGGCCAAGGCCGTGACAGTGACAGCCGAACTCGCCAACCGGTCAGAGTACCTCATTGACCTGACCACAGCCTCAACACAGGAAATAAACGAAGAAATTTATGAGACGCTGAATCAGCAGGAGGGCTACTTCTACTCTGACGACGAAGGTCAGATGTACTTAGACCTGAACCGCGACGGCAATGCCGACCTACAGCTGACCCAAGACGATAATGCGCAGACAAATACTACAACGTATGGTGTTACGAGGCTTGACGGTGCTAACCAACTGGAGGAAAACTACCGCTTCACCATCCGCACCTTCCCAGGACTCCTCCCCTCCCCCTACAGTACCGTTTTCGTGAAGCTCAGTAATATCAACCCCGAAAAGAATCTGCCAGTTATTGATGTGCTTCTTGACAAGTTCGACAACACGACGGATATAGCTGCTTGGGCCAAAGACGGCAAGAGTCGCAACATCATGCTTGATCAGCGCACCCTCTACAGGGACGGAGACTGGAACACACTGTGCCTGCCTTTCGACTTGACCGCAGAACGGGTGACGGATCAACTCGCCGCACCGACAGAATTGAAGACGCTCGACACAGGGTCGTTTAGCAACGGCGTGCTGACACTGAACTTTAAGGATGCAACGACCATTGAGGCTGGCAAGCCATATATCGTAAAGTGGGCGAATACAGCAAGTAACCTTGACAATCCAGTATTCTACAACGTCGTCGTCCGTGATGTCAGGGCCGATGTTACGACCTCAGACGTGGATTTCAAAGGCACCTACGAAGCACGGGAGTTTTACAGTGAAGACCCCAGTGTCCTGTTCCTCGGAGGAAGCAACACGCTCTACTACCCGCAGCCCACGCTTACCGACCCCAACAAGGAATGGTCGGATGTAAATCCCATGATATACCCCTTCATCGGAGCCTTCCGTGCCTACTTCAAGGTCAACCTCAACGGCGGCACTGACGGTGTACGCGCCTTCGTCCTGAACTTCGGCGACGGCGAGGAGTCGCAGGGCATCGGCGACGCTGCGCGTCTAAATAATAATGAAGAAAGAATAAATAATAAATGGTATACGGTAGACGGGCGTAAGCTCGACACGAAGCCGACCAAGAAGGGTCTTTACATCCACGGCGGTAAAAAGGTCGTGATCCCCTAAGGAAGGTCTTGGTCTAAGGAATTTAGGAATCAAGGAATGGCTGCGCGCAGCTTCCTAAATTCTTGCTTTGGCAAGCGTCCCCTTGGGCCGAGCGCCCAGATTCCTTAGACAAAAGCCCCGAAGGGAAAAACTCCTATGTTCCCAAACTCCTTAGACAATACCCCCCCCGCAGAAGATATGCTCTAAGGAATCAAGGAATGACTGCATAGTGCCAACTTAATTAATAATATAATCAAGCACAAAATGAAAACATCAGCCAAAGCATTTAACAGAGCAGGACTAAGTGTACGCTCTCTGAAGTGGGCAGCCATGCTGCTGCTCGGCATTTTGCAACTGACGGCATCGGCCCAGACCTACGTCTATGTTCCTCCCAAAATCACCTTGTCTTATGAAGGCCAAGGCACGGCCGAGGTGTGGAGCTATTACGGCGACTACAAGGACAACAGCGGCTCACGCGGCACCATCCGCCGCCTCGTAGCCACGCCGGCAGAGCATTGGAAGTTCAAAGAGTGGCAGCTCGTCTCGGGCGACGGCGAGATTCAGGGCGAAGTTACCAACGCCACAGCCTATTACAAGTTTGGCGACGAGGATGCACAGATAAAGGCTGTGTTCCACCAGACGCTCGACAAGGTTGAGGTTATGTTGGGATCGGGAAAGGCAGAGGTTGACGCTAATATTCCTAATCGCGTCTATGTGGAGCCTGACGAGGGCTACACGGTAGGCCAAGTGGATTGGATTTGCGAAAACGATGACGGCACGAATTCGAGTGTGGAGCTGGTAAGAATCTCGACCCAAGACGGAAAGTCGTATTACGAAGCACCAAACGTTTATGGTAATATCGAAGTGTACTTTACGAGTATTGAGCGTACCAACGACGTGCGTGTGACCTTTATTATGAAAAATCACGGCACCAGCCCCGATATTCAGGATTTGACTTTCAGTGACGGTACTGAACTGAGGGTGACAAAGCCTGCAACAGACCCGACAGACGAGACCTATACGTTCAAGGGTTGGTTTACCGACAGCAGGTGTACACAGCCTTACGACTTCAACACCGTGCTCAGCAAGGACATGCTTAAATACGACTACCTCCTCCAAATATACAGACTGAATCTGTATGCCAAATGGGTCAAGACGAACAACACTATTCATTTCATGCCCAACTTCAGCAAATGGGATGGAATGGGCGAGATGCCCGATGTCGTTGTAAACATTGAGGAGACACCCACCTACACCATTCCTGCCTGTACATTCGTTAATGAGAAAGGCAAGAAGTGTATAGGATGGGCCACCTCGGCAATCGGGAAAATACAATACTTCATCGGCGACAAAATAACGGTGACCGACGACATGAGGCTATATGCAAAATGGGAAACGATATCGGGAACGTGCGGTGTGGTAGATGCTAATGCCGGACTAACCGGCGAGGAGGTGACATGGGCTATAAGCCAGGGGCCGACCCATGAGTTCGACGTGCTCACCATCAGCGGCACGGGCACGATGAGAGCGAAAAATCCTTGGAAGCATGTTAAACAGACTACTAAGAGCATCGTAATCGAGGAAGGTGTGGAGAACATCGGGCAGGAAGCGTTTTACGGTTTTATTAATGTCACGCAGCCCATCACGATCCCTGCCAGTGTGACGAAAATAGGAGATAGTGCATTTTATAATATAGCAAACAAGAAGAAAAATCCTGGCATCAGCATCTCCACTGCTACCGGCAGCCAACTGGAGGAGATAGGCAAGCAAGCTTTTAAGTGTGCCAATGCCAGCATCGACCTGAGTTCTGCTACCAAACTTGAAACCATTCCTAGCCAAAAATTGTCTATCTTCAATAGTGTGACAAAAGACATCACCCTGCCGTCAAGCATCACCCTAATTGAAGCTACTAATAAGAAAGGGACAAAAACGTCGTTCGACGGCTTCAAGGGCGACCACGTCTATTATCCTCTGCCTAAAGACAAGTGGCTGTCGGTGAACAACACGGTTATCGAATCAAATGAGACTCCCGACGGACGCAAGGTGGACCTTATTGGCCGCCTCTTTGACGACCCCAATAAAAAGAGGGGAAATAGCTATGGTCTCTCACTCGCACTTATGGACAACACGGAGTCAAAGACAATCACTACCGTAGGACCGTTTGCTGCATACGGATATGGGACAGATGGCACGGAAATCAGCGAGGCACGTCCGGGCGAGCGCGTGGTGCTGAGCTGGGACAGTGAAGGCGTGGAAGCAGGAAAGTATATCTCGAACTTCACCTTCAAAGTTGATGGTGTGGCCACCAATGGCGTGACGGCCAGGGCAAACGATGACAATGACGACTACTCGTTCATCATGCCATTCGGCGATGTGGAGGTGAGCAGTGTGCAGTCGCCCCAGGAGGAATACTTGCTCGACCTGACAAAGAATACGCAGGTTGTCATCCCTGAGTCGATGTATGTACTGCTGAACACGCTGGAAGGATACTACCGCCCCATTAACGACCCGAACACTGGAAAGTTCCTGTACTACATCGACCTGAACCGCGACGGCACGCCTGACCTCGAGCTGACCGAACCATTCTACGAGGATCCTGCCTACGACGAAGAAGAAGAGGAAACAGCAGACGACGAGGAGGACGAGGATGAGGATGAGGACGACGATGAAGTAGAAGAAATCCCCGGCGACGGTGGCGAATACGACTATTATGAGGAAGAAGACGAGAGCGCGGGCGGCTCGCCGGCAGACGACGAGGATGAAGACCCGTTCAAATACGAATATTCGGTGAAGGTGCTCGACGGAGCACAGTTGGTGAAGACCAACTGCCGCTTCGACCTCATCTATACCCCCTTCCCCTACAGATACAACAGCGTGCTCGTGAAGCTCTCTAACGACTTCGAGCCGAAGGACATGGAACGCATCGAGATGCTCAATAACGAATACGACAACAGCTACAACATAGCTGAATGGGCCGGCGACGGCAAGACGCACAACCTACAGCTGGAAGACCGACTGCTCTACAAGGACGGCGACTGGAACACACTGTGCCTGCCCTGCGACGTGACCATCAGCGGCAGCGAGCTCGACGGCACAGGCGTGGAGGCCAGGACGCTCAGCTCGGCCAGCATTGAGAACAAAGTGCTCACGCTGAACTTCGGCGACCCCGTGACAAAACTGCAGGCCGGAGTGCCATACATCATCAAGTGGGACAAGGCACCCCATCTTTACGAGCCAATGTTCCCCGCCGTCACCATCCCAGACCTCAGCGCATACGGCGACGAAAACATATTATATCACGAAAGGGTTGCAGCATGGCTTGCCGACAAGGGCTACGACAATAAAGGCCAGAATAGCGACGAGCGCGTGCGCTTCCTTGGAACCGTTGAGGAGATAAGGTTTACCGAGAAGAACACAAGCATCTTGTTCCTCGGCGCCAATAATACTCTATATTACCCCCAGCCTGGACTCGCCAAGCCTGATAAGGCCTGGGACCCTGATGACAATCCCATGTTATACCCTACTATCGGTGCCTTCCGTGCCTACTTCAAGATTGGCGACGACGGCGAGCAAGCACGCCAGATAGACGGCTTCAACATAAACTTCGGCAACGAGGATACGGGAATAGGTCACACGGAAATCACGGAAATCACAGAAAGGGCTGGCGCGTGGTACTCCCTCGACGGTGTGCGCCTCCAAGTCAAGCCGACGAAGAAGGGACTCTACATCCACGGAGGTAAGAAGGTCGTGGTACCCTAAGGAATAATTTATGTCTACGGAGATATGGAGATAAGGAGATGCTACGCGCAGCCCTCCCTTCCTCCAAACCTCCGTAGACATAAAATAATCCGTAGAGTTTAACAAAGGTAGTACTGAAAAATCTTTACATTGACCCCTCTGAGAATTCGATTTTTTGAACGAGTTCTTTGGTGG
>Ga0310696_10007357_pt1 | contig 12934 bp, 9 predicted proteins | sample AusTroGonzalo_MG_4_FD_203885 | JGI IMG/M metagenome (GOLD analysis project Ga0310696, IMG submission 203885) | Bovine rumen microbial communities from tropical cattle in Woodstock, Queensland, Australia - Gonzalo_02 (v2) (version 2) | ecosystem: Host-associated > Mammals > Digestive system >... | reverse complement strand
ACCAGAATGCCCGTTGAACGAGAACCTTGGAACATCTCACCGGTACTGATATGACGATTTTCGCCACCCTCTACCATCGTACCATCGGCATTGATCTCTATGTAGCGAATCGTAACATTGTCAGGATTGTCTATCCAAGGCTGACGAATTTCCCAACGGCCAACCAGTTCGTTACCTGCCAGGCTAGGCACTTGGGGAGTTACACCTTCACGAGTATACAAATTTACACCCTGACTCATCATCAGTATGCCATTGCCACACTGTACAAAGGGGAGTATATACTCGTCAGATGGCTTATAGTCAGTATTTTCTACAAGTGCCTTTTGCTCCTGATCATAAACAAAGCATTGGCTTTGCTTTACCTTCAGCGTACCATCCTGATACGTGTAGGTACCTTTAATCAGCGTTTCATAACGAGTGGGTACTTTCTCAGTGCCAACCCACGAATATGCTATTTCAACCTCATCGCGCTCATAAGTACCGTCTTGCTTAAAGACAAAAGTTTCTTCTATCTTCAAGCCATTATCACCTACATGGCTCATTTTCCATATACCCACGATATTAAAAGGTGCATTGTTTTCAGGAGCTGTTGGGGTCTCAGTAGCAGGGGCGTCATCGTCGTCATCATCACCACATGCTACAAAAGTTGCCGAACTCATTAATAAACCTAACATTAGGCTGTAGTACCATAATTTCTTCATAATTTTAGTTTTTTTGTTAATAAATGTGATGCAAAGTTACGAAAAATTACACAAAGTATGATTCCCTTTTCGCAGAACAAGCATTCATATTCGCAATCAAAGAGGGCATATTCGCAATAATTTATTGCAAAATCGTAAAATAACTGACAAAACATGCTGACAATTCATTTTAAATAGCTAATTTTGCAAATATGAAAGAAATGATCTTTACCGTTATGCCCATGTTCGTGTGCCTGTTCTGGTTTGTAATGCTGGCACTCGACTTGAAAGAGCATCGTAACCAACGCCCACGCATGCAATTGCTGCTGTTCATGGGCGCAGCCACCTTACTCTATTGGGGGCATTGTGTGTTTTTCAACCATGCTACCGACCTATTACCTTTATCAGACACGCTCTATACGGGTGCTAATCTGGCTGTTTATCCGCTCTATTACCTCTATATCACTTCACTCACCACCCGTAGCAGCGAACACCGGCTGGGATGGCTCATCTTATTACCTGCATTATTGGGAGCCATCTGCGTGGGAGGCCTCTACATATTGATGAGCCCGGATGAAAGCCTACAGTTTATCATTACCTATTTATATAAAGGCGAGCGCCTAGGGCTCACCGGTCTTCCCGTTGCGCAAGCCTTCACTCACGACATCTGCAAGGTACTGTTTGCCTTGCAAATCATTCCCATCCTGGTGGCGGGCCGCCATCGTATGCGACAATACGACCAGTTGCTGAACAGTATCTATTCCGACACGGAGGGCAAATCGTTGCAATCGCTCCACTACATGCTCATTGCATTTGTGGCAACTTCGGTACTGTCGTTTGTGGCCAACATCATTGGTCGCCATTATTTTGTCAATTCACTTTGGCTGCTGGGCCTGCCTTCCACACTGTTCTCCACTATGCTATTTACGATCGGCTATATAGGTTATCGTCAGCACTTCAGTATTACTGATATTGAAAACGATGAACAGCAGGCCGACGAGGAAATACCCGAACAGAAGGCCATACAGGAGCTACGCGCACGCATTGAGAAACTGATGAAAGACGAGAAACTGTACCTTCAACCCAACCTAAAAATCGTGGATCTAGTGAAACGCCTGGGCTCTAATCGCAACTACATTTATCAAGCTATCAACCGCGACATGGGCATGCCATTCAATGAATACGTGAATCGCATGCGCATAGACCATGCCGAGCGGCTCATTGTCCAGCACCCTGAGAAAACGCTCAATGAGATATCTGACCTATCGGGCTTTACCAGCAGCACTTCTTTCTACCGTAATTTCAAGCTCTTCAGAGGTGTCAGTCCTAAGGAGTTTGCCATGAAAGTAAAAAAATAACTAAATAATTTGGAGCGTACCTTATTATTTACTATCTTTGCACCAAATCAAGAAACCAAACAAAATTACTGAACCAATTAAAACAAAACGAGTATGAAGAAATTTTACCTGATGGCAGCCTTAGCTGTTGCTACTCTTGCAGCAAATGCACAGGAGAAGCTGTATTTGAGCACCTATAACGGCACAAATCTGGAGAAGTACGACGGCAATGTGTGCAACGTAACCGTAAACCGCTACATGTTTACTGGATGGAACACCATCGCCCTGCCCTTCGAGGTAAGCGAACAGGAACTGAACGATGTCTTCGGTAGCGACTGCCGCTTGGAGCGTTTGGTTGGCGTAGAGAATGTGGCTGGCGGTGTGCAGCTCTGTTTTCAGGACTGCAAAGCTGGCGGTATGCAGGCAAACGTGCCTTATATTCTTTACTATAATGGTGAGACAGCCAACAAGAAGCTGGTGAAAGAAGCACGTGTTACCAAAGGTACAGCAGCCCTCAGTTTCAATACAAAGAACGGAGAGACCGTAACAATGGCCACCACCAACGAGAAGATTGCCGGTGTTGGTTTCTATGGTGTGCTGGCTCGCGACAACCAAGAAGCCAAGTTTGTAAAGGTGGATGCCTCACTCAACGGTTTCTTAGCTACCCGCTGCTATATCCAGCTGTCGAACGGCAATGACGTAAAGCTCTTCACCCGTCACCTCGCCGCTAACGAAACCACTGGCATTGATGCTGTAGCCAATGGTCAGCAGAAGGTTGATGTATATACCACCGCAGGCGTAAAGGTCGCTTCTGGCATCCGTGCCGCTGAGGTAAACAACCTGCAGCCTGGCATTTATGTAGTAAATGGCCAGAAGATTATGGTAAAATAAAAACACAGGTGCTCCTAGGAAGCCCTAGATAATCCTAGATAATAAACCAAATATAAAAAAGAAAGAGGCGTTTGCCTCTTTCTTTTTTATCGTAATTAAGCGCAAGCGATTGTGAGTCCTGCCATTACAATGCTGACCATCGACATCAGCTTAATCAGGATGTTCAGCGACGGGCCGCTGGTATCCTTGAAGGGATCGCCCACGGTGTCGCCCACCACAGTAGCCTTGTGGCAGTCGCTGCCCTTGCCACCGAAGTTGCCTTCCTCCACCATTTTCTTGGCATTATCCCAAGCACCACCGGCATTGGCCATAAATACAGCCAGTGTGAAACCAGCCGTCAGGCCACCTACCAACAGACCCATCACACCAGCCACGCCTAATACCATACCCACTACGATGGGAATGATAATGGCTAAGAGTGAGGGGAAAATCATCTCCTTCTGAGCCGAACGGGTAGAAATCTCTACACAACGGCCATAGTCAGGCGTAGCCTTACCCTCCAAAATACCTTTGATTTCACGGAACTGACGACGCACCTCTTCCACCATCGACTGGGCAGCACGACCTACGGCACCCATCGTAAGACCGCAGAACAAGAAAGCAGCCATACCGCCAATAAAGGCACCTACCAGCACTTTCGGGTTCATCAGGTTCACCTGGAAGAAGTTCATGAAGTCGGTCATCGTGGCAGTAGCAGGATTGAACACGTTGCCTGCTGCATCAAGGAACTGCGTACCCTGTTCTACAGCACGTTGCATGGCAATCTTAATCTCTTCCACATACGAAGCCAAGAGGGCCAGCGCTGTCAAAGCGGCCGAACCGATAGCAAAGCCCTTACCAGTAGCAGCTGTCGTATTGCCCAGAGCATCGAGGGCATCAGTACGCTGGCGCACCTGCGGTTCCAGTTCGCTCATCTCGGCATTACCTCCAGCATTGTCTGCAATAGGACCATAAGCATCAGTAGCCAAAGTAATACCCAACGTTGAGAGCATACCAACAGCGGCAATACCAATGCCATAAAGGCCGCGTGCCATCGACTGAGCTGACATCGTAAGGTCAAAACCATTGGCACAGAGATAGCTAAGCATGATTGCTACCGAAATCGTAACCACAGGAATCATGGTTGAGATCATACCTGTGCCAATACCTTTAATAATCACGGTAGCAGCACCAGTCTGCGACGAAGCGGCAATATCCTGCGTGGGCTTATATGAATGCGAAGTATAGTACTCCGTGCCCTGACCGATAATCACACCAGCCACCAAACCCGTAATCACCGAAAACGAGGTGCCAAGCCAGTTATCAAGTTCCAGCAAATATAATATAATAAAGGTAGAAATAGCAATCAATACTGCACTCACGTTGGTACCGAATGACAACGAGCGAAGCAGGTCTTTCATCGTAGCTCCCTCCTTGGTACGCACCAGGAAGATACCAATCAAACTAAGGAAGATACCCACCGATGCAATAATCATAGGAGCAATAACGGCACGCAACTGCATATCGCCGTTCATGGCAAAGGCCGTAGCTCCCAAGGCTGCAGTAGAAAGGATAGAGCCGCAATAGCTCTCGTAGAGGTCAGCACCCATACCAGCCACATCGCCCACATTATCACCCACATTGTCGGCAATGGTGGCAGGGTTACGTGGGTCATCTTCAGGAATATCCTGCTCCACCTTGCCCACAAGGTCGGCACCAACATCGGCTGCCTTGGTGTAGATACCGCCACCCACACGAGCAAACAAAGCTTGTGTAGAAGCACCCATACCAAAGGTAAGCATAGTGGTTGTGATAGTAATCAAAGCAATACTGCCCTCAGTATAGACCGCACTTAGGATAAGGAACCACAAAGCGATATCGAGCAGGCCCAAGCCTACCACTACCAAGCCCATCACAGCACCTGAACGGAACGCGATACGCAAGCCTTTGTCCAGTCCCTGACGAGCGCCATTGGCCGTACGGGCACTGGCATAAGTAGCGGTTTTCATACCGAAAAAACCAGCCAAACCGCTAAACAAGCCACCAGTAAGAAAGGCAAATGGAACCCACGGGTTCTGCACATGCAGCCCATAGGCCATAATGGCAAAGATAATGGCGAGCACCACAAACACGATGGTGACTACACGATACTGCTGACGGAGATAGGCCATAGCGCCACGACGTACGTGACCGGCAATCTCCCGCATACGGGGCGTGCCCTCGTCTTCCTTCATCATCTGACGGAAGAAGAACCACGCCATGCTCAATGCCACGACCGAAGCCACAGGCACAAGCCAAAAAACGGATGGAATGATCATAAGTTTATTGTTTTTTAGTTTTGGTGATTATATCGGGAGGCAAAGTTACACTTTTTATTTGAAACTCACAAATTATTCAGTGAATAGGAACAAGGAAAAATGCAAGAAATCGCATCTTTTGTATATTATTTCAACAATTTTGAGTATTCTAAGATGTATGACAGAAAAATTAACAGTTGAAATAGAGCATGGCATACTTTTTTTGTCTACCTTTGTAGGCCAAGAAGGAACAAAACGAAAAAAACAATACAATGAAACAAGCAAATGTAAAACCTGCCGATGGCAAGTTAGGTATTATGGTTGTGGGCTGCGGTGCCGTAGCGACGACTTTCATGACGGGTGTGCTGATGGCTCGCCGAGGATTGGCCAAACCCATTGGTTCCATGACCCAATACGACAAAATACGCATAGGAAAGGGTAACGACAAGAAGTATCTTCCTTATAACGAGATTGTACCCATGGCCAGCTTGAACGATATTGTGTTCGGCTGCTGGGACGTATATCCCCAGAACGCATTTCAAGCAGCCATGTATGCACAGGTGCTGCAGGAGAAAGATATTCTGCCCGTACGCGACGAATTGGAACAGATTGTACCGATGAAGGCTGCCTTCGATAAGAATTATGCCAAGCGACTGGACGGCGACAATGTGAAACAATGCAAAAACAGATGGGACATGATGGAGCAGTTGCGTGCCGATATCCGCGACTTTAAAGCCAAGAACAGCTGCTCACGCATTGTGGTGCTTTGGGCTGCCTCGACTGAAATCTACGTGCCCGTCGACGAGCAGGTACACTACCAGTTGGCTGACCTAGAAGCAGCCATGAAAGCTGACGACCGCGAGCATGTGGCTCCCTCTATGTGCTACGCTTACGCAGCCTTGAAGGAAGGTGCACCCTTCATCATGGGTGCTCCCAATACTACCGTTGATATTCCAGCCATGTGGCAGTTGGCCGAGGAGACCAAGATGCCGATTGCCGGTAAGGACTTCAAAACGGGTCAGACACTGGTAAAGAGCGGTTTTGCCCCCATCATCGGCACTCGCTGTTTGGGACTGAGCGGTTGGTTCTCAACCAATATCTTAGGCAACCGCGACGGATTAGTGCTCGACGAGCCTGCCAATTTCCGTACCAAGGAGGTCTCAAAGCTCTCTACGCTGGAAACCATCCTGAAGCCCGATGTGCAGCCCGACCTCTACGGTCACGGCAACGACGAAGATACACAGTACTACCATAAGGTGCGCATCAACTACTATCCTCCGCGCAATGACAACAAGGAGGGCTGGGACAATATCGATATCTTTGGATGGATGAACTATCCCATGCAAATCAAGATCAACTTCCTGTGCCGCGACTCTATTCTTGCCGCTCCGCTCTGTCTCGACCTTTGTCTGCTTAGCGACCTGGCCGCTCGTGCTGGACGCTACGGTACCCAACGCTTCCTCAGCTTTTTCTTGAAGTCACCCATGCACGACTACACGCAGGGCGAAGAGGCCGTAAACCACCTCTACCAGCAGTATACCATGCTGAAGAATGCCATCCGCGAGATGGGCGGCTACGAGGCTGACGAAGAGATTGACTAATTCCATTACACGAAAGTACTGATGACACAAGAACAGGATATCAAGAATGCAATAGAGGTGATGCGCAAAGGCGGCGTAATCCTCTACCCTACCGATACGGTGTGGGGTATCGGCTGCGATGCCACCAATGCCGAGGCGGTGAAAAAGGTGTATGCTATCAAGCAGCGTGACGACTCAAAGGCGCTCATCTGCTTGGTTGATAGCGATGCACGCATGCAACGCTATGTAAGAAACGTGCCCGATGTGGCCTGGCAGATTATTGACTGCGCACCCGAAAAGCCCACCACGCTCATTCTCGATGGCGCCGTGAACTTGGCTCCGAACCTGATTGCCGACGACGGTTCCATTGGTATTCGCATTACCAACGAACCGTTCTCCAAAGAGTTATGCTTCCGTTTTCAGAAAGCCATTGTCTCTACCTCGGCGAACATCAGCGGTGAGCCTGCTGCGCAGAACTATCGCGACATTGACCCGCGCATTATCGAAGCCGTAGACTATGTGTGCTGGACACGCCGTCAGGAACATGAGCCCCACCAGCCTTCGAGCATCATACGCCTTCGCCCAGATGGTCAGGTGGAGATAATCAGGAAATAAATCTGCATGAACACAGCAATAGAAGCAAGTAATCGTTCATGGTTTGACCGGTTGAACCAATGGCGAAAAGACAGAATCAGCGAAAAGATGTTTGTGCTGATTCTGGCTTTCTTTGTCGGATTATTGTCGGCCGTCGCCGCTTTCATTCTCCACTGGATTATCAACCAGATTGTACACCTGCTTACCAGCCACTTTCATGCCGACTCTTCCAACTGGCTTTATTTGGTCTATCCGGTAGTAGGTATCTATCTCACCTCGCTCTTCGTACGCTATATCGTAAAAGACAACATCTCGCACGGTATCACTCGCATTCTTTATGCTATTTCCTCGAACCGGTCGCGCTTGCGCTCACACAATACGTGGTCGAGCGTTATTGCATCGGCCATCACCATTGGTTTTGGTGGATCAGTGGGAGCCGAGGCCCCTATTGTGCTCACTGGCTCAGCCATCGGGTCCAACTTGGGACAGCTATTCAAGCTCGACAGTAAGACGCTAATGCTGTTGGTAGGCTGTGGAGCCGCCGGTGCCATTGCCGGCATTTTCAAGGCCCCGATAGCTGGACTTGTGTTTACGCTTGAGGTGTTGATGATTGACATGACGATGACCTCGCTACTGCCTATTCTGGTATCGTGCGTCACCGCCACCTGTTTCACCTATATTTTCAGTGGCGATGCCGCCCTATTCACCTTCCATCTTGACAACGATTGGACCATAGAGCGTACTCCCGCATGTATCCTCCTAGGTATTTTCTGCGGATTGGTTAGTCTGTATTTCATCCGCACCATGAGCTTTGCCGAAGGCATCTTTGCACGATTCAAGGACAAGCCCCATATCAAACTGCTCATCGGTGGTTCTGTGCTCAGCCTGTTGATCTTCCTGTTTCCCTCACTCTTCGGCGAAGGCTATAACAGCATCAACCTGCTTCTCAACGGAAGGACTGAGGCTGACTGGGAACAGATTCTCAACAACTCTCTGTTCTCAGGTCATCCCAACGTATTGATCTCCTATATTGCCTTGGTGTTGCTCACCAAAGTATTTGCCACTAGCGCCACCAATGGCGGTGGCGGTTGCGGCGGTACGTTTGCGCCCTCGCTGTTCATCGGCTGCTTTGCCGGTTTCCTGTTCTCTCGCATGTGGAATATACACGAGATTGGCATCTACGTGCCCGAGAAGAACTTCGCACTGATGGGAATGGCTGGTGTCATGTCGGGTGTAATGCACGCACCACTTACGGGCATATTCCTTATTGCCGAGCTTACAGGAGGTTATAGTCTGTTTCTGCCCTTGATGATTGTAAGTGTGAGCAGCTATCTCACCATTTCCATCTTTGAGCCTCACAGTATCTATAGTTCGCGACTGGCCAAGGAAGGCAAACTCATCACCCACCACACCGACCATGCGGTACTCACGCTTATGCAGCTCGATGCCGTTATTGAGCGCGACTACCAGGCAGTACCCGCCGATATGGAACTAGGACAGATTGTACATAAGATCAGTCAGTCGCGTGGTTCCGTGTTGCCCGTACTCGATGCCGCTGGCACGCTCTTGGGCGAGATAGACATCAATAAGATCCGTCATGTGGTGTTCCGTATCGAGCTCTACCATCACTTCACGGCTGCACAGCTCATGAAGGAGCCTGCCGCAACCTTGAGCGATGCGTCGCCCATGACCCAAGTGATGAAGACTTTCGATCGCACGCAGGCTCAATGGTTACCTGTACTCGATAGCGAGAACCACCTGAAGGGATACATCTCACGTCAGCGTCTCTATACACAATACCGAAAGATGGTGGCGGATATGAGTGAAGAGTAATGAGTGCATTGTTTATAGTTAAGAGTTTAGAATCAAGTGAAAAAAGAAGATTTACGTATCATATTCATGGGAACACCCGAATTTGCGGTGGAAACCCTCAAGGCATTAGTCGACAATCATTATCATGTGGTGGCCGTGGTCACCCAACCCGATAAGCCTGTAGGACGCCATGGTTCTGTACTTCAGCCAAGCGCTGTCAAGCAATACGCTCTGGAGCATCAGTTGCCCGTGCTACAGCCTGAGAAAATGAAAGACCCAGAATTTGTAGAACAGCTGCGTTCCTACAATGCCAACCTGCAAGTAGTAGTAGCTTTCCGCATGTTGCCTGAAGTGGTATGGGGTATGCCTGCCTATGGCACATTCAACGTGCACGCTGCCCTGCTGCCACAATACCGCGGTGCGGCTCCTATCAACTGGGCGGTCATCAACGGTGAGACGCAGACAGGTGTCACCACCTTTTTCCTCGACCACGATATTGATACGGGCCGCATCATCATGCAACTGCCTTTCGATATTCCCGATACTGCCGATGTGGAATATGTATACGATGGTCTGATGCACCTCGGCGCAAACATTTGTTTGCAAACGCTCGACCGTATCATCGCAGCCAACGGACATCCTGAGAGCATGGCACAGGACGACTATCCTGTTACTTCTTTGCATGCTGCCCCCAAGATATTCAAGGAGACCTGCGAGATTGATTTCACAAAGACCGCTAAGCAGGTCTACGACTTCATACGCGGTCTCAGCCCCTACCCCGGTGCTTGGATGAATCTGAAGCAGGCCGAAGGTAAGGAGATTGTACTGAAGATTTTCCGTACCACGAAGACCGAACTACCCACGCAAGGCACGCCTGGCCAACTCATTGCCGAAAAGAAACATCTCTATATCGCCTGTGCTGACCACCTGCTACAGATTGATGAGCTGCAATTAGCTGGCAAGAAACGCATGGATGCCCAGGCGTTCCTCAACGGTTCAAAGAACATTCTTCCCCAATAGAGATGTAACGCATGAGAATGGGGAATCGTCGTTGGATTATATTGTTTATACTGCTTGTAACGGTTTGTGGTGCGATGGGTAAGACACCCATGGGCAACTATGACGCATTACATCGTCTATCTTCAACAGAACTCATGGAGAAAGGCCGCAATAGCTTTTCCAACCGGCAGTCTGCTGAGGCGTTGGCATGCTTCACCATTGTTAGCGAACGCAGAGCTGACAACGACGAACAGGCCCAGTTGCGTGTCAGGGCCTTGAACAACTGCGCTTGCGTATACAAGTTCTTCTATTTCGACTACACTCGCGCCTACGACTACTTCATTCAGGCCTACGACCTTTGCGAGCAGATTGCATACGACGACTTCCTACCAGTTATCATGGTCAACTTGGGCGATTTGCTCAACGACTATAGCCAGAACTACAACTCAGAGCCATTGGCCCAACAGGCGCACGAACTTTTCGAGAAATGTATTGAGAAAGCTTACGAAACAGAGAATTGGGAATTGCTGACAACTTCTTTCTTCAATTTAGCCAACCAGAACTATCAGTTGGATTTGAAGAAATACCACATTCTGTTCTCCAAACATATTCCTGACAGCACCCCCGACTTAGCCTATGCCCGTCTGCAGTATCAAGGTATTCAGTATATGCAGCAGCAACAGTACAGCAAGGCTCGTCAGTGTTTTGAACAGCAATTAGAGAACATCAGCACGCAATGGGCACCTGAGCGCGACTCCTTGGCATCATACATGAGCATTGCCACTACCTATCAGATGGAGAACGACCACACAAATGCCATCAAGTACTTGACGCAGGCCCTTCAGCTGACTTTCGACAAAGACCTCAACGACTTGTCGGCCGTGATTTGTCGTCAGTTATCGGAACAATACCGACTTACGAACAACGAGTCGCAAGCCACCCACTACCATCAGCGATATATGGAGATGATGGAGCAGACCCATGCAAGACAACTCTCACATATTGCCGAGTTGAACTATATCAACAAGCTGAAGAAAGAAGAGAAGCACACGCAAGAACTGGAGGAACATCAGCGGCAACAGGACCTTGTGCTCTCAGCAGCCATTTTCGTTCTTATGATTGTCCTGCTATCGGCCATCCTACTTTGGAAGAAGAACCGACAGCTGAAAGAACGCAACAGAAGCCTCTATGAGAAAAACCGTCAGATTATGCGTGTGGAAGCCGACGAACAGAGTCTGCGCAAAGCCTACAGCAAAAGCAACCTCAACAATGAACAGCGCGAGTCGCTCATTCTACGCATTGAGGAAGCCCTGAACGACGCCGATATTATCTGTCAGCAGGACTTTACGCTCAACAAATTAGCCAAACTCATTAATTCCAATACCACCTACACTTCACAGGTAATCAACGAGAAGTACGGCATGACCTTCAGCAATCTTTTAGGCAGTTATCGCGTAAAAGTGGCTTGTCAGTGGATGGAAGATCCTGCGCGTTATGGCAATATCACGATAGAGGCCATTGCAACCGGAACAGGCTTCAAGTCACGCACTACTTTCGTTAACGCTTTCAAACGTGAAACTGGCCTAAAACCTTCGGAATACCTACGCATGGCAACCTCCAAACAGGAATAAAACACCCTCGTTTTTGTACATATTTACAAATATGGACGAATGCCCTGTTATTCATAGCGCTCTTTTACAAAGAAATCATTAATTTTGCGCCACGAAAAATTACAATATGAAAGTAAAACATAACTAAACCATACAAATGAAAAGAAAAGTAATGATTTCGCTGTTGCTCATGGCAACGGTGGCAGTAAACGCTCAGTTGAACCTTAAGGGTATTGGTCATAACAACCGCTATGACGATGGAGAACAGATGAAAACAGAGTATCTGGGTTGGAACAGTGAACTCCAGAAAGCCATCTTCATTGTCGACAATGGTATCTACGGCATGAGTTGGAATGGCACGTCGCTAACAACACCTGCCAAAGATCCCGCTGTCATTGCCTCAGAAATCAAAGGCAACCCAGAGAAGGAATTGTGGGCCAACAACTTTAATATGATGTATGGCAACTCAGGTGCTATCTATATCAACGGCAAGCTGGTAACAGTGTTCTCTCGCGACGAGTCTTCGACAGTCGACGAGGAGTTGTTCCGTGTATGCAAGTGGGATGCCAAGACTGGCGACCTATTGTCAACCGAAATCCGTCCGAAGAGCGATCATCTGGAGTCTGCAGGTATGTCATACAATCCGAAGGACGGCAAGGTATACGGTCTGTTCTATTTGACAGGCAACCAGTTGCCCGAAGAGATTACCAGCGATCCCGACTATTTTGAGGATCAGGATGCTGACATGACTGACGGTGATGCCGGCTATGCAATCTGCACCATCGACCTGTCCACGATGAAAGTTACCCCGATCACCCCAGGCCTTTACTACTATAACTTCGTTACCTTTGCCATCAACAGCGAGGGCCGTGCCTTTGCCATGACCAGTGGTGGCACCAATGGAGCCATCGGTGATGATGGTAAGATGCGCGACATCAACAACGAACTGACAGGTGCTCAGCTTTATGAGTTCGATTTGGAAACAGGACTGATGAAAACCAAAGCTGTCGAGAAGACCGATGACGATCAGCAGACTTATATCGATTATGAGCCGCTGGTAGGTGCAACAGGCTATTGTTCACAGTATCGCCGCCAAGCTGCCTGCTTTGCCAAGAGCAACCCCAACAAGATGTACTGGATTGGCTATTATAATAG